>Ga0070696_100000038_pt1 | contig 60861 bp, 89 predicted proteins | sample KBSK1253metaG_FD_65474 | JGI IMG/M metagenome (GOLD analysis project Ga0070696, IMG submission 65474) | Corn, switchgrass and miscanthus rhizosphere microbial communities from Kellogg Biological Station, Michigan, USA - KBS K1-25-3 metaG | ecosystem: Host-associated > Plants > Roots >... | reverse complement strand
CAAGGACTTTGACTGGATCGCTGAGGAACCAGTGTTCCAGGACATGTTCAGGGTGCCTGGCCCGACGGGCGTAGGTGCCGCAGCGCAGGGGAGCGGCAATGCCGGCGAGTAAGCAAGAAGTCTTTGCTGCGTTGGCCGAGCTATTCGGTGACGCAGCGTCTACGCGCGACGCAGGGTGGGGCGAAGGGCGGAAAGACATTTCGCCCGGTACGTCCGTTGGCCCATACGTCCATGGCTTTGGTGGGCTGTTCAACCTGCCTGGCGTGGAGAAGCCTGTCATCAGCACGCGCATCGACCCACAGGGCATCTTCGCTGAGCTGCCTGCGTTCGACAGCGTGTATACGCACTCTGAGTACCTGTATCTCACAGGCTTCGGTGGTGCAACAGGCGACGTGAAGCAGACAGCGTGTGCTGACGCGCCTGTGGCTGGTGCAATCCGCACCTGCATCCAGACCGCCCGCTTTGGCTCCTATGCGTATGCTACCAGTCCTGTTGCCCTCAACAGGCTAGGGCGACTACGCAACAGGGCTGAGCCAACAGACCTGCGGTTGCTCAATGACCCATTCGTGCGTGCGCTGGGCCGCCTTGGTACACCTAGCACCACACTGGAGGGTGGTGACACGCCATTCTTCGATGGCACGTCGGCTGGTGAGATGAGCACCCGCATGCTGGCCGTGGGCCAGGAGTTCTCCGACAAGCTGATCCGCCAGATATACGTGGGCAACCAGAGCAACAGCGTGGGCGTCGATGGCGCATACGCTGAGTTCGCTGGCTTCGACACGCTCATTGGCACCACGAAGGTGGACGCACGCACTGGTACGCCATGTGCGGAGCTTCGGTCGGACATTAAGGACTTCAACTACGGCAGCGTCACCGACAGTGGTGGCGGCACGCTGATCGACGTGATCAGCTACCTCGTGTGGACCCGCAAGAGCATCGCATCACGCACCAACATGGGCACCGTGCGGTGGGTGTTCACCATGCGTGATGGGCTGTTCCATGAGCTGTGCAAGGTATGGCCATGTGCGTATATGGCCTACCGCTGTCAGGCCCAGGACAACAGCCAGGTCCAGGCTGTGCTGTCTCTGGACGCACAGTCCAAGATGCGTGATGACATGTACAACGGTCGCTACCTGCTGGTGGATGGCGAGCGTTACCCTGTCATCATTGACGACGGCATTGAGGAAGATAACCACGCCGACAACGCGGCCATCGGCCTCACATGCTTCGCCAGTGACATTTACTTCATCCCTCTCACCGTGAAGGGTGGAGTACCAGTCACGTATCTGGAATACTTCGACTTCGGCAAGAACGGCATGCCTGGTGTGCGTCGTGCACGCTACACAGACGCCTTCTGGACCGACAGTGGAGCGTTCCTGTGGATCAAGAAGCCCATCAACAATGGGTGTGCACAGCTACAGGCCGAGATCGACCTGCGGCTGGTCATGCTTACGCCACACCTGGCGGGCCGCGTGACCAACGTGCAGTATTGCCCGCGCCAGCACACTCCTGACGCAGTGCGTGGTGACATGTACTTCGATGCATCAGGCGTGGAGAACCGGACCGAGAGTGGCCTATACAGCGATTGGAGCCCAAGCTCCCCGCAAGCTAACTGACATAGGTAGCACAGCAGCTAGCATTGCTAGCTTGGGAGCCCCTACTTGGGGCTCCCTAACAAGGGATGGGCATAGAATGACGGACAACAATGTACTCATTACCGGGGGCTCGGGGTTTCTAGGCAGAGGGATCATGCACTTCGCACAGAAGCACTCGTGGGGAGCACACTTCATTGTGTACTCACGCGATGAGACGAAGCAGGACGTATGCAAGTCTATGTATCCTGATGCCACGTATGTCCTAGGGGACGTTAAGGACGAGGACCGCTTGTTCCTGACCATGTGCATCTACGGCGTGACAACAGTGATCCATGCTGGTGCCATCAAGTACATTCCCGAGGCTGAGTTCAACGTGGAGGAAACCGTGGACGTGAATGTCCATGGCTCCCGTAATGTGGCTCATGCAGCCTTTCTGGCTGATGTGCCAATGGTCATTGGCGTGAGCACAGACAAGGCATGTAGGCCACAGAATGTCTATGGTGCCTCAAAGATGATGATGGAGCGCATCTGGGGGGAGTACGCACGTAACACCAAGCGCCACTACACGTTGGTGCGCTATGGGAACGTGATTGGCTCCACTGGTAGCGTGATCCCTAAGTTCCGTGAGGCTCTTAAAGAGGGGCGTCACATCAGGCTGACTGATGGGAGCATGACACGCTATCTCATAGGGATTGATGAGGCTGTGTGGCTGATCGAAGAAGCCATGGCCACAAAGACCATAGGAGGTAGCATCATCATCCCACAGCCACGTAGCCTACACATGGGGCGTCTAGTAGAGATGCTCTGTGAGGAAGCTGGTGTGTCGCCAGCGGAGGCCGTGGAGGTCATTGGTGTGCGGCCTGGTGAGAAGATGCATGAGGAACTCATGCATGAGCAGGAGTCCATTAGGGCACTGCACTGGCCATCGTATTATGAGCTAAAGCGTGTGGGCGCTGATCCTGCTACACACGGCAAGACGTTCTCATTGCGTAGTGATGAGCCAGAAGGTGGATGGCTGACCCAGGATGGTCTATTCTCTGCTCTGGCTTGGGGGGACAGAATCTGATGCTGTGGACATTGGTTGTGGTGCTTATAGCCTTGTGGGCACTGGGCATGCTCGGTAGCGTTGGGCCAATAATCAATGTACTGTTGGCCCTTGCACTGATAGTGTTCTTGGCCCAAGTATTGGGCGGGCGGTCAGGGTGACATGTTTGGCTGGGCTCTTAATGTGCTACGTCGGTGGCTATGCCCGGACTATGCCCGTAGGGACTCTGACTGGCAGCAGGATGAGCAGGCCGTGATGCACCACGCCTACACACACGGCTTCCATGATGCGATCGAACACGCATATAAGGAAGGGGACGACCAACCGGAGGACAAAAATGGACCCTAATCTAGTGGCATTGTTATCAGTCCTGAGCCCTACAGTTCTTGCTATTGGTGTCACAGGGACATTGCTGGTAGCAATCATCAATCTACAGACTGCACGTATTACGGCTGACCGAACTAAAGAGGCGGCTGAATACGCCAAAGAGACTCATACTATAGCTGTAGAGTCTAAAGCCAACATACAATTGATCGAGAAAGCAACTAACTCAATGAAGGACGCCTTGGTGAAAGCTACAGGTGATGCTAAGATGGCTGAGGGTATGGCAGCTGGCCGTGCTGAGATGAAACAAGAAGCCTCACCACACACCAAGGGCGAGCTAGAAGTCATACGGGACTTGCTACAGAAGCTGGTGGACCAACAAGGCAAATGAAAGTGTTGATCGTGGGAGATAGACTGTTCATTGGCAATGCAATGGTCGTGGCTGCTCGGGCAGCAGGCCATGAGATCATTGCTGATGATAGCCTGTCTATGCACCGTGCGCATGCGCCATACATTGGTGCGTTGGTCAATGAGCATAAGCCTGATGTGATTGTAAATTGCATATCAGAGCTTGTGAGTGACACCAAGCCTGTGATGAGCATGCTCACAGCTAACATCTTGCTGCCCCATGCTCTGGCCGCTGCTGCCCAAAACGCCGATCTAGCCTCATCAGCGGCAGCCGTGGGGTGCCACGTATTTCAGATCAGCACGCCACACGTGTTCGATGGGCTACTGGAGATACCATGGCAGTACACAGCACACCATAGGACCAATGCCACTGACTACTTTGGGCGCTCTAGGGCACTCGGAGAAGTGGTGGACCGTCATGTGACCGTGGTGCGCTGTGATGCCATATCACCCGAAGCGGGCTACGTGCGGCGCACGCTCCTTACGGCTGGGGAAGGGCGCTCGGTGGTGGGCTGGACAAGAGTATGGTGGAACGGAGGGTTTGCTGATGACATAGCAGAGCGTGTGGTTGGCCTTTTCGGTCAGGGAGCGGCGGCGCAGGAGCGTATAGTCCATATAGCCATGAAGGATGGGCTATCTAGGTACGCATTGGCCCGTGGGCTATTAGCAACAGCTGGTGTGTCACGCGCAGTGGAGGAATCTCCCACATTCGTATACAATAGGATGCTGGCTCCTACTCCTGGGCTGGAGCTACCACCTATCGAAGCCGCATTAGAAGCTCATAGAGAAAGGTTGGTCAAGAATGCTTGCCATAGTATTGCTCACATACAATAGGTTGTCTTATGCTAAGCAGACGCTCAACAGCGTGTTGAAGAACCTTGTGCTACCCAATGGTGAGGAAATCCACGTGCACATAGCCGATGATGGGTCCTCCACGCCTGCGGACTACAGTAAGCAGCTGATAGACCTATGCGTAGCGAACCCGCGGGTGGCCCACTGGACACAGAGCAACAGCCTCCATAAGGGCTATGGAGCCAACTACAACCTGGCCATGCAGACTGTGCATCCATTGTTTAGGGCCGACCAGACTGGCTTGGTGCTTCCACTAGAGGATGATTGGGAGCTATACAGGCCCCTGGACCTGACTACCATCATCGGAGCCCTGCGTGAGCAGCAGTTTGGCTGTGTGCGTATGGGCTATGTAGGCTACACACAGCCCCTACGCTGTAGGTTCGTCAAGTACGCTGATCAGCATTGGCTGGAGCTTGACCCTGACTCTGAGGAACCCCATGTGTTTGCTGGTCATCCACGGCTGGAGACTGTGGCCTGGGAGCGTAGCGTGGGGCCATGGCCAGAAGGGCTGAACCCTGGTGAGACAGAATTTGCAGTGGCCCACTGGCCTGCTGCACGTCAGGGCGTGGCGTGGCCTCTGTCTCTTATCAACGTGGCCGGTGATGCCTTTGCCCACGTGGGCACGATTCGTAGCTACTAGGAGCCTCATTACATGCTCATACTTACACAATCAGACATAGACCGCTTCTGGTCGAAGGTGATTGTTGGTGAAACTCCAGATGACTGTTGGGGTTGGGATGGATCGCCAAACACTGATGGCTATGGCCAATTTTGGCTTTCGTCACTACAACGCAATGAAGTAGCTAGTAGAGTATCATACGTGATTCACTACGGCCAAGTTCCTACAGGAAAGAAAGTGCTGCATACATGTAATACACGCATGTGCCCAAATCCGAATCATTTGTATGCAGGCACAACACAGGAGAACACAATAGACTCAGTAGCCTCTGGCTCATGGGATGGGGGCTTTCGTGCTGGTTCACGACATGCTAATGCGCGCCTCACAGAGGCACAAGTGATAGAGATACGTGAGCGACATGCTCATGGGCAATCCAATAAGTATCTAGCGTTGCAGTTCGGTGTAACGGCCGCTACGATAAGTGGGATTGTCTTGCGTACACGATGGCGGCATGTGTGATGGCTAACTTCGAGTACGCGGCCACGGGGCAGTTGGCTAAGGTGCCAGAGGACGTGGTGGCGCTTAGGGATGAGTGGTCGCTGGCGCGTGTGCTGCACTTGCCTGAGCAGTGTGTGGTGGTCATCGCAGGGGCCTATAAGGGCAAGCTCATGGAATACATGATGCTGTACCATCCCTGCAAGTCCGTATATGGCTTTGAGCCACAGCCATGGGCCTACGACATAGCCACCGCCCGCGTAGCGCCATATGCAGCATGTCATGTGCACCCATGGGGCATTGCCCTCGCTGATGTCAGCAACCTACCTATGGGTGAATGGGGCACTGATGGGTGCTCCATGATGACTGGCGACCGGGACACTGGCTATGGTCAGTTCAAGGAAGTCCTGGGTGAGTTCCAGAAGATCATACAGCACGAGGAACGGGCCATAGACCTGTGCATACTCAACATGGAGGGCTATGAGTTCCTTCTATTAGAAGGGTTGCTACGGCAGGCCCATATCGCCAGTATGGTACGGCGCTTTGCTGTGCAGTTCCATCTACAGTACGCTCAGCCAGCACAGTATGGGGCTACGCTTTATGCCCTGGATCAGCACTACCAGCATAATTTTGGGTACTTTCTTCCATCATGGGGCTTATGGAGCGACGTGAGGTTACATGAAAATACACATTAGCCCATTCTTTGGGGAACACCAAGCCAGAGATGGGGGCATCCGCCGTGTAGTGGATGCCCAGCGCACCTACCTCCCTGTCCATGGGGTCGAGGTAGTAGGCACAGCCGCAGAAGCTGACCTAGTGGCGGTGCACGCTGGTGCTATGCCAGCTGGCGTCACCAATGAACATGTGTTGGTCGAGCACAACCATGGGCTGTACTGGAATGAGTACCAGTGGGACAAATGGGACCTGGAGCTGAACCAGCAAGTGCTACGTGTGATCCGTGAGTCAGATGCTGTCACAGCGCCCAGTGAATGGGTGGCTAACTCACTGCGCCGTGGCACATGGCGCCCTGTGACAGTGATCCCCCATGGTGTGGACTCCCAGGAATGGCAGCCCCCGCAGGCTGGCACAGCCGAGCCATACGTGCTCTGGAATAAAAGTAGAGTAGACGCAGTGTGTGACCCAAGCGCCGTGGATCGGCTGGCAGAGATTTTCCCACGTGTGCAGTTCCGCACCACGTTTAGTTCACGAGGGGGCGGCGCGTCAGGGGGGAATGTGCAGGTATATGGGCCGTTGCAGCATAGCGCCATGCATGACATGGTGCGCTATGCGGGCCTGTATTTGTGTACGGCCAGAGAAACCTTTGGCATTGGCACACTAGAGGCCATGGCCTGTGGTGTACCAGTCATTGGCTGGGCCTTTGGGGGGCAGACTGACATTGTGCAGCACCAGGCTCAGGGTTGGCTGGCACCCTATGGTGACTACGACTCACTTGCGGCTGGCTTGAAGTGGTGCTTTGAGAACAGAGCACGCCTCAGTGAAGCTGCTCGCCTGCGAGCCATGGACTACTCGTGGTCTAACATAGCAGAGCAGTATGCTCAGTTCTACCAAGCGGCCCTGGGAGCTAGGCCCACCAAGCGGGTGAGCATAATAGTGACCAGCCATAACCTGGGCGAATACCTGCCAGCTGCACTGGACAGCGCCATTGCTCAGGTCCCTATAGGCGCAGAGCCACATGAAATGGAGATCATCGTGGTGGACGACTGCTCCACCGACGACTCGTATGCCACTGCGCTGAGGTATCAGGCGGAGCATCCGGACCTTGTTAAGGCGGTCAAGACGCCCACTAACTTGCGGCTACCAGGGGCCTTGAACTATGGCGTTGAGCGCGCACAGGGGCGATATATTCTGCCCCTGGACGCTGACAACATGTTGCCACCCCATGCAGCTGAGCTACTGGCTGACGCATTGGACTCAAACAGGGGGCTTGATGTAGCATATGGCAAAATCAAATTCGTGCTGCCTGATGGCAGCACCCCTGACGCAGCAGCATGTGGGCAACCACAGGGCGGGGATGGTATTAGCACCTGGCCCCCTGAGCATTTCACTCTGGCTGAGCAGCTACGTCACCACAATCAGGTGCCCTCAGGAGCCATGTACCGCAAGAAGGTCTGGGAGACAGTGGGTGGCTACAGATGGCGCTGTAGAAACACAGCAGAGGATGCGGACTTCTGGTGTCGTGTGGGCAGTTTCGGGGCGTTGCCCGCTAGAGTGACTACAGCAGTCACCATGATCTACAGGAACAGGCCCGATAGCATGTCCCACGTCAACAAAGACTGGCCCTGGCACAACTGGTATCCCTGGGGTTCGGGCGAGGCAGGCAGGCCCTATGTGCTGCCCACGGACTTGTCGGTGAACACAGTTAGTGCCTTTGCTGAACCCAAGATAGCTGTGATAGTGCCGGTGGGTCCCGCACCAGACCATGCTGGCTGTTTGCTGCTGGATGCGCTGGACAGCGTATACGCTCAGTCCTTTAAGGATTGGGAGTGTATCGTAGTCAACGACAGTGGCACTGACCTAGGATGGGTGCCATCATGGGCGCGGGTAGTCAGAACAAGCTCACATGGCGGTGAGGGCGCAGGCGTAGCCCGTAACGTGGGCTTAGCTTCTGTGTCACCCAGCGTCAAGGTGTGGATGCCATTGGACGCTGATGACTACCTAGAGCCCACCGCCTTGCAGGCCCTGTACGATGCACTGATCCAGCATGGGGGCTATGCGTACTCGGACTACAGGCGGGTGGAGACATTCGAGACAGTGCCTATAGATGATGTGCCCACCTGTGAGGCCATCCATGACCGCATGCTGCATCCAATCACGGCTCTGTATCCCATTGTGCCAGAAGTGCGCTTTGATCCTACACTACGCTATGGTGAGGATTGGGACTTCGTGCTGGCCATGCATGCTGCGGGCTACTGTGGCACACATGTGGCTGAGCCACTGGTGTACTACAGGCGCACATCAGGTAATAACCGTGCCCGCTTACTGGAGGGCCTGGATGCAATTGGTACACAGATCAGAAACAAGTGGAGGTCAAACATGGCAGGTTGCGGCTGTGGCCGTGGCGGTGGCGTCAAGGTCGCCCCAGGGGGTGCGAGCAGCACGCAGTCTATGAATGGAACTGCGCCAGCAGCCCCACAGGAAGGCATGGAACTACTGCGCTACCTGGGTGAGCAGCCATCCATCACGTACAGCATGACACCAACACACACGGCCTACAAGTTCGGGGCCGACCGTGGGCGTAAGGAGAAATATGTCCTGGCCGCTGATGTTGACTACTTCCTTAAGCGCACAGGGGAGTTTGAGCGCGCATGACCTGTTCGTGTACGGACTGGCCACATGGCGTGTGACGCACATGCTACTGTACGAGAGCGGCCCATGGGGTATACTAATCCGGCTAAGGTCGGGTGTAGGAGTAACACACAATGAAGATGGTGAACCTGAGACACACGTACATACGTGGACGTACTGCCTTTGGTGCCTCTCAGTTTGGGTGGCCATCGTTCTTGTTTGTGCTCCTAGCATCATTGCTGTCGTTGCTGCTCTCAGTGCAGTTGCTATCTTCGCTGACTTAGGGAGAATAAGATGGCAGTAGCTAGCACACCAACACTGTTGCCACTAGATAGGTTCTCTGAGATACTTGGGGTGAATCCACTGCATTTCAATCAGATGGATATGCCACAGGACCTAGAGCTGTCTAACTGTGGTATGCCCATCCTCCAACAGAGTTGGCAGTCACAGGACGCCATCTCACGTGAGGAAATAGCTACTGCCATAGCTGATGCCGAGCAGGAGCTAGAGAAGTGGCTCCATTACCCACCACTGCCCAAGTGGTTTGATGAGCACGTCATGCTACCACAGCGGGCAGGGATTATCACGTCAGGGCGTGTGCAGCCATCACAGCGCCTATTCATCAGTGGTGGCATCCGTGGCACCACCCTTATCCAAGAGGAATCGTTTATCTCATACAGTGATGCTGACAATGATGGATTTGAGGAAACCGCCACCATCACTGTTGCTTTGCCCTTGGGTGTTTCGGCAGATGAAGTGGCTATATTCTATCCAGGGCAGGCGGCTGCGGTGGAGTGGCAGATTCGGCCAGTGCTGGTTACGGTAGCGGCGGGCGTGGCGACGATCACATGTAAGCGTTGGCAGCTAGTCAAGCCAGAATTGCTCAGCCCGTTGGCCCCCAGTGCTGTGAACCCCACAGACTCGGCTAACTTCTTGGACGCTGTGGACGTGTACCGTGTCTACAATGACCCAAGCCAACAGGTGGAGTTCCACATACGCAATCAGGGCTGTGGCGTATGTTCTGGTGGGGGGTGCGTAGCGTGTGGATATACCGTAGAGGAAGGATGCATAGCGGCCATAGACTACAGACTGGCCCATCTGGACCTAACCCACGCGGCGTGGAACGCTGATACAGCCCTATGGCAGACGGGGTGTTGCCCCGATGGGGCACCAGAGCGTGCTAGAATAAAGTACCTGGCCGGCCTTACAGGGCCGAGAGGCAGTCACACCAAGATGAGCCTAGACATGGAGCTGGCGGTGGCTAGGTTGGCCATCACGAAGCTAGACCGTCAGTTCTGTGGCTGTCAGAGCATCCAGCACGCCATCCAATACTGGACTGAGGACCTTGCCTCACGTGTGTCCACCGCAGGCAAGTCCATCAGTACGTCGGTGCCGCAGCTACTCAGGAACTGTCCATGGGGCACCAAGCGGGGTGCCCTATATGCGTACTCGATAGTGCTCACGGAGCGTCTACCTTGACCCAGCACGTAGACACAATAATTGATGGGCTTCCATATGTGGTCATGGTGCCCGATGGCGCTCCAGCGGATCGCTGGAGCGCGGGAGTTATCGTTGGGCCACCAGACCTTGCCCCTTTGGGGCTACCAGCAGAGCTAGAAAATCGACTGCACAAGGAGTTATATGCGCGGAACATCATTACCCCCGTAGACGCACAGCGCAAGCGTAGTGAGATCACAGCAGCTATCATGGCCGCTATGACATTGGATGCTGAACGAGTGTATGGATGCTACTTGGGCATTCTGGCCCCTACCCCGCCCCCTGTGGTCGCAGGGCTGTCAGGGACGGTGGTTGAGAAGGGAGTAGTGTTCGATGGTTGACTTCGATACCAGTAAGAATGGACGCCTGTTCTTCATTGAAGGTGGAGCAGGGCCAGAGGCTCAGGTCACCTATGAGCCATACGCCAAGGTGACACGGCCCACGTTGGCCCTTGGTGACACCACCAACATCTTCACCATGGACCCCGACACCAGGGGCAAGTGGCGTGTCATAGGCAGCAAGGTGGGGCAGCCCACGGCCCCCACCATGCCCATCACGGTGCGCCGCCTGTTGGGCCTCAGCAAGTGGCTGCGGCTGGCCAACGCACAGTGCACCCATGACCTGCTGTGGCATGAGGGCCTGTGCACCAACCCACAGGACTTCAACCGTGGTTACGACCTGATCACGGTACTGGAGTCTGGGCGCATCACCAACTGGTCGCCCAACAACGACCTTGGTGCCCTGTCACCAGACCAGGATACAGAAATCGACGAGGATGTGCCGTTCTCTGGCCGTGCGCTGTACCAGATCAAGCGGTTCGACTTCTCTGAGCTGCTTGCCACCACCATCGCACGGCCACTGATCGACGCGGCCCTATGCGACAGCCCAAGCTGTGGTGGTGTCTGTGGTACGCCATCTAGCGGCTGTGAGAAAATCTACTTCCTCAGCTCCAGCACCACGGGATCGCCTGGCACATCGGCTGTGGTCTACGTGTCCAGCAATGGTGGTGGCTCGGCCATCGCTAGCCCCATCACAGGGCTGGCTGCGAACCAGGACCCCAACGCCATGGCGTGTGTGGGCGAGTATCTGGTTGTGGTCAGTGAGGATGCTGAGGCGCTGTTCTACGCGCTGCTCAGTGACCTCCAGAGCGCCCCAGCCAGTACCACATGGACCATGGTGGCTACCGGCTTCGTGTCCACCAAGGGACCACAGGGCATCTACGCCGCTGGCCCCAACAACGTGTGGATCGTGGGCGAAGGTGGCTACATCTACTACACTGAGAATCCCACGGACGGTGTGGAAGCCACACCACAGAGTGCAGGCTCGATCACCGTGGAGAACCTCAGTTCGGTGCATGGCATCGACGACCAGCACGTGGCTACCGTAGGCGCCAACAACGCCTTCCTGATCACCCATGATGGTGGCACCACATGGGCGGCCAAGACTGGCCCAGCGGCTGGCGTGGTGCTCAACCGCGTGTGGATGCGGACCAAGGACGAAATCTGGGTGGCCGCGGCCGATGGCAACCTGTACTACACACTGGATGGTGGCAGCAGCTGGTCCACCAGTGCGTTCTCAGGCAGCGGATCGGGCTCCACACACGACATTCGGTTCTTCAACCGCCTGGTGGGCCTTATGAGCCACACCACAAGTGGGAACGTGGGCCGTATCTTCAAGACCATCAATGGTGGAAAGACATGGGCGCTGCTGCCAGAAAAGACTGGCGGCTCGTCTGTGCCTAGCCACCGCACCGTCGAGCGCCTGGTGATGTGTGACCAGAATACCTTCTTTGGTGCTGGTCTGTCAGCGTCAGGCTCCGATGGCTTCGCACTCAAGGGCGCATAGCCCCAACTAGGCCGTAAGGCGGCCCCCGAACCTCCACCCTGGCCTTGGGCCGATGAGGTGTGCTAGGAGGTAGGGGGCTAACAAGAATGGTGGAGACATAGAAATGCAGCCAACACAGAACACAGCCCCAGCACAGCCTGGCGCGGTAGCGCCGGACAAGAGCACACTGGCGAAGATCAATGAGGCCATTGCTGAGGACTTGGCCAGGAACGATGGTGACCCACGGAAGTTCGTCACCGAGCGGGGCATCATCCTGAGGCTACAGAAGGTGCCACGCACACTACAGTTCAAGGTCCAGTTGAAGTTCCCTGATCCTATTCCACCGATGGTGTACCTAGAGGATCGCGAGGAAACGGTGCCCAACTACGCTGACCCAGCCTACAACGCAGCCATGCAGGCGATACAGATGGAGCGTGCGTTGGCGGCTGAGCGTGTGTGGTTCTCACGTGGGGCCACCATCGTCGAGATGCCTGATGACGTGATTCCCCCTGAATCAGAAGAATGGCTGGAGGGTGTAGAGGACATTCTGTCTGATGTACCAGCCAGAGGGCCAGCGCGCTTTGCAGCATGGCTGGCCTACTACGCACTGCCCAGCGAAGATGAGCAAGCACGGCTCATCGCACGTATTGCCCAATACAGTGGCATGGTCCTGGAGGTAGACGTAGCTGCTGCGTTGGACATGTTTCCAGGTGGTGAGGGAGGGGGAGCCGATACAGAACCAAGTCCACAGGCTCCCACAGAGGGTGGAGCTGAACATAGCGTACAAGCGGCTTCACCCAATGGTGGTGCCGATATACGAGATGTTGGAAGCAGCAGCGTACCGCAATTGCAGCCCCCAGGAGTGGGAAGCCCTCCAGCCCTTGGCAGCAGCTGAAATAGTGGCACAGTACAGGATGCATCACATCATCACACAATTCGTCACGGAAGCAAGCAACCGTGAGATGAAGCGCCAGCAAGCTAGGCCCCATTAGGGCCTAGGGCCTAGCAGGGCGGGGTAGAGGCAGCATGACAATAAGCAAAGATCAGGTAATAACTGAGCTATTAGCTCAGAATGCGCCACAGTACGTGGCGTCTTTGTCTGCTGCTGCTGATGCACAGCAGAAACTGATTGATGTTACTGCCAAAGCCTCAACACAACGACCGGCCGAATTAGCTGGGCCACTTGTAAGCACCATCAATGCTCTGAACAATGCTGCTGAAGCCTCTGCAAAGTTCAATGCTGGCCTAGAGTTCCTAGAAAAGACTGGTAACCTCGAAGAAGGCTCAGCAGAGCGCCTCACACGAGTGCTAGAGCGCCAGAGCAAGGCGCTTAGGGACAATGCAGCGGCTGCTGAGCGTAATGCTGCTGCACTTAGAGCGGCTGGTAGCACAGGAGTAGCGCCCACACAAACCAACGTCAATCTGGCACAAGTACGTCTTGGCGCATTGAACCAACAGCGCCTGGTGCCTGAGGCTGGCGGTAGGACAGACCTCACGGCTGTGTTGGCTGGGCTTGGTCAGCAAGAGGGGGCTACTAGGCGTGTGCTACAGGCCACCACCCTAAAGACACAGGCTATTAAGCAACAGGGTGAGGAAGAAGGTAGAGCAGCCAAAGGACCGCAGATCAGCTACCTCTCTACCTTGTCGGCCATCCATGCTGCCAGCTTCATAGCCACTAACCGCACGTTCACGTTACTAGGTTCTGTGGCTACGTTGGGCCTAGCGTTCAATCGGGCGGGTATTCAAGGCTCTGTGTTCGGCCTTAGCATAGCTGCTGTAGCAGCCACATTCAATGCGTTCACCACCAGTGTGGGGCGTCTTGAAGAAGTGCTTCTTACAGCAGCTAGTGGCATCGCCAAAGTGGGAGTGGCCTTTGCTGGCGCAGCTGTAGCTGGGGCTGCTGCGGCTACACGCCTAGCCTCTGGCGTGGAGGATGAACTAGCTGTCATTGTGGCTCTGACACAGCCCACACGTGATCAGCTATTAAACCTAGAGGAAACGATCTCTAGCATTGGCCGACACTTTGGTGTGTCTGCTGCTGACGTGACCTCTGCTGCCAGCCTGTATATCAGGGCTGGTGGTGATATAGAGAAGGCCATTGGGGGTGCCACAGAGCAGGTCATTGCTCTACAGGTAGCCAGCAAGGGTGAACTAGTACCAGCCCAAGCTGCACGGTCCATTGTCACAGTCACCAATGCGTTCAAGGTGGGCGCTGATGAAGCAGCCAACGCCATTGTTGGACTAGCACAGAAGTCCGCCTTTAGCTTCACAGAAGTAACACAGGCATTCCAGCAAGCAGGGCCACTGGCAGCTAATCTTGGTGTATCACTACTGGACCTGTCTGCTGTCATGGGTGTATTGGCCAACAATGGTCTGCGTGGGCAGGTGGCGGGTAGTGGCTTCAAGCAAGTGCTGTTGGACCTGCTGAACCCAAGTGATAAGGCAGCAGCGGCCCTACAGCGCAACAACATTGCTCTGTTAGATACCAACAAGAACCTGCGGCCATTGCCTGATATTTTTTCTGACTTGAACAAGGCTTTTGGTGCTACAGCCAAGGAGATTGAATCAGGCACCAGGGACCTTAGCACAGCTGGTGACCTTGTGGCCATCTTCGGTGCGAGGGCCAACTTGGCTGCGTCCATCATAGCGCGCTCGGGACCACAAGCATTCAATGACATGCGTGAAGCCATCCAGAGCGTCATAGCTACTGACGTGGCTAACGTCATGCTGCTGCCCACCAGTGCACAGGCACGTATCCTGGCCACACAGATTCAGGAGCTTGCACGTGCATTCGGTGGCCCACTGAATGTGGCTATTGGCTCGCAGATACGCCAACTTAACGAGTTCATCGCCCTAGTTGGCCGCAAGCCGTTTGAGCTGGCTGGACGCACTCTAGTAGCCATAGGCACTGGTGAAGGCTTTGGCCCTATCATTGAGCAAATTCAGGAGCTAACGGCTGAGCAGCCACGCCTACAGCAATTTGTGCTGGGCGTCATCACGGTGCTGCTCACCCTGCGTGACACAGCTGTGGACATAGTAGCTCCAGCCTTCGCTACAATGGCCGATACCATTGCCACAGCGGTAGGGGGCATTAACCTAGACCAGGCGTTCAGTGGCGCAGGGCGAGTCATAGCTATCGTTGGTACACTTACAGCTGATGCGGCTCGTGGCTTTGGCCAGTTGGTATCAGACATTATCACAGCCAACCAACGTGGGCAAGAGATCAAAGACACGTTTAGTGGACTAATTACCGTTGTTGGCACTGGCCTCGTTGGGGCATTTGTACTAGCAGCCCTCCCTATGGCCGCTACAATAGTGATCCTAGAAGCTATTGGCAAGGCTGTGCTGGCCAACATTGCTCATATGGGCAAATTCAACAACGCATGGGATTTGGGCTGGCAGGTAGCTAAGGACAGTGTCAATAACTTCCTAAAGGCTACAGCCCCGGGCCTCCAAGCCTTTGGTAACGTGCTGGTTAACCTAGCACGCCTCCCATTGCCAGTAGATAGCCCACAGCAGCTTGCTGATCGTGTAGGAGAACTCAAGGACTCCTTTGGTGTGTTGGAGAATGTGCTAGCCAAGGGCAACACAGCACGCCTCATGGAGCAGCAGTTTGGTACTGGTACTAAGGCTGCTGCGGCCCTTGATGCACAAATACAGCGCCTAACGGTAAGCCAGCAGCAGATCACTAGTCTCCTACAGAACCGTGGACGTATTACTGAATCGGGGGAATTACTGCCCGATCTCACTGACACACAGCTGCAACAGAAGCAGGAAGAACTAAAGGGCATCAATGACCAGCTGATCCATCTACAGCAGATACGGGAGCAGTTTGGTACTGGTGGCGGTGGCTTAGACAAGCTAAATGCGCTGGTGCAGATTGCACAGCAAGAGGCTGAGAGCCTTGGTGGTGCAGATGGCTCACTGGCCAACGTATTTGAGCGCCTCAAGGGTGATCTACCGGACGTATTTGGGCTGCTGGCTACACAGCTAGCCGAAAGTGAAGATAAGCTCAATGCGCTGCTGCGGGGTGGTGGAGCAGAAGTAGACACCGATAGGTTCTTCCCCAATGTGGATCAAGCTAAGGGCATCACCACACAGATTGACAACCTACTGCGTGAGACGCTGACTTCTATACAGGACTTCGGTGAGGATTCAGCTAATAAGGTAGCTGACTTCGTTGAGTCTAACCTACTGCGTATCCTGAACATCACAGGTAACGCACGTACACAGATGAAGAAACTCGATGAGTCTAGTGAGCTACGCAGGCTAGACATCATTGATGCTGCACGCATTAGCCGCCAGGAGCGTGATGCCCTACAGTTCGTAAGGGACTTCTGGGCAGGGCAGCAACAGATAGAAGATCAGAACAACGCACGTAGGGACCTACGTGAGTCACAACAGGAGCAGCGTGATGGCTCCAGGCGTAATCGTGTACGTCAGGACCGTGACAGTGACCTGTCGCACCAGCAACAACAGGAAGAAAACAACCAGAACATTCTGAACCAGCTGCAAGACCAAGCATTTAATAGGCAGCAACAGAATGCTGAGCGCACGTTCAGCCGTACACAGGACTTGGCAGAGCGCCAGCTAGAGAATCAGCTAAGCGCAGCTGCGGCAGCACGCCAGGAGCAGCAGCAGCTGGCCCGTGCTACCACACCAGAGGAACGTGCCAGGGCCAATGAGTCCATCCTACAGTCCCGTGCTGACCGTGCATTTCAGCAGGGCCAGGACCAAATCAGAGAGAACTTCCGGCGTAGCCAAGAGACTGCACGTCAGACTTTCCAGCGTACACAGGAGGACCAGTCATTCCGATTTAGGATCAGCAATGACTTCGCACAGTTCAACTTTAGGCTGGCACTGGAGAAGCGTTACCTAGCTGAGAGGCGCAGGCTAGAGGACCAGGACCTGATCGACGACCAAGGCCGTGAGACAGCTAAGCTGGAAGTGCGCCTACAGCGTGAGCGTGAGGCAGCAGCCAATAGGCTCAACATAGAGCGGCAAACACAGCGCATACAGGACCAGCTACAGGACGTGGGCACACAGCGCCAACTGGACCGTGAGGCACGTGACACCACACGCCAGAAGCGTGACATTGCAGCTGGTGCTGTGGAACAAATCCTTGATGTGGTGGACCAAACAGGCCGTGGTGGTGAGAAGCTATTGGCCCAGCAGGACAAGACGCTACGTGGGATCAGGCAACGTGCTCTGGAACGCGCCCAGGACCTGCTAGCACAGCCTGGTGGTGCTGGTGCTGCACCACGTATCCTCACTGTGTTGGGGATCATCAATGAGACATTGGATGACAGTGCTGAGCTATTCCACATCAACATAGAGCGGGCTAATGAGTTCCTGAATCTGGTCAATCGCGGGGGCCTACAGGAGCTACAGCGCGCTGTGCCAGGTCTGGACGTAGCTCCGCATAACCCCACGGTGCCCTTGCCGTTCACGCCAGGGCAGCCCTTTGAGGCCCAGGCACAGGCTGCTATCGCGCTGATCAACAACCTGCCAGTGGACCCTGCTATCCGTCGCTTGGTAGCCTTGGGTGTGTACGACGCCATGGTACAGGCTGAGCAGACTGGTGTAGACCTAGCCCACATCGACCTATCTGGTCTTACGATCAGCGCACCTGATCTATCACCAGCACAGCTACTTGAACGGCTAACGAGGTAATCATGCCCGCCACGATAAGTCCCATTGGCCTACGCTACATGCTCAAGATTGGCACGTTCTTCTTGGCACCACGCCCCAGCATCCGTGTGGAGGAATCCTCCGACTTTGAGCAGCTGGTGGAGGCTGATTCAGGAGCGGTAGCATGTGGCTGTGGCAGCATGCTCACCAACATCACCAGAACCTACACCTTCAAGCTACACATCAATGGTGGGGGGTCCCTAGCTACAGCCTGGTCCATACACGCCCGTATAGTCGCGGCCCTTGCATCAGAGGATTGTGATTCCTTGCTACTACGTCGGCGCGTGTACGATGAGCCTGAGCTGGTCTATCGTATCACCAAGGCTTCTATCAGGCAAGTTGACGTAGAAACACAGTACGGCCTGATGGATTGCGAGCGGTGGCTCACGCTACTGATGGTCCTCACACTTAGCTCAACCATCAGGACAGAGATACTCACCATCTATGAGTATGCTCAGTTCCCACCACCAACTGACAGGAACATCATTGACTTCCTACCAACTATTGATGTTGCTGTCATAGAGGAAGCAGAGTTTCCAGAGCCAGAGAACATCTTTGTCTAACGCCAGCCCATAGGGCAGCGTGGCCGCCACAGGGCGGGGAAGGGGGCATAATGCCAGCTAGTTTCGAGTACGCCGAGCATAAGCGCCTACGCTGCACAGCCGGTGCTGATATGGGCTCTGGTGGTGCCGCTTATAAAGTGCTGTTGCTCATGCGGGGCACCAGTGCTGGCTCTGAACCACTGATCACCAACCTAGCTGCCTTTAGTGATCTGTTGGAGTTCGACGATGGGGCCTACGTGCGTGGCACGCTGGCCTCACAGACACTCACAGTGGACGCCACCACTGCACAGGCTGTATTCGATGCAGCTGACCAGGCATTTGGCATACTCGATGGTGATGGCAGTGATCTTGTGATAGCTGCACTAATCGCCAAGGATGGGGCCAGTGATGCAGCACGAGTGCCAGCGTTCTACATTGACCGCTCACCGGCCTTCGACCCCGGTAGCACGGACCCGTATACGCTCAGGTGGAACGCTGATGGCATCTTCCGCTGCTAGCCGCCGCGCAGCCGCACCATGACTAGCATACCAAGCTTCATCAAGGTCATACTTGATGGCGTGGACATAAGCCAAGCTGAGGAAATCAACCTAGAGATAGGTGAGAAGTCCCCTGGGGGCTTTGATGTGGCCACGATGAAGTTCTGTGACCTGGGCCCACCTGATCTCACAGCACCTATTCTCATACAGGACTGGCGTGCTCAGCAGACCATCTACACAGGTCGTGTGGGCGACGTGGAGCTAGCCAATGATGGTTATGCTATCACCTGTGGGTCCAGTAACCTATGGGGCACTGACCGCCGCTTGGGTGTAGGTGAAGTCGATACTAGTCCCAGCGATGCGCCTCATAAGCGAGTAAAGTTCCCTTCAGGCACAGCCGTGATGGACATAGCCCGCTATGCCATGTCACGGCTACTTGGTGGTAACGTGTATGACTCGGGCCATATCATAGATGCGCCCATGCTACAGCTCTTTGAGGACTCACAGGACTTCGCTGGCCAGACCTTTGAGGATATTATGGCCTGGCTCAGTGGGCTTACTAGCTACTTCGTGACGCCCCTCACATGGCATATACGCAATTGTGGTCTGTCGCCCTACGGCTGCATGTACATGGCCTATGAGGACCACAGCGCACGGCTACGTGTGCAATACAATAAGACTTTTCAATCCAAGTTCAGTGACCAGGCCATCACGAATACACAGACAATTCAATGGGGCCAAGGTCAGGTGATCACACTACCAGATGGTGAAGCTGGTTCGGGCATAGACTACAGCGTCATACGTGTCATCAGGGACCGTTGGGTCAGTGCTGGTAATGACGTGCGCCTACAGAATGAGGCCAAGGCCCTAGCTGGCGCCTACTATGCACGCTTTTCTACCTGGCGCTCTGTGTCAGATAGCATGACACTAGCATGTGATAAGGGCGAGAAGATCATAGCCGTGGGAGGCAGCCCACTCTTGGGGTGGGTGACACATCCACAGGAGATTGACCCATGGTTGGTGCCAGCTGGCTTGGGCTGTGCTGTAGAGAATATTCCCAGGAAGTGGGGGCGCTACGCCACGCCCAACGTGAAGTATCTTACGGAGCGTAAGTACAACTTCAAGTCAGGTGAGCTATCACTAACATTTGGTATGCCACGCAGCCTCCAAGAGTTCATCAAGTTCATCCAAGCATTCACTGTCAATAGGCCCACGGTGTTGGCTGAGAGCGTATATGCCAGTGTGCCATACGTGGACCAAGACAGCACCACAGTCTTTGGCCCATCTTTCAGCACCACTGCTGTCAAAGACCCGAGCCTAACTACGGGCATCCCTGTGATGGCTACACAAGGTAAGATAGACGAAGGCCCCATGCTCAATGGTGGTGTGGTCCATCCCAACCTTATTGCTGATGAGGGCCTAGAGGCCAATTTTAATGTGGCCATTGGTAGTGCTGGTTTTCAGGGGGCTATTAAGATCATCCCAGGCTTATGGAACAGAGTTGAGGTACTGCTTGGGAAGGGCAGTGGTCTAGTAAATGATACTGCGTTCTTGAAGGTATATAGACTGCCTAAAGCCCCTAGTCTAGTACCTGAGTTCTTGTTCGAGGTAAATATTACAAACAAACGTACACTGGTAGACGTGAAAGACTTCAAGACTGTACAGGGTGAGTGGATACTCCCAGAGGTAGTTACTCCTGCTGATGTAGCTGTGTGGGCTAGTGTTAGCTTCCATGCCGTCAGAGACTACCCTACGCTAAAGCTGTCATGAGTTTCTTTGATCAAGTTCTAGTAAGTGATTCCTATGGGCATATCTACAAGGTGCATCCAGCATCAGATACCGTTACCACGGTCTATACAGATGCTAATCCAACGGCATTTGTACAAAACCTCTTGAGGTCTAATACCAATCCAAATAACATCATAGCTACTGTAACAGCTAGCCCTCTTGAGCCTACACGTGCAGATGTATTATTGAGCCAAAATAATGGGGGCACTTGGGCTGTCTCAGGTGCTGCTCCATTCTCTAATGCAGGCATGAACAACTTCTATAGCGTTGCATTGTCAGACAGCGGGCAGCGCATCTTCATACCCGACATAGCCCCGGCTGATGCTCCGGACGCCAATATCTACCACAGCGACAACTTTGGATCAAGCTGGACAGAGACCCACCACCTGAATGCACGATTTGCAGGCTCGCTCTGGTCGCACCTAGGCAAGGTCTGGTGGAACGCGGGCAACACCGTAGACCCGAATGGTCTGAACCGAGACGATGAGGCTGGAGGTGGCTACCTCTACACAGCCACTGCGGCTGACAACAACACGATCCTACATGGGTCTTATCATCATGATACAATCATACAGATCAAGCAAGCCGCCGGTAACGACACCATCATTGTTATCAACAATGCCTCTACAGCACCGAGTGTAGTAACAAGAACACTTCCTGTTTCCTTCGTTATCGGTGCCTTGGTAGTTACTCCTAGGAAGTTTGTTGTAACGAGCCTCAACAATACTTTTACCGCTTATGTAGTATGGTTGACTGAGGACGCTGGAGTAACTTGGACTCAAACTGCCGAAGAAGCTCCTAGGACTGTTGATGGTGGAATAAACTCACATAGAATTGCACAGAGTGAGGTTGATAGGAACGATCTATGGACATTTATCTCTACACCTACACTGCTTAACTCGGAAGATGGAGGGTACTCTTGGAGACGTTATGAAGTTGCTGGAGTACCAGAGGATGGTACAGTAGTATTTACTAGTATAGTTGTAGCTAAAGGGGTGCGGCCAGTTTCTAATGTTACCTTGATAGGTGCAACATGACAGACGTGCCCCATGCCTAATGTAAGCACACCAACACCCCAGGCCATAGGGGGTATGGCTATGACAGCAGGACAAAATGGTCTGATAGCTGTTGCACCCGCGTTGCCATTTAACAATAGTGGCGTAGGGGGCTTTGAGGTCCTTGGTATTACAGCGGCCCTAAACGTGCTAGGCCAACTAATCAAGAGGCCCAAATGGTTTAAGCAAGATGAGTGGATGATTCCTACACTTCTAGTGTTAGGGCTTGCACTAGCGTTGCTTCTATGGCATGATAATCTAGGAAAGGGGATACTGAATGGGGCAATAGCCGTAGATACTGCTATCAAGAACTATGGTGCGTTGAATCAAGGTGGCGTAATGAAGTCGGCCCCTGATGGGCCAGGAGGATAAGATGCCGTACCAATTCAAGCCAGGCGCAGAGTCCATTTGGTTCATTCTCGTACTGATGATCACCACAGCAGCGCAGTTCTTTCAGGGTGCACCACCCACTGACTGGCAGGTGTGGGCGATCAGCCTAGCAGCAGCACTCACCAGAACCATTCTTGGTGCAGCATTGCAGCTGCTTGGTGGAGGAAACCCCACATGATCAAGGGTGATGGTACACAAGCGCCCAGCCCAGAAGAAATAGCTGCTGTTGGTGGCGATTGGGGTGGCTACGGCGAAGTATCAGGCCAGGCCCTAATCGCACTGATGCAGGCCAACAAGCTGAGTCTGGTGTTCGGCAACGATGCCCTGGTGCTCACTGTGGAGAACAGCTCGGGGCAGGTGGGTGTATACAACATACCCCACGTACAGGACATAGCAAATTTTTAGCTACCCACCTGGCAAGTGGCGGCGCGGCACCATGGACTGCCGAACAGGTGGCGGCAGCAACACAATGTCCACTACAGAACGTGGCCATAACATGGCCCATCATATACAAGGCTGCTGTGCAGTGGGGGTTTGCCTCACGTAACAACCTTGTAGGATTGCTGGGCACGTTCGCTACAGAGTCGGCCTCTAGCATGTGGCCAGTACGGGAGGCGTTCTACATCTATAGCCCAGACCCTAAGGCGGCAGAGCCACTATTCCAGGCCAACCCAGCACCAGCCTACAAGTGGTACAACGACACTAGCCAACACGCAGCCTATGGGGGCGGCCCTGATTGGCATGGCCGTGGATTCATCCAGACCACCCACAAGTCAGGCTATGAGGCTGTCAAGGCGGCTACGGGCCTGGACGTGGTAGCTGACCCTGACCTTCTGCTACAGCCAGGGCCAGCTGCTCAGGCCGCTATGGTCTACTGGACCAATCGTGGCATAGCCACACCAGCAGAGGCGAAGAACTGGGCAGAGGTCCGCAAGCGCGTGTATGGAGGCTCTGATCCAGCGGGCGCAGCACGCATAGCACGCATCGACGCTGCCCTGCCCTAATAGAAACTAGATGAGTCGTCAGTCGCACATGTATATATGGCTACTGTTAACGCAACAAGCCCCACGGTGACCGCTAGGGCTATAAGAATAGCAGCGGTTATCCCCCTATCCCATATGAAGCCCAAGCCTATTGCGATAACTACAGACCAAAACACTACAACAGACACCACACCTTTTTTCTGTAGATGCATGAGTTCTTCTCCTCAGTTCAAGCCACGTAGGATACGGTCCATACGCTCATCGAGTGTGTAGCACTTGGGGCACATGTTGAAGCACTTGGGGCACAGCAGCACATCACCATGAGAGTGCCAAACTCCATCATGAGCAGGATGCGAAGCACCACATCTGGTGCACCGAGGCGTGTACAGATCACAGTCTATGCGCTTGCAATGCTGCACTGCGGCCCCAGTGCTTCTACATGTCGCACAGTCTACTGGCGTGGTCGCCTCCGCGCCACGCGCTGGGGCGGACCAGCATAGGAACAGGCCCATGCCAGGGCGATGATCCAGCCAATGATGGTCCACCCCAGTAGCAGGTTAACCACGACGATGCCCCCAAAGCTCCTGTGGTTACGTAGCCCAGCCACTATTAGTGGCGCACAGTACAACCCCAAGGCCCAAGCCCATTCAGGTATCATGGTCCTCCCCCTGTCCAGCGCACCCACACAGACACAGCCCCCAGCACCAAACCACAGGCCAGCCCGCCATAGAAGAACAGCCACCGTGTCCTCTGCGCCCTCTCTAGCCGTATAGTGACCTCCAGGGCCGCCTCCTGGAGGCGATTGATAGTACCACAGAGGGAGTTGATGCGGTGCCGTGACTCCATGTGTAGCTCGTCTATCTTAGCATACGCATCACGCTCACGCTCTGTAAGCTCATGCTCATGCTCAGGCATCGGGGAAGCACCGGCCACATGTGGAGTATTCCAGGTCCTCACCCTGCTCCTTACACAAGTCGAAGAAGTCCTCTAGCGTGTATGTCTCACTAGACACTATGTCATCTGTGTTGCACTGCTCGAACACACGCCCATCAACCTGTAGATGCAACACGTACTCCGTGTCGCCATCGCCCGCGCCCGACTTGTTAACGATTACCTTGATCATGTGATCACCTTTCTATATTGGCCTGGTGCTATGCGGCACAGGCTCCCGGCCTTGAGCATCCTAGCGAGAGCCACTCGGACGCTCTGTATGGGATATAGCCCATTTAGGGCATGGTAGATTGTTAGAGCAGATGCTCTATCGTGGTCTTGGAACCATATGTTGATTATATCTGGAATAGTGAACTGCGATAGGTCCAACCCACGACCTAGATAGAGCTTAGTTTCTTTGTGTAGCCTTAGTGCTACCTCCAAACACTCCCGCTCATGCGGATCAGCTACCATAATACTAAGCATCATAAGCCTCTGTGTTACTAAGTCTTTCTGTGCCTCCATTCTTCTGGTTGCTATTTGATCCCTCGCTGCCCCATTCATTCTAATGCCTTGGCCATCACAGCACGACAGATCAAATGCGCTAGGTGGTCCTCGTCCTTGGCAAAGGCCCGGCGTGCGTAGAGATGCTCCTGTGCATGATCCAGATGTATGGACATGCCCTGCTCACGCCATGATTCCACACGATAGCGGCGCCCGGCACGCCTCGCTACTGATATGGCGTCTATGGCGGTGTTGATGAGTAGCCGACACTCATCACAGTATGGCACGCGCCCCAAGGGCCGCCCACAACACATGCATGCTGCGCTAGGGGCTACAGCATCTGCTGTAGGATCGGGGTCAGGTCCGGTGGGCTGTAGGTCGTTGGCTTGAGCTGCTTCCCTGTACTGGATTTTGGGCCTCCTTTCTTGGTCATGTTACTGCGTTGGACCTCATCGAAGATTGGCTCTATGTCCATGCCATACACATTGCAGGTATACAGCACCACATAGAGTAGGTCGGCCAGGCCATCAGCCACGTCCACTAGCTGTGCGCCTAGCTCCCCCACTGGGGGATTAAGGGACATGGCGTCCTCTGTCTCTGACAGTTCCTCAGCCATCAGCTCGATACAGAGGTTGCGTTCCTCCCGTGTTGGAATGCGTAGCGTAGGCGATAGGTCCAACCCCTTGACACCACGCATGAACTCCCTAACCTGCTCCTGTGCCTTCCACATGTTCCCTCCTAAATGTGTCTGGATGGTGGTCTAGCCACTCAGGGATGCTTCGGAGCATCCCTGGTAGCTCAGCAGCGCGTGCTGGTACTTGAATGTCATTGAGCAGCTTCGACACGAGCCAGCCATACTCCCAGCTACACTTGAGCTGTAGGATCGGAATGCCCACGTTAGCATTCTGTATGGCCCCATCGCTCTGCACACGATTCAGTGCTGGATCATGGCGTGTTATTCTGAATAGCACCCCCTTTCTATCATTGTAGTAGACACTCCCAATCGGTTCCTTAAAACCGATTGAAAATATCACTACTTCCTCCTGCTCGTAGATGCTAGGAGGTTTCTTCTTTGTCCACCACATGGCCCATTTATAGCACATGTCCAGTGGGCCTTTTACTGTCTGCTGCATCTCCCATCCCTTAACTGTGGGTATGCGCGTTGGGCATAGCCCAGGCTTATGGCTTGGTCAATATAGGGAACCACAGAATAGGGATCATGAGGATCAGGATTATGGCCAGTAGCGTTAGCCCACCGAACATAATCACTGAGTAGACCCTGCTCATGTAGGCCCCCAGGCCCATGCACCACACGCTCGCCATGCGGCATGTTTGGATCATAAGCCTCATAGCGTACACCGCCTCTGATAACTGCATTACCTACTTCCGCCCTGACCACACACCGCACCAACCCCCCGTTGACCAGCGTAGGGTCGTCCAGTGCTGCCAGCGTATCTTCTACCACCCATGGGCCAGATGGAGTCTGTGCGCCTGCTGCTGTCCCCACGAACAGCAGGTAGATTGAGGCACAACAGAGCAACCATCTCAGCGTCCTTCTCCGGTGGGGGCGTGGTCGCCGTAGTAGTGCTCCAGGCCATGCATGAGACGCTTGTAGCACCGTTGGACGCCCTGAATCTGACGGTAGCAGTCCCATATGGCATCATGAGCATTGAGCGTAGTGACACCAGGGACTTTCTCGCCCGGATAGGCCATGTTGTAGATGGTCCTCACGTCCATGCAGTCAGTACGTGAGTATGGCCTGCCAAGAAACACAGCATCATAAGCGTTGCTGAGGATCACGGCGTCGAACGTAGCATGGGACCACAGCTTCTCGATCTCATGGTACTTGTACCACGTATAGAACTCCGTGAGTGTCTCCCTCAGCATGTACCGCTTGGGCACACGCAGCCGTTGCTGGGCTAGAAAGTCCTGCTCCAGCCACCACTCTATAGTCTTGCCACTAATGTCTCGCCCTGCGTCGGCTTGGCCATGGAGTGAGATGTTCCTATAGAAGCCCCTAGCTCCTGTGGGCTCAGTCCCCTCCCACTCAGCAGGAGACAGTGGCTCATCACCAATGGGATCGAAGATCAGCGCACCGATGGCCACGATAGCTGCGTGGCTGTCGCTGCTCATGGTTTCCAGGTCGATCATGCAGTGCTTCATGCCCTGCCTCCCACGCCCTGACCACGGCCCACCGCCTCGCGGACAGCAGGGGCCTTTAGCTCGTAGTCAGCGAATATGTCAGCCACGCTATCACGCTTGTGCTTCACACGCAACAGCACGCCCTTGTACAACAACAAGACCTCAGCGCCCTGAACCTGGTATGACAGAGACAGGGCATCCTCAGCTGCGTCCCAGATGTTGGTGTCGGTCGATGGTTCCAAGCAGAACTTAATCATTCCCCAGTGTCCTTTCAGTGTTGCGCCCTTGGGCGCTTGGTGGGCCATAGCGACCCACTACGTCAGCGAACCAAAGGGCAGTAAGGAGGATTGCGCCTCCAAGCGCCCACTTGTCACCTGTAGTCAGAGCGATGCCGAATGATGTGCCAGCCACGAACAGGGCCACAGTGTCCATCCATGCCCAAAACGTGCTGTGTGCCCTCAGTTCCGCCAATGCGCTGCCTCTTGGGTTGGGCGCACGGCGTGGTGGGCTAGGCCCCCACACGATGTACTCCCCTTCTCTGTGCTTATACTGCTGCATTAAGTGTCCCTCCAAGCCTGCCAAATGGCTGCTTTGACTGTCTCCACTTGTTCAGGCACTTCTATGGTCTGTCCTCCGATGAGGAATAAACGTGTTTCGTAGGAGGCTCCTACGCCCGGTGGGCGCCTTATGTGCAACTGCCAGCCTATGATGGCGTCCGCCCGTAGAACCGTGCTGCCGAACTCGACCATCCTAGGCATTGCCACGGCGGGCCTCCCAGTTCAGTAGGTGTGCGAGTGAGTCGATCTGATGTTGCGTGGGCGCTGGTGCTCCTGGGACAGCACGTAGCATAGCCTCAGCAGCTACCAGCTTCCAGCGCCTCTCGTTGGGCCATTCCACTGTTATAGCTATTCCGTCCGTGATACAGATTCCCCATACGCCTCCTAGTATGCGTAGTGTTTGGTCCCCATCTGGACCAGCATGGCGTGATGCGTAGTTCTCTAGCACCACATGGTCCCATGGCCACTGCTTGACCAGCTTCCACAACACGGCCCCTGTGGGGTCGTGCAAGTTCAGCGTGGTCCATGACCCATCAGGCTCACGTGTGGCCACACCAGTTGTCAACCCTGGGTCCACGGCAAGTATTCGTGCCACTTACTTAGACACCTCATAGAGATTGGTCCCCCAACTGGCTTCCACGGGGACGGAGGGGAAGCCATCAAGCCGTGGTGCCGTCATGACTGCTGTTACGATCTCTCTCACCTGTGTTAAATACTTACGGGGGCCATGAAGCAGGGCCGCGTCGTGTGTAACCCACAGTAACCTCCAACCATAGTTTGCTATTAGTGGAGCGAACTCGACTACACTGCTCAAGGTGTAGTCCCCAGCGACCGACTGGATACTGAAATTGATGGTCTGCCGTAGCTGCTTGGCATTAAGGACAATAGGCATCCTACGCTTACGCCCAAATGGCGTGAACACACGGCCTGTGGTCTTAATGGCAAACTCTACGCTACGCTGCCACTTCCAGAACTGGCTGTTCCGTGCGTACCACGAGTTGATGTACGCCCCTGCGGTCTGTACGTCACAGCCTAGGCCCTGGGGTGGTTTCTTGGTGGCCAACCCCCAGGCTGTCTCACCATACATGATGCCAAAGGTCACATGCTTGGCGTTGTCCCTAGCAAACTTCCACGCTGTAGACCCATCGTCCACGGCACCGATGACCGATTGCCCAATGCGTGAGTGGTAGTTGGGCTTACCATACTCATCGGTGCCCTTCTGATAGTCCACATAGTATGGCAAGCGTAGGTCATCATACATAGCCTCATCACCGCTAAAGGCTTGGGCTATGTGTATCTCGATCTGATTGTAGTCGATCTCCATAAGGCAGTCATCGTCTGTGTCAGCACGGAAGATCGACCTAACCTCCGACAGATCACCAATGGTACGCGCATGGGGTAGGTTGTGTACTGGTGGGTCTGTGTACGACAGCCTACCTGTCACTGTGCCAGGTATCCACCCCTTTGGGTGGGCCTTACCATCATGACGTACCTGTGCCATGGGGTTGTCAATGTATGTGGCCTTAGTTTTAACCAGCTGACGGTGCAGTTGCAGGCCATCTACCCATGGGTGATCTATGCCCTGTAGCACGTCCTTACTGGTGGCCGCCTTGCCTGTCTTGGTGTATGCCATGACAGGTATATGTAGGTCACCAAACAAGAAGCGCCCTATCTGATCCGTGGAGTTAAGGTTCATCTCCTGATATTCAGGGCGGCCAGACAACTCACAGGCCATGTCACGGAGCCTACGCTCTGACTCATGGATGCGCTTCATGTACTTGACGCCAAGCTCAAAGGCCCTGGGCACATCAATGGTCACACCATCGTATTGTGCAGCACACAGTACGTTAGCAGCAGGGATCAGTAGCTCATAGTACAGCTTACGCTCTAGATCGTCAAAGTGTGCGTGTTGGAACTTATCCAGGCGCCCTGTGTAAGCTACGTCCTTCCCATTGTATACAGCCCGTTCCCCCGCCGACAGGTCAGCTACCGCAGTGCCTACAGGCGGTTCCCAGAAGTCAGCGCCCACCCATTCTCTGGCGTTAGATTTCAGCTTGTGGAGGCCCACGGTAGCAGGTGAGCGGCCAGCTGCACTAGATGGCCCACTGGCTGTGCGCTCGTCCAACACGTAGCTCCCCACCATAGTGTCACGGTAGATGGGTATTATAGCCCCAAGCTCTTGGCGCATGACAATGGAATCAAATCCATACATGTTGTGCCCGCACCACAATACGTCCTTGGGCCATTTGAGCCCTTCTCCACTGGGCCATTGGAGAGCAGACCGCTCAAGCACATACTGCACATCGCCAGGAAGGCCAATGCCCACGCATGTTATCGAGGACCGTGCAAATGGGTCTGCTCGTGCTGTCTCTTTATCATAGTCCGTCTCCACGTCCAGCACCACAGGCACTTGCCGCACCCCGCTAAGCACTTCATTGAAGTCTATGCGTGGTAGATGATCCAATAATGCCTGGGCACGCTGTGGATCAGTGATGATCGTAGGTGCTGCGACCACAGGGGCGGCGGGGCTCCTACCAGGACCAAAGAACATAGGTAGCTTCTTCATGTCACGTACCAAGCTACCAGCAAAGTCGTTCTGTTGCTCTGGCTTATCGGCAGCCCTTAGAATAGCAGCAGGGTGGTATGTAGCCAGCCCATACGTGCCCTCTGGCCTAGCAGGGCCACCTGGCGCGTCGGGCACAGCCCACGTAAGCCCGGCCGCTGCTAGGGCGCTAGGCTGTAGAATGGCACCACGGACCTGGCTGAATGGGCGATCAAAAACTTCCTCACATGCCACAGCCCCTAGCGTGACGATTAACCTGGGACGCGCCCATTGAAGCTCTTTGAGTAGTCTAGGCCGACAGGTGGCCAGCTGCATCATGGATGGTTTGCCACCAGTGTACACACAGCACACGTTGGTGCAATACACCATGCTGCGGTCCCACCCCACGGCTTCCAGCACACGATTAAGCAGCCGCCCTGACTCGCCCTGAAATGGTAGACCACGGGCCATCTCAGTCTCACCAGGCTCCAGGCCCACAAACACCACACCACTGCCCAGCGAACCAGCGCCAGTCACCCCATGTGGGCAACACCCCTCTATCATGGCCAGTTCGTTCCTGAAACGTGAAGCGGTAGCATTTGCATAGCCGATGGAGGGGTCATATCATCCCACACACGCCTTCGCCAATAATAACCACCCCATGATTCTAGGTACCGCACATGCTCACTGCGGTACAGCAGCCGCCATGCTGAGGCCCTGTTACGCTGCCGCTTCATGAGGCGGGCCAGCGTTGCTTGTCTAGCTCATTTAGTAGGGCTGTCACCTGATCCCACACACGAGCGTCCTTACGAGGCGCAGCCCCGGGCTGATGACGTGTGCCCTCTAGTTCACGTAGGAGCCAATAGGCGTTGTTAAGAAGCGTGGGCGTGTCTGTACCCTCATCAAGAAACGGATCGTCCTGGGTGAGGCGTGGCCTATTGATCATGGGCCACCTGCACCAACAAGCGATGGATGGTGGAAGATGGGGCGTCTAGGAGCATGGCTATGGCCCGCACTGACAAACCTCTCGTGTGTAGAATATGTATGTCCTGTTGTGTGTACGCTATAGTCACCCTGGGCAGTTGGCGGTACACAGTGCTGACTGACACCCCCAAGGCAACCGATAGCTGCTTAGGCGTGAGTGTCCCACTAGGCAATCTATGTCCCCTCATGGCGCCTCCACCACAACGGGCCATGGTGCTAGGCTGCTGGCCTGGCGCTCGTGGTAGCAGTCGCCGCTGGGCAATTGTGTGGTGCAATCCCAACACGCCCATTGGCCACACCAGTTGCACAAGAACACGCCGTCCGTTGTGCCACACCAGCCACACACCACCGACAGCCAGTTAATGCGCACGTCCCCTAGGTCCGCCCCACGCTCGGTGGGCATCAGCCAGCCTCCTGCTGTGGCGGGGCCTGCGCGGTGGCGTGGCGGGCACGGTAGTCCTTCATGTACACTGCAAAGGCTTGCTTACACAAGTCACAACGACAGTTGTAATTGGAGTATGCGTTCACTGTGCCATGACGCACGTTCAGGTGCGCCCGCTTACGATGTTGGGGGCACCACCGCTGGCCCCCAGTAGCCGTGTAGAACGGCTCACCACAATCCTCACAGTCCTTAATCATCATGCCCCCTACCAGTCTGGTGGATCATGCAGTTCGATGACGAACTGTGGTCTGTTAAGGAACCAGTTGTGATTCACGTACACCGTGATCTTGTTATTCACATCATCGAGCACCACGATCTGACCCTTGCTCATTATGATGGTCAGTTCTTTTGTTGGTGGGAACTTCACGTACCCCTGCCACCATGGGGGTGCTGCTGGTGCTGGCTTACTCCACGGCCACTTCATCGGCCCACCCCCAAGCGCCGCCACTGTGGGGCTAGACGAGCGCTGTGGGGTGGCAAGGGGTACTTGCGCTCCATGAGTGCCTCTGCTAGCCGACAGCCCTCAGATATTGCATGGTAGTATGGCATATGCATGTACTGGAACTGGATGGGATCACCTGACTCTTGAGCCAGCTGATACAGGCTCTCCTGACAGCAGTCCAGGGCTTCCACCAGGAAGGTGAAGCATGATACTTCGTCGTTACTTTGATTGATGGCTGTCTCACCATCTAGCTCAGCCTGCACCAGCTGAAGTGTAAGGTCACGTATCTTCTGTGGTGTGACTTCCACTGAGGCGCGGTACTCGCGTTGATTAGGCATCGGTAGCTCCACATTGAGTGCATTGACTGAGGGTTATGTTATCATACGTCACTGGCGCAAACTTTGTTACTTTTTGGCACACAGGGCATATATGCTCTGTCATGTGGGTTAGCAGGTTGTGCGTGAATAGGTCAGCGTATATCAGTGCCCGTACATACTGGCTGATGCTCCCACCATATGAAGCAGAAGCACGCTGCATAGCCAACGCACGTACATTGGGGAACACTGATATAGGCCCTATTGCTGCCTCACGTCCCATGGCGAATCTCCACAGTGGCAGTGGTCCTAAGCCACTGTTGTATCTTACGGTCTTGCTTTCCACGCTCGGTCGGCGTCGCTCATGGTGTCTGCGTGGGGGGTTGTGTTGGCTTGGGGGCGATCTTCCATGTTCTTGCCACCATTGAGTTTTCATATTCTATGTCGAACAGCTTGCTTAAGATGTGAAACATGCCAGTGAGCTTAGCCCCAAACGCACGGGCTGTACGCACAGACTTTGTGAACTGCTGCTGTGCGCCCTCTGGACAGTGTTCCGCCACACGTGTGTACAGCTCATTAGCTGTCACAAATTGCCCATGGGTCCCTCCTGTATTGGCCACGTATGTGCTTATGGCAGTGATCATGGCCTCATCGTCCTGTAGGATCAGAGAGCTTTGGGCCAACAGTGTATTGCCCACCGCTGCCCTAAACGTAGCTAGCGCATCCCCACCCAGGCCAGCCGCAATCCACTCACCAAGCCACGCAAAGTCCTGCACACGCATGCTAATCTGTGTGTTCTGGCTTGGTGGCCCTTGTGCCAGGATGTTCTGTAGGTCCGCTACAATAGCGCCCCACAGGCGGTCACGTAGTGCGTCTATGCGCCAGTATGCAGGCCCTTCTGCCAGGAACGCGCCTTCATCCACACGTCTGAAATTAAGCAACAACAGCCTATCAGCTACGTCTGGCCTGTTAGACGTAAAGCGTGGGTTGTGTGATGTGACACCCACCATGGCCTGCTTACGCATACGCACGATCTCACCATTGGTGTACAGCTTGCGCTTAAGGGTGTCAATGTCACAGATGGACTGGGCCAGCTTGTCAGGCACCCAGTTGATGTAGCTGTCCAGGTTGTCAATACCATAGAAGGGCAATTTCGACGAGCTATGATCATAGTCATCAGCGTTGGTGATACCCGACACAGCTAACCTGCGTGCGTATAGCAGCCGATAGATACGCCGCATTATGTGGGTCTTTCCACTGCCTGGTGTACCGAAAAATGAGAGTATGGGCCGGGCCTCAGCAGCATTGCGGAACAGCACGAACAGGAACCACACCTTTAGCACAGTCCGTGCTTCCTCTGGCGACATGTTGGTGATGGTGTTCAATGGCCCAAATAGCTCCACGCCCCAATCCAACCCCTCAGCAGCGCCACCATCAGCAGCGCCGGGTGTGGTGGAGGATAGGTCGGGGGAGAATGTCTCAAAGACAGGCTCCCATGCAAACAGCACGTTAGCTGCCCCATTCTTCTGGCGTGTGATACCATCAGCTGCAATGCGGGCCACATCACGGTGGCCTGTGTGCAAGAGAAGCACATTATGCTCCACATCATAGTGGCTTAACACAGCGGTGGTGGCTGTCTCTGGCAGACTTTTGGTGTACGTCTTGATGTTCTCCACGGTGAAGCTCTGCTCCAGTTCTGTGGGATTCAACCCAAAGCGTATCTCTAGTAGGGCATTAAGGGAGCTATCGTGCTTGGCTATCTCCAGTGGTCGCCCAGTGTTATTTGGGAGGTACCATACCTCACCAGAGACAGTCTTGATGAACTCCCCATCCACACGCATCACATCACGTACTGTGCTGGCTATGCCACGATGAGCAGAGAACCGCTTAGCCTTGCTCATACGGATGGCATCTATCATGGCCCTGGCGTCAAAGTCTGTGCTCTTTACGTGGCGCTCCGCACGTAGCACGTCCAGGGCCAGGTCTAGCTCAGCATGATAGCGTTGGTCCTGCTTGAACTTGTTGTTAGGTGAGTTCCACGCCAGCCAATACACAGCCTCACGTGATAGGCCAGCTGTGAAGCTAGAACACATGAGCGCCCACAGGGCGGCACTACGGTCAGGCTGTGGCGCCGCTGTCGTAGCCTCAGCCGCATAGACACTGACAGGGATGCGCTCTTTGATGCTCTCTAGCAGTTGCAGTGGCCCCTGGCCTATGTCGATGGTGTTGTTAGTGGCTGCGATCAAGAATGGGTCATGCTCTGCATCCTCATCTGTCATCACTTCTATGTCAGATGGCACAGCAGGCAGCAGGTCTATGTCCTCAGCTGTGTACTTGTGCATGGGTGCAGACAGCACACGCACATCATAAGGCCCCAACGGTGGTAGGTACTTATGGTTCTTGGTGTTGGCTACGCGGAGCCGGTGTCCTATGGCCCAGCCACTGTGGTCAGCGTCCTTGATAGCGTATGTCATGCGCTTGCTTAGGCGTTCATGTTCTCGGCGCTCTAGTTGCTGCTTAAGGAACCAGTAAGCATGATAGTGTTTAGGGCTAGTTTCTACGAGTATGCTTGGGGCTATGGGTAGGTTTTGGGTATCAGCATGGTCCAGGTCTGCTTGGATGGTGCTGGTAGGTAGGCTAGCCTGGCGTGTAGCCACACGGTCCATGAACAGGTAGCTGGTGAAGTACACGTCATGCGTGTCCTTCATCTCCGCGCTCCGTTGAACAATGGTCGGCACGTCATTGGGCCACATGTACCATTCCTGCTGCCATGGTTCCACGTGGTTACGATAGGCCAGCACGAAATATCCAGCACCACCAGTCACCGTGGCACGTAGAAACTCAGCTGTTTCCATGTTTAACTAACGCCCCTCAATACATTACGGTGGCCCGGGCAGGACATTGAACCTGCCACCTACTGACCCCACCCATAAGGCGGGCACCAGGTATAACCTATCGGGCCATAGCCCCGCTTCAGTGGGGCCAGCCCCTAGTTGTCTAGGGGCCTAAAGGACTGAAACAAGTTAGAGAATGGGCTGGACGATGGTTCCTCTTTGTCCCACTCAAAGACCCACGCTTCGCTCAGGGCATCATGGGCGTGGTGCTTACAGCAGTAGTGCTTGTACTTCTCATCGCTGTTGAAGCTGGCCAACGTCACCCAGGCGCACTGCTGATCGGTCAGTTCGCTGGCTGACGTATGGGCCACCAGCTTCGCATCACAGCCAACTAGGTCACACTGAATGGCCCGTAGTGTCACGTCCCCCCAGGCCGTAGGGATCACCACCTGTGTCTCTGACATTCCTCACTCCCTCTCATGTCAACGCTTTGTTATGTGCTGGCCTTACCCTCGTCACCAGCTTGCCATGGCCCCTCACCATCCGCCACGGTCCCACCATGCGCGCTGGACGGTAGCTGCGTGGGGGGCTAGACTGGCGGAGCCGCCAGAATGTCCTTCACCACGTTGCGCTCCTTGACTTCCTTGGAACCATCAGGGTTGTCCCTGGTGTATTCCTCGATCTCCACGTCCAACAGGACGTAGTGACCCTTGATGTACTCCACCTGCTGGCGCAGTGTGTACCGTGGCACACGCTTGATCACGCCCGTGGCGGGGTCTTGCTGCTCATCTTCCTCCATCATGGCCCCAGGCAGGCCAGCCACCACGAGGAAGTCACGTAGGAACCGGAACGCCTTTGGCGTCACAGCGAAGGTGCGCCACTGGCTCCTGTCGGCGTACTCCGTGTGCGCCTGGCCGTCGATGGCGAATGTCACGTTCACCACAGTGTTCGGTGGGGTGCCGGGCGGTGAGTTCTTGGGCGGGTTCTTGGCCTTGGTGATCTCAGTCTCACTCACCATGGCCCGATACCGTGCCTTGGGCATCGGTGGGAAGTCCGCCTGTGAGAACGCTACGCGCACATCACCCAAATCGTCAGTAGCTTGCACTGTACTCTCCTAAGGCTCAGGCTGGGCTCATGCTCATGCTCTGGCCGTGGTCTAGGTCTTGGTCTTGGCCGTGGCCGTGGTCTTGGCCGTGTCAATATCTAGCGTCGCTCATCAGGGCATAGGCGCTCCGTTCTGCGGCGTGGTGGGTGGTACAGCAGGGGGTGCCGCTGGTGGTGTCGGGGTTTGTGGCCCCGCAGAAGGTGGGGCATGCTTGGCAGTGGGCCATGGTGCCCCACGGAAGCTGTCGAAGATGGACTGGTAGCTGGGGTTGTAGATGATCTGTGGCATCTTGCGTAGTGGGCTGTCAGGGGCCACTGCTGTCTTAGTGCCAAAGCCCACGAAGCCACCAGTGTACATCACAGGAGGGTATGGATTGGCTCCAGGCTGACGCTCCAGATACACCACGAAGTCCAACAGACCAACGAACCTACGCTGCATGGTGTCAGTAAGGTCAGGGAGGACCGTGGTGATCCCTGTGGCGTCATTTTTTATTGGCGCACTCCATATGTTGAAGATGACATTAACGCCCTTGTCAGCCATGACTCTAGCCCGCTTGACCAGGCCCACCATGGACGTGTTGGCTTGGCCGAACAGGGTCTGCCGTATCTGCGGGTTGCGCTCACTCGCCACACCAACATGTTCTTGGGACGCGATCTGTAGCGCCGTGGTGCCATCGTACACCACCGTAGGGAACGGGATGAATGGTGTGGTGCCCACCAAGCCACGCTCGATCTGCTTCGTGGCCTCATCCACTTGTGCCCATGTGTTGGTGGCATACACATGGAGCCCTGGCAGGTCACGTAGCACATGCGCCTTGTGGTCTATGTCGAACACGGCCACTGGTGTGTACTCCGGTCGCCCCACCCACTCACTACCAGCAGCCCCAGGCTCCGTCCCATTAGGTAATGGTAGGAGGTCCCAGAGGGACTCTAGGAGCGTGGTCTTGCCTGTGCCAGTCTCGGCCATCACTAATATAAGTACACCAGCCTGTTCACGTATCTCGCTTGGTCGCCTAGCAACCAGCCCACCCAATGGCATGGCCACGGGCCATGGTGTCGCGCTCATGATACTTCCCTTACTTTGACTTCTACGAGGCACAACATGCCTCCTATATCAGCCAAACAACGCCATGTGCCATCGAACTGCTTTGTGGCCTCGCCAATGTAGCGTATGGCCTCATGTTTACGATCCATCATGTTATGCACATTGATTTTTTCGCCAGTTGGTGGCAACGACAGTTGCTGAGCATTCATGTTAACAGCCCCCTCTCATCCAATGGACCATGCCCCCAAGAGATAGCAGTACCGATGAAAACCCTAACAGTGTAAGGAAGATACCCATCACCACGTCGGCACCAGTGATGCCCCCTGGCCTCATGTGGTCCTCACAATGAACAGTAGCAGTGCTATGCCAGCACATGCTAGGAATAGCCCCACACCGGCCCCCAGGAACACCCATGCGGTGTCCTGCCCCTTCATAGGAGGCTGCTGTGTGGTGGGCTCATCAGGGAAGTCGGGTATGCGTAGGCGCGGGTCTGTGTCACGTGGGTTCTTCATGTATATACCCTCTGCTTTCTCGCCACATACTGGCGGGCGCTAAATAGAAGCTCGATCTCTACGCTAGGGGTAGGGGCCTGGCGTGTGGCCCGTACCCTGGAGCACATCAGACACCGATAGTCCCCATCGAAGTCCAGCCACACAGCATCACAGCCACACGCCATACACCCCTGGCGCGTAACGCCAAGGGCTGGCCGCTCCCTATGGACGCGCAGTGTGCTAGGCATCAGGTACTTCCATGTAGAAGATGATGGGCGTCACGCTGATAGGAACGCCTGCATCATAGAGAGCCACGAACTGCACAGCACGCTCTGGTAGTGGTAGTACTGGCCCCAATCGTAGGGGATCATCACGCATGACCCTGAACCTATATGTTAGTGAGCCCACATGGTCTATAGGGATGCCCTGACGGATCATGGCTAGCTCAATGGGGCACCATGGTCCACTCCTGCCTTCGTCGAGGTCTCGACGAGTCACCACGATCCTACGCTTACTCATCACGAGGCTCCGCTATCATCATACCAGCACACTTTGCGTGCTCGTATGCTAAAGTTGCGGACACTATCTCCGCACTACACCGCACCACGAACTTGGTGGTAGCTGGAGGATCAGGAATAAGCTCTATGATTAGTTCACCACCCTTAACCATGAAGGACACCAACCCTGGTATTGCATTTATCATCACCATCCCTCCAGTGGCCCAGCGGTCTTGTGGCGAATGGTGATGGAGAACGTCCCTAGCATGAACAGCCACAGGCTCCGCTTGCGGTTGACCTTAAAGCCAATAGCATGGTGCCATCCACCACCAAAGTTATCCAAGAAGTCTGTACCACCACGCCAGAAGGTGACACTCCAGCGTGTTGTATCCTTCGTGACCATGAATGCGTAGTCAGTAGCCAGCCTCATCATTCGGGCACATCCGTGGCGAAGGCTGGCGTGCGGAGCCGTGGCACATACCGCCCTTGCAGCAATTGCTGGTATCGCGTGGGGCCTGGGCCTTCGGGGGCAGGGAGTTCGTCGGCATCACACACGTCCTTGAATACACACTGCAACAGCCCATTACACCCATCTACCGGAGGGACAGTCTTATATACCGGCGTTACTGGTCCCCAGCTAACAGGCTTGGCCTGCCCCTGCCCATTATGGGAGGCCATGGTCATGGCCGTGGCCGTGTCAATATCTAGCGTTGCTCTTTGGGCCAGATTAGGGGGCGGGGCAGCGTAGCACATCTCCATGGACACCTGCTCTAGCTGCGTGGTGCACCGATCAAGCTCGGCTGGCGTGCGGTCCAGCAATGCCCGATGGAACATGTCATCCATCACACGACCATCTGGCACTTTTTCACGCTTCCATAGGCCATTGTATAGGATTCCTCCTACCTCTCCCTCGGGAATAAGACCCGAGCGGGTAGCCAGCCACAGATAGCGTAGGAACTGCTCGTTGTGCTCCAGACCATCATCCGTGGGGTGCCGTGAGAATGTCTTATGCTCCAGCACATAGAGCTTTAGCTCGCCTGTGTTGGTGTCGGGCACTTGCACCACACCATCGAAGGTGCCCTCTAGGTAGTTGGTGTCTATGCAACACTGACATGCTTGGATGACAGCAGGCACGTCCATCACATGCCCACCACGACACGCACAGAACACCAGCCCACAGTTACACGTCTCACAGTGGTCGCTCCCAAAGCGGGACAGGCCACTGGCTGACGGTGGTTCGTTGTACAGGCAGTGTTCGGTGTGTGGGATGGGGACCGTGAGCGTCTGCTCACTGGCTATCAGTGCATAGCCCGTGGGCAGTGGCCCACCGCCCCTCTGTGGGGCAGAGTAGTAGTTGTAGTAGTTGATGATCATGGCACGGCCCATCACCATGGCTGCCAGGTTCGCCTTTAGCTCCATGGGGCTTGGGTCAATACCTGACATATGTGCCTTGTAGTGCTCTATGATGGCCTGTGTGTTCTGTAGGGCACGTACATCATAGTCCATGATCACTTGCTCTAGGGTGGCCGTGGGGTGGTCCTGCCAGAACTGGATGCTGGCATGCGCCATGGTCCCCAAGGCGAAGGGTGGTAGTGTGATCGCACGCTCCAAGGCTAGGCCATTGAAGCTGTTGTGCAACCAGTACCAGCGACAACGCTTCCACGCATTGATCTCCGTTACGCTGACAATCATGACTAACACGTCTCCTGTTCTTGTGCCTGTGTTGTGGACTCGGGGGGCATGAAGCGGGCTAGGCTAGAGCAGCCAGTTACCTGGCCATTGCTATCCCGCACCAGCCTATATGGGAACACGAAGTCATCACGATCACGCAGCACGTCAGCCACCAGGCGGCTCACTATGTACAGTGTGCCCTCAATGCGTGGTGGTAGCTCACTACGAGACGTGGGTTGCGCCAGCGTTGTTACGCCATAGATTGGCATGCCAGCATGGACCGTAAGGCGGGCGGTATGCTGTTGTAGGCGCAACTCCCCATAGAGCTTGCTTGGGAATATGCACCGTATGGGCTCCTGATCATCTGTGATCAGGTATATCGGGTGGCTTGTCAGGTTCACCAGCATCACGTCAGTTGCGCCTGTCATTGAAGTAGTCTATCCACAGGAACTTGAGCCAGCGGTTAGTTTCCATTGGCGGGCCACCGTACATCTCCAGCAGATACAGCTTCTTGGCGATCTGGCGCAGTTCCACCAGTGTCATGTTCCACCCCACTTAGCGAGGTTGGCCAGCTTACGGGCACGCTGGAATGCGCCAATGATGAAGCCATGTTCGGTGGAGGGGTCATCATTGATCCCAGGAATGCCCGACACGGCCCCACCCACCCAGTGGCTGGTGGTGTGGCGCTTGGCAGCACGGGCCATGGCCGTGGCGTGGCGCTCATCACCAGCCTGTAGCAATGCTGCGCAAGCACGACGCACGCGCTGGCGCAGAGACAGCCGGGCTTCGTCGTCCTCCTGGCCTGTCTCAGGGTTGACGCCCAGGTGGTATGTAGCTGCGTTGATAGCACCTTCCTCACACCACTTACAGGCGCTTTCTGATTCGGGGGGTACGTCCTTGCCTGTGGCATCAATGGCCCAGTGGCCCTTGACCCACCCCATGGTAATCAGTCCCTCAGCCTTGGCCAGTGATTCTTCCACCAGCCCCTTAATCAGCGGCTCATGCTCGCTGTTCATGGTGTCCTCCGTATGATAGCCTTGCCATGCAGTAGCGTGGCCTTGGGCTTGGGTGTGGGTTGGCCGAACAGAGCACGTACCTGCTTGGTGACCTCAGCTAGGCTTGAGCCATGGCTACGGTCGCTGCGCCGCACCTTCACTGGATTGGGGCGCTTATTGGGGTCGTTGGGGCGCTTATGCTGGCCCATGGCCTGCGGCCTCCTTTGTGGTGATGGCTGGTCCCCATTTACCACGATTGTCAGGCCCATGGTCTATACATGGCCACTCAAAGTGCCGCGCACAGTCATCACAGGCGATGGCGTCAACAGCACCGTCATCAGTCATGCGGTAGTTGATAGGCTGTCCTTCCTCAATGTAGAGCACTTCGTCGCGCCAGTGCATGTCACACGCCACGCGCTCGGTGTTTTCTTCCCGTTCGTATCCGTACTGGCCCATGATCTTATTTCTCCTTTCTTACAGTGGGCGGTTGCGCACATGGCCCAATAGGCCCATAGGGTGCAGGGACGGCACGACAATCAGCACACACTGGCAGGTTGCCAGTGAATGTGCCTGGCATAGCTACATAGACTACCTCCACGTCCTTTGTGCTGCCACAACACTCACAGGACAACTGCTTAGCTTGCGTTGCTTGGCCCTGGTCTTGGTCTAGGCCGTGTCTACCTCTATATCTAGCGTCGCTCAGATGCGCCCAACACTCGTCACGGTCCTTGTGTGACTGACAGCACGAGAAGCACGCATCCATGGTGCAATTGCAATGGTCTGGGTCATGGCCTAGGTCTTGGCCGTGTCGATACCGAAGGTCGCTCATAGGACTAACTCCAACGCATGCTCGATCTTCTGTTGTGCCGCATCCATGGCTGGAGTTTCGCTGGTGCCTGTGTATGTGTCACGGAACGCATACACAGCACGTAGCAGCGCCTGTAGCTCATTCTCTGTGAGCGTTACGATCACCATTGGCTTCTCGTCTTGGGGGATCATAGGGCCAGCTCCATTGTCACAATATCTTTTATAGACAGCGCACGGTCGTTCTGTACCGCATGCACACGCTCATCAATGCTGTCTAGGCAGTTGATGTAGAAGCACACGATAGGGTCCTTCTGCCCCTGCTCTTGCACCACTGTGCCATCGTCCAACGTGCGGGTGGTAGCTAGCGTGGTGTCGTGGCGCTGGACCCTAGCGATAGCCTGTTGCATGGCACCAGGCGTGGTATCTTCCTCAAAGAAGATAAGCGTCTTTGCGGCACTGAGGTCCACACCCTCACCCAAGCAGAACGTAGAGATCACAGCTTGACTAGGGGACTGCATTAGCTCACGAGCATAGGGTGCCCGAGCGTCTGCGTCCGGGACTGTAGTGCTGCTGATATACTTTGTACCGAGCTTGTCAGCTAGCCTAGCTGCCGTTAGCTCGTACTTATGGAAGATCACGTATGGCCCTGGGTTATCTTCCATTATCTGGCTAACAGCATCGAACTTGTTGTCACATGCCGTGAACATGCGTAGTGCATGGTACACAGCAATGAAGCTCTTTAGCTCGATGGTGCCATCGTCAGGCCAGGACGACACTGTGAGCCGCCAGAAGTCGCGTAGCTCATCGTACTGCTTACGTGCCGCTACTTCCATCTGTACTGGCAGCGTGACTGGCAGTAGGTCTGGTAGGTACATGCCCACGTCTTTGTAGCTACGGCCCAGGATGATCCCCAAGCGATTGGGGTTGTCCATGGTGATATGCTCACCAGGCTGTAGTGGCGCACTGGGTGGTGTCACCTGATCAGGGTACAGTGGATTGAAATGCAAGTGGCGCTCGGCCCAGCCACGCAGCTTGACGTTGCTGACCGTATGGTAGCCCCCAGCACTGTATGTGCAGTAGTCTGACAGGAACTTCCACTTACCACTGAAAGTGAATGGGTCCAGAATGTGACACTGGTGCCACAGGTCGTCAGCCTCACGCTTGACTGGCGTGGCGCTCAGCAGCCACTTGTATGGCACAGCAGGCAGGCGGTTCTTCTCATTGTAGATGGCGCAGTTCGCCACGAGGTAGGCATGGACCGTGGCGTGTAGGTCTTTGGCGGCTGCGCTGGCTTTGGTGGTGCTGTAATCCTGGATGGCAGGGAACGCAGCACCATTGGCCAGCATAGCATACCGTGTGCCCTGGATGCTGTCTGCGTTCTTTAGGCGGTGGCTCTCATCACCCAGGATACACAGCACGCGGCCCGAGCCCAACAGCTTACACAGCGCGAAGTAGTATTCATCACTGCGTAGTGCCTCATAGTTCACGATGTAGAACGCCGCCGTGTATGGCTGCGTGTAGTCCCTAGCGAGGGACCACGTACCATCGTGTGGGTTATACTCGGGTGTGGCGTCGGCCATGGGCGCATGGGTAGGGGGCAGATCGAAGTACCCTAAGCGTTCGTTCTTACCCCCACCCACTGTGTTATTCACATATGCTTTGGGGTGCTGGCGCCTGATGTGCTTGAACCACTGGTTGGCCAGATGCCGTGGGACCATCACCAGTGTGATGTATGGCCCATCAGCATGGCCCAAAGCCCCAGGCACCACGCCCATAGGCTCAGCACCATTGGCTGGTGGCAGTTCAGCGACCACAGGGGCGGGGGACGGGGTTCCTACTGGGGCTGTGGCCCCGTCCTGCGGCGCCGCAGTGGGCTGCATAAGCAGCGGGGGCAAGGCGGCCATGATGGATTGGGGGGGCATGGATGGGATGCCGGAGCCATAGGTAGCAAACTCGGAGTCTGTGCCGATGGGCTCTAGCGCCAGGATACAACCACGGCATAGGCCATCATCGCTCAGCGTGGGGCAGCTACGCACCAGCGTCGGAGCACCAGTGGGCGTACCGGCCCAGTCGGTGGGCGCTGGGGCTGTGATGGTGACCGTAGGATGGATGACGTGGCACCGCTTGCACTGGGCTGGCGGAGCGGGGGGTGGTGTGTGTGGCCATGGTGGTGTCGGGACTTCCGACGGCGGTGGCACGGCCGCAGTGCCGTAGGACTGGGTGATGGGATGCTGGCGGTAGTAAGCACACTCCATGATGATGTGTGCGGCCAGGCTACCAATGAGCGTCTTACCAAGCCCTGGTGCATCACTGTTCAGTCGGCCTGAGCCACCTTGTAGCGGGGTGCCGTATGCGTTGGCCGCTGGCTTGGTGAACAGGAAATAGTCGATGCCATACTCTTGGTAGGGGCGCGGGATGCGTGGTGTGTTGTCATCCAGTATCTGCTGGATGGTGTTGTCTAGGCTTAGTTCGATGGTGTCATCTGTGAAGATGGTCACCGGGATCACGGCCGCATGTGCGCTTGACCAGGCCAACACACGTATGTTGTGTGAGCCCGCGCTGCTACTAGTGTCCTGGGTGGCCACGCGACACTTGAAGCCTTGGGGGATGGTGAACATCACACCATCGTGTATGTCCACGATCTCATGGGCCAGTGTCACGAACTCTGGCAGTGCTATGGTGTCTGGCGCTGGTTGGGGCGTGGTGCTCTGTGGGGCCACACCCAATGGGGTGGGCGGTGGTGTGGTGTTGCTTGGGGCGCTTGGGGTGCCTAACACGGCATTGTTACCTTTCTTGCCTACGCCATGTGGCGCGGCGCCTAGCTGTGCGCTGTGGCTGGCTGCGGGGCTAGAAGCCCATGCATCATCTGCTCTGCAATGGCCAGTGACCAGCCATCATGGAGCGTGGTGTGAGTGATGGTGCCATTCGGATGGACCACCATGAGCCTATGTGGCTGGCGTGGGTCCAGTGGATCACCAGCACGGTGGGCCAGCTTGTACTCTATGGCCTTATAGGTGCCTGTGGCGCACAGCTGGTCCTGCTCATGCATGGGTGCATAGTACAGGGTGATTTTTGTGATCTCACGATCGGGGAATGGTCCAGCGGTTAACAGTGCCATGGGTGGGCTATCCTTTCGTGGGATCATAGGGCTCATGGTCCTTGACCCGTGTGATCTTGAATACCTCAGGGAATGTGCCATCATAGGATGGCATGGTGGCACGGTACTCACCCAACACAGCTATGAAGTCATAGCCAGTCCACTCACTATCCTCATGCGTGGTGCGGTTGACCAGCCTATGGCTGCCATAGTCATCGACCTCATGCACCAGCTCAAAGCCGGCATGGTGAATGGTGACACTCTGCTCGTTGGCTACATAGCGTTGTAGCCCATCCTCTACGTGGGCGAATGCGCTCATGGTGTGCTATCCTTTCTGTGCTGACGTGGTGGGGGGTGTGTGGGCCATGGACTGGGCCGCCATGGCTGGCAGAGCAGCCATGAAGTCACTGAAATAGGTGAAGTGCCGGTAACCAGTGCTCCACAGCATATACATGGCCTCAGCGGCCAGTGGATCTATGCGATACTGTCGTGCTAGCACATGGAAGCAGGTTTCTTCTGGAGTGCTTTGTGTAATGGCCAAGGAGCCCTGGTGGCCACAGAATGGGCACCACGTGGGCGCATTCTCGGTAGGAGTGCGCCGATGGAGCGTGAAGCACTGTGAGCAGTGGCTGCATGCTAGGTTAAGCACCGTGATCCCTTGGCTGTGCGGCTGGCCTGTGGGGCCTGTGGGGCTGGCTGCCGTGGCTGCGGTGGCTGCGCTCTGCATGGTACGTGCCCAATCCTCATCATCTATATTCTGTATGGTGGCCGCCAGTGCTGGGCGACCATTGACTGCATGGCGCCCATTGCGGTTGTACTTCGCTGTGAGGTGGCGCGTGGTGTCTAGCCAGCCCTGGGCCATGGGCCGTGGTAGGCCCATCTGGAGGGCAAAGCGATCGATGGTGTCTGGTACCTGTGGGACCACCGTGTGGCCACACGTGGGGCACCACGCCGGTGCTAGGGCCGTGGTGTCATGGAGTGGGATGGGTGCTTCCACCATACATGGTGGTGCGTTGTTACAAGCTGGCCCATCGTAGTTGGGCAGTGGGCTGGTGCAACGTATGGAGAATAGAACTGGGGGGCTATGCATGGGCTGGTGCTCCTTTTGGCCCTGTGGGCCATTGTATGGTGTACCATCCTGACCTGTTAGAGGCTTGAGAATGGCCATACGGGATTATATCACATTATGTGAAGTCGCGTCAACGATGGTGAGTGTTTTGACTTATTTTGGGATATCACAATTTTCCCCACCACCCAGCGTGGTGGGTGGGCCACCGTGGGGCAGGCACCATGGACCATGGACCTCTAGCGACCACAGGGCGGGACGGGGTCCCGCATGGGGCAGCGCCCATGGTTGGGCGGGCTATGGTCCCGGCGGACCTCACCAGCGGAGCGCCCCCCAGCCTATGGGCTGGGCTACCCGTCGGCGCCTGTTGGTGGGCGTTATGTGGTGAAGTCGGGCTGCGTGGTGAGGACGGTGTGTGGTGGTTGGCCCCAGGTCAGGGGGATATCAGGATGGGTGAGCCAGCGTAGGCCGATGGCCTCTAGTAGGGCTGCCAGCCGTTGTGTTGGTGTGTTAGCTATATCAACACCATTAGGATGGCTCAAGATGCGGAAGTAATCTGTGATGCGTTCTATGGGCTCATAAAGCCTAGGCGTGAGCTTAAAAGTAAGGTTGCGTTGCCTAGGGACTAGGTGGGGCAGGGTCCATGGCTGATATTCCCATGGTACACCGGGGCCAGGATCGAAGCCTTTGCGTGGGCCCACGACACCAGCGGCCGCTAGTGGGATGGGCGGAAGCTCATGCACTTTATGGGCTGTAGCATATAGCATGGGGATGCCACTAAAAGTGCGCGTATCCCGGCCATCCTCAGTGTAGATTGGTTTGATGGTGTCAGGGTAATAGTGACTAAATACCAGGCCCAGTGGGGCTGAGCCTGGTTTGTAAAAGCGTGTGAGCTCAGTACCAGGGGCTGGTATTGGCACACACGCTGGCGGACGGTTGTATGGTGGTGGCAGGATGAATCCAGGCACATTCTTATAGGGTGGTGGCAGGTGGTCTATAAAGTCCTGTATCACTTCCTTAGGGCGATTGTCATGCCAGCCACCAGGGAGTGGGATGGCTTGGCCCACCGGCTGGTGGTATGGGTGGTTGAAGAAGTCTACTAAGAAAGCACTGAGGCCCACGGTGTTCGTGGGGTGGGGGGCCGTAATGCCGTAGGGATTAGGCCGGGGCCTTAGACCATAGAATTCTGTACGGGATGTGGATTGGCTGCTGCGTGGCTTACGTTGGGAAAGAACAATGTTGGTCCATGTAGCGTATGCTGCGTCAGTCAGTGGTAGGTCCATGGTGTACCGTGGCCTCCTTTTCGTTTGATGAGAGAGTTTATCAGAGGTTGGATGGGGGTGTCAAGGATGATCGAAGAATTGGCGTTTTTCCGATCACCAAGGTTTGTAGGTAGCTTATGGTAGCTAGGCCCAAAGGTGATCGAAAAACTCCCGTTTTCCGCTTATAGTCTAGTGTATTCAGTATGGTTCTAACTTTTTTCTAAATTTATACTACGGTTCTTACGTTATATACTTTCTTATATACCATGACTCTTTTTTACAGAAAAATCCAGATCATACTGAATACACTAGAATACTAGCGGTTTTGCGGATTTTCTCGATCACCAAGGTGTGTAGGCCACGTGTAATCTAGGGGCGGGCCATTTTCTAATTTGTATGCATTTTTTTATCTATGGTTATATAGAACCATGTATTATATGATACATATGGTGCACCAGCCCCCGTGGTCCTTCGGCCTGGGAACTATTTGGTGGCCGAACTGTTCGGTGGCCGAACAGTTTAGGGGTGGGAACTATTCGGCGCGCTCTTGCACTTCCGCCATGGCGTGGTATGGTCAACGCAGTGACCAGCGACCGCGAGGGCGGCAGAAAGGACAACATCGTCAGAGCCCCAGGAGCGTAAGCTCGGCGTGCTGGCGGAATACAAAAGGCAACCTACCACCATCGGAGTGCTAGTTCCCATGGGCCAGCACCCAGAGGGAGAAACCATGGCACAGTCCGTCGAGTTTCGATCAGTCATGATGGCCGACCAGCGCGAGCAGATCAGCGACCACCTACACGAGTCACTGGCTGGGCTGGTCGCGGTCCTTGACTGCATCGGCCCAATCGAGCGCATCCAGCGCATCACAGTCTCATTCAGCGCCCATGATGGCCCCAGCGCGAGCGCTTGCATCATGGTGGCCGATCGTATCGTCACCCTGCGCGTCCGATGACGCCTGAGGCCGCGTTTCACCAGGCGCTCGTGCGGCAGATCACTGAGCAAACGGTGGCCGCGAATCGCGCTCGTGTGATGCGCGAGCTTGACCACCTGAACGCGACCGACGATCCGGCCTACACGCCGATGCTCATGCGCGTGCTCCGGGCTTCAATCGAGCGCCACCACCTAGAGGCCCCCGTAGAGGCCCTACAACGCCCGTAGGGGCGCAGTAACAACGCGGCCCAGGGATCAGCACTCCGATGGTGGCAGGTTGCCAAGGACGGGAGACGCCACCGGGAGGGAGACGCCTATGAAGTGATCGAGTTCGTTCTCGGGTGTGCCGTCGTCGCGCTGTATTGGCTGCTACAGCGACCACGGAAGCCACCCAGGAAGCCACTACGTAACAGACTATGATCGGACAGAGCAGCCCAGCAAATCGCCCCAGAACGCGCCAGAGCGCGTGTGGGAGCACATAGCCCTACGGGGCAGAGAGAGAACCATGGCAGACAGCAACGAGAACACCACGTTCGGCGTTGGCAGCAAGGGCAAGGGGGAAGTCATCCTGTGGCAGGATGGGGCCGAAACCACGGTCAAGGCCAAGGACGGTCGCATCACGGAACTGGCTGACACCACACCCGACCTCTCGAAGTCAGGGAACCGACAACTGGCGCTCAGTGTGTCGAATGAGTTCTACGGGGCGCTCAAGGACTACGCCGCCACCCTACCAGGGGCGGTAGTGGCCCGCACTGATCCCACCACGGGCCAGCCACGGCAGGAAGTCCGCAAGGACGTGATGTACGGGGCGGTGAGGACCGCTGTCAGCACGCTGGTAGGGTTCCAGGGTGTGGACTGGCACGAGATTGCCAGAGGGTTTGCCGCCAGTGGTGGCCCCAAGAAGCGTGATGTCCTGCGCGAGACCGCCAAGGGCATCTTCGCCTATGCCAAGAACGCCAGTGCGTTCATGCCCGCTGATCAGGCGAAGCTGATCGCGTTTAGCAGCGTCAAGGAGATGCTGACTGGCGAGGCTGGCGTCACCGTGACAGATGAGGCGCTTGAGGCGCTGTGGGCGGAAGCCATGGGGCTGACACCAGCCCCCGCGCCAGAGCCAGAGCCGGCCCCCGTAGGCTAGGCTCACCAAGCAGACCATGGGCGGCCGGCCGGGTGGAGTTGGAGTGACTACGCTCGGCCGCCGCCCAGCCGCCAGGTCGGATTGCTCCATTTGGGGCGACCCTAATTTTTCAAGAGCATAGGGCCGACTTACTTAGGCACTTTGGCACGAGTGCAAGTAGTTAAGGGCTTGACAAACGGCAGCTTCCTATATAATAGGAAGTAGCTCCAGGGGAGCAGGCCAAGCCGAGGCGGGGGGCGCGAAAATGGGACAGCCAATCACCCTTGACAAGCCCCTCGGCGGGGGGCAGCACCCCCATGAATCAAGTATCCTAGAGGGAGACAGGGAGATGCCAGAGATGCACAACGTCAGGCCATGCGCCAACCCCACGTGCAGCGCGACTAGCCGCACTGCGCCAGCGATGCTCAAGACGCCACATGGGTGGCTGTGTGCGCTGTGCTTCCGTGCCCTCCACAGGCTGGTGTAGCACACATCATGCAAGCCACAACCCAAGCCACCACACAAGGCCAGCAAGCTGGCACAGCAACCCTAGAGCGCCTCTACCATGAGGCGCTCTCAGGCGTGCCGCCAAGCGCCCCCACGCCCCCTAACAACGCAGCTCCCACGCCCCAAGCGCCAGCTACGGCTGGCCACGGCGAAGTGCTGCACCATGCCCCACTCACAGGTTCTGCTGCGGCCCCCACACCTGCTGTCCCACCACCCACGGCGCTTGACCCGCTCGGTGGGCCAGCGGCTGTAACAGCCGAAGAAGCTACAAGGGCATTGGTAGCTGCGGATGGCAACCCACGGCTGGCAGTAGAAACCCTCAACTCACGCCCCCCTTCGGCAGGGGCCATGCCCCATCAGGGAAGGGCTACGGTAGAGGGACTACTGCTGGCCGTTGCCAGTAGCCCAAACCACACAGCACAGCTTATACGTGCCCTGCGCCTACGTGCCACGCTCACAGCACACTTCACCACGTCGTTGGCACAGATGGCGGCTATGCAGGCGCTTGGTCGCCCAGGTGAACTAGGTGGGCTGGAGCCATATCAAGCCACCAAGACATACACCAACTTGCTTGGTGAGCTACAGGCACTCACAGACCCCCATGAGTCACAGCAGACCATAGACGTACATAGCTACACTTGGGAACAGGTGCCGGCTGAGTACCGTGAGCGCCTGTTGGCACTGCGTGCTGCTGCCCACCAAGCCCCTGGCCAACAGCAGCTAGGCGCCCCCACCCTCATGCTCACACTAGCTGGTGCCGAGGCGCCGCCCACAGGCGGCGGCCCAGCCGATACTTCGGCCCTGGAGGGCATAGCCCCGGGGGGTTCCCCCGCCCCCCCTGTGGTCGTCGATTTAGCGGCCACGGACTATGTAACTGTGCTAATGGACCCCAATCTGTTCCCACAGGCCCCACAGGTTGAGCCCACGCCACAGACTGAAGCCGCGCCAGCGCCAGCGTAGGAGGATGGAGTGTGGGCATTCGCGTAGACCACTACTTTCATGAAGTCTTAGATAATGCGGCAGCTATTGAGAAGAAGCTCGATACGCTGCTAAAGGAAGTGAAGCGTATGTCAGAAGCTCTGGATCGTCTTACAGCGGTGGTGGATTCCACCGAAGGCACCATTGATAGTGCGGTAGCACTCATTACTGGTAACGTAGAGGCCATGCGTCAGCTGGCCGCTGATGTGGCTGTGCAGGCAGCACGTGCTGACAGCGCAGAGGCAGCCGCTACGGTGGCTGAGGGCCTGATCACCACACAGGCGGATGAGCTGGAAGCAGCCAAGAACAAGCTGGCTGCTGCTGTGGGGACCAACCCCACGCCCACACCGCCGGTCGTCTAGCCTACGCTGCTGAGGGTCTGATGCTGCAAATTGCGCCAGGGGGCGCCACCTATGGTGGCACAGAAGAAACGCTGGATGAGAGTCTAGCGGCCCTGGCGCAGTTTGTCCAGCCACCACCTAATGTGTTGTACCAGCACAGCCTAAAGGGCATGCCGATACACCAGTTCGCATCACAGTACAATTACCTGGAAACAGGGGCCATTGGGCACCTGTTTCCTATTCATGTGGTGATCACAGATGCCATGTTCAACCCATGGCGTTATGGTCTACCAGCCATTAAGACAGTGTTGTACAGCGCGCCAAAGAAGTCGATCAAGACAGCACTCAATGGGCTCATCCAACGGTGGGTGGCTGAGACATGGGGTGGGCAGAACGAAGGATACTGCCTGGCCAGCGACATGGAACAGTCTCGTGGTCGTGTGTACCAGGCGTTTCTTACTTCCATAGAAAAGGACCCACGCTACGACAAGAACAAGCGCATCTTGCCCTCACCACCTGACGCTGGTGGCTCGGAATACCCTGTGTGGCGCATTGTGGAGCGCCAGGCATTGCATATCCCCACAGGCTCATGGGTTAGGGCCGTTAGCGCGGACTATAAGGGCGAAGCAGGGTCAAACCCTACTATTAGTAGCTGGACTGAGCTATGGGCGCTGAGACTAGAGAAGGACAAGCGCCTGTGGGACGAGTTGACAGTGCCCCCCACGCGGCCCCGGGGCATGCGTATTGTGGATACATACGCAGGCTACAGGGGTGAGTCCAATGTGCTGTGGGACCTCTGGCAGCGTATACAGAAGGATGGGCGTCGTATCTCGGCTGATGAACCATTGGGCATTGCGTGGAATAATGCCATGAAGCTCATGTTCCTCTCTTATAGAGAGATGCCAGATCGCCCAGACCTCCGCGACCTGCCATTGCCCGACCGTGAGGACCCACCCCTGTGGATCAATGAGGCTGCACAGAGCTTTGGCTACATTGATCAGGGGCGTGCTGGCCGGCGTATGCCGTGGCAGCTTGGTGCCGTGGGCGATGCATACTACGCTGAGGAATATGCCTCACTGCGTACAGAAGCATACGTCAGGCTACATGAGAATGATTGGCCCGACCCGGTCAATGCGCTGATCCCCATTGAATGGTGGCAGCACTGTTTGGACCAGGCCCTCCGCACGCCTGAACAGACCTTGCCGGAGTTGGCTTCGCGGCGTGTGCCCATGGTGCTGGGCGTTGATGCTGGGCTATCTTCGGACTGCGCTGCTATCATAGGGGTCACCAGGCACCCCATTCGGCATCAGGAAACAGCAGTCAGGCTATGCAAAATCTTCCGTCCGGTGGGTGGGGCCAAGCTCAACTACCGTGAAACCATTGATCGGTACATACGTGAGGTATGTGCCGTGTACAACGTGAAGCAGATCGCCTATGATGAGTGGCAGCTCCACCATCTAATGACTGAGCTGAACCAAGGGAACCCACGGCTGCCAGAAGGTGACCCACTACGAGCACCTGTTGCATGGTGTAGGCAATACAATCAGTCTAATGACAGGCGTATTGCTGATGCTCAGCTGGTCCACATGATTAGGGACCAGCAGATACACCATGATGGCTCGATGCCAGAACTAGAGGAACACTTCCTTGGTGCAGCAGCACAAATGTCCCCTACAGAGGACACACGCCTTAAGATCGTCAAGCGTGATGCCGACAGCAAGATCGACGCCGTTGTGGCGTTGTCTATGGCCAACCGTGAATGCCTGAGGTTGAACCTATGAGCCCTAATGGGTACACCAGGGGCTGGTGCCCTAAAGGTCCCCCCGTCCCCCCCTGTGGTCGCAGGGTATTGATATGGGCTGGTGGAGTAGGATGGTGTTAGCTAGTGCACCAGATCTAACCCAGGCGCCTTCGCAGCGTATAGGCGCTGACGATGGGCTAGTGCTGCCTGGTGACCAGGGGCGTAAGCCCACGCCAATGGGCTCGCCTGGTGGGCTGGTGCTGTGGTTGGCTGGTGAAGCTGACCTGATCACACCATGGGGCACCAATCAGGTTGCACGTGACATTGAGCTACGCAAGTTCTGGCCCACAGAGAACATACTGGCTAGTGGTCTGTGCTCACAGGCTGCTAGGTTTGCTGCTTTCCCATGGGAGCTAGAAGGTCCTGAGCGCACTACAGCAATGTATAGGCGCATACTACAGGGCTGTGAGCATGGTGAGGGCTGGCAAGCTCTGTGGGTCAAGACGCTCATAGACTTGTTCTCACAGGACAATGGCGCATTCATAGGCATTGAACGCACTGCGGATAATCCTGGGGCACCTATGGTGTCTATGGAGCACCTGGATGCTGGGCAGTGTAGGCGCACAGGCCATTGGGACTACCCTGTGATCTATTGGGACTCTAAGGGGCTGGCCCACCTGCTCAAATGGTATCAGGTGTGGCATATGTCCGAGATGCCTAGCCCTGTAGAGCGACACCGTGGGATACAGATGTGTGTGGTGTCACGCTGCCTCAGGGCAGCACAGATCATGCGTAGTATCTCTACCTACAAAGAGGAAAAACTTGGTGGGCAGTGGGAGAATACACTGCATCTGGTGTCTGGTGTGGCCCAGGACCTTATTGATGGTGCACGGGCTTCGGGGCGTGAGGAAGCTAGAGCCGAGGGCATGACACGCTGGATGCGGTCTGCCATTCTAGCCACCATGGACCCCACAGCTCCAGTGACACATGAGGAAATCAACTTTGCTGGCCTACCAGATAACTTCGATGAAGAAATCTGGATGAAGTGGTACATCACCATGTTGGCTCTGGCGTTTCTTGATGAGTACCAGAGCTTTGCACCATTGCCTGGTGGGAACCTTGGCACAGCCCAACAGAGCCAGACCATGGCACAGAAGGGCCTGGCCAAAGGACCGGCACAGTTTATGACCATGGTGGAGCGTGGCATGAACTTTGGTGGGCTGTTGCCTGCTACGTGTACGCTAACATTCGGTGGTAAGGACAGCGCAGACGATGAGCGCAAGACCAACTTGCAGTGGCGTAGGTCACAGATTTATGGTGGCTACTTCAAGATGGGCATGCCACTGCCTGTGATCCTACAGATCATGCGGGACAATGGGGACCTAAAGGCGGAGTATCTGGCGTTAGCTGGTGCAGGTAATGATCCTACACCTGAGCCAGTACAGAGTAGTGGAGGCTAGGCGTGGCGAACTCACCAGCAATCAATGGCATCATTAAGGCCGCGGGCATCATGCCTGATGGCTCCATAGGCTATGTACAGTTGCCTCAGGTTGGTGGTGGCTCACTTGAGCCAGCCACGTTGGGCACATACATTCTAGCTGGCATAGGCACTGATGGTAGGATAGTGCCTATACAGCTACAGGCGGATGGCTCATTGGCTGCTGGTGGTGGCGGTGGTGTCACGGACCACGGCGCGCTCACAGGTCTCGCGGATGACGACCACGTGCAGTACGCGCTGGCCGATGGGACACGGCCCGACCTCAGCGCCTACATCAAAGCCGACGGCAGCGTGCCATTCACGGACGTAGTGACATTCGGGAATGCTGACAATGGCGGCGGGATTCTGCTGCTATCAGATAGTTTCGGTGGCACCAATGACCTCGTTTTCGATGCGGTGTTCAATTCGTTCTTTTTCTCCACATTCCGTAGTGCCGGTGGGACACACGCGGCTAAGACGGCCTCTGCGGCGGGAGACGTTCTCGGTCGGCTGTCATTCCAGTCGTACGGAACGACGAATTGGACTGGCAGTGCATCACAAGGGTATGCACTTGTTGCCGCGATCAGCGCCTATCTCGTAGACGACGATCCTGTGAAATATGCAGGACTACTGTTCAGCCTAGGTTCTACCGTTCTGGAACTTCAGGGTGGAGCAGCAGGCAAAGTTGGGGTTTTTGGTGCCGCTCCAGTGGTGCAACAGGCCCACATTGCTGACCCTGCTGCCGATGCTGGCGCGCTGGCTACAGCCTTTGCCTCACTGCTTGACAAGCTCGAAGCCTACGGGCTGCTGGCGACGGCCTGATGCAAGTCGAATCACCGAACGGTGTTGCGGAAGCGCCGCCAATGGCCCTGGACCCTGCTGACCTGGCCTACCTGCAACACGCCCATCGAGCCTACGAGCAGGCCGCACAGGTGTTTAACGTGGCGCAGGCAGCGTATCAGGCCCATATGGCCTACATCCGTGAGAAGTATGGCCTCGACGGCAGCGATTCTGTGCTGCTGAGCGATGGGGCTATCAAGCGGGCCACACAGAGCAGTGGAGGCTAGGAGCACATGGTAGCATTTAACAAGTACGATTGCTTTGTGCAGGACAAGGGCCGTAAGGTCCATAACCTGAACGCCGACACGCTCAAGATTGCGCTGACCAACACCGCGCCCAACGCTGGCACACATACTGTACTGGCTGACATTACTGAGATCGCTGCGGGGGCTGGGTATAGTGCTGGTGGTGGTACAGTCGCTGGTACGTCATATACACAGACAGCTGGCGTGGCCAAGCTGGCGGGTAATGACGTGGTTATCACAGCATCTGGTGGTACGATTGGGCCGTTCAGATACGCTGTGCTGTACAACAGCACACCAGCAGCAGGACCACTTATTGGGTGGTGGGACCGTGGGGCACCTATCACGCTGGCTGATGGTGACTCCTTCACACAGGACTTCACCGACAACACGTCTATCATCTCTGAGACTTAGGCAGTATGGCAAGCGATATACTACCAGTAAAAGAAGCTACATCTCCTGACCGTTGGTTAGGTACACAGGTTGCTGCTGCCCAACGTAGCTCTCATGATGTAGCGCGTGAGGAACATGTTGTTGCGGACCCGTCTGGAGAGTTCTTCCAAAAGGTCACCAACGCTGTACCAGCCACCGCTGCTCATGGTGCTGTGGTACGTCCTATTGATCCCCCTGCTACCGTTACGCCAGAAACAGGCGCTGACCATGCAACCGTAGCTGCGGCCACTGGGCTCTGTCTTATGGGGTTTAGCGTGCGTGAGTCCTCGGGTACGGCTGCTGCCCAGTTCGCACTCAGGAACGGCACGGGCACGGGTGATCCATTGTTGGTTAACGTGACCTTGAATGCCAACGAGTCGGATAGCCGGTGGTTTGGCCCTGGTGGCCTAGCTGCGGCAGCAGGTATTTTCTTTGATTTGATCGCTGGTGCCGTTGAAGTGCAAGTTTACTCGGCTGTGAAGTAGCTTAGCTATGAGTACTGGTGGAAAGCCTAGCACATCAGACCAGACTGTTACCTCACGCATGGTCGATCTTGCGTGGCTATCGGCCGATGTGGCTACTTCTGAGACAACGACCAGTACGTCCTATACGAACTTGGCTACTACTGGCCCAGCCGTGACTCCCATTCCTGGCGTGACTCAGGATCAACTCATCTCAGTTGGGGCCACCGCCCAGTTCTCGGTCAATGTGGGAGCGAACGTGGCATACATGGCCCCATCCATATCAGCAGCAACGGCGCTCGATAAGGATGGTGCGGCAGCGGTTGCCAACGCTTCGATCTCTAGCGGGGCTAAGGCCAACTTCGAGACTCTTGCAGCATCCGTACCAAGCGGCTCAGTACACACATCTAAATACCGTGTGACTGGTGGCACTGGTGGATTTGACAACAGACGCGCGTGGGCGGTGCCACTATGAGCACTGGTGGTCTGGTTGTAATCGCTAACCAGTCTGTCCTGAGTCGGATGGTGGCACTAACATCCAGTAGTGCAGACGTAGCGACCGCAGAAACTACTACGAGCACAAGCTACACGAACCTTGCTACTTCTGGGCCGGCCAATACCCTGACGAGTGGTGTTACACAAAATCATCTAATCCACTACAATTCGGCGGGTTTCACCACTGCGAGCGGAAATGTGGAGTTGCGGCATAGTGTTGCTATAGCTGGCGCTACTGCGCTTGATGCTGATAGCAACCAGGTGAACACAGGAGCAAATAATGAGGCGACGAGCGGAGGCCATCATGCTCTTGCAGCGGCTCAGGCTTCGGGAGCCGTCCATACCTCTAAGTACAAAGTAGCCTCCGGGACCTGTGGGTGGCGCACTCGTAGGCAGTCGGCGGTGGCGTTATGAGAGCACGTTGGGGTAATTGTTTCGCTGAGCAGCATGCGCTGGCGCGTTCTGATTGGTCATTCAGGATGTATGACTTCGTTACGCTACCAGATACTGATCCGCATGACGTAGCCCATGCTATCGAGTCTGTGCGGCCAGACCTGACACTCTACGTGCGTGGTACTGCTCTCACGGAGCGAGTGTGGGACGCCACGCGCCGCAATGAGGACGCTTCTTCTAAGTGGTATAAGACGCATTGGTTTGAGCAGGAAGTCGGTATGCAGGATGGTGAGCCCTCTAAGCAGGGCTGGGCTAACGGAGTCGTGTGGACCTCCTGGCGACAGGTTGATGTAGAGCAGGAGCCAGCCTTACACGTCAGCTTCGGGCTCTATAATCAGGAATGCCATGACCCTACGTGCCGTGCGGGGCACATGAATGACAAGCGCCATCCAATTATGCTCAAGCGGGCACCTGCTCTACGTGACACCGACCTATGGGCCATTGAGGAAGAAATTGGTGTACATCCTGATTACAGGCTAGAGCGTCGCGCTACCGCTCACAATCGGGACGTGCTAACATCGTTAGGATTTCTACCATTAGATGCACCATTAAAGGATGAGCCTGTAGGGCAAGATCGCTTGTATAAGGCCCTAGACTGGCTGGCCCGTGAGGATGAGAACGCAGTCGCCAGCTTGGCAGATAGGTTCTTCACTGAGGCTGAGCGTGGACTGCCTGAGTTGCAGTTGTTCTGTGCGACCGGCGGCGGCACGTTCTCATATAAGCTGTTCGAGCTGCTAAGGGCAGGCTATGACATAGACGTTAATATGGTTGGTGCTATCGTGAAAGCTAGGAGCCTCTAGGCATGCCTTCTGCTGGTGTACTGCTACTGCTTCTTGGACAGACAAGCTATAGCTTGTCTGGAGATAGTGGTAGCTATGCACTGAGTGGCGGCGCTGCGTCCTTGAAGGTGGGGCGTGTGCTAACAGGTGGTAGTGGGCAGTATGTGCTATCAGGTGGGACTGCTACACTGCATGTAGGACGCACTATCAGTGGTGACGCAGGAAGCTATGCCGTGAGTGGTGGTGATGCTAACCTGGTAGCAGGGCGTGTGCTAACAGGCGGTAGTGGTGTGTATACCCTATCGGGTGGCGCGGCCTCGATGCTACGTGGCACATCCATGGCGTTGGCTTCTGGTAGCTACGCCCTTTTAGGTGGCGCAGCCACGCTGCGTGTTGGTTACTCGTTGAGCGGTGGCTCTGGAACATACATGCTCAGTGGCTCACAGGCTACCTTTTGGCGTAATACTATTCTAGCTGCTGGTCCTGGGGCATATGCACTGTTAGGGTCGGAGGCACGCCTGCGCTGGGCGCAGTCGATGACATTGGGCTCTGGTGTGTATGTGTTGTCGGGTGGAGCGGCTAACTTCATTATAGAAGTGAAGAAATGCCCACCATTCACACTTACTGTAGTTAATCCCCCCATTACAATGCTTACCGTTACAGAGCTAGGGGCCACATCGCTGAGTGTGGTGAATAACCCTACGTCATTGACTGGGACTGACCTTGGTGAGACTAATCTAGTGGTGGTGAATAACCCCACTACACTTACAGTACGTCCATGTTAGCTGGGGGTAGGTATGGCAACGCCTAATTGGACAGGAAGGCAGGGCGACCGTGCCAAGCCATTTCCATTTACCTGTGAGGATGCCAATGGGCCTGTGAACATCAGCACGGCCACAGCGGTGAAGTTCCATCTGTCACAAGGGCCTGGCAGAACGGCACTAATTAACGCTGCTTGCACTGTCATTGATGATGGGACGCTGGGTCTAAGGGGCATGGGTGAGTACCGTTGGGCTCCGGGGGACACAGATGATCTTGTGGGCCTCTACATGGCAGAGATCGAAGTGACCTTCGCTACTGGGTTACCATTAACATTCCCTGATGGTAAGGGCGCGTACTCATTACTGGAGTTCAGCAAGGAGCTGGCGTAGCCCCATGGCACGAGAAGGTAGTGGCACAACACTATTAACGCACCAACGCACCACGTTGCGTGGTAAGCAAACACGCCTACGTGCCATAGCCAATGGTGCTCTCGATGCCGTGGACCGTGCACTACGCCTTGAGACAGAGGCCATCATCAAGGAAGCACAGAAATACCCAGACCCAACGGGTGGGGTGTATGAGCGGACATACGAGTTGCAGAACCACTGGCAGACTTTCCCACATAGTGGTACAGCAACTAACACTGATGGGTCACGGAGCATTGCCATTTACAATGACGCGGTGGACCCACGGGGGCGCTACTACGCCATTTACGTGCAAGGCGAATGGCAAACAGGTGCTCATGAGGAAACAGGCTGGCAGCGCATTGAGGACATAGCTGCTCGGCACAGTACATCACAGGGCAACCGTGTACGCGCCGGGCTACGCCGGCTGGGGGAGTAGGAGGTACGATGCCATACAGTGGAGCAAGTGACCCGAAGCTGCCATCTAACGTCCAGAAGATGACAGCCACCAAGCGCGCCCAATGGGTGCATGTGTGGAATAGTGCCTACAAGTCATGTCAGTCGAAGGACGGTGCTGACTGTGAGGCTGCTGCATTCCGTCAGGCCAATGGCGTGGCTAAGAAGTCCCTAGACGATACGTGGGACATATGGTCACGCCAGCTTAGCCAGTCGGTGGCTGAGTACACGCCGACAGGTGGTGGTGCCGAGAAGGCGTGCTCTAGCTGCCATTGGTTCTCATCACCTGATGGGTGCATTCTGGTGTCTGGTGACATTGCTTCCAATGGGCTGTGCTCACAGTGGCGGATGCGCGAGGAATACGTGTCTCCACCCATGCCAGTCGAAGTCACCAATTGGGCTGACATGGGCGCCAAAGGCTTGGACGAGGGGTGCTTGTGCTTGGCATGTACGGCTGAGGATGACTCGGGGCCTATGGGCGTCAAAGCACGGTGGACCACCGGCTATGTTGCCACTCTACCTGATTCGTCCTTTGCCCTAGTTAGCGGCGAGGACCGGCACTTCCCATATAAGGATGCTGCCGGGCATGTGGACATAGCGCATCTACGTCATGCATTGGCCCACGTTGAAGCAGGGAGCAAGGCCCTGGGGCCGTTGTGTGCCGCTGCTAAGGCCGCTGGCATTCAGGGCGGAGCCTGTGAGTCTAGTAGCAAGGGGCTGATCGCTGCTGTGAAATCATGGTTCATCAACCCCAATGGTCCATCTAAGGAGGGCTCCGCACCCAACTCCCCCCTCCCTGTGGCCGCAGGACTTGGCCAGGGGCTTGGGCTGGGGGCTGGTGCAGTACGTGTTACCAAGGCGCTTGGCGCTGATGGGGAAGCGGAGTATAGAGCATTCCTCATCTATAGCAACAATTTCATGGACCGCCATGGACAAATCATTAGGGAGGCAGCACATAAGGACTACGCAGACTGGGTAGAAGAAAAGCACCTGTATCCAGAGTTCTGGCTTTGGCATACAGAAGGGACGACATGGGGCCAAGCCGATACGGTGGACCAGATTGGTCATTTCATGGTGGCCAGCGGACCAGTCCACAAGGGCTACGAACACATTGCTGAGACACTAGCAGCTACGGATGGCATTGCCGTGAGCTTTGGCTTCTTTAAGGAGGAAACTCCTGACAAGAAAGAAGTCACACGTTACAGAGCATTTGAGGTCAGCCCGTTGCCTATAGAGCATGCGGCAAACATCTGGACTGGTGCTGACTTCGTGAAGGGAGCAGACATGGCGCTCACGGAAGCGCGTAAGCAGTTCTTCAAGGACGTTGGCGTAAGCCCTGAGTTCCTTGCCAGTCTGGAGAATGGGCTGGTGAATGAGGGAACGCAGATCGCTGGTGCTGGCGTAGCACACAAGGAGGCCACCACTGAGCCTGGTGCTTCGGCGGGCACCGAGGGTGCAGCGGCTGGTGGCGAGGGTGCGCCAGCGGCGGCAGGGGGCGTGGTCAGTGTGGACATGGTGCTGGGCATGATGCAGCAGATCATGGAGCCCATGGTCAACACGTTGGGCCAGGTCCAGGCCGCACAGAAGTCGCTGGGCGAGCGGCTGGACAAGTCCGTGGCTGAACTGGCTGAGGACGCCAATCTGGCGCAGATCGCCCGGCTGCCACGTGGCTACAAGGCCACCGAGGACCCAGCCACCGTGTTGGCTGGTTCAGCTGGTGCAGCACCAGGAGAGTCCTTGCACAAGGACTTTGACTGGATCGCTGAGGAACCAGTGTTCCAGGACATGTTCAGGGTGCCTGGCCCGACGGGC
>Ga0070696_100000036_pt1 | contig 62324 bp, 53 predicted proteins | sample KBSK1253metaG_FD_65474 | JGI IMG/M metagenome (GOLD analysis project Ga0070696, IMG submission 65474) | Corn, switchgrass and miscanthus rhizosphere microbial communities from Kellogg Biological Station, Michigan, USA - KBS K1-25-3 metaG | ecosystem: Host-associated > Plants > Roots >... | reverse complement strand
GGGCGAAAGCTCGCTCCGCCGGCCGTTGGAATTGCAGGAGTGGAATTGGGCCGGCGGCCCGCATTGGGCGCGGCGCATATGGCCAGGCAAAGCGGGATGGGCATGGGGATGCCGAGACTCTGGTTGGGCGTGAGTGCGCTGGCGGCCGCGGTGGCGCTGCCGGCCTTTGCATCCAACGCCCAGCAGCCCCCGCCGGGCGCACGGCCGCCCCAGGTCTCGACCGCAAGGCCCGCCCCGCCGGCCGTCAAGGACGGAGCCCCGGCGGCCGATGCGGGCCTGCAGCGCCGCGTCGAGCAGCTGGAGGAGCAGCTGGTCGATCTGCAGGTGGTGATCGGCACGTTGGAGTCGCTCGCCAGGGGTGGGGCGGCGGCCTCGCCGTCGCCCGCCGGGGGCATGGCTCTCTCCGCCTCCGATGCGGGCCGACTGGATGCGCTGGAGACCCAGATTCGCGCGCTGGCCGCGCAGCTCGAGAGCCTGCAGGAGGAAGTGCGCGGCCTGACGGGGCGCGGCGGCGGTGCGGGCCAGGCGCCCGGCGGCTTCGGCTCCGTGACGGTCGCGCCGGCGGCGCCCAAGGACGATCTCGACCGGGTCTTCCCGCCCGCCGCGGCTGCCACGCCGCCGGCGCGGGGGCCGGCCTCTTCGCAGCCGGCCACGGCGGAGGCCGAGCCGCAGCCCCAGCAGCTCTACGAGCGCGCCTACGGCTATCTCCTGCAGAAGGACTACGGTACCGCTGAGACGAGCTTCGACGATTTCCTCAAGCGCCATCCCACCCATCCGCTGGCGGGCAACGCCCAATACTGGCTGGGCGAGACGTATTACGTGCGGGGCCAGTACCGGCCCGCCGCGGCCGCCTTCCTGAAGGGCTACCAGGACTACGTCAAAAGCCAGAAGGCGCCGGAGAGCCTGCTCAAGCTCGCCATGTCGCTGCAGCGGCTGGGCCAGAAGGACGCTGCGTGCTCGTCCTACAGTGAGTTCGCGACCAAGTTCCCCAACCCGCCGGCGCACATCAAGAGCCTCGCCCAGGCCGAGCGCCAGCGCAGCGGCTGCTAGACGAGAACCGGCCCGCGCGGGAGGGCGGCCGCGGGCTGATAATACCGCCGGTGGAGGAACGCGGGATGGCGGCGACGCTGCGCGTCACCGCCGACCGGGTGCATTCGGCCGCGTTCTGGCTGGCGGCGCCGATCTCGTATTCGGCCCGGCCCGCTCAGGCTCCGATACGCGCCCAAGCGCCGACCAGCACCGGCGACAGCCAGCACGCATTGGCGGCGACGGTCTCGTCACTGAGGCGCTGCGCGAGCGTGTCGATAGCGACCTCGGCCGCCGTGGCGATCCCGAACTTCTCGATCGCCGGGAGCAGCGAACGCGCGACGGCTGCGAACACGGCGTAGCCCGCCGAATCGGCACCGGCGACGGGGCGGGCGGCGGCATAGCACTCGGGGGGCGGCAAGCCGGCCGCGCGGAACGTGGCGTCCAGCTTGAGCCCCATATCCACCTCCGCACCGGCGCGCTCGAAGGCGGCGATCACCCATTGCCGGACGCGACCCGTGAGCGGGAGCGGCGGCACGGAGCATATCGAGCTCAGGACGATCTCCTGGAACGCCACGATGCCGTCGGGCGCCAGATGACGGACGAGCGCGCGCAGCGTCCGGACCGGATCGCCGACATGCATCAGCACGAGTCTGCCGACGGCCGCATCGAAGCGCTGGTCGGTCTCGAAGGCGTGCACATCCGCGACGGCAAATCGGCACCAGCGCAAGCCCTCGGCCGCTGCCCGTGCAGACGCCCGCTTGACCGCGTCCTCGGAGCGATCGATGCCGAGCACGCTTCCCGACGGCCCGACCAGCCTCGCGGCGAGAATCGCAACGTCGCCGGCTCCGCAGCCGACGTCGAGGACATGCATTCCGGCGCCGATGCCGGCGCGCCGCAGGACCTCCTCGGTGAGCTCGCCCCAGAAGGCCGCCTGCATGGCCAGGCGGCGCAGCTCCGTCTCGGAGTGGCCGAGGACATACGGCTGTATCGTTGTTTCATGCATGAGAGCCTCCCGTTTGGCTGGGCCGCCCGGCCCGATGGTTCAGAGCCTCACCCTGCAGACCGTCGAGAAAAGGGGGCGTCCGGAGACATGCCCCGGCCGGCTCGCCTGTAGCACAAGCGCTGCGCAGCTGCGTCAGCCGGTAGACGTTGACCGGCAGCAACAGTGCGTGAAGCAGCAATATCGGTACGAGGCCTCCAAGATAGCCGTACGCTATGAAAGCCACGTTGCTTACGATCGCCACCCAACGCAGGGCGCTCATCGAGCGCATGCAGAACGTCGCAAGCACGAGGCCTGCAGCGGCAAAGCCCACTTCATTGGTGAGCGACAGCTCGTTCATCCGACCACTCTCTTCGCTGCACGCAGGCCCTACGCGGTCACGCGGTAGCACCTTCGGCTGCGTCGGCCGTCCCGGCGCCGTGAGTTCATAGCGATCCCGCCACGTCGGCTCTTGGACAGGCGCGACAATTGAGTAGGACTGGGGCGGCCAGCCGGAAGAGGCCTTCAAGGATCCGGCGCAAGGTACAAGCAGGACTCGCCGGGGCTTTGAACTGGGGCTTTGAACTGCGGCTTTGAACCGCTGGCTGCTGTCGAGCGACAACAGCTATCAGGATGCAGGTTTGTCGGGGCCGCGCGCGCCCGGCTGGTGGCGCGTCGAATTGGAGCCTGGCCATGGGCGATTCAAGCGACACCGGAACTGTCGGCAATGGCGATTGCACCGTCATTCGGTTCTCAACCGAGGACTTCGCTCCGAGGGAGCGCCTCGAGGCGTTGCACGACATCTTCGGCCGAAACCTGCAGAAGGTGCATGTCGAGCCGTGTGCGGGGGATTCCTTCTATGCGGCGGTGACCCTGCGCCGGACGCCGGGCTTGTCGCTGTATACGGCCTCCCGGTCGGCAGCGGTCTATCGGCGCTCCCGCGACCTCATCGAGCACGACGACGTCGTCATGATCGCCGGGTTCACCTCCAGCTACGAGGTCCATCACCTCGGCCGCACGCTGCGCATGGGGCGCGGCGAAGCGACCATCCTTACCGGGGCCGAGCCGGCGTCCTTCGGAGGACCCGATCAGAATTCCGTCCACCTGCTGCGCGTGCCGGTACGCCTGCTCTCGCCGCTGGTTGCCGATCTCGAAGGCGCTTATGGCCGGACGATCCCCGCCGACAACCCGGCGCTGCGGCTGCTGGTTGCCTACTTCGGCATCCTGGACGAGGCAGAAACCTTCGCGGTGCCTGATTTGCGAAGGCAGGCTGTGACGCATATTCACGACCTTATCGCCCTCGCCATCGGTGCAACGCGGGATGCTGCGGAGACCGCCAAGTGCCGCGGCGCGAGCGCGGCACGACTTCGTGCCATCAAGCACGACATCGCCGATCGGCTGGGCGACCGCGATCTGTCGGCGACGGCGATTGCGGCGCGGCACGGGATCAAACCGCGCTATGTGCAGCGGCTCTTCGAGAGCGCCGGGACGACGCTAACAGATTATGTGCTGACGCAACGTCTTGCCTTCGCGCGCCGGCTGCTGTCCGATCCCCTTCGCGCCGGCGTGAAAATCGCCACCATCGCGCTCGACGCCGGCTTTGGCGACCTGTCCTATTTCAACAGGACCTTCCGCCGGCGCTTTGGCGTGGCCCCATCGGAATTGCGGGCCGCGGCCGACCCGACAGTGCTGGCCCCTGGACCGGCGGGGCTCATCTGCGATAGCATCGAGCCCGCGGTCGCAAGCCGCATCCGGACCCGCGGGCAGGGTTGAACCCACTTGCTCTCCTCGTCTGCCACATAGGCCTTTGTGCGGCCGATCTGCGGGTCGTCGGCGCTCCATGCACGGAGGCTTGCAATGCGACTCCCTTCCCGGCCGAATCTCGAGCATTTGAAGACGCAGGCCAAGGACCTGCTCACCCTCTGCCGACAAGGCGATGCGGGCGCACTCGGGCGCATCCGCGAGGCACTGCCGGCGGCACGCGGCAAGAGCGACGCGGAGATCGTGGGCTTGCGGCTCCGCGACATGCAGTCGTGCGTCGCCCGCGAGTATGGCTTTCCCTCCTGGACCGACCTCAAGAGCTTCGTGGAGGCGTCGACGGCCCAAGGCTCCAACAACGCCGGTGCGGCCGCCGTTGCCTGGCTGCGGCTCGTCTATGCCGCGGACATCGCCGACGGCATGAACCGCGAGCGGCCCTCGGCGGCGGCGCGCATGCTCGAGGAAAATCCGCAGCTGGCGGGCGGCGACCCCTACGCCGCGTGCGCCGCCGGCGACGAGGCTGCCCTGCGCCGGGCCACCGGGCAGGATGCGGCATGGGTGAACCGGCCCGGCGGCCCTCTCGATCTGCCGCCGCTCGTGGCCGTGACGCACTCCGGCCTGGTGCGGCTGCCCGCATACCGCGAGAAGCTGCGCGCCTGCGCCCGCTTCCTGCTGCAGGCGGGCGCCGATCCGGGCCAGGCCGTCGGCAGCCGCTGGCCTCCGGCCTCGCTGAGCGAGCCGTCGGAGGAGTTCCGGCTCTCTGCACTGTACGGCGCCGCCGGGCGCAATCGCGATCCGGAGCTGACGCAGCTCCTGCTGCAGGCCGGCGCCGATCCCAATGACGGCGAGTCGCTCTACCACGCGCTGGAAAGCGTAGCGTGCACGCGCCTGCTGCTGGAGGGCGGTGCGCGCATCGCGGGAAGCAATGCAATGTATCGCGTCATGGACATCGACAACATCGAGGCGCTTCGGCTTCTGCTGGCGCACGGGGGCGACCCGAACGAGCCGGCGCGCTTCGGCCCGCCGACCACAGACTGGGGCTCACCCCTGCTGTGGGCGATCAGGCGGCGGCGCTCGCGCGCGCACGTCGAGGCACTGATCGAGGCCGGAGCCGATGCGAGCGCCACCACGCCGGACGGCACGCGCGCCCACACCTGGGCGCTCTGGTTCGGGCTCCCGGAGGTCGCCGGGCTGCTCGCGGAGGCCGGCGGTGCGGCCGGACCGCCGCCCTCCGAGGCCGACCTGTTCATCGCCGCCTGCGCGCGGGCGGACGCGACGGCGGCCAAGGCCATCCTTGCCCGGCAGCCCGGTCTCGTCGGCCAGCTGACGGAGCCACAGCTGCGCCTGCTGCCGGAGCTTGCCGCCGAGGGTTGCGGCGAGGCGGCTCGCGTCATGGTGGAGCTGGGCTGGCCGATCGCCACGCGGGGCGGGGACTGGAGCGCCTCGGCCCTCAACCATGCGGTGTTCCGTGGCGACGCCGCCCTCGCGCGCTTCCTCCTGGAGCATGGCGCCAGCTGGAAGGAGGAGCACGGCCACGGCGACAACGCCTGCGGCACGCTGGGCTGGGCGTCGTGCAACGAGCCGGTGGAGGGCGGCGACTGGCTGGGCTGCGCCGAGGCGCTTGTCGCCCACGGCATGCCCGCCGCGCGGCCCGACCCGCAGGCGCCGGACGGCGCGATCGTCGATGGGCGGCGCAAGCGCTTCTCGGAGGAGGTGACACAGCTGCTCCTCGAAGCCGGCCAGCGGGCGAATTAGCGGATCGATCAGCGGATCGATCAGCGGATCGATTCTGGCGCACGCGGCCTTGCTTAGGCGGACAAAGGAGGGGTACGGGTGGGGCGGCCCAACTCTGCGCAGTCCCATGGACGACAATCACGATCCGATCCGACCCGAAGAGCTCGACGGCCTGTTCACGCGCTTTGCCGCGCTCGGCCCCGGCGCGCTTGCCGTGTCGGGCGGCAGCGACAGCACCGCGCTGATGGTGCTGTTCGCTGACTGGCTGCGTCAGCGCGGCCGCTCCACCGGGGCGTGCACGGTCCTGACGGTCGATCACGGCCTGCGGGCAAGCTCGGCCGACGAGGCACGCGCCGTCGCAGCCAGCGCCGTTGAGCTGGGCTACCGGCACGCGACGCTGGCCTGGGAAGGCCCGAAGCCGCGCTCCGGCATCCAGGCCGCCGCGCGCACTGCCCGCTACCGGCTGATGGGCAGCTACATGCGCGCGCACGGCCTCGGTCTGCTCCTTGCCGCCCACACCCGCGACGACCAGGCCGAGACCCTGCTCATGCGGCTGGCGCGGGGCAGCGGCCTTGACGGGCTCGCCGCCATGGCGCCGCTCTCGCCGCTCGGCGAACGCGGGCCGGGCGACAGCGCCGCCACGGGCGGTCGCGCGCTCTGGATCGGGCGGCCGTTCCTGGACGTGCCCAAGGCCTGCCTGCGCGCCACCCTGGAGGAACGGGGAGTGCGGTGGATGGAGGATCCGTCCAACATCGCCCCCGAGTTCGAGCGTGCCCGCCTGCGGGCGGCAGGCGCGCACCTTGAGGCTCTGGGGCTCACGCCTGACATGCTGGCGCTCAGCGCCGCACGGCTCGCCCGCGCGCGCCGGGCGATCGAGGGCATGGTGGACGGGCTCTGCGACCCCGCCGCCGGGGCCGTACACGTCGATCCCTGGGGCGTGATCGTTTGCGACCGCGCGCCGTTGCAGGAGGCGGGCGAGGAGGTGGCCCTGCGCGTGCTGGAGCGCGCCGTGATCGCGGCCGGCGGCAGCGGCGAGCGCGTGCCCCTGGCCAAGCTGGAGGCGGTCCTGGCCGGCATTCGCGCCGCCCGCGCCGCCGGGCCGGGCCGCTGGACGCTGGCGCGTGCGCTGATCGCGGCGGAACCGTCCATCGTGCGGGTCGAGCGGGAGCCCGGTCGCGAGCCGCTACCCGAGATTGCCGTCTCCCCCGGCGCGACCGTTCTGTGGGACGGCCGCTTCCGGGTGACAGTGGCCGCGGGCTTTCCCGGCGGACCCGTCCAGGTACGTCCCCTGGGCGAGGCGGGCCTGCGGGAGCTGCGCCGGCGCGCTCCCGGTGCCGAGGACGCGCCGGCCCGCGCCGCCGCCGCGGTGCCGTCGCTCTGGCACGAGGGCCGGCTCATCGCGGTCCCGCCGCTGCGATACTGGGCGCCCCCGCTCGCCAGCGGGGACGTAGGTGCCATCTTTGTCGGCATCGCAAGCTCCGCCCGAGCGCTCAATCCAGCCGATGCCGGCGACGGCCAGCGCCGGCGCTGAGGGGCGTTGCCGAGAGGTTGCGCTGACGCGACGCATCCCGCCAAGCCTGTCACATCCCGGTTGGCTGTGCCGGTTAAGAAATTGCTGAGACTCTGCGGGCTACAGGGAGCGCCGCTCCAGGTTGCGGCCGCAAACCACGAATCTGGCGCTGCCGCCAGGAGCCAAACTTGGCAAAGACCCTGCACACACCTATGTTAGAACCGCTGTAGCATCTGGACCGGAAGGCGATACCCCGGTTCGCTAAACACCTTGGGCAGCGGGACATCGGGCGACCGACAACGGGCGGCCGACAGCGGGTGGCCATTGGGCTAAAGGACTCCGAATGAATTCAAGCTTCCGGAACCTGGCGATCTGGGTTGTCATCATCCTGCTGCTGGTGGCGCTTTTCAACCTGTTCCAGGGTGGGGCGCGCACGGGCGGGCGCGGCGAGGAGATCAGCTATTCCGACTTCCTGGCCGGCGTGGAGTCGGGCAACATCTCCGAGGTCACGATCCAGAAGCAGCGGATCTGGGGCAGCTACCGCGACAAGGGCAGCAAGTTCCTCACGGTGGCACCGCCCGAGGATCCCGGCCTCGTCACGCGGCTGGAGAAGAAGGGCGTCAAGATCAACGCCAAGCTGCCCGAGGACGACGTGCCGTCGATCCTGGGCCTGCTGGCGAACTGGTTCCCGATGCTGCTGCTGATCGGCGTGTGGATCTTCTTCATGCGCCAGATGCAGTCGGGCGGCGGGCGCGCTATGGGCTTCGGCAAGTCCAAGGCCAAGCTGCTCACCGAGCGCCAGGGCCGCGTCACGTTCGAGGACGTGGCGGGCGTCGACGAGGCCAAGTCCGACCTGCAGGAGATCGTCGAGTTCCTGCGCGATCCGCAGAAATTCCAGCGCCTCGGCGGTCGCATCCCCCGCGGCTGCCTGCTGGTCGGCCCCCCGGGCACCGGCAAGACGCTGATCGCGCGCGCCGTGGCCGGCGAGGCCAACGTGCCGTTCTTCACGATCTCGGGCTCCGACTTCGTCGAGATGTTCGTGGGCGTCGGCGCTTCCCGCGTGCGCGACATGTTCGAGCAGGCCAAGAAGAACGCGCCCTGCATCATCTTCATCGACGAGATCGACGCCGTCGGCCGCCACCGTGGCGCCGGCCTCGGCGGCGGCAACGACGAGCGCGAGCAGACGCTGAACCAGCTCCTCGTCGAGATGGACGGCTTCGAGGCCAACGAGGGCATCATCATCATCGCCGCCACCAACCGGCCCGACGTGCTCGACCCGGCGCTGCTGCGCCCCGGCCGCTTCGACCGCCAGATCGTGGTGCCCAACCCCGACGTGGGCGGGCGCGAGAAGATCCTCAAGGTGCACATGCGCAAGGTGCCACTGGCGCCCGACGTGGACGCCAAGGTGATCGCGCGCGGCACGCCCGGCTTCTCGGGTGCCGACCTCGCCAACCTCGTCAACGAGGCGGCGCTGCTGGCGGCGCGGCGCAACAAGCGACTTGTCACCCAGGCCGAGTTCGAGGACTCCAAGGACAAGGTGATGATGGGCGCCGAGCGCCGCTCCATGATCATGACGGAGGAGGAGAAGCGGCTCACCGCCTACCACGAGGCCGGCCACGCCATCGTCGGCATGCACGTGCCGCAGCACGACCCGCTGCACAAGGTCACCATCATCCCCCGCGGGCGTGCGCTCGGCGTCACCGTCAACCTGCCGGAGCGCGATCGCCTCAGCTATACGCGGCAATACTGCGTATCGCGGCTGGCCTCGGTGTTCGGCGGGCGCGAGGCGGAGATCCTGATCTTCGGGCCGGACAACGTGACGAACGGCGCCACCGGCGACATCCAGCAGGCCACGCGCCTCTCCCGCGCCATGGTGATGGAATGGGGCATGTCGGAGAAGCTCGGCCGCGTGCGCTACCACGGCAACGAGCAGGAGGTGTTCCTCGGCCATTCGGTGACGCAGACCGTCAACATGTCCGAGGAGACGGCCAAGCTGATCGACGACGAGATCCGGAGCCTGGTCGAGGCCGGCGAGCAGACCGCGCGCCGCATCCTCACCGAGCACGTGGGCGACCTGCACAAGCTGGCCAAGGCCCTGCTGGAGCACGAGACCCTGTCGGCCGACGAGGTGGACAAGGTGCTGCGCGGCGAGCCGATCGTGCGCAACAACGACTACGAGGACACCAAGGGCCCTGCCGGTCCTGCCGTCCCCGCCGCCGGCAAGTCGCGCCCGCCCCGCCCCGAGCCCGGCCGCGGCGGCCTGGAACCCTATCCGCAGACGTGAGATTTGGGGTCAGACCCCTGCGGGTCTGACCCCACGGCAAACCCTATCGTAGGTTCCTACCGAGCCGCCCTGAAGGCGCTTGTCCTTGACGGCCGCGGGCACGGCGGCATCCCGGAGCCCGGGGCTTCCCTCCCCAAGCGATTTCTTTGCCCCCACCCAGCCGACACCGCTTTAACGCCTACAACGTCGCGCATATGTTGGGGCCGACAAAGGCTTCTTACAGAAATTGAACGCTCATGGACGATGCGTCGGGGGAGATTTTCATCAGCTACAAGAGCGAGCGCCGTCGCGCGGCCGAGCACCTGGCCGAGACGCTGCGCCGCTACGGCTACACGGTCTGGTTCGACTACCAGCTGGTGAAGGGCAGGAACTTCGCCCTCCAGATAGACGCGCGCATTCGCGCTGCCAGGGCGCTTATCGTCTTGTGGTGCACGCTGTCGGTGCGCTCGGAATGGGTGCACGAGGAGGTCGATCTCGCCAAGAGACTCGGCATCCTCATCCCCGCTAAAATCGACGACTGCGAGCTTCCCGCGGGCAACCGCCTCTTGGACTACATCGACCTCGCCGACTGGGACGGCTCGCCCCGCAGCCACCAACTCGACGGCCTGCTGGCGGCCATCGCCGCCAAGGTGGGTCGCGACCCGCAACCCAACTTCCGCGCCCTGCAGGAATACGATGCCATCTGGCGCCGCTTCCGCGCGCTGCCTCTCAGAGCGTTCGCCCTGGAGGCCCCATTGGAGGCGCGCCAGGGCCCGCGCCCGCTGCCTGAGCCCGCGGCCACGGTTCCGCCGGTCGCGCATGCCCCCAGCGTCGTCCGCACACCGACCGCCGCAGACCGCTACCGCGCCGAAGGCCGCATCGAGGTGGATTGCCCCGCCAATCTGGTGCACGGCGCACCGGACGGCTGGTTCAAGCCAGGTGCAGGCACGATGGAGTGGTTCAGGGACATCGACGTTGGGCCGGAGATGGTCGTGATCCCGGCGGGCGAGTTCTCGATGGGCGCGTCGTACGACGATAAGGGGAAACCGCGGCACAGGGTTATCATCAAGGCGCCGTTCACAGTCGCGCGCGTCGCGGTGTCACCTTCGCCGAATGGGATGCCGCGGGGCTGGCGCACCGGCCGGGAGATGAGGGCTGGGGTCGTGGGCAGCGGCCGGTCATTAACGTGTCCTGGGGGGACGCCATTGCTTACGTGCGATGGCTCTCGGAGAAGACCGGCAAAGCCTATCGGCTGCTGTCAGAGGCTGAGTGGGAGTACTGCTGCCGGGCCGGTACCACCACAACGTTTTGGTGGGGCGAGTCGATCACAGGTCAGGGGAACTTCGAGGGCAAAACGCTTCCGGTCGATAGCTTCAAGCCAAACCCGTGGGGCCTTTATCAGGGGCACTGCAACGTCAGGGAGTGGTGCGAGGACAACTGGCACGAGAACTATCAAGGTGCCCCTCAGGACGGCTCCGTCTGGGTCGGCGGCAATCCGTCTTGGCGCGTTCTGCGCGGTGGGACTTGGGGCCAGTTCATCTACGGCTCCGGCTGCCGCAACGCGCATAGTTTCGGCGACCGCCTCCGCTTTGTGGGTTTGCGTGTTGCCAGAACGCTCTAATACCTTGCGTCTTTACGTCCTTACCCGTTGAGCAGCCGGAGACGCGGGCACGGACTGAAGTCGGTTGCGCAGGGTCGGACCCCCAAGCGCCGCATAGCTCAGTATCGCACAGCTCAGTATAATGTCTGGCGGGGCGGCGCCACAGTCGCGACGCGTACCCCAAAGCTTGCTCGATCGTGCCCGTAGGCAAATCACGCGACTGGCATACGCCGGCAATTCGTGGATTAATCCTGCTTAGGGGGTCGCAATGCTTCGGGTTGGGCCGCTGTTCTCGACGCGTGGGGCCTCGTCAATCCGGCCAATCTGGGTCGCGACCGCGCTCGCCGGCGGGGGCGCCGTCGAATCGTGCGTAGCGCAGGTCCCCGGCTCAACCAGCGGCCTGCACTCCGGCCTCATCCTGCTGCTGGGCATCTTCGTCCTGGCTCTGCTGCTCGTGCTGCCCAGGATCGCCTTCCAGGTCGTCAGGCGAGCCGTCGTGGCCGTTGCCAGACCCATCGCCCGCATCGTCAGGGCCGTGATGAAGCCGATCGCCAGGGTCCTGCGGGCTCTGCGCCTTCTGCCGCGGGAGCCCAAGTCGCTTGCCGTGCCGTCGGTCGCCACCCTCACGACGGGCAGCGTCGGCCGCGCCTTCGCCGGCGGCACCGAGACCGAGGAAGCGATCGCCCGCGGCGTCGACCAGCGGGAGCTGGAGGGGATGCTGCAACGCAACGGGCAGCTGCTGTGCACCTGGCTGGCACCGGTGCCGGCCTCGCGCGTCGCCTACGATGCCAGGACGGCGGAGGCGGACCGGGAGAACGTCAAGCGCTTCTTCAACGCGCCCGTCCCGATCTACTTCAACCCGTTCAACCTGTACGAGGACGCCGACAGTGCGTTCATCGTCGAGCTGTTCAAGAACAGCGACCGGCGCATCTTCTACGTCCTGTCGGAATTCCGCAAGACGATCAATCGCAACGTCTTGTGGCTCTCCGTCCTGTTCTCGATGATCGTCTCCATCGTCGCGGTGTCGAACATCCTGCTGTCCACCTCGATCGACTTCCACTGGCTCTTCCGGATCGAGGACAGCACCTATCTGCCGCAGAGATTTGAGCTGCTCGGCAGCGACTTCGAGACCAAGACGGTCCTCAACAAGTTCGTGTTCAGCGTGCTGTCGTGCGCCATCGGCTACGCCATCATGTGGTTGTTCTACCACACGGAATACGCGCAATTTCAGCGCAACAACGGCCAGCAGATGAACAATTTCCTCCAGGCCTATCTGGACAGCATCAGCATCTACTTCAGCCAGATCTCGGCGAACGCCGTGGAAACCGTGGCGCAGGAGAGGGAGGCGCCCGAGATGAAGCGCGACACTGTGCTGTGGATGACGAGCCTGCAATGGATGGCGTTCAGGGCCTTCTTCATCGAGTGCTACTTGCGCAACGTGCTTTTCCAGATCCACCGGAACTGCAGCTACTATGTGCTTCTCATTCCCGCCGCCTTCATCGCCGCCATGCTGACGGTCGCTTACCTGTTCGGCATCCAGCAGTTCAATCTGCTGTCGCTGCAAGCCGAGGTATACCAGCAGAATGGCTTCTACCTGTTCTTTCTGGTTCTGCTGTTCGCCTGCTACGGATACCTACGGGATTCGCTCGCGTTCATCTGGCAATCGCTGTTCACGGAGGGCGACGGGCCGGCGGAGGCACGCTCCGGCCGATGGACCAAGTTTCGAGACCTGAATATGCAGGGTTCCATCACCCGCACGCTCGATGCCTACGTCGATTCCCTTGACCGGTGGCGCAGCATGATGAAATCGCGGGGCTGATTGGCTAGCTGGTGTCAGACCCTGCGGGCCTAGCTAGAGGGTCTGACCCCTTTCGCGTGAATTCTGCTATGCTGTGGCGCCCATGGGCAGGGGCTGTGGGCCCACGGGCAGGGAAAGCCAATCGTACGGGGAGGTCTTCTTCATGAGGGGTGTTGCTTGGGCGGTCGGTCTGGCCACGGTGTTGCTTGTCGGCGCGGCAGGGGCTGCCAGCGCGCAGCTCGCCGTCTCGGCCAACGATGCCAAGGTCAAGCTGATCAACGGCAAGGTCGAGGTTCGCAAGGACCCGCCGGCCGACACTCTCACCTTCATCGACCTGCGCGCCACGCCGCCCAAGGTGGTCGCCGAGATCGAGGCGCCGGCAAGCGTGGTGGGACCGCCCATCAGCGTCGCCATCTCTCCCAAGGAGGACATTGCGCTCGTCACCAGCGCCACGCGGATCGATCCGGAGAAGCCCGGCGACCAGGTGCCGGACGACAAGCTCACCGTCGTCGACCTGTCGCCGCTCAAGCCCGGCTTCCTCAAGAAGCTCCTGTCCAAGGGGCCGCTGCCGGCACCCAAGGTGGTCGCCACCCTGCAGGCCGGCAAGGGCGCCGCCGGCGTCTCGATCAACAAGGACGGCACCCTCGCGCTGGTCGCCAACCGCGCCGAGGGCACCGTCTCGGTATTCAGCATTGCGGGCACCGCCGTCTCGCCCGCCGGCAAGGTTACGGTGGGCGGCGAGAAATCGGGCCCCAGCGGCGTCGTCTTCACGCCGGACGGCAAAAGCGCGCTCGTCACCCTCGATGCCGACAACAAGATCGTGATGCTGTCGGTGGAGGGTACCAAGGTGGAGCTTGGCAAGCGCGCGATCGCCGCCGGCCTGCGTCCCTATGGCATCGACGTGACGCCCAAGGGCGAGGTGGCGGTGGTGGCCAACATCGGCGTGGGTGGCGGCGACGCCGACACCGTCAGCGTCATCGACCTCAAGCTCAACCCGCCGCGCGTGGTCGCCACCTACACCGTGGGCCAGACGCCGGAGGGCATCAAGCTGTCGCCCGACGGCAAGTACGTGGCCGTCACCGTCATGAACGGCACCAACAAGCCGCTGGACTCTCCGTTCTTCAACGGCAGCGGCATCCTGCAGGTGTGGACCCGCAACGGCACACACCTCGTCAAGACGGCCGAGATGCCGGTGGGCAAATGGTGCCAGGGCATCGCCTGGGCCGGCAACGGCCGCACCCTGCTGGTGCAGTGCATGGTCGAGGAGGAGATCGTGGTCGCCCGCTTCACCGGCCGCGCGCTGGAACGGGCGGGCTCCATCAAGACCAAGGGCGGCCCCGCCGGCATCCGCACCGCCGAGCCGTAGCCGTCGGTCTTGCGGGGCGCGGCGGTTGGCACCCGAGCGGCGCGACCGCCGCGTGTTGGCGCGGCGGCTCGGCCGGTCTAGAACGCCGCCATGACGCTGCGCCGCTACATCCGGCCGGTTGGCCGTCTCCCCGTCAAGGCTGCCGCGGCCGGCCCGGCCTTCGGGCTTGCGGTCGCGGGGCGAGCCGACCTGATCTTCGCCGCCGCCGAGCTCACCGAGCGCGAGGGCGAGGCGGTCCGCCGCCGGATTGCCGCCGCGGCCGATCTCGCGGGTGGCGCAGGCGAAGATTGGGCGGCCTCGCTGCAGCGGCTCCAGCGGCCCCGCCCGCCCATCGCCGGCCTCGCCATGGATCGGCCCCGCCTCATGGGGATCGTCAACGTCACGCCGGACAGCTTCTCCGACGGCGGACGGTGGCTCGATCCGGGCACGGCCGTCGCGCACGGCCTGCAGCTGGAGGCCGAGGGGGCCGATATCCTCGACATCGGCGGGGAATCGACGCGGCCGGGCGCGGAGCCGGTGGCCAGCGAGGAGGAGGTGCAGCGCGTCATGCCGGTCGTGGCGGCCCTGGCCAGGCAGGTGCGCGTGCCCATCTCCATCGATACCCGTAACGCCGAGGTCATGCGCCGCGCCGCCGATGCCGGGGCGCGCATCATCAACGACGTGGCGGCGCTGGGGCATGACCCTTGTGCCTTGCGGGTCGCGGCCGAGAGCGGGCTGCCTGTGGTGCTCATGCACGCCCAGGGCGATCCACGCACCATGCAAATCGACCCGCGCTACGACGATGTGGTGCTCGATGTCTACGACTGGCTGGAGGCGCGCATTGCCGCCTGCGAGGCCGCCGGCATCGCCCGCGACCGCATCGTCGTGGATCCGGGCATCGGCTTCGGCAAGACCCGCGATCACAACCTGGCGCTCATCGGCTCGCTCGGCATCCTTCATGGCCTCGGCTGCCCCATCCTGCTCGGCGCCTCGCGCAAGAGCTTCGTGGGCCGTCTCTCCGGCGGGGCGCCGGCGGCCGGGCGCATGCCAGGCTCGGTCGCCGCGGCGCTCCTGGGCGCCGCCCAGGGCGTGCAGGTCCTGCGCGTCCACGACGTGGCGGCGACCCGGCAGGCGCTGGCGGTGTGGGAGGCGGCCCAGGATGGGGCCAGACCAGGGCCAGACCCCGGGCCAGACCCCTCGCATCGAACGTCGAGGCAGAATACGGAAGCGGGAGGCGAGGGGTCTGACCCCATTTCCCCGTAGCCAGATAGCCGATAGATCTCGCTTCAAAGTTGTGCAATCTTTGGTCACAGCTTTTGAAGTCCGGTTCCCCGTCGACACTTGGCACGATGCGTTAAGGTCGCGCGTAGCCTTGTCGTTCCGCTGCCTTTACCCATGGGGCAGAGACCGGGCACAGTCGAGCACGGTTAAGATGGCACGAGCCCCCGAGGCTTTCACTACGGCTGACCCCCAGGCTGACCTCAAGGATTCCAGGGCTGATACATGGCGCGCAAGTATTTCGGGACCGACGGCATCCGTGGTCTGGCCAACCGGCACCCCATGACCTCCGAGGTTGCCCTGAAAGTGGGCATGGCGGCCGGCAAGCTGTTCTCCAAGGACGACGGCCGGCTGCACCGGGTCGTGATCGGCAAGGATACGCGGCTCTCGGGCTACATGATCGAATCCGCCCTGATGTCGGGCTTCACCGCCGTCGGCATGGAGGTCTTCCTCCTGGGTCCGATGCCGACGCCCGCGGTGGCGATGCTGACGCGCTCGCTCCGGGCCGATGTCGGCGTGATGATCTCTGCGTCCCACAACGCCTACAAGGACAACGGCATCAAGCTGTTCGACCCCGAGGGCTATAAGCTCTCCGACGAGGCCGAGGCCGAGATCGAGGCGCTGATGGCCGCCGACAGCGCCACCCTGCTGGTCCATCCCGACCGCATCGGCCGCGCCTGGCGGCTGGAGAGCGCGCGTGAGCGCTACGTCGAGTTCGTCAAGCGCACCCTGCCGCGCGAGATGCGCCTCAACGGCCTCCGGGTGGTGATCGACTGCGCCAACGGCGCCGCCTATCAGGTGGCCCCGGCGGTGCTGTGGGAGGTGGGCGCGGAGGTGGTCAAGATCGGTGTCGAGCCCGACGGTCTCAACATCAACGCGGGCTGCGGGTCCACCGCCCCGGAGACCCTCTGCGCCAAGGTGCGGGAGATGCGGGCCGACATCGGCATCGCGCTCGACGGCGACGCCGACCGGGTGGTGATCGTGGACGAGAAGGGCCGCATCGTCGACGGCGACCAGATCATGGCCGTGATCGCCGAGAGCTGGCACCGCACCGGCAAGCTGGCGGCCGGCGGCGTGGTGGCCACCGTCATGTCCAACCTGGGCCTGGAGCGCTACCTCGGGGGCCTCGGCCTCAAGATGGAGCGCACGCCCGTCGGCGACCGCTACGTCGTGGAGCACATGCGCAAGCACGGCTACAACGTGGGCGGCGAGCAGTCGGGCCACATCGTGCTGTCCGACCACACCACGACCGGCGACGGCCTGATCGCCGCACTCCAGGTGCTGGCCGTGGTGGTGGGGACGGGCCAGCCGGTGAGCGAGGTCTGCAAGCGCTTCGAGCCGGTCCCGCAGCTGTTGCAGAACGTCCGCTACGCCGACGGCGCGCCCCTGGAGGACGCCACGGTCAAGAGCGCCATCGACGCCGGCAAGGTGCGGCTCGGCCAGAGCGGCCGGCTGCTGGTGCGCCCCTCCGGCACCGAGTCCGTGATCCGGGTGATGGCGGAAGGCGACGACGAGGTGCTGGTGCGCCAAGTGGTGGGCGACATCGCCGAGGCCGTCCGCAGTGCGGCCCAGCAGGCCGCCGGGTAGGCGCAGGGCAGCGCGGCACCCATGCCCCTGCAAGGCGGTCATGAACGCCCCGGCCGGTCGCCCGCCGTCTCCGGACGGCCGGCCAAGCGCTCCTTCACCATCGGCGGCCATCGCACTTCGATCTCGCTGGAGGCTGCCTTCTGGGACGCCCTCAAGGCTGCCGCCGCCGAGGAGGGCGTGCCGGTCTCCCGCCTGATCGCCCGCATCGACGCCGAGCGCGCCGGCTGCGGCCTGTCGAGCGCCATCCGGGTGTGGCTGCTGGCCCGATTCCGCGACGGGGCCCAGTGATGGGGCCCAGTGACGGAGGCGCAGTGACGGAGGCGCTTGCCGTCGGTCGCCGCAATCGGCAATGCTCCTTGCGTCGGCCCTTCGAGTAGAACGACAGCGACCGGCGGGAGGAAGACGCGGCAATGGCAGACGGCAAGGGCGCCGGCTTGGCGGCCAATCTCGACCGGGCGGAGCGGGCGCTGGCGCAGTTCAAGGGCGCGCCGGTGCGCCATCTCATTGCCGGGGCGGCGGTGGACGGCCGCGCCGGCAGGACCTTCGAGACGCTCTGCCCGCTGGACAATTCCGTCCTGGCCAAGGTCGCCGCCGGCGATGACGCGGATATCGACGCCGCCGCCAAGGCCGCCGCCGCGGCCTTCCCGGCCTGGCGCGCGGTGCCGGGTGCCAAGCGACGGGCCATCCTGCATGCCATCGCCGATGCCATCGAGACGCGGGCGGAGGAGATCGCGCTGATCGAGAGCATGGATACCGGCCAGCCGATCCGCTACATGGCCAAGGCGGCCCTGCGCGGGGCCGAGAATTACCGCTTCTTCGCCGACCGCGCGCCCGGCGCCGGCGACGGCCTCGCGCTCCCCGACACCGACCACCTCAACTACACGCTGCGCCAGCCCATCGGCCCCGTCGGCATCGTCACGCCGTGGAACACGCCGTTCATGCTCTCCACCTGGAAGATCGCGCCGGCGCTGGCCGCCGGCTGCACGGTGGTGCACAAGCCGGCCGAGTGGAGCCCGCTCACGGCCACGCTGCTCACCGGGATCATGGACGGCGCGATCCGCAAGCACGGGCTGCCGGCCGGCGTCGTCAACATGGTGCATGGCATGGGCGAGGAGGCCGGCCGCGCGCTGACCGAGCATCCGCTGATCAAGGCCATCGGCTTCGTCGGCGACAGCAGGACGGGCTCCGCCATCATGGCCCAGGGCGCCGCCACCTTGAAGCGCGTGCACTTCGAGCTGGGCGGCAAGAACCCCGTGATCGTCTTCGACGACGCCGACCTCGACCGCGCGCTCGATGCCACCCTGTTCATGATCTACAGCCTCAATGGCGAGCGCTGCACCTCCTCGAGCCGCGCCCTGGTGCAGCGCTCGATCTACGACGGCTTCACGGCCAGGCTCGCCGAGCGGGTGAAGCGCATTAGGATCGGCCATCCGCTCGATCCGGCCACTGAGCTCGGGCCGCTGATCCATCCCGCCCACGTCGACAAGGTGCTGAGCTTCCCCGCTCTTGCCGAGAAGGACGGCGCGCGCATCGCCTGCGGCGGCGGGCGCGCGCTCGGCGGCAAGGGCAACTACGTGGAGCCCACCCTTTATCTCGACGCCACGCCGGGCATGCGCATCGCCCAGGACGAGATCTTCGGCCCGGTCCTGACCGTGCTCCCCTTCGACGACGAGGCCGAGGCCATCCGCATCGCCAACGACGTCCGCTACGGCCTCACCGGCTACATCTGGACCCGCGACACGGGCCGCGCGCACCGCGTTGCCCGCGACCTGGAGGCCGGCATGATCTGGATCAACTCGGAGAACGTGCGCCACCTGCCGACGCCCTTCGGCGGCATGAAGTCCTCCGGCATCGGCCGCGACGGCGGCGACTACTCGTTCGACTTCTACATGGAGACGAAGAACGTGGCGGTGGCCTACGACACCCACAAGGTGCCGCGGATCGGATAGAAGCGCATAACCTGCCGTTGCCTTCCACAACAATGATCGTCAGGGCTACGTGTTATGTCAGACGTATTCATCAACTATGCACACTACGACCAGTCAATCGCCAGAAAATTAGCGGATCTTCTTGCTCAACAAGGCTTCTCCGTATGGTGGGATAGACGCTTACTACCCGGCGAGAAATGGAATGAAATTATCGAACGTGAACTAACGATGGCTGGTTGCGTGATCACGCTCTGGTCACGAGCCTCTGTTGATAGTAAGTGGGTTCGCTACGAGGCCGACTTTGCAGCCAATAAGGGAAAGCTGATTCCAGTCAGAACAGATAATATTCGCTTACCTATTGGATTCTCCCAGTATCAAACGCTCGACATTAGCACCAGTGATATTACCAACAATAGTGAAACATTTCAGCTACTTCTTTCGGCTGTGCAGGAGACTATCGTAGGAAAGAATAGGGACCGGGCACAACCCAAATCTGCGCCTGGCGAGCATTATGTCCCAGAGCGGACCCGGCATGTGAAAGAAGCGGGTGAGCCAACTGGAAGCCCAGACCGTCGCTTTGCTCGACTGCCAGCATCGTGGCGCACTCGTGTCTTTATCGCACACGCGAGTGACGACAAACCCAGGATGAAACCTATAATCAAGCTATTAGTGACCCAAGGCTTTCCGGTATGGATTGATAAACCACATGAGCTGGGCATAGAATCCAACATCGAGAAGCATCTCTTGAAAAATAGAATTCGCCACGCTGACGACTGGCGTGAGCAAATTAGAAGGGCCGTAAATTGGTCAGACGTTGTATTGGGGTTCTGGAGCAAGCAGGCGCTAACTCGCGAGCGTGAGCAATTTCAATACGAGATATATATGGGGTTAATCCAACGAAAACTTAGACAATGCAGACTTGATAATATAACCGAAGCAGAGATTGGATACCCGTGGAGATTTAGTCATATGGCAAACATTGCGGACTATAAACCGGGACATTATCATTCAGAGCTGGATTTGCTAATGATTGATTTTGTTAAATCGTCTATACTTGGGTTATAACTAAAGACGCAAATCGAGATCATGCCACTACCGCAACACATCTTCGATCCGCCGTTCAACATCGTGCGCTGCAGCCACGTGGTGCTCACGGTGCGCGACCTGGAGGCAAGCCGGCGCTTCTATCAGGACATTATCGGCCTGCAGGTAGAGGATGCGGATAGTGACGCCCTCTATTTCCGCGGCATGGAAGAGCGCAACCACCACTCGCTCGTCCTGAAGCGCGGGGCCAAGCCCGTCGCCGAGCGGCTGGGCTTCAAGGTGGGAAGCGAGGAGGACCTGGATCGCGCCTATGCCTTCTTCAAGGAACGCCAGCTACCGGCCACCTTCGTCGACGCACCGTACCAGGGCCGTACGCTGCACGCCGCCGACGGCCAGGGCAATCCGCTGGAGCTCTATTTCAAGATGGAGGGCCGCGAGCGCATCCTGCAGCACTACGGCCGCTACACCGGCTGCCAGCCGCAGCGCATCGACCACGTCAACCTGTTCGTGCCCGACGTTCAGGCCGCGGTGGACTTCTACGCCGGCCTAGGCTTCCGCCTCACCGAGTATGCCGAGAGCGACGACGCCGAGCCCAGGATCGCGGCTGCCTGGCTGCACCGCAAGGGCGGCGTGCACGATGTGGCCTTCACCAGCGGGCGGGGTCCAAGGCTGCACCACTTCGCCTACTGGGTGCCCGGCGTTCTCAACGTCGTCCACCTGTGCGACGTGATGGCCTCTGCCGGCTACCTCGCCAACATGGAGCGCGGCCCCGGCCGCCACGGTATCGCCAATGCGTTCTTCCTCTACGTGCGCGACCCCGACGGCCACCGCTGCGAGCTCTACGCGTCCGACTATCTCACCGTCGATCCCGACTTCGAGCCGATCCGCTGGTCGCTGCGCGACCCGCGCCGCCAGACGCTGTGGGGCACGCCCGCGCCGAAGAGCTGGTTCGAGGAGGGCAGCGCCTTCCCCGGCACGCCCGTGCTGCCCCCGGTGCACGACTTCAAACCGATAGTGGCGGATTAGGTGGGGTCAGACCCTGCGGGTCTGACCCCAGCCGGCCGCGGCATGACTGTGGGCGGATCTCGCCTCGCCTGCTATAGTTGCTCAGAACGATACGGAGGATTCTCGCCGCTCGTCTTGCAGTGGGGGCGGCTCGGGGTCCCGCACGAATGGGAGGTGCCGATGAAGAGCTTTTCGCGTATCCTGACGACCTCACTACTGTACCTGGGTTTCGCGCTGTCACCGATGAGCAATGCGCAAGCTGCCGAGCTTCAGGTCATCGCAGGGGCCGGGATAACCGCCGCGCTGAACGAGATCGTGTCGCAATTCGAGAAGGAGACCGGCCACAAGATCGTCGTTCGCTACGGCACGGCCCCCCAGCTGGTCAAGATGGCCACGACCAGCCCGTTCGATCTCGGCGTCTGTCCGGAGGATGTGTTCAAGGACGCGGGCGCTCGGGCTCAGCTCACACCGGAACCGATGACGAACGTCGCTCGCGTCGGTATTGGGGTCGCCGTGAAGGCGGGTGCCGCCAAGCCCGATATCAGCACGCCCGAGGCGCTCAAGCAGACGCTGCTCAACGCCAAGTCCATCGCTTCAATCCCGGCCACCGCAACCGGCGCGCAGCTTGCGGGCATCTATGAGCGCCTCGGCATCGCCGAGGAGATGAAAGCCAGAATAAAGGTGCAGCCGATGCCCCCGAATAATATCACGGAGGCGGTGGCCAAGGGCGATGCGGAGCTTGGTGTGTTCATTCTCAATGTGCTGACGGACCCGCGTCTGGACGTGGTGGGCCAGCTCCCGGGCGAGTTGAAGCGGGAGATCGTCTACACGGCCGGTGTCGCCGCCAACACCAGGGAGCCCGGGGCCGCCAAGGCATTCCTCACCTACCTGATGTCCCCGGACGGTGCCGCCGCGATCAAGGCGAAAGGCATGACGCCCGGATAACCGCGTTGGGCGCACCGGGGGGCAGCCCAGGCAGGGCCTGCCCCCATCGCCTGCCCCGTGTCGGGCACCTAGACCTTGAGGTTCTCGTCGGCCACCACGCTCTGCACGGCGGGGCGGGCCATCATGCGGTCGCGGTGGGCGGTGTAGCTCTTCAGCTCTCCCACCGGCAACTCGCGGCGGATGCCCCAGACGTAGAACGTGAAGGCGTAAGGGTCGAGCACGGAATACTTGTCGGACAGCCACTCGCGGCCCGCCAGCATGCCGTCGATCTGCTGCAGATAGGTGTGGAACATCTTGCGTCCCTGGGCCTGGATGTCGGGGAAGTGGGACGCGTCGGTGGCGTAGCGCTCCGGCCGCGAGATATGGGCGTGAGCCGGGTGCGCGTTGGTGGCGAGGAAGCCGACGGCCGAGAGCGCGCGGGCCTCGGCGAGCGCGTCCGTGGGCCACATCCCGAAGCGCTTGCCCAGGTAGGGCAGGATGGCGGTGTTCTCGGTGAGCGGCTCGCCGCCGTCGAGCACCAGCGCCGGCACGCGGCCGAGCGGATGGATCTTGAGATAGGCCTCGGTGCGCTGCTCGCCCTTGGCGAGGTCCATGCGCTTCGCCTCATATTTCTCGCCGGATTCCTCCAGCACGATATGCGCCGCCATCGAGCACGCACCGGGCGCGTAGTAGAGCGTCAGCACCTCGCATCCTCCTCGTTTCGGATCCCTTCCCTCGTTGTTACGACGCGGCCGATGAGACCACAAGGCGCGACCACAAGGTGCCACACCGGTGCCGCAAAGCAGGACGCCCCCTGCGCTTTCGCAGTTGACCGGCGGGAGCCGGACGCCCAAACACGCCCGATGCCCGTCTCAGCCCCGCTTCCACCCCGGCCGGCCCCAACGCGCCGGCATCGCTGCCGCCGTCCGCGCCCGCGCGCTTCGTCACCGGCTCGATCCTGCGCCACATCCTGGTGATGACCGGCACCAGCGCCGTCGGGCTGATGGCGATCTTCGCCGGCGACTTCGCCAACATCCTGTTCCTGGGCTCGCTGCGGGACGGGGAGGTGCTGGCCGCGGCGGGCTACGCCGGCACCATCCTGTTCTTCGTGATCTCGGCGGGCGTCGGCATGGCCATCGCCGTCACCGCGCTGGTATCGCCGGCGCTCGGCGCCCGCGACCTCGCCCGGGCGCGCCGGCTGGCGACCCACGCGATCGTGGTCTCGGCCGGCGCCACCACGCTGCTGGTCGCCGGGCTGTGCCTGGCCCTTGCCCCGATCCTCGGCGGGCTGGGCGCGGGCGGACGCACGCTGGCGCTGGCCCGCGACTACCTGCTGATCGTGCTGCCGTCGCTGCCGCTGCTGACGACGGCCATGGCGGCGTCCGCGGTCCTGCGCTCGGCCGGAGACGCCCAGCGCGCCATGTACATCACGCTGGTCGGCGCCGCCGTGGCCGTCGCCCTCGATGCGGTGCTCATCCTCTGGATCGGCCTCGGCATCCACGGCGCCGCCGTATCGGCCTTCGCCTCCCATGTCTCGATGCTGACGGTCGGATGGTGGTCGGTGGTGCGCGTACACGGACTTCTGGACCGACCGCAGTGGCACCTGCTGGAGCACGACGTACCGCTGATCGCGCGCTTCGCCGTGCCCGCCGTCCTCACCCAGCTCGCCACTCCGGCCGGCGGCGCCGTGGTGACGGCCACGATCGCCCAGTTCGGCCATGGCGCCGTCGCCGGCTGGACGGTGATCGGGCGCGTCATTCCCATCGCCTTCGGCGCCATCTTCTCCCTGTCGGCCTCGGTCGGCCCCATCATCGGTCAGAACCTCGGGGCGCGCGAGTTCGGCCGGGTGCGCGCGGCGCTGAAGGCCGGGCTCGGCCTCGCCGCCGCCATCACGGCGACCGCCTGGCTGGTCCTGGCGCTGGCGACCCCCGCGCTGGTGGCCATCTTCCATGCCACCGGCGAAACGGCGGCGCTGATCGCCTTCTTCTGCCGCTGGCTGGCGCCGCTGTTCGTGTTCTTCGGCACCCTGTTCGTCTGCAACGCCGCCTGCAACACGCTGGGCCGCCCGCACTACGCCACGGCGCTCAACTGGGGGCGCGCCACCCTCGGCACCGTGCCGTTCGTCATGCTGGGCTCCTCCTGGGGCGCCGAGGGCGTCCTGCTGGGCCACATGGCGGGCGGCATCGCCTTCGGCATCGCCGCGGTCGTGGTGGTCAACCGTCTCATCGCCCGGCTGGAGGCCGGCTGACCGCGCGCTGCCTCCCTGGAATCCCCTGCGGAACGAAGCGCGCCGCTCTCGGGTTATGCCTGCGGCTCGCCGCCGGAGGGCCGGCGGCGAGGGGGGCCAACGCGAGGGGCGGAGGTTAACCCCATGGGCGGCGAAGACTTGAAACCACTGCGTTGCCGGCTGCGAGTCGCGGCGCTCGCCGTGCCGTTGCTGATGGCCGGGCTGCTGGCCGGTTCCATAGGCAGTCTGGCGGCATCGCGCGGGGCCGCGGCGCAGTCGGCGGGCCTCGAAGGCTCGTGGCATGGCGGCGGCTCGGTGGCGTTCGCCTCCGGCCAGCAGGAGCGCGCGCAATGCCGCGCGCATTACCGGCGGGCGTCGGCCAACGCCTATATGGTGACGGCCACCTGCGCGACCCCGTCGGGGCGCGCGACGCAGACCGCCACCCTGCGCCAGGTGGGCGGCAACACCTACCAGGGCCAGTTCCACAACGCCGAGTACGACGTCTCCGGCACGATCTCCGTCACCGTCAGCGGCAACCGCCAGAGCGTGCGGCTGTCCGGCGGCGCCGGCTCCGCGGCCTTCGAGCTGCGTCGATAGCCGGGCTGGAATTGGGCCACGCACCGGTCCAGCGCGCTGCGCCCCGCAGCGGCCTCCGCTCGGGGAGATGGGAGGAGGAGCAGGGCGTCCGGGCTCGCACCCGAGGGCCTTGACCTTTTGGCGCGCGGGGCGCGAAGAACGCCCTGCTCGGCCGCCTCCGACGGCCGCCTGGCGCTTGGATGGCCTATCCACCTTGCCCTGCGGGGTATCGGAGAACGACTTCACCGAGCCCATACCCCCTTGTCCTCGAGCGTGCGTCGAGGGAATCCCCGGCGCCTTCCCCGCCAAGTCCGAGGTCGGCTCTCCGAGGCACCGGCGCTCGGACGGTCTATCCGCCATGCCGGGCAAGGTATCGGACTGCGGCCCCCGGCTCCTAGCTTGAGGCACCGGCCCTAGGCGACCGCCGCTCTCATCTCCGAGGCATGCGGAGGAGAGCACAACGCGGAGCGGGAGTCATTATTAATCTGCATACATTATTAATCAGAAATGCCTATCCTCGGATGAATAAAATCCGGTCGAAGTTTTACATCTGCGAAGTCACAAGTCCGCGCTCCCCCAGGAGCATGATCACAAGATCCCAATCGCCGTGAGAAAGACTCGCAAATCAGCCTCCACCGCGCAGGCTTGGCGGATGCCGTCGAGAGTGATACGGGTTGCCAGTTGTTGTGCGGACCTACCCTTCTCATAGTCGGCCCACTCTCTTCGCAACGCTGCCAGACTCGCGCCACGTGGTGGTCTACGCTGTTGGCAGCCAGGCAGATGCCGAAGGAGCAGAGCTTCATGGTCAGGAGACTGCCAGATTATATGCTGTATGCCGTGGCGCGTCGCGGCAGTCGCGGCGGTGGCATTGATCTGAACCGCGCCCATATCGAGGAGAACGGCCCTGATCGCATATGGTTCGCGGCGCTCTTCGTCATTCGCAATGACTTGCGCTGCCCTGGTTACGAGCGCGAACGGATCGCCTGCGCCGGGTTGAAGTACCCTCGCATCGATGTGGATGTGGACATCCGGTAGCTCTCGCGCGATTCGGGCCAGCAAGGTGCCATAACCCAATTCGCTTTGCCCCTCGCACCCGAGGAAGATCCTGCGCCTCTGCGGTATGTGGGGAGCACGGCGTGTCATCCGATCTGCGGTACGGAGCCGTACACTCCCGAAAGATACTTTCGATAGCGATTGTCCGTCCTGCGGACATCCTGAATATCCTGTAAACCGTACACGCTGGTGCGACCGTGTCGATCCTTCTCACAGAAGAAGACTTCCTCTTTCAGAAGGTCTTCGAGAAGCGAAGCGGCATGGCATGACATCCAAAGCTGCGCGTGCTTCGGATTCCGCTCCTCGTCGTGAAACCAACGAACGATCTCAGGCAGAACGAGCGGATGGATTGAGATATCCATCTCGTCGATGACCGCCACGCCGCCGTTCTGCAGGGCCAGATAAATCAGCGGAAAATACTTGATGAAGTTGCGCGTGCCATGGCTCTCGAGCTGCCACGGCATGGGTTGCTGCAGGCCTTCATGGTCGAAATAGGCCATGGGACCGGTGGCCATGTGTTGGATGCGCATGCGCTTGATGCCCAGATCGATCCGACCGATCTCACGGTTCAGCGCCTCCATGGATGCGCTGTCCGTGGCAAAATAGCGGATTGCGTCGTGGTCAGAGACCTCGTTGCGCTCCACGAGAACGTTCGCGAAGATGGTCCGTGCGGCGTCGCGCAGACGCAACGATTGCTTGTGATCAAACTGCGCCAGCGTCGAGATCAAACCCGCATTGTCGCGTACCTTGTCTATGACCTTGGAGTATCCGGCGAGACCGAATGCTTTTCCGCCCTGAATATTATCGCCCTTGCGGTCAAAGACTCGGACCCACTTGCCCCGCCCTCCCGCTCTCTGCCGCAAGGATTCTGCTCCAACGACAAAGCGGTTCTCATTCCACTGTATCACCAATTCGTAGCGCCACGTCCCGTAGTGCGTGCAGTCGTCTACCTCCTCAATCGTGAGATCAAGCGGACCACTGAATTCGATCGCAAGACGGATTGGTTCGCGCTGCGCTTCGGCATCATTGAAGCGCTCGCATGGCAGCGTCGCATTCGGCGCGAGCTGGAAGGAATCTCGGGTGAACCAGCCGATGAAGGCGAGAGCTTTCAGGACGGTGGATTTCCCTGATGCATTGGCCCCGAAGAAAGCGATGACGCGAGCCGCACGCTCCTTCGAACCAGGGAAGAGAGCGTCGAACCTGCCGGGCTCGTCGCCAACTCCCTCGCCAATCCGAAGATCGACCGTTTGCCGGGTGCGGCTCGAATAGAAGTTCTCGATTTCGAGGAGATAGAGCATGTGACCTCAGACTTACGTGCACATCATGTAATCTCTCCTCGCGCTTTTGCAAGTTTTTTGTCAAAGTCGTCATTATGTGCGGGCAAAACTCCGCTCCGCACGCCACCGCGTCGGGATACCCGCATCTGCGCTCGCCTCAGCCGATGCGCCTCTTCAGCGCCGCCATGTACGCGCGGATGCGGGCGGCGTTCACCCCGTAGTCGCGGGTGCCCTTGCGGCTGGCCGAGCGCATGTCGATGCGGCTTCCGCCGGCGTCGGCGGCAACCCGGATCGCGATATCGTCGGTGAAGCCGAACCAGCGGCTCCGCTGGCTGGCTTCGATGCGCCCGGCGCCCAAATCCACCGCAACGATGGTCCAGCCCGGCATCGACTCCGCGACGGCCAACGCCTCGCCGAGCGCCTTGCCCGTCGGCAGCGCCGTGCGGATCGGCGCGAGGTCCGGATAGCCGGCCTGCTGCAGTCGGGAGAGTCGCGGCTCCGGCATATCGGTCCGGTCGATGCTCTCCGCCGCGCGCGCTGCGAGAACGGCTTGAAAAGCCGGGCGGTCGGCGGCGTCCGTGGAGATATCGTTGATGGGCGGCAGGTTTCGTCGAACATGGGCATAGTGCAACGGCGCATAGAGGAGACTTGCCCCGATCGCGAGGCTGAGCGTCAGCGTGGCCAGCGCGGCCGGGCCGAGCTTCGACCTGCCCAGCGCAAGCGTGGCGAGGGAGAGCGCGACCGCGACCACGGCCATCGCGCCGGAGGCGGGAAACAGCCGGTACAGGCCGAAGCCGTAGTGCCACCAGCCGAGCCGCCATCCGAGCGGAGCCAGCCCCAGCAGGCACAACGCCATGCCCAGCGCGGCACCCGAGGCAGCCGGACCGATACTCAGCACGCGCGTGGCAAGCCAGCGGGGCATGGGTTCGAGACTTGGGGTCGCGGCCGTAGCGCGTCAATTCTCCGCAGCGAACGATGGTTCCCGCTGCGGGGGACTCGCCTCGACCTGGACGGTCTAGCGCTGCGCCGCCGGCACCGCCTCAGGCGGCGTTCGCACCCAGGCCTTGCCCCCCAGGCCGAGACGGTAGCCCACCTCGAACAGCGCCTTCATATAGGCCGGGTCGAACGACTGCTTGCTTTCGGCGGTGAAGCTTGCCGGAATGGACGCCAGCCGGAACTCGGCTCCATCCCGCTGGGTCATCGCGTAGATGCGGTTGATATCGCCGATGCCCTGGTTCTTCGTGATCGTGAACAGCGACCTCGCGCTGATGGCGAGCGTGTTCGGCTGCACGGCCTCGTACGCGGGCGCAAGCTTGCCGTTGCGCACGACGTAGACACGGCGGACAGGCGGTTGCGGATAGAGGCTGTCGAAGGTCCTGAGCGAGAATTGCGCGGGCGCCAGGAAGACCTGGCGCGTCGGACCGCCATCGACGTGCATCTCCTCGAAGACCTGGTCGCCCACGCGCACCTTGACGTGCACCGGCGGAAAGACCCCGGGAATCGACGCCGATGCCAGCAGCACGTCGCGGAACAGCTGCGCGGCCTCCGGATCGCGAGCGGCAGCCGCCGCGATCTCGCCCATGTTCCAGATCACCTGGCGCTGCGCATCGAGATTGGTCGTCCCGACCATGAGCAGCCGGCCGCCGCGATACTCGTGCGCGATCTCTCTCAGCATCCTGCGATCGACGTGCTTGGCGATCAACTCGCGCAGCGGTGCGGTGTCGGCGATCGCCTCGGCGCCGAGCAGGCCGGCCAGAACTTGGGGAGTAGCCACCATCTGGGCATCGAAGGTGGTCCATAGCTCCGCGAGCTGGGCGTCGTAGCCCGGCCCCAGGAAGGCATAGGGCGCGATGAGAGCGCCCGCACTGACGCCGGTGACGACCTCGAACCGCGGGCGGTCTCCGCGCTTTGACCAGCCGACGAGCAGCCCCGCGCCGAACGCGCCATCCTCGGCGCCTCCCGACAGGGCCAGGTATTCGACCAGCGGCCGCCCCATCTCCAGCGCGGGCCTCGACGCCATCCGCGCCACGCCCGGCATGTGCGTCTGCACGAAGGCGACGACATCCTTGGGCACCTCGTCGCCCCAGAAGCGGGCATTGGCCAGCCCCGGAACCATGGCGTGGGAGACGAGCGAAGCCGGCACCGCCTGCCGCTCGATATGCGCGCACCCCGCGACGATCAGGGCGAGCAGGCCTACCGCAACGACCCGGCCGGTACCCGGACGCAACATTGCAACCCCGTCTTGCGCTTCTTGAGCGTCACGAGCATTGAACCGGCTGCATTGGGCCGCAATGCGTCAATCCATGCGGTACACAACGAAGGAAAGGAAGCCGTGGTGCAAACGCCACACGGTGCGGGATGCCGCTTGGCGCGCTGCCGACTTGACAGGATCTGCCGGCCATTGCCCGATATGAGGGACAGCTTGGTGAACCTGGGGACGAAGCGCTGAGCCCGCCTTCGGCGGCGGTGGGCGCCTTGACGCGAGAGGGGAAGAGAGCGGTGCTGGACTACGAGGCCGAGTACAACAACAGGGCGCGCGTGCCCGAGCACCCCGAGATCGCGGAGCGCTGGTCCATGCTGGCCGCCGCCTACCGGCTGGCGGGCAACACGGAGCTCAACCAGGCCTACGGCCCCGGCGAGCGCCACCGCTACGACCTGTTCCACGCCGACCACAACGACGCGCCGCTCGTCGTCTACGTCCACGGCGGCTACTGGCAGCGCGGCGACCGCAAGGACTACTCGTTCGTGGCGCGCGAGCTGAACGCCGCCGGCGTGACCGTCGCCATCCCCTCCTACAGCCTCTGTCCCAAGGTCTCGGTGATGGAGATCGGCGACGAGATCCAGGCCTGCCTGGCGGCGCTCTGGAAGAAGCTCGGCAGGCGCCCCACCGTCATCGGCCATTCCGCCGGCGGCCATCTCACCGCGGAGATGATGGCGCGCAGCTGGGGCAGCTTTCCAGGCGTTCCGGCCGACCTGGTGCGGTGCGGCTACGCCATCAGCGGCCTGTTCGACCTCGCGCCGCTGATCGGCACCAGCCTCAACGAGGCCCTGCACCTCAGCAAGGGCACCGCCCGCGCCGCCAGCCCGCTGTTCCGGCCGCCCTCGCCCAAAGGCCGGCGACTCGTCGCCGCCGTCGGCGGCGATGAGAGCGGCGAGTTCCTGCGTCAGAGCCGGGACATCGCCGAGGGCTGGAGCAAGGTCGGCATCGACGCCACCTGCGAGGTGATCGCCGGCACCAACCACTTCACCGTGGTCGACGAGCTGATCCGTCCCGACAGCCCCATGCTCAAGCGCATTGTCGCCCTGGCGCACGCGACCGAGGCGGAGTGAAGCCGGTGTCAGACCCTCCGGGTCTACACCGCCTCTCGCCGACCAGCGGTTGCCCTGTCAGGCGTTAGGAGGACTTCGGCCCCATGCTCTGGGCCGCCTCCATCATCAGGCGGGTGATCTCCTGCGCCTGCAGGGCGTAGGCCTGCATCTGCTGCTGGGCGTGGCGGCTCTGGATGCCGAGCACATCGCCCATGTCCTTGGCGTTGGCCAGCTCGCTTGCCAGGTTGAAGCACGCCTCGCCGTTCTGCTTGGCGAACTTCACCGCGCGGTCCTGCACCACCTTGAAGCTGGAGGTCATGGCGTTGGCCGGCGCCGCGCTCGCCCAGGTGCCCATGGCCTGCGAGAAGGCGTCCATGAACTGGCCGTAGGCCGCACGCGCGTGCTCGACATTGCGCTCGGTCAGCTCGCGCAGCTGTTGGGGGAACTCGAAGGGCGGTGGCTGGGCCATGGCATCCTCCAGGGGGCTTCGGTGGGATGCGCTCCACCATAGCGCCAGACGCGGCGATTGCCACCACCAGTTTTAGGGATGCTTGCGATTGTCCAAAGGCGGCAAAACCGGGGTCTGCCCCCTGTCCGTCACGTTGAATATTGTGCAAACTGCAGCGTGCCGGCCCGCGCCCGGTAGTCGGTGCGGACGTTGACGACCGCCACCCGGCCAGCGTCCACCTGCCGCTGCGCCCGCTCCAGCGCCGGGCGGATGTCCTCGCCCTTGTCGACATACTCGCCGTAGCAGCCCAGCGCCTCGGCCATCCGCTCGTAGCGCGTATAGCCAAGGTCGCGCCCCGGCTTGTCGTGGTTCGGGTCGGCGGTCCAGCCGCCATTGAGGCTGATCACCACCAGAACGGGGAGATTGTGCCGCACGGCCGTGTCGAGCTCCATGGCGTTGAGGCCGAACGAGCCGTCGCCGTGCACGCAGATCACCTGCGCCTCGGGCTTCGCCAGCTTGGCGCCCAGCGCGAACGGCAGGCCCACGCCCATGGTGCCGAACGGCCCCGAGTTCAGGCGGTGCCCCGGTGCGAAGGTGGGCATGGACTGGCGCCCGTAGTTCAGGATCTCCTGCCCGTCCACCACCAGGATGGCGTCGCGCCGCATGAAACTGGCGATCTCCTCGCACAGCCTGAGCGGGTGGATGTCGCCGTCCTCCACGGGCTTGTTGGCACCGGGCGCCTTGAGCTTGGCCGCTGCGCCGTCGGCCAGCTGCTTGCGCCAGTCCTGGTAGCGGTCCGGGTCCACCTTGCCCTTCATGGCGGCGAGGACCTGGCCCAGCACGCTTCTGCAGTCGCCGACGATGCCGATGTCCACCCTGCGCGGGGCGGTGGCGATCTCGGCCGGGTCGATGTCGATGCGGGCGATCTTGGCGCTGGCGTTGAACCGCGGCGGCGCCGCATGGCTGATGATGTAGCTCATGCGGGTGCCGAGCACGACGATGAGGTCCGCCTCCTTGAAGGCGGTGGAGCGCATGGACAGGAACGAGAGCGGATGGTCGTCGGGCACCACCCCGCGGCCCTGCGGCGTGGTGTAGAACGGGATGCCGGCCCGCTCCACCAGCTCCTGCATCTCGCCCCAGGCCCGCGACCAGATCACGCCGCTGCCGGAAACGATCACGGGCTTGCGGGCCGCCGCCATGGCCAGCACCAGCGCATCGACCTGCTCAGGGTCGCCCAGGGGCCGCGCGTTGAGGATCGGCCGGCCGCTCAGCGACCAGTCCACCTGCTCCTCTGGGATCCTGGCGTAGAGGATGTCGCCGGGGAAATCGAGATAGGTCGGCCCGGGCTTGCCGCTCATGGCGTGCTGGATGGCATTGTTGACCTGCTCGGGAATGCGCTTCAGGTTGTAGACCCGGTCGGCCCACTTCACGCAGCCCCGCATGATGGCGACCTGGTCGATCTCCTGGAACACCTGCCGGCCGAACTGATGGATCGGGCTCGACCCGCCGATGGCCACCACCGGGGCGCAGTCGATCAGCGCATTGGCGAGGCCGGTTGCGAGGTTGATGACGCCGGGGCCGCTCGCCGCCATGCACACGCTGGGCTTCTGGGTAAGCCGGCTGTAGGCGTTCCCCATCATCGCCGCGGCCTGCTCGTGACGCACATCGATGGGGCGGATACCCTCCTTGATGCAGGAGGATTCGGCCAGCAGCATCGGTCCGCCCATCAGGAACAGCAGGTTCTCCACGCCCTCCTTCTTCAGCGCCTTCGCCAGGATCTCCGAGCCCGTCAGCTCCGCCATGGTCGTCCTCCGAAGGGGTCAGACCCCTTGCCTCTACATTGTTGCTTAAGCTCACACGTTCATCCCAAGGGATCTGACCCCGTCGCCACCACCTTCTCGCGCTCCAGTTCCTCGACCTCGTCCGCGCTGAGCCCGAGCCACCCCGCCAGCACCTCGGCCGTATGCTCCCCGAGCAGAGGCGCTGCGGTGACCGAGGGCGGCGCACCGTCGTGGCGCACCGGCCAGCCTGGCATCGTGTAGCCCTCGACCGTGGGGTGCTCCATGGTCTGCAGGATGCCGCGCTCGTGGAACGTCGCGTCCTCCGCCAGCTCCCTCGTGTCGAGCACCGCGCCCGCCGGAATGCCGGCGGCGCCGAGACGGCGCATGGCCTCGTGCTTGTCGTGCTGCCGGGTCCAGGTCGCCACCATGGCGTTGATCTCGGCCGCATGCGCCCCGCGCGCCTCCGGCGAGGCAAACCGCGGATCGTCGATCAGCTCCGCATGGCCCAGCGCCGCGAGGAGCCGCCTCCAGTGCTCCGGGTTGGTGCGGCTGGTATAGACATAGACGAAGTCGTTGGGCCCGCCGCCCCTGCACGGGTAGATGCCGCACGGCGGGTTGGCGCCCGAGACGGACTGGTCTCCCGCCCGCTGCACCGGCCCGCCGCGCAATGCCTGCGCCGAGAAGGCCAGCCGGATGTAGTGCAGCATCGCGTCCTGCATGGCCACCTGCACCCGCTGCCCCTTGCCGGTGCGCGCCTTCTCGTAGAGCGCGCCGAGGATGGAGATGGCCAGCAGCATGCCGGTGCCGGTATCCCCCAGCGTCGGCCCGGGCTTCACCGGCGGCCCGTCCGGCTGGCCGCTGATCGACATCACGCCGCCGGTGGCCTGGGCGATCATGTCGAAGGCCAGATTGTCCTCGTACGGGCTGCCCTCGCCGAAGCCCTTCACCTGGGCGTAGACGATGCCCGGCCTGATCTTCGAGACCACGTCATAGCCGAACCCCAGCCGCTCGATGGCACCGGGCGCGAAGTTCTCCACCAGCACGTCGGCCTTGGCCGCCAGGTCGAGCACCAGCTGCCTGCCTGCCGAACTCTTCAGGTCCACGGCCAGCGACTTCTTGTTGGCGTTGAAGATCAGGAAATAGAACGATTGGCCACCCGGCCCGGCGAGGATGCTGCGGCCGGGATCGCCACCCCTGGGGTTCTCGACCTTGACCACCTCGGCGCCGAGCCACGCCAATGCCTCGGTGCACGACGGCCCGGCCTCGAACTGCGACAGGTCCAGCACCCGCACCCCCGCAAGGCAGGCGAGCGGCTTCCCCTTCGAGGGCATGGTGTCTCGGCTCCCGATGTTCTGTCGTTGTTGTCACAATTAAAGCGCGAGCACGCCGCACAGCGCAACAGCGAGCTGTGCATTTCAGCCATCAAACGGATGAGCGTTCAACCTCACACCCGTCATCCCGGACGGAGCGATACGAGCCGCAGGCGAGCAGCGCTCCGATCCGGGACCTCGCGAGGGATGCGGCTCCCGTTGCCTCACAAGGTCCCGGATAGCCTCGCCCCTGCGGGGCTCGGCTTCCGGGATGACGGGTGCGGAGAAGCTACACCGTCGCCACGGGCGTCACGGGGGAGCCGACGGCTCCGGGCAGCCGCAGGGGCGGCGCCGTCAGCAGGAAGCGGCTGCGATTGTTGGCGCGCAGCCAGTCGGCCAGCTCGGAGAGCCGCCACAGCTCGCCCAGGTTGACACCCGTCCGGAACAGGCAGTGCTGGTGCAGCGGCAGGAGGGCGCACTGGCCCGGCCGCAGCGGCAGGTCGAGAATCTCCACCGCATAATTGTCGGAGATCAGTGCCGCCAATCTGCTCTCGGCGATCCACTGCTGCAGGCGCACATCGCCGCCGTCGAGGCCGGTGCAGGTGCTGTGCAGCGTGCGCCCGTCGGGCTTGCCGCCGGCCTCCAGGATCACCTCGTCGAAGCCGGTCCGCAGCAGCACAAGGTCGCCCGCTTCCACCGCGATGCCGTCGGCGGCCATCACGCGCATCAGGTCGTCGTAGCCCACGGCGTGCCGCCTGCGGCCGTAATGGGCGCGGAGGTCGATCATCACCGCCCGGCCCTGCAGGGCCTTCACCGCAAGGTTCTCGACGCCCAGCGCCCTGGCCGCCGAGGTGCCCTTCGCTTCCACCAGCGTGCCCGGAAGCGCGCCCGCCTCCTTGGCCTCGGTCGGCCCGGGGAAATCGATCGCGCCGCGGTAGCCGTTGTAGAACACCGGCTCCGGCACGCCGTCGCCGTCGGCATCGAACAGCGAGCCGGCATGAGCGAAGCCGTCCCATTGCGTCGAGTACTGCAGGTGCAGGATGGCGAGGTCGTCGTTCATGACGTCGACCATGCCGGGCCGCTCCTTCTCCACCCGGAACAGCCAGTTGGGTGTGTCGCCGCGGACCGTCGGGCGGATCACCGGCGGATGGCGCCGCGGGTTCAGCGCATTGCCGCCCGGATAGTCGAGCGGCAGCGAGAGGCAGAACGTGCGCCCCTCCTTCACCTCGGCGATGCCCTGCCTGACCTTCTCCGGCGTCACCTCGTTCATGCGCCCGAGCTGGTCATCCGGCCCATAGTCGCCCCACGTGGAGCCCTCGGGCCTACTCTTCCAGCGTCTGGTCTCGGACATGGCGCTCCTCCCTGTCGGTGTCAGACCCTCCGGGTCTGACACCATAGCACGCATACCCGTCATCCCGGCGGATCGATGCGAGCCGCAGGTGAGCATCGATCCGGCCGGGATCTCCGCGCTTGTTTTGCTATTCCCCTCACAAGGTCCCGGATAGCGTCGGCACCGGCCTAAAGGCCGCTGCCTCGGCTTCCGGGATGACGGGTGGGGCGACGGTGCGCTACTCCTCGACCATCACGACGATCGGCACGCGCCCGGCGTGCTCGAACTCCAGCATCATGTTGAAGTCGCCGTAGGCGGAGAGCGGCCCCTTCAGGCCCGTCAGCAGCAGGCTCGGGCCGTCGCTGTGGAGCACGATCTCCTTGTCGCGCCCGACTGTGAAAGCCTGCCCGCCCTTGCCCGCATCGTCGAGCACGACCTTGCCGCCCTTCGCCCAGGCGGAGACGAGACGGTCCGGGCGGCCGTCAACGCTCTTGACGGTCATGAAGATGCGGGCAGTGTTGGCATCCTTGGCATTGGCGGATGCCGAGGTCCACGGGTGCACGATCTCAAAAGACCTGGTCTTGTGGCTGTGGGCGGCCGCCGGCAGCGCCACGGCAGCGGCGGCCAGCAGAAAGAGCGCATATCTGAGCATTGCGGTTGTCCTTGGGTTGAGGAGGGCGCGGGGCCGGCAGTCGGCGCAGGCCCGGCGCCGCTCGCCTGTCAACGAATCTAGAAGCCCATAGAGACGCCGGCCAGCAGCCGCCAGTCCGGCTCGGCCTGCACGCCGTACATCTCGTTGACGACCGGCACGCCGACCGAAACGAAGCCCGACCACTTGTCCATCGACAGCCGGACGCCGGGCGAGAGGTAGACCACGTTGCCGCCCGAGTTGGGGTCGGTAACGCCGGCGACCCTCTGGCGGTCATGCCACTCGCCGTTCAGCTCGAGCACAAGATCGAGCGCCGGGCCGCGCGCCGCGGCAGGCTCGTCGTGGTGGTGATCATGGTCGTGCTCATGCGCTTTCGGCCCGCCGTGGTACATGGGCTCCGGCAGCCCCGCATGCATGCGCCCGGCCGTTCCACCGCTTGGCTCTGCGAAACCGCCGTAGATCCGATAGGACACGCCGGCGTTGTAGAGCAGCCGGTCGCCGAGGTCGGTATCCTGGGCGCCGGTGCCGTTGACCTCGTAGAGCACGTTGGCATCGAGCGACCAGGGCCCCAGACGCTTGGTGACGGCGAGGCCGAAAAGGCCGCCGAACGCACCGCTGCCGGGCTGGAACTCGGTCTCGAACCGCTCGCCTTCGTTGCTGACGACGTTGGTCCGCCCGGTGGGCAGGCTCACACCCACGAGCACCGCCATCTCCAGCTGCGCCGCCCGGTTATTGTAGAACCGATACTGCCCCATCAGCGTGACATCGCCGATGCCGCTGGAGTCGCCCAGCTCGACCACCGAGTTCTCCGCCGGCGCGCCCCCGCCGGGGTGCACGTGCGCGCCCTCGCGGATGTTCTGGCGCACGATCACCGGCAGCCTGGCGCTGACGGTGAAGTCGTTCGTGAGGCCGTAGGCCAGCACCAGCGACGGCGCCAGGATCGTGTCCAGGCTGTGGGCATGGACGTGGTTGCCGGCAAATCCGATGAGCTGGGAGTCGCTGAAGGCGTCGATATTGACCGCCTCGAAGACGATGCCGGCAACGCCGGTGCCCTTCTCGAGCGTGGTGGCCGATATGGTGGCAATGGGCCCGGCGCCGCCCGTGGACGAGGAGCCCGAGGGATGGTGGGCATAGGCAGGACAGGCGAGGAGCGCGGTGACACCCGCGCCCAGGGTGATGGTACGAAGCATGACGAGATGACTCTCTGACAGAAAGCAGGCCGTTGGCGCCCGCCGGCAGAGCCGCGGGCAATGACTGGAACACGAGCTTTCAGGCAGGGAGCGGCGGGGCGCGACTGCGGATGCCGCCAAGGCCCAGGTGATCGGCGAGCGTGCGGGCCGTCGACCTGATCGGAAGGATGACGCGCGCCAGGAAGGCGATCGCCACAAGCACGAGGGAGACCAGGAGGGCCTGCCCGACAAGCAGGACGCACGCGGCACAATGGCCGTTTGTGCTGTCGGGCTGATCGCCTCCGCTGCCGCCCGCCGGGTCACTGCCGGGCACGGTTTGCGGCCCGTGCTCGGTGCAGAGCACGAGCGGGCCCAGGACGTCGTCGACGCCGGCCGCCTTGGCCGGCGCCATGTGCAGGACACTGGCGAGAATGTTGCACAGAACGGCAACGATCCCCAGCCAGCCCATCACGCGCGGACGTTGGCGACGGCTCTCCATCCAGTCGACGTTAGAGGCGCGCCATTATACCGTCAACTGAGACTGAGGGACCGGACGGAGGTCCCTCCCCGCGCTGGCTGAAATGACACGACGAGGAGGGGACGCTTCGGCGCCGGCCCTGACAACGCCGCCGTTCCGTTACTTCACAAACTCGTCGGTGAAGAGCTCCTCGTAGTTCGTCACGGCGTCCTTGGGCTCGATCAGCTTGGTGCCGAGGTTGATCTTCTGCGAGTTCTCCAGCTGCGTCACCGTCACCTTGATGTCCCTGGCGTGGGCCGTCTGCGCCACCTTCCAGGCGGCGGCGAGAAGGTCGGGCGGCGTCTTGGCCAGGCGCTTGGTGAGCACCTTCTCGAACACCTCGTCTGGCTTCTCCTGGATGGCCTTGGCGGCGCCCTGATAGGCACGCACGACGCGCCTGCACAGATCGCTCTTCTCCTTGCAGAAGCCGGGTCGGGTATAGACCAGCGCGTAGCCGAACGGGTGCAGGTCCGGGGCATCGAAGGTGGAGCTGGCCACCATGACGGCCGAGCCCTTCGCGATCGCCTGCGTGGTGAAGGGCATGGACGTGGCGAAGCCGTCGATGGCCTTGTTCTCCAGCGCCGGGAACATGGCGGGCGGATCCATGGGCGCGATGCGCACGTCCTTCTCGATGTCGAGCCCGCCCATGTTGGCGACGTAGCGCTGCCACGCGTGCACGATGCTTCCCACGCCCTGGATGGCGATGGTCTTGCCCTTCAGCGCCTTGGCGCGCTCAGCCGCCGGGGTCTTGTCGGTGATGCCGGCCGCATCGGCCACGTCCTTGCGCAGCACCAGCTCCACCAGCGGCTTGTCGACCAGGTTGGCGATGGCCAGGAACTTCTGCCCCTGGGCGGCGGCCCGCAGGAACACCGGGCCGGTGCCGACCGTGAAATCGGCGCTGCCGGCCAGCACCGCGTTGGGCGAGGCGACGCCCACCAGATAGCGGTCCGTGACCTTGAGGCCTTCCTTCTGGAAGAAGCCCATGTCATGGGCGACGAAATGGGCCGAGAACGTCAGGGTCTGCGCCGGAATGGCGAAGACCGTCTCGATCTCCTGCGCCCTGCCGGCCGCGGGGTTGAGCGCGATCCCAAGCGTGACGGCAGCCAGAACTGGCCATTTGAGCATCAGATCCTCCCTGAATTCTTGGCTCATTGAAGCTGCATGTAACAAGAAGCCCGCAGCGACCACAATCCGCCATGTGATGCGACCCGTCACGCGCTCGCGCGGCGCCGAGGAAGCGCGCGACGGGTCGAAGGCGCGGAAAATGCTGCAGCAGGGGCCCCTGCCGCAGTGGGATCAGACCCCGCGCAAGCCCGAGAGCATCAATCCGCCGGATGCGAGGGGGCTGCCCCCTTGTTGCGCTCCCCAACCCCGCTAGCGTCGCCCGTGGAACCCACCACGAAAGCCGGCGACGCGTCCCCCATGCCAGCCCCGGTAGCCGTAGCCACGCCAGCCCCGGTAGCCGTAACCGCGCCAACCCCAGCCGCGACCGCGCCAGCCCCAGCCGCGACCGTAGTACCCGTAGCCGCCGTCGTAGAGAGATGCGGAGCCGTAGTAGCCGTAGGTGCGGGGCGCATAGCCGGAGTAGCCATAGCCAGCAGGCGCGGCGTAGCCGTAGCAGCCGCAGCCAGCGGGAGCGGCGTAGCCGTAGCCCCACCCCCACCCCCAATCGCACGCCGCCGCTGACGCGCTCTCAAGGGCGACGAGAGGTACTGCGACCGCCAAGCCGACGACAAGTTTCCGTACACGCATGCGACCACTCCTGTTCGATATTGCCGGATTTGCGGATGCTGGTTGCTCGGTAGGACGATACCCGGAGCAACCCCGAGAGGGAGGCGCAAGGTTTACGGTCTGGAAACCAAGGCCATGGAACCCCGCCCCTCCGTAAGCGGTCAGTCGGTAGCAGTTTCATCTCGGTGGTACAGTCGGCATGACACCTGAGAGGCCGACTGCCGAGACCTGAGGCGGCTGGTGTTCAGACGCTGGTGACCCAGCGGCTGTAGCTCGCAGGTCACACCTCCCGCCGCACGGACCAAGCCGGGCGAGCTCACGTCGCGATCAACTCTCGGGCTGAGCACCACAGCGCCAAGGCTCGGTCGGGCATCGCCGGAATCGAGTTGCAGCTGAAGCGTTTCGATGTCGCCTGCCGGCGGTCGGTGACCTTCAGTCCTTCCTTCCCTCCTGGAACAGGCCGGCCTCATGTGCGACATAGTGCGCCGTGAAGGTCAACGTGCTCGCGACAGCGACGGCAGCCGGCATTGGCCATTTGAACATCTCGTCCTGCCGATTTATCGTGCCATTGGAACTTCATATACAAGAAACTTCAAACAGACGTAACACGTGGGCCGAGCAGCGGCCCCGGCCCGCCAAGCGCCAGGAGGGGACATGGCCGCCCAAAGCTCCGATGCTGCTGTCGAATTGCGCCCGACTCCGGGGCGAGGCGCCCTGCGCAGCCGCATGGACCGCTTGCTGGTCCTGGTCGTCCTGCTGGCGATCTGGGTGGCGCTTTCCGCCACGCTGGGCAGCTATTGGGTGGGCTCGCCGTGGGGGGTCGTCACCCGCCTCGGCATCGACCTCTGGAGCGGCATCTGGCACGCCCTGGCGTTCCTGGCGGGCACCGGCTGGACCGAGTCCGCGCTGGGGCTGATGACGCGGCCCACCAACCTCGCCTCGGGCGGCGAGATCCTGATCCACGCCTCCTATACCCTGTACGAGGCGGTCGCCGGCTTCCTCATCGGCGCCATCCCCGCGGCGGCCCTGCCGTTCCTGCTGCGCCGCCTGCCGATCGTGACCGCCATCATCGACCCGTTCATGGTGGGCGGCTACGGCGCGCCGAAACTGGCGCTGGCGCCGCTGTTCATCCTGTGGTTCGGCATCGGCATCGAATCCAAGATCGCGCTGGTCGCCATCACGGTATTCTTCATTGTCTACTTCAGCGCCCTGGCCGGCATCCGCGCGCTCGACGCCAAGCTGGTGCAGATGGCCCAGGTCGCCGGCGCCAGCGAGCGGGCGGTGGCACGCCATATCGTGTTCCCCGGCGCGGTGCCCTACATCTTCACCGGCTTCCGCATCGCCATGCCCTACTCCATCGGCGGTGCCGTCATCGCCGAGCTGATCTCGGCCAACCGCGGCCTCGGCTACCTGATCCAGCTGGGCGCCATGAACTTCGACACCACGGGGGTGTTCGTGGCCCTGGTGGCCGTGACCTGCATCGTCTTCGTCGGCAACTGGAGCGTCGATATCGTGGAGCGCTGGCTCCTGCGCTGGCGTCCGCCGGCGGACGCCAGGGCCGAGCTTAAGAGCTGAGGGAAATCCATGACCGCCGAACCGCTTCTCGAAGTGCGCGACCTCGGCAAGCGCTTTGCCGCCCGCGCCGGCCGGGACGCCCCTGCCTGGGTGATCCAGGGCCTGAGCTTCGCCGTGAGCGATGGCGAGTTCCTCACCATCATCGGCCCGTCGGGCTCGGGCAAGACCACGCTGCTCAACATGATCGCCCAGATCGACACGGCCAGCAGCGGCACGGTCCGGTTCCAGTCGGAGGCGGCCCCCATCAACGACGCCAAGTCGCTGAACCCGGGCCTCTCCTGCAAGATCGGCTACGTCACGCAGGAGGACAACCTGCTGCCCTGGCGCACCACGCTGCAGAACGTGCTGTTCCCGCTCAGGGTGCAGGGCCGCCTCAACGACAAGACGCGGGCGCACGCCGAGACGCTCATCAAGGCAGTGGGACTCGCCGGCTTCGAGAGCCACTACCCGCACGAGCTGTCCGGCGGCATGCGCAAGCGCGCTTCCCTGATCCGCACGCTGGTCTACGACCCGCCGGTGATCCTGATGGACGAGCCGTTCGGCGCGCTCGACGCCCAGACCCGCGTGCAGCTGCAGGAGGACCTGCTCAGGCTGTGGGAGCTGGGCCGCAAGACCATCATCTTCGTCACCCACGACATCGCCGAGGCGATCGCGCTGGGTGACCGCACGCTGGTGCTGTCGCGCGCACCGGCGCAGGTGGCCGGCGAGCATGTGATCACCATCGCGCGCCCGCGCGACATCCGCGGCATCATGGGGCACCCCGAGTTCGGCATGCTCTATCAGAGCATCAGGGCGCAGGTGCAATGAGCACGACTGAGAGCGCACTCGATCTCGCCGCCGAGGCCTCCCCCATAAAGTGGCGGCAGTACGCGGTCACGATCGGACGCATCGCTCTGGCGCTCGCCCTGCTCGCGGCCTGGAAGATCGGCGCCGACAGGGCGGGGCCCATCTACGTCGCCGACCCCGTCAAGGTGGCGCAGCGGATCGTCGAGGACCTGTCGTCCGGGGCGCTGCTGCGGCACATCTACGTGACGCTGCGGCTGGCGGGCATCGGCTTCGCCATCGGCTGCTTCTTCGGCGTGGCGCTGCCGTTCGTGCTGCGCCGCCTGCCGCGGCTCACCAATGCCATCGAGCCCTACATCATGGCCTCGGTGGGCGTCCCCAAGTATGCCTTGGTGCCGCTGTTTATCCTCTGGGTCGGCATCGACGATGCACCGAAGCTGTGGCTGGTTGGGCTGCTCGTCTTCTACCCGGTGTTCATCGCCGTGTTCGCCGGCATCCGCACCGTCGACCGGCGCCTGATCAACATGGCCCGCGTGGCCGGCGCCGGCGAGGCCACCATCTCGCGCGAGGTGGTGTGGAACTCGCTGCTGCCGTTCTTCTTCGCCTCGCTCAAGATCGCCCTGCCGCGCGCCATCAGCGCCACCATCATCGGCGAGTTCCTGGTGGGCAACGAGGGGCTCGGCTACCTGATCGAGAATTCGCGCCAGAATTTCGACACCACCGGCGTCTTCGTCGGCATCGTGGTCTCCACCGCCATCGTGCTCCTGATCAACGCCATCCTGGTCTGGCTCGACCGCCGCCACAGCGCCTGGCGCCCGACGGACCGGGACATGCAGCTGTAGGACCGTCGAGCGTATCTTTCCACCCGTCATCCCGGACGGAGCGATGCGAGCGCTTGCGCGAGCAGGGCGCCGATCCGGGACCTCGTGAGTTCGACTCGTTGATGGAGGTCCCGGATAGCCTCGCTGCACTCGGCTTCCGGGATGACGGGTGAAAGCTTTGGCTCGCCCGGTCAACGCGCCGCCGCGTAGCGGAAGAACAGCGGCTCGCCGGGGATCGAGCCGTACTCGTAGGGCCGCTGGCGCTTGGCCGTCGCCGCCAGCACCTCGTCGCGCACCATGCGGAAGAAGCTGCCAAGCTCCACGCCGGGCTCCTCCAGATACTTGAGGAACGCCCTGGCATAGGGGCTGTTCTCGCCCGGCCGGCCGTCAAGCGCGGCCTCGCCGTCCTTGGCCGCATAGGCCACCAGCACGTTCGCCCCCGCCGTCACTTCCACGCGGGCGAGGCCGCGCGCACCCATGGGGCTCGCCAGGCCGCGCTCGCCGCTGGGACGCGTTGTGACCGCCCAGTGCTGCCGGAACGGGTTGTTGCGGCAGGCATCGAGGATGACCAGCTGCAGCTTGCCGGCCCCCCTGAGGCGCCCCAGCACCCAGTCGAGCGGCACGGCCTCCTTCTCCACGTCGGCTGCCCGCTGGAGCTTCGCGTCCACGGGGACGAGGTAGTTCACCCCGTCCACCTCGATGCCATGACCGGCGTAATAGACCACGGCCCAGTCGGCGCCGGCCGCCAGCTCCTCCAGCTTGACCAGCAGTCCGCGCAGCCCCTCAAGGCCCAGATCGTAGTCCTCCAGAACCTCGATGAAGCCGTCGGCGCGGCGCAGCGCGGCGGCGACGTCGTGGCCATCCTTGAGCGGGTTGGGCAGCGGCTCGACGGCGCGGTAGGCGGCATTGCCGATGACGAGCGCCACGCGGCGGCCCGGCAGCGGCGGGTGCTGGGCGCGCAGGGCCTTGAGCCGCTCCTCCAGCTCGACCTGTCTTGCCTTCTGGTCGTTGCGCCGTGTGCCGAGCGCGAGCGCCTTGCCGTAGTCGGCCATCGCCTTGGCGTGCTCGCCCCTGGCCTCGTAGGCCTCGCCGCGGCCGGCGGTGCTGTCGAGGTGTCTCGGATCGAGAATGAGTGCCTGGCTGAAGTCCGCAATCGCCTTGTCGTACGCGCGCAGCGCCCGATGGGCCTCGCCGCGGGTGTGATAGTAGTCCGCCTTGCCGCCGTCGAGCCTGATGGCCTCCGTTGCATCGGTCACGGCGTCGTCGTGCCGGTGCGTGAGGTGGCGACACCAGCCGCGCACGTTGTAAGCCTGAGGATACTTGGGATCGCGGTTGATGACCTCGGTGTAGTCCTCGATGGCATGCTGGCAGTCGCCGATCTTGAAGTAGAGATCGCCCCGCTCCTCGTAGCGCCGGCGGGCGGAGCGCGGGTCGAGCCGGATCGCCTCGCTGAGATCGGCGATGGCCCGGTCGTACTCGCCCTCGGCCACGTAGACCGGCACGCGCTTGTCGTAGTAGGCGGCGGTGCGCGGCTTGAGCGCGATCAGCCGGCTGTAATCGGCGATGGCAAGCTTGTGCTCGCGCATCTGATAGTACACATCGCCGCGGCCGAGCAGGGTGTCGATGTGGTAGGGGTCGAGAGCGAGAGCGGCGTCGAAGTCGGCGAGCGCGGCCTGCGTGTCGCTGTTCTTCAGATGCGCCATGCCGCGGTGGTAGAGCGTGCCGTGATTCCTCTTGCCGGAGTTCCTCGGGTCGAGCGCCAGGGCCTTGCTGAGGTCGTCGATGGCGCGCTGCTGGTCGCCGGCGTTGGAAAAGGCCACGCCGCGGAATACGTGGATCGCAAGGACCAGATCGGCGCGCAACCGCTTGCCCTGCTTGAGCAGCCGCGTGCAGGCGGCGACGGCCGGGCTGCCCTGCACAGCCTCGCAGGTCTTGATGTCCCGCTCCGCCTGCTGAGCTGCTGCAGCGGCCGATTCGGGAGACGACGCGGCAGGCTTCTCCGAGCCCGTCTCCTGGGCGCTCGCGCGCATCGGCGCCGCAACCGCCATGACCAACAATAAAGCGATGAAGGCCGCCCACGGCAATTTGGTCTGCATGAATTTCCTCGCAACAAAGAATGCCCTTGGGCGCATGTTGCATGCTCCGGCAGCCGCCGCCAAGCCCGCGCCCTCCCATCGGACGGGAGGCGGCCGCCTACATCTTCTTGCCGAAATGCAACTTGACCGGTTGGCCGGCCTTCCAAGTGATCTGCACCGAGGAGGGTCCGGCGCGCTGGCCCTCGTCGGTCTCGAAGCGGCCCGTGCAGTCCGTTCGGTTCTGACGCGCAACGATGCAGGTGTAGTTTGCCGTCGTTGGGATGAACCTCAGGCCCGCCCGGAAGGTGTACTTCAGCATGAGCGTCTTGCCCGCGAAGACGCCCGTGGTGCTCGTGCTGAGCAGCGTGGAAGGAAACGGCCCCACATAGCGGGCGGGAATATCCGCAGCGGCGATGGCGGCTGCCACCGCGAGCGTTCCCCCCGCAGCTAACGCCACTGCTTTGCGCACGCTCGTCCCCCTCCGCTCGGTTACGCGTGGTCCCGACCGCTCTCTCGCGAGTGCGCCGCTATTTCACGAACGTCGCCGCAACCGGCACGCCGCCCTTCCACGTGACGGTCAGCACCCCGGCATCGCCGGTTGCCTTGCCCCCGACGAACTGCCCCAGGCAACGAGTCTCAGCGGGCGAGGTCTGGTTGCATGTGAACTGACCCGTCCTGGGGAGAAAGCGGCCGCCCGCAACGAACGTGGCGTTGAGGATGAGCCGGCTCCCGGTGAACGTCGCTGTGACGCTCGTGAACTGCCCGAAGGACGGGAACGGACCGACATAGCGCGCCGGCACCTCCCCGGCGGCGATGGCGATCGCCGCGATCAGGACCGCGCCCGCCGTTCCCGCTATCGTTCGCCGCATCATTCTTCCTCCTCGCGTTCGTGTTTTCGGCCGTATGAGTGAGCGTGCGCTAGCACTTGCCGAAGACCAGCGCGATCGGTCGGCCGCTCTTCCAGGTCACGGTCACGTCGGCACGCCGCCGTAGCGGCCGTCGTCGTCCTGGAAGGTGCCGCGGCAGTACGTCTTGCTCGGCGCCGTCGGCGTACAGCGGTAATTCGCCGTGGTCGGACTGAAGGTGGTGCCGCGGATAACGGTGTACTGGAGCATCAGCGTCGCGCCTGTGAAGACGCCGGTGATGCTCGAGACCCGGCCGCTGCTCGGGAACGCGCCCGCGTATCTGGTCGGGATGTCGGCTGCGGCGATCGCCACCGCCACGATCAGAAATCCCCCGCCCGCCGTCGCAATGGCCCCGCAACATTGTCCCGCCCTCGGTTCACGAATGGACAGCTGAAATATCGACAGCCCACCCGCGATCCTGCCCGATCGCTGCTCAGCCGCCAAGGTCCGTGGCCTCCCATCCGATTGGAGAGGCCGGTCGCAGGCCCTCTCGCGGGAACCAGAGGAGAGGGCACACGCCGGAGTTGACCCGACCTGTGGCCTATACGAAGCTTCCCCGTACGAACCACAGTAAGAGGAGAATTGGATGCCGGCCGACGCCCGGGTGCCAGCAGGGCCGCCGCGTCAGCTCGAACTTTCCGGAGCCCAGGTCCCTGACGACATCGGCGGCTGCCAGCACCCGCGCTGTTCGCACAACCGTTGTCGGGGCCAGACCCTGCGGGTCTGGCCCCATCCGCCATTACCCGTTGACGTCGTATGCCGCCAGAGCCGCCAGGTTGACGATGTCGCTGTCCTGGGCGTTGAGCTGGGCGATCTGCACCGAGTGCGTCAGGCCCACCAGCATCGGCCCGATCAGGGTGGCGCCGCCCAGCTCCTTGAGCATCTTGGTGGAGATGGAGGCGGAGTGGAACGCCGGCATCACCAGCACGTTGGCGGTGTCCTTCAGGCGGCAGAACGGATACTGCTGCAGCGCCTCGCGGTTCAGCGCCACGTCGGCCGCCATGTCGCCGTCGTACTCGAAATCCACCTCGCGCCTGTCGAGGATTGCCACCGCCTCGCGCACCTTGTCGGAGCGCTCGCCGCGCGGATGGCCGAAGGTGGAATAGGCGAGCAAGGCCACCCGCGGCTCCATGCCGAGGCGCTTGGCCACTCGGGCGGCCTCCATGGCAATGTCGGCGATGTCCACGGCGTCGGGCATGTCGGTAACGCTCACGTCGGCCACCAGCACCGCGCGGCCGCGGATCAGCGCGATCGACACGCCGATGACTCGCCGGTCCGCCTTGGCGTCGAGCACCAGGCGCACGTTGTCGTAGGCCGTGTGCCAGTTGCGGGTGACGCCCGTCACCATGCCGTCGGCATCACCCATGGCCACCATGCAGGCGGCGTAGACGTTGCGGTCGTTGTTGACGAGGCGCTGGCAGTCGCGCAGCAGGTAGCCCTTGCGCTGCAGGCGCGCGTAGAGGAACTCGGCGTACTCGTGCCGGCGGTCGTCGCGGCTGGTGTCGTGCGTCTCGATGGCATCGGTAAACTCCAGACCCGCGCTGGCGAAGGCCTCCGCCACGTGCCCCTCGCGGCCGATCAGCACCGGCTGGCCGAGCCCCAGGGTGTGGAAGGCGTTGGCGGCGCGGGCGATCTGCGGCTGCTCGCCTTCGGCGAAGATGATGCGCCTGGGCGCGGAGCGGACCTGGGCGATGATGTTGGCGAGCCAGCCGGCCACGGGGTCGAGCCTGCCGGCCAGCTGGGCCGCATAGCCGTCCATGTCGACGATGGGCCGCCGCGCCACGCCGGTCTCCATGGCGGCCTTGGCGACCGCCAGCGGCACGCGCTTGATGAGCCGCGGGTCAAACGGGGCCGGGATGATGTACTCCGGCCCGTACTTCACGCGCCGCCCGAGGAACGCCACCGCAACGCGATCCGGCACGTCCTCCCGCGCCAGCTCCGCCAGCGCCTTTGCAGCGGCGATCTTCATCGCCTCGTTGATGGTGGAGGCCTGCACATCGAGTGCGCCGCGGAAGATGAACGGGAAGCCGAGCACGTTGTTGATCTGGTTGGGGTAGTCCGAGCGCCCGGTGGCGACGATGGCGTCGTCGCGCACCTCGGCCACCTCTTCGGGCGTGATCTCCGGGTCCGGGTTGGCCATGGCAAAAATGATGGGCTTGGCGGCCATTTTCCGCACCATCGCCTTGGTGACGGTGCCGGCAGCCGAGAGGCCGAAGAACGCATCGGCCCCCTCCAGGGCGTCGGCCAACGTGCGCGCCTTGGTCTCAGCGGCGTAGGCCGACTTCCACTGGTTCATGCCTTCCTTGCGGCCGCGGTAGATCACGCCCTTGGTGTCGCACAGCACCATGTTCTTCTTCGGCATGCCCATCGCCACCAGCAGGTCCATGCAGGCAATGCTCGCAGATCCTGCGCCGTTCACCACCAGCGTGAAATTCTTGATGTCGCGCCCGGTCAGCTCCAGCGCGTTCATCAGGCCGGCGGCGGCGATGATGGCGGTGCCGTGCTGGTCGTCGTGGAAGACGGGGATGTTGAGCAGCTCCTTGAGCCGCTCCTCGATGATGAAGCAGTCCGGCGCCTTGATGTCCTCCAGATTGATGCCGCCGAAGCTCGGCCCGAGGTAGCGCACGCAGTTGATGAAGGCATCCACGTCGGGCGTGTCGATCAGGAGATCGATGCCGTCGATATCGGCAAAGCGCTTGAAGAGGGCGCCCTTGCCCTCCATCACCGGCTTAGCAGCCTGCGCGCCGAGGTTGCCGAGCCCTAAGATGGCGGTGCCGTTGGAGACCACGGCCACCAGGTTGCCCTTGTTGGTGTAGTCGTAGGCGAGCTGCGGGTCCTGGGCGATGGCCTGCACCGGCACGGCGACGCCGGGAGAGTAGGCGAGCGACAGGTCGCGCTGGGTGGTGAGGGCCTTGGTGGGAGTGATCTCCAGCTTGCCGGGCTTGCCCTGGCTGTGGAACTGCAGCGCCTCCTCCGCCGTCCAGCGGGCTAGATCGAACTTGACGGGCATATCGCTCCCCTCTTCAGACTCAGTCCGCGCCACGCGGAATCCGCCCAACTCCGCCCGCCGCTGGCGGAAAAAAGCGACCATAGTGGGCGGCGCCCGGCGGCACAACGCTCGCCTTGGCACACCACTTCTCCAATTGCGTGCAAATGGCACGCCGGTCACACCCCGCGGCGTTCCCTGAAACCGGCCGACGGGCTATGCGTAGCCGCCAGGCGGAAAGGGAATCGCGGCGACCATGCGGCAGGGCGGGGAGTGGGAGACCGACGCAGGCACCGGCGCCGCGGGCGCGGGCGAGCCGGCAGCTCCGGCCGGCCGTGGGCCCGGTGGAGTACCAACTCGTGGACAAGGCGGCGTCCCGCCCGGCGTCACGCCCTCCATGGCGCAGTTCCTGGAGATCAAGGCTGCCCATCCTAGCCGCCTCCTTTTCTATCGGATGGGCGATTTCTACGAGCTGTTCTTTGGCGACGCGATAACGGCGGCCGAGGCGCTGGGCATCGTTCTCACCAAGCGCGGCAAGCACCTGGGCGAGGACATCCCCATGTGCGGCGTGCCCGTGGTGCGTGCCGACGAGTATCTGCTGAAGCTGATCGCGGCCGGATTCCGGGTCGCCGTCTGCGAGCAGATGGAGGACCCGGCCGCCGCCAGGAAGCGCGGCTCGAAGGCGGTCGTGCACCGCGATGTCGTGCGCCTGGTCACGCCCGGCACGCTCACCGAGGAGAGCCTGCTCGACGCCAAGGCGCGCAACTACCTGACCGCCGTCTTCGCCGGGCCTGCTCCGGCGGGCGCTGCAGGCGCCGGCGGCAGACGCGGCGACGCAGGGCAGATCGCGCTCGCCTCGCTCGACATCTCGACCGGCGAGCTGGAGGTGGGCGAGGTGGCGCGGGCCGACTTCGCTGGCGAGATCGTGCGGCTGGGCGCCAGCGAGGTGATCGCCTCCGACGTGGTGCTCGCCGATGCCGACATCGCCAGGGGCGTGGCGCTGGCGCGCTGCGCCACCACGCCGGTGCCGGCGGCCACCTTCGACAGCCTGGCGGGCGAGCGCCAGCTCAAGGCACAACTGGGCGTGGCCGACCTGGCCGCCTTCGGCGGTTTCTCGCGGCGCGAGCTGGCGGCCATCGGCGCGCTCCTCAAGTACGTCGAGTTGACCCAGATCGGGCGCCTGCCCTGCCTGCGCCCGCCGCGCCGCAGCGGCTCGTCGGCGCATATGCTCATCGACGCGCCGACGCGGGCCAGCCTTGAGCTGACGCGCTCCACCTCCGGCGACCGCAAATCGAGCCTGCTCGCCGCCATCGACCACACTGTCACCGGCCCCGGCGCACGCGAGCTCGCCGCCCGCCTGTCGAGCCCGCTGTGCGACGTGGCGGCGATCAACGCCCGCCTCGACGCGCTCGCCTTTCTCCACGACAGCGAGACCCTGCGCGAGGACCTGCGAGGCACGCTGCGCCATACGCCCGATCTCGCGCGCGCCATGTCCCGCCTCGCCCTCCAGCGCGGCGGCCCGCGCGACCTGGCCTCGATCCGCGACAGCCTCGCCGCGGCGCAATCCTGCGCGGAGCTGCTGCGCGCTGCGAGCGGCGGCATGGGCTTAGCAGGGGACCTGCCGGGCACGCTGGCGCGCATCGCCGAGCGGCTCGGGGCGTGCGACGCGGGCCTGCAGCCGCTGCTGTCACGTGCGCTCATCGACGATCCACCGCACTTGAAGCGCGACGGCGGCTTCGTGCGCGAGGGCCACTCCGCCGATCTCGATGCAGCCCGCACCCTGCGCGACGACAGCCGCAAGGTGATGGCGGCGCTGGAAGCCAGGTACGTCCAGGAGACCGGCATCAAGTCGCTCAAGGTGCGCCACAACAACATCCTCGGCTACTACGTCGAGGTGCCGGCCGGCGCCGCCAGGCCGCTCACCGCGGCACCGCTCGACGCGACCTTCCGCCACCGCCAGACCATGGCGGGCGCCATGCGCTTCACCACCCGCGAGCTGGTCGAGACCGAGGGCCGCATCGTCTCCGCCGCCGACCGGGCGCTGACGCTGGAGCAGGATATCTTCGTGGAGTTGGCGGCCGCCATCGCCACCCAGGAGCGGGCGCTGAGCGAGGTGGCGGGCGCGCTGGCCGAGTTGGACTGCGAGGCGGCGCTGGCCGAGTTGGCGGTCGAGGAGGGCTACACCCGCCCCATCCTCGACGACAGCACGGCATTCGAGATCGTGGGCGGGCGCCACCCCGTGGTCGAGCAGGCGCTGCGCTCCTCCCAGGAGCGCGCCCAGTTCATCGACAACGACTGTGCTCTTGGTGGCCCGGAGCTCGCCGGCGATGCGGCCGGCGCACACGAGGCGTTCCGGCCCGCGCGCCTGTGGCTCGTCACCGGCCCCAACATGGCGGGCAAGTCCACCTTCCTGCGCCAGAACGCGTTGATCGCGGTGCTGGCCCAGATGGGCGCGTTCGTGCCCGCCCGCTCCGCCCGCATCGGCATCGTCGACCGGCTGTTCTCGCGCGTGGGCGCCGCCGACGACCTCGCCCGCGGGCGCTCCACCTTCATGGTGGAGATGGTGGAGACGGCGGGCATCCTGAACCAGGCCACGCCCCGCTCGCTCGTCATCCTCGACGAGATCGGCCGCGGCACCGCCACCTACGACGGCCTCTCCATCGCCTGGGCGGTGGTGGAGTACCTGCACGAGGTCTCGAAGTGCCGCGCCCTGTTCGCCACCCACTACCACGAGCTCACCGCGCTCGCCGGGCGCCTCTGCGAGGTCGGCAGCGTCACCATGGAGGTGCGCGAGTGGAAGGACGAGATCGTGTTCCTGCACAAGGTCCGGCCCGGCGCCGCCGACCGCAGCTACGGCATCCAGGTTGGCAAGCTCGCCGGCCTGCCGGGGGCGGTGACGAAGCGCGCCACGGAAGTGCTGCGGCTGCTGGAGAAAACGGGCGGCAAGCCCGCCACCGGCGCCGCCCTGATCGAGGACTTGCCTCTGTTTGCCGCGGCCACCGCCTCCGGCCAGCCGGGTGACGCCCGGGATGACGCAGAGGCCCGCGCCGGCCCCTCACCCGTCGAGGCGGCCCTGGCCGCGCTCAACCCCGACGAGTTGACACCCAAGGGGGCGCTGGAGGCGCTGTACCGGCTCAAGGAGCTGTCGCGCCAGGCAGAATAATTCGTCTATTCCGAGCGTGCGTCGTCGCAGTGCCTCGCACCGATGCTCCCAATCCGCAAGGTCGCGCAATGGGCAGTTGAATGACGGTTGCCGAGCGCGATTTTTGGGAGCTCGGCCAGCGCTCTCGCCGCGTCTGCCGGCCGGGCGGGACGAACCGGTTTCGCAGCCCTGGCGAAGCGCGCGCCACCGAAGCCAGGCGTGCGTGGGAGCCCGCTCGCCCGCTCCTCCATCGGGCAGGAGAAACTAACCCTCCCATCCTACGACGGAATATTCATGGCTTTCAGTACGTCTGTTAGGCGTGGAAGCGTCATTGGCGACGGGCAACTGTGGTTGACATCGTGCAGCTGCAGCCGAATGCGTCGATTGCGTCGTCACCGCACGCAGGCCCCTGGCATCGCGACCGCTTGGCTGCACTGCACGATTACCCGGGAACCTTTCGCTCCGACGATCCATCCAACGGGTCTGTCAAACAGGACTTAGGAGCTGACAATGGCACAGGCTGGTTCGACTTCCATCACAAGACGAAGCGCGGTTGCGGGGCTGACCGTGGTCGCCGCCCTCGTGGGCGCCATGCTGGGGACCGGCGCCGCGTACGCGCAGTCCAAGGAATCCGCGCCTGAGAAAAGCTTGTACGAGCGGCTCGGCGGCGTCTTCGCCATCTCCGCCGTGGTCGATCACTTCAGCGACGCCATCGTGAAGAACCCCATTGTCGGCCAGAAGTCCAAGAATCCGCAGCTGCGGGAATGGCACACCAAGAGCCTGGGAAGGCTGCCCGGCCTCAAGTTCATGCGCACGCTGTGGGTCTGCAACATTTCGGGTGGGCCCTTCCAGTACACGGCCACCAGACCGGGCACGACGGCGCTCGGCCTCGAGGAGGCCCACCGGAACCTCAAGATCTCACCCGCTGAATTCGATGAGGTGGCGGCCGAGCTCGGACGCACCCTGGACTTCTTCAAGGTCCCGAAGCGGGAGAGGGCCGAGGTCCTGGGCGCATTCGCGGCCCACAAGGGGGAAGTCACCGCTGGCTACGTGGCGGCCAACAACCGCCGCTGAAGCATTTCTGGTTTCTAGTCAAGCTCCTGGGACGCCCCCGAGCAGCAGGTACTGATCGTCTTCCCAGTTGATCGACACTTGGAGGCGTCCCATGGGGCATGCCGCACGCGCCGCGTTGCCAGCAATGGATTGTGCCGAGATTTTCGGGCGGACCCTGCAGGCCTTGAAGGACGAAGGCCGCTACCGCATCTTCGCCGACATCCGGCGCGATCGCGGGCGGTTTCCGGCCGCACGGCACTTTCGGGGCGGGTCTAGCCGACCCATCACGGTGTGGTGCTCCAACGACTACCTCGGCATGGGTCAGCACCCCGCCGTGCTGGCGGCCATGCACGAGGCCCTCGATTTGGCCGGCGCCGGCTCGGGCGGCACCCGCAACATCTCCGGCACCACGCATTACCACGTCGAGCTTGAGGCGGAGCTCGCCGACCTGCACGGCAAGGAGGCCGCGCTCCTCTTCACGTCCGCCTACGTGGCCAACGACACGACACTGACGACACTGCGCAAGCTGCTGCCCGGCCTCGTGATCTTCTCCGATGCCAATAACCACGCCTCCATGATCGCCGGCATCCGCAACGGCGGCAGCGAGAAGGTGATCTGGCGCAACAACGACGTGGCCGACCTGGAAGCGAAGCTGAAACTGGTCGGCCGTGATCAACCCAAGATCATCGCTTTCGAGTCCGTCTATTCCATGGACGGGCTGATGGCGCCGATCGGCGCGATTTGCGATCTGGCCCGCAAGTACGGCGCGCTCACCTACCTCGACGAAGTGCATGCGGTCGGCCTGTACGGCCCGCGCGGCGGCGGCCTCGCAGAGCAGCAGGGCGTCATGCACCGGGTCGATATCATCAACGGTACGCTGGCCAAGGGCTTCGGCATCATGGGCGGCTACATTGCCGGCACGCGCGACCTGTGCGACGCGATCCGCTGCTACGCGCCTGGCTTCATTTTCACCACCTCGCTCGCCCCGGCGATCGCGGCCGGCGCCACGGCCAGCGTCAGGCATCTGAAAGCGAGCAGCACGGAGCGTGAGCGCCACCAGGAGCGGGTCCGCGCGCTCAAGCGGCGGCTGAAAGTGGCCGGGCTGCCGGTGATGGAGAACCCGAGCCACATCGTGCCGATCCCAGTCGGCGACCCGGTCCTCACCACCTGCATCACCGACGCTCTGCTCGACCGGTTCGCCATCTACGTTCAGCCCATCAACTATCCCACCGTGCCACGCAAGACCGAGCGCCTGCGCATCACGCCACAGCCGCAGCACAGCGACGCAGATATGGATTGCCTGGTAAACGCACTCGGCACGCTGTGGGCCAAAAGGGATTAGTGCAGCAGACGAAACCAGGATCGTACCGTCGCGCGGATTGGGACTTCCGTTGGCGGCACTCTTTCACCGTGCAGAGCGAGTCGTCAGGTCGTCCGCCATTTCGGGGCGGGTCCAGCTTGCCACAGGACACCCGCCGGGCGAGCGGCGGCGCCTCTTGAAGCGGCGCCAGCCACGCCTAAATATCTGCTTGCGCACGCCGCTGACCGGGTGCGCACCAAGTGCTGCCTGGCCCCTCGGGGCAGGTGAGTGACCCGCCCCCGACCCTACGGTTGGGGCAGGCAGATGACACGTCGCTTCTGAAGGAGGACACCTGTCATGCGACCCGTCGATTTTGCTCCCCTCTATCGCTCCACCGTCGGCTTCGACCGGCTTTTCGACCTGCTCGACTCGGTGACCGGGTTTGACCAGGCCTCTCCCGGCTATCCGCCCTACAACATCGAGCGGCTTGGCGAGAACGACTACCGCATCACGATGGCGGTGGCGGGCTTCGCCCAGGACGAGGTCCGCGTCGACCTCAAGGAGCAGACGCTCACCGTCGCCGGCGCCAAGAAGCCGGACGACAAGGAGCGCCAGTACCTGCACCGCGGCATCGCCGCGCGCAACTTCGAGCGGCGCTTCCAGCTCGCCGACCACGTCGAGGTGAAGGGCGCCGACCTCCAGAACGGCCTGCTCCATGTCGAGCTGGTCCGCAACGTCCCGGAGCGGCTCAAGCCCCGCACCATCGCCATCGGCGCCGCCAAGACAGCCGAGGCAAAGCAGGTGGCGGCCGCGTAGCCTGGCGCCTGCCATCCCGAAGAGGCCCGCTCCCGCACCCCTCCCGCGCCGGGGGCGGGCTTTTCGGGGTTTGCCGGAAATCACGATTGCGGCGGATTGACTGGCGCGGGCCTGCCCCATATAAGCGGCCTGCAATTCTGGCGGGCGACCGCGGCAACACCGCACCACCGCGGCGCGCCCGCTTGTTGCGATTCCGGGCATCCCCCAGCGCATGCAGCTCAGGGCCTCGACACGGGAGAGGAGACGTGAAGCGCACCTATCAACCGAGCCGGCTGGTCCGCAAGCGCCGCCACGGATTTCGCAAGCGCATGGAGACCGCCGGGGGACGACGAATTCTGGCACGGCGCCGGGCCAAGGGGCGCAAGCGCCTGTCGGCCTGAGGCGCGGCCACCGTGGAGCATGGCCGACCCCCCAGTCGAGACCGCAGCGGAGCCCCGAGCGGAGCCGGTCGGCGGCCCGCGGCCCGATGCCCGGTTGCCACCACGGCTCCCCACGCTCAAGCGCCGACCCGAGTTCCAGCGCGTGCGCACCGGCGCGCGCTGGGCAACGCCGGCATTCGTCCTGGAGGGCAAGCGACGCGAGGCGCCGGCACCGGCCTTGGCACCGGCCGACGCCCCGCGGTTCGGCTTTACGGTGAGCAAGCAGGTCGGGGGGGCTGTCGAGCGCAACCGCATCAAGCGCCGCCTCAAGGCGGCCGTCCGCGGCATCTTGTCGGATCATACCCGGCGCGACTTTGACTACGTCTTGATCGCGCGCCGCCCGGCGCTTGATGCCGGGTTTGCCGCGCTGGTATCGGACCTCATCGAGGCGCTGCAGCGCGTGCATGCGCGCAGACCACGGACCCGAGCGGGGGGCGACAAGCGCCGTTAAGGGATTCTCGCACAAGATTCGGCGGACGGCCGGGCTCAGGACAGCCATGCAAGACCAGGACAATCAGAAGAACCTCATTATCGCGATCGTGCTCTCGATGGCGGTACTGTTCGCATGGCAGTTCTTCTACGCTGCCCCCAAGGAGCAGGAGCGCCAGTCCCGCATCCGCCAGGAGCAGGCCGCCAAGGCCAAGGAGCAGGCCCCGCCGGCGCCCAGCACCACTCCCAACGCGCCTGGCACCTCCGCCAAGCCGGACCAGGCGCGCCAGCCGGGTGCCGCGCCGACCCCCGGCGACCAGGCCGCAATCGTCACCACCCGCCAGGGCGCCATCGACGCCGGCCCGCGCGTCGGCATCAGCACGCCGAGCCTGAAGGGCTCGATCGCACTCAAGGGCGGGCGCATCGACGATGTGGTGCTCGCCAGGTACCGCGAGTCGGTGGCCCCCAAGAGCCCCAGCGTGGAGCTGTTCTCGCCCTCGGGCTCGCCTCACCCCTACTATGCCGAGTTCGGCTGGACCGCCGGCAAGGACGCAACCCAGCCGATGCCGGACGGCAACACGCTGTGGCGCGCCGAGACCGCGGGGCCGCTGACGCCCCAGTCCCCTGTCACCCTGGTGTGGGACAACGGCCAGGGGCTCGTGTTCCGGCGCACCATCGCTGTCGATACCAACTACCTGTTCACCGTCACCGACGACGTGGAGAACAAGACCGGCAGCGCCGTCTCGCTCTACCCCTACGCCCTGATCTCCCGCCACGGCCTGCCCAAGATCGACGGCGTGTGGATGGTCCTGCACGAGGGATTCATCGGTGCGCTCGGCGACAGTGGACTGAAGGAGGTCAACTACGCCGACGTCCTCAAGGAGGGCGGAACCAAGACCTACAAGCAGACCGGTGGCTGGCTGGGCTTCACCGATAAGTACTGGGCGGCTGCCCTGGTGCCTGACACGCAGGTGCCGACCGAGGCCCGCTTCACTGGCACCAAGGGGGCAGCTGGCGGCAAGGACACCTTCCAGGCCGATGTATCCGCAGGCCCCATCGAGGTGCCGCCCGGCGGCAGGGGCAGCTTCACCTCCCGCCTGTTCGCCGGTGCCAAGGTCGTCAGCTTGATCGACAACTACAACAAGACGCTCGGCGCCCGGCAGTTCAACATGCTGTTCGACTGGGGCTACTTCTGGTTTCTGACCCAGCCCCTGTACATGCTGCTGCACTGGTTTGCGCAGATCTTCGGCAACTACGGGCTGGCGATCCTGGCCACCACGGTCGTCGTCAAGGCCCTGTTCTTCCCCTTGGCCAACAAGAGCTACGAATCCATGGCCAAGATGAAGCTTCTCCAGCCCGAGATGGAGAAGCTGCGCGAGCGCTTCAAGGACGACCGCGCCAAACAGCAGCAGGAGCTGATGGCGCTCTACCGGGAGAAGAAGATCAACCCGATGGCGGGCTGCCTGCCGATCCTGCTGCAGGTGCCGGTGTTCTTCGCCCTCTACAAGGTGCTGTACCTCAATATCGACATGCGCCAGGCGCCGTTCTTCGGCTGGATCCAGGACTTGTCCGCGCCAGACCCTACGTCGATCTTCAACCTGTTCGGGCTGCTGCCGTTCGCGGCGCCGGATTTCCTGCACGTGGGCGTGTGGCCCATCGTCATGGGCATCACCATGTGGGTGCAGATGCAGCTGAACCCGCAGCAGGCCGACCCGATGCAGCAGAAGATCTTCAACTGGATGCCGGTGATGTTCACCTTCCTGCTCGCGAACTTCGCGTCCGGGCTGGTGATCTACTGGGCCTGGAACAACCTGCTGTCGCTGACGCAGCAATACCTCATCATGAAGCGCAACGGCGCCGAGATCCACCTGTGGAAGAATATCGGCGTCGACAAGCTGGTGGCCAAGATCGGCTCGGATGGAGGTGGCCAAGGCGGTGCCAGCGACCTGATGGGACGCGCGGGCGCAGCGGTGCGCGGCGGTGTCGGCAGGTTGGCCCAGCAGGCGGACGGGCTGAAGCGAGCCGTCGCGCAAAGGCTGCAGCCGGCCACGGCGCCTGCGACGGCCGACACGACCGCCGCCGACACGCCGCCGAAGGCCCAGATGACGCGCGAGGAGGCCCTGGAGGCCCTCGGGCTGGAGGCTGGCGCCACAGCTGCGGAGATCGACGCAGCCTACAAGGTCCGTGCCCGCCAGAACGGCAGCCTGAACGGCTCGGAGAAACTGAGCCGGGCGCGCGACGTGCTGCGCGGCGGCTCGTGAGAGCGGTGTCTCAGATGCGGTGTCAGACCCTGCGGGTCTGACACCATGGCGCAAACCCGAGCAGGAGCTACGGTGTCAGACGAGAGGGTCTGACACCGCCATATTGTGGAAACCGCCGCCTTCACGGATGAGGAGATCGACGCCGGCGAGGCTCTGTTCCGGCGGCCCTGGCAGTTCCTGCGCAGCGTACCGCGGCTGGATGTGCTGCCTCCGGCGGCCGGACCGGAAATCGCCTTCGCCGGCCGATCCAATGTGGGCAAATCGAGCCTGATCAACGCCCTGGTCGGCCACCGCGGTCTGGCGCGCACATCCAATACGCCCGGGCGCACGCAGGAGCTGAACTTCTTTGGCGCATCCGGGGTGGGGCTGACGATCGTAGACATGCCGGGCTACGGCTTCGCCCAGGCGCCCAAGGCCAAGGTGGAGGAATGGACGGGCCTGGTGCGCGACTACCTGCGCGGCCGCCCGACGCTGATGCGGGTGCTACTGCTGATCGATGCCCGGCATGGCCTCAAGCCGCCGGACCGGGACGTGATGGAGCTGATGGACCAGGCCGCCGTCTCCTACCAGGCGGTCCTCACCAAGACCGACAAGATCAAGCCGCCGGAGCTCGCCCAGAGGATGGCAACGACGACGGAGGAGCTGCGCCGCCATGCGGCGGCCTATCCCGGCCTGCTTGCAACCTCGGCCCAGTCCGGGTCGGGCGTCGCCGAGCTGCGCGCACACATCGCCCAGCTCGGGGCGGCCTGATCTAATCGCGCGTCACCCTCAGGCAGGCGCGCAGCAAGATGGCAAGGTCGAGCCAGATGCTCCAGTTGCTGACGTACCAGAGGTCGAGATCGACGCGCTGCTCCATCTGCTCGATGCGGCCGGGCGCGCCGCGCACGCTGTTCACCTGCGCCCAGCCGGTAATGCCCGGCTTGACGTGGTGCCGACAGGCGTAGTTGGCGATCTTTCTGGAGAACTCGTCGTCGCGGGCGGCCGCATGGGGACGCGGCCCGATCACCGACATCTCACCCCGCAGCACGTTGACGAGCTGCGGCAGTTCGTCGATGCCCGTGGTCCGGAGGAAGAGGCCGAGCGTCGCCAGATGCCCTTCGCCCGATTGCGCGTACTCGGCCGTCTCGCGAGGCTCCGCGGCCGTCGTCCGGAACTTATGGATCCGGAACGTTCGGCCGTTGAAGCCGCGGCGATAGTGATGCGAGACGATCGGCCCGCGCGAGGTCAGCCTGATCGCCGCACTCACGATCACGAGGAGCGGGGCAAGCAGCACCAGTGCCAGGCCCGCGAAGGCCACGTCGAAGACCCGCTTGAGCCTCAGCTCGACGGGAGCGAGCGGCGCCCGTTGCACCTGCACCGCGATGTCCGGCCCCATCTCTGCCATGGGCTGGGCCAGGATAGAGCGCACCGATTGATCCGGCAGCAGCACGACCGGCAGCGGCAGGGTGCGCAGGCGCTCGCGCACCAAGTCGTAGCGGTCTTTCTCCGTCCACCGTAGGGCCAGGAGCACGACATCCGCCTGGCCTGTGCGCGCGACATCGACGGCCGCATCGAGCACGGCCGTGCTGTCGGCCGTCAGCGACCTGTCGCCGCCGCTGGCGTGAGGCAGCTCGAACCGGCCGACCTCGCGGATTGCATACTTCCTCAGGAGATCGGTCGCCGAGCGATGATCCAGCTCCTCGCGCTCACCCACCATGATGGCGCGCTTCGCCGCAATGCGGCCGTGCGCCAGGGCGCTGCGCAGCCGACTGGCAATGGCCGCACGCGAGAGCAGCAGCAGACATGGGGCGAGAACGCCGAACCCGATGGTCGCACCGCGCGAGAAGCTCGCCCCGACCTTCAACAGGAACAGGAACGCCACCATGGCGAGGAGCACGGCTGCCCAGCAGGCGACGATGCGCTGCCACTGCGACGCCCAGAGCAGGGCTGTCGGCCGATACATGCCCCGCGATTTGGCGAGAAGGACGAACAGCAGGGCCGTATTGCTGCCAACGCCGGCGAAGGCCGCAATGTCGCCAACCACGCCCAGAGCAATCATGTGGTAGGCGACGCCCGCCGCTACGCTTGCGGCAACAATGACCAGGCAGTCGATGATGGCAGTCACCGGGCCGACGTTGCCGTAGGTGAAAAGATGCTGCGGGGCGCTCCGCACGCCCAGGCCGGCAGCCGCTGGAGAACCAATATAGCTCATGACTTGTGCCTATCGCTCACGATATGCGCCTGGAGCGCATGCAAATCGGCATGCACCCCCCTCTAGTGGGGTCCCAACAGAAGATTCGGGTAAATGGCCCGCAAAGTCAGAGGATTCCGCACCCAACGCGGTGGACGTATCCGGTCCAGTCTCACCAGCAAGCCCCCCAACCAACGCTGTCAGATTTATCGATCCGGCTATCGTTTGTCTATCTCTTCCTGGGCGATATTTCAGCGACCCCGGACCGTCGCACAAGGATGCGGCACCTGCCCAAGAAACGCCCCAAGGAGACACCCCGAGGAGCACCTCGATCGGCACCCCAAGTGGCATCAAAGAGACCGTCGTCTGGGACGCGGAGCGCCTCGCACGCTTGGCTCCCCCGCACAACGGGTGGAAGGGCCGCTTCCCGTCGCATGCCACACAGGTGAGGAGCCGCTGCCCGGTCATCCGTCCAAGTTGCACGACGAAGCCTAAAGCAGCGTAAAAGGGGTCTGCTTGAAGCGGATTGGATTGAAACGGAATACGCCGGAGGGAGGAAGCGCCAATGCCAGCGTTCAAGGATCGCCGCATCGATCGCCTGGCGCTCGCCGTCTGCCTCGTTGGAGGCGTGCTGCTCACCATAATCGGCATCCGCTACATGCTGGCGCCGCAGTTGGCCGCCCGCACGTTCGGTGTGCCGGGCCGGCCGGCAGGCTTCGAGCTGCACTACATCGTAGGGTTGCGTAACATCTGGCTGGGGCTGCTGGCGGTGGTATTTGCGGCCCTGCAAGAGTGGCGGGCGCTGGCTCTCTGGTTCACCGCCGCCGTCGGCGTGTGTTTCGCCGACGGGCTGATCGCCGCAACCTCCACGGGGGCCATCCCGCAGGTGGCGTTCCATCTCGGTTGCGGCGTTGCCAGCGCGGTCCTGGCGGCGCTGTGCTGGCGCGCCTCCCGCCGGCCTGCGTGAGGCCCGAACGGGCGACTTTGCCGCGCTCCGCGGCAATGTGGCAGCGTTCCAGGGGTGGCGACAAGCGGCGGATCGCACCTTATAAGAAGGCCGCCGCTGCACTGCGGCGAAACCGGAGTAGCCGAGCCCGCCTCATGGCCGTTCGCAGACTGAGCCCCGACCAGCCCGAGAGCTTCGAGTTCACATCGGAGAGCGCCGCCTGGGCCGAGGCCACCATCGCCAAGTACCCGCCCGGCAAGCAGGCCTCGGCGGTCATCCCCCTGCTCTGGCGCGCCCAGGAGCAGCACGGCGGCTGGCTGCCGGAGCCGGCCCTGAGGTTGGTGGCCGACATGCTGGGCATGGCCTACATCCGCGTCTACGAGATCGCCACCTTCTACACCATGTTCCAGCTCGCCCCCGTGGGCCGCAAGGCGCACGTGTGGGTGTGCGGCACCACGCCCTGCATGCTGCGCGGCGCCGAGGCGCTGGTGGAGGTCTGCCGCCGCCGCATCCACCACGACCCGCACCACGTCTCTGCCGACGGCGATTTCTCCTGGGAGGAGGTCGAGTGTCTCGGCTGCTGCGCCAACGCCCCCATGGTGCAGATCGGCAAGGACACCTACGAGGACCTGACGCCGGAGTTGTTCGAGAAGGTCCTCGACGGCTTCGCGAGCGGCAACCCGCCCAAACCCGGCTCTCAGACCGGCCGGCAGGCCTCGTGCCCCGAGGGCGGACCGTCGACCCTCAAGGAATGGGCGAAGACGTGAGCCGCCGCACACCCGCCAGCCCAGACCATGCCGCGCCCCATCTACATTCTCGTGCACACCTTGGCCGCGGGCGCCTTCATGTTCTTCGTGCAGACGCTTGCCTTGCGCGCTGCGACCGAGGCGGGCTTGGCCTGGGCAATCATGTTCGGGCTGGGCGCCGCGGGCCTGGCGTGGCATCAGAGCAACCGGTGAACCTCGGCTGAAGTCGCAATCATGCTCGACGACAAGGACCGCATCTTCCGCAACCTCTACGGCTTCCAGGATTGGGGGCTGGCCGGGGCCAAAGCGCGCGGCGCCTGGGACAACACCAAGGCCCTGATCGACAAGGGCCACGACTGGATCATCAACGAGGTCAAGAGCTCCGGCCTGCGCGGTCGCGGCGGCGCCGGCTTCCCGACCGGCCTCAAGTGGTCCTTCATGCCCAAGAACGACCCGCGCCCCAGCTACCTCGTCATCAATGCCGACGAATCCGAGCCCGGCTCCTGCAAGGACCGGGAGATCATGCGCCACGACCCGCATCTCTTGATCGAGGGCGCACTGCTCGCGTCGTTCGCGATGCGTGCGCATGCCTGCTACGTCTACGTGCGCGGCGAGTTCATGCGCGAGAGCGAGCACCTGCAGGCCGCCGTCGACCAGGCCTACGCGGCGAGGCTGATCGGCAAGGACAATATCCACGGCTGGGACTTCGACCTCTACCTCCACCACGGCGCCGGCGCC
>Ga0070696_100000035_pt1 | contig 63075 bp, 50 predicted proteins | sample KBSK1253metaG_FD_65474 | JGI IMG/M metagenome (GOLD analysis project Ga0070696, IMG submission 65474) | Corn, switchgrass and miscanthus rhizosphere microbial communities from Kellogg Biological Station, Michigan, USA - KBS K1-25-3 metaG | ecosystem: Host-associated > Plants > Roots >... | reverse complement strand
TGCGCGCTTTGAGCGCGAAGCGCTCCACCATAGCGATCGCCTGCCTCGGCCTGGCGGCGTTCGGGATCGTGCTCACCACGCTGGGCGCATCGCTGCCAGCCCTGATGTCGCGTTTCGCGATCGACAAGGCGCAGGCGGGGTCGCTTCTCTCACTGTTGAACTTTGGCGTCCTCGCCGGCTCGCTCATCTTCGGGCCGATCGTCGACAGGCGCGGATACAAGAAGCTGCTGCTGCTTGCTTTCGCCACCATCATCGTCGGGCTCGAGGCCACGGCCTTCGCTCCATCCGTCGTGTTCCTCAGCGCCTCGGTGCTTCTCATCGGCGTGACCGGTGGCCTGGTGAACGGCGCCGTCAACGCGCTCACCGCTGACGTGAGCGCGGAACAACGCGGGGCGACCCTCACCTTTGTCGGCGCATTTTTCGGCGTCGGCGCCGCTGGCGTCCCGCTCATGCTCGCGGTGCTGTCGGGCACCTGGTCACACATGACCATACTCGCCGCTGTGGCGCCGGTGATCCTGATTCCACTGGTCCTGACCGCGGTCACCCCATTCCCGCCGTCCAAGCAACCGCATGGCCTCCCGGTTGCGGAGGTCCGCCGGCTTGTCCGCAAACCCGCGCTCCTGGTGCTGGGGTTGATGCTGTTCCTCGAGAGCGGCATGGAGAGCACCGTTGGCGGGTGGATTACGACGTTTTTCGGCGAGGCGTTGAACGTTGGGGCGGATCGCGCGCCTCTCTTCCTCTCGCTGTTCTGGTTTGGACTCATGCTGACGCGACTCACCCTGGGTGTCGTATTGCGCCAGGCGTCCCCCATCCGGGTGTTGGTTGTGTCGATCGCTGTCTCGCTGGTTAGCGCGTCGCTGCTGATCGTGAGTCCGAACGTCTCGACAGCCGGCGTCGCTGTGTTTCTGCTCGGCTGCGGGCTGGCCGCGACGTACCCTGTTGTCTTTGGATTCGTCGGCGATCGGTACGCGCAGCTGTCCGGTACGGCCCTCGGCCTCGCCATGGCGATGGGGCTCGTGGGCGGCATGCTGCTTCCCTACATCGCCGGAGTGCTCGGTGGAGCGCACGGGATGCGTGTGTCGTTGCTCGTCGTGCCGGCGTGTCTGCTGCTCCAGGTCGCGCTGCTTCCCAACCTCAGGCGCTCGACCGATAGGCTCAGTCCCCCCGCAACGCGATTGCAGGATCGAGTGTCATAGCGCGGCGAGCGGGAACGTATGCGGCTAGCAGCGCAACGGACGCCAGCAGTGCGATCGCAACGGCGTACGCACCGGGGTCCGTCACCGCGGTGTTGAAGAGCAGACCGCGAATCAGCTGCGCGCTGGCCCAGGCCGCTCCCGCGCCGACGATCGCGCCCGCCGTGATTACGACCGCCGATTCCCTGAGAATCAGCGAGACGACCGACGCGTTCGTCGCGCCGAGAGCCTTGCGCACTCCAATCTCGCGTGTTCGCTGCGCGATTGCGTACGCCACGACGCCGTACATCCCGATGGTCGCGAGGATCAGCGCGCACACGGCGAAAGCGCCGATCAGCTTGATGGCCAGGAGGCGTGGCTGCAAGCTGCTGGTCACGCGTTCCTCGAGGACGGCGAAATCCTTTTCGCCTGCCGCACCGGGAGCGACCAGCCGGCTGTCGACGGATCGCACGGCGCGCGCGAGGGCTGGAATGGCGCGTGCTCCGTCACGAGCACGCACGATCAGCATTCCCCACGGCCACGTCTCCAGAGTGTAGGGCACGTACACTTCGGGCTGGGGAGGCACGTCCTGCGCGGTCTGATGTACGTCGGCGACGACGCCGATGACCGTCGCCGAGATCGGTTGCCCAAAGTCTTGTCTCGCTTGCGAGGAACGCGTCACCGTGATCCGCTGGTTGATGGGATTCGCACCAGGCCAATACTGACTGGCCATTGTCTGGTTGATGACGATGCTGCCGCCGGGCGAACGAATGTCGTCGTCGTCGAACCAGCGTCCTCTTGCCATTACCATTTTCATCGTTCGCAGGTAGCTGCTCGACACCGTGCGATAGAACACCTGGTTCGACGAATCGAGATTCGACCGCCCGTCGATGGAGAGAGTGGTAGTGATCGCAGCGCCGCCAAACGGCGCGTGGTTGATGAACGCCGCGTCCGACACGCCAGGCACCGCGCTCGCGGTCGTCATCAAACGCGTGTACAACGCCGCTGCCTCTTCAGGCTTCTCGTACGCACCCGCCCGGATCCTGAACGTCAGGACGCCGCGCGGGTCGAAGCCCGTGTTCACCTCGGCCGCGCGCCTGAAACTCTGGAACAGAAGTCCCGCGCCGATCAACAGCACGAGCGCGAGCGCGAACTGCACGGATACCAGAACACGTCTCAGCCGCGATTCCGATCTCACTCCGACCGAGCCAAACGCGCTGGCGCGCAGCACGGCGGCCCCGCGCGTTCTCGTCGCGCGGACGGCCGGCCAGATACCGCACACGATGGCGGTCAGCATCGTCACGAGGCCGGCAATCAGGAGCACGCGCCAATCGACGCTCAGCTCGTCGATGCGCGGCAACTGGTTCGCGAGAAACGTGCGGGACGAGCTCACGGCGGCGAACGCGAGAACGATACCCAGCGCGCCGCCAGTCGCCGACAATAGAAGACTCTCGGTGAGAAGTTGACGAACGACCCGCCGGCGTGAGGCGCCAAGCGCGTTGCGCACGGCCAGCTCGCGTGTCCGGGTCGCGACGCGCGCCAGCAACAGGCCGGCGACGTTCGTGCAGGCGAGAAGCAACACGGCCGCCGCGGCCGCCGACAATGTCCAGAGCATTGGCCCCACGCCACCGACCAGCTCCTGCCTCACGGGAATCGTCGCTGGCAGCCAGTGCGCCTGCTCAGCAGGGTACGCCTCGGCGAGTCGCGCACCCACCGTACGCATGAGGAGCGCTGCGCGCGCGGAGTCCACCCCCGGCCGCAAGCGCGCGATCGTTCGGCTGTCAGCGTGAAACCCACGCCGCTGCAGTATCTCGGGATGACGGTATTGCGAGATTGGCTGCCAGAAGTCGGCGAACGGCGGATAGACCGCGCCGACGGGCAGCACGCCGACGACAGTCGTTGGAATACTGTCGATGGAAATTGTTCGGCCAACGATGGCGGGGTCGCCGCCGAACCTTCGTTGCCACAATCGATGTGATATCACGGCGACGGGCGCCCCAGCGCGATGCTCGTCCGGGATCAGGACGCGGCCAAGCTCGGGCCGTACACCAAGCAGCGGAAAGAACTCGGGACCGACGAACGCGTCGCCGAGACTTTCCGATTCCTCGCCGACCCGAAGCGTCACCCCATCTCCCCGAACATACGTGACGCCCTCGAACGCCTCGGCGGCGCCAGCATCGCGCTGCCAGTCGGCCACGGTGGGAGCCGATGGAACTCGCAGTCCCCCACGATCGTCGCGCTCCATCATCATCATCAGGCGATCCGAATCGCGGAAAGGCAGCGACCGGAGCAGCACATGGTCCGTGATGCTCACGATCCCGGTCGTGACACCGATGCCGACGGCGAGCGTGAGGATCGCGACGATCGCGAACCCCGGCGAATGGCGCAGAGAGCGCAATAGATGGCGCGCGTCGAGCATGATCCCGTCCAGAAGGTGTATGCCGGTCATCGTCCGGCGTTCTTCCATGTAGTAGGTGCGGTTCCCGAACCGACGCCTCGCCGCAAGCGAGGCAGTCGTGTCCCCTGGCTGTTGTGCCGCGTCGAGATCGAGATGGTGCGTCATCTCTTCGGCGATCTCGCGATCGAACGCGGTCGGGCGAAACCAGACGCTCAGCCGATGTCGCAGTCCGTCGACCCAGGACATCAGGCCCCCTCACGTCCCAGGACGCGCGCGATGCCGAGCAGGATGTTGTCGAACTCGGCGATCTCCTGTCCCAACTTCTTACGTCCGCTCGCCGTGAGTGTGTAGTACCGGGCTTTGCGACCGGTAGGTGACTTCCCCCACTTCGCCGTGACCAGGCCGGCGCCGAGCAACCGCTCGAGCGCGGGATAGAGCGACCCCTGCTCGACACGAAGGAGCTCGCTGGAGCTCCGCTCGATATGCTGTGCGATGGCGTAGCCGTGGAGCGCGCCAAGGGTGAGGGTCTGCAAGACCAACATTTCGAGCGTGCCGGGGAGAAGGTCGCTCTTTGCCATGGGTAGATAGTCTAGGCGTCTATAGGTAGATAGACTAGGCGTGATCGCTCTGCGACGCAAGTGGCCCCGACAAGGCGTCATCGATCACAGCCTGAACGTCCTCCCGTGCCTCCATGTTCGGGAGTGGTCTGGCGCCGGCAGCGAGCAGCAGTCGGATGACTTCGGCGTGGTCGGCGCGAGGATTGCCGCAGTTCCGCGATCCGTGAGAGCACCAGCTGAGCGGCGTGCCGCCGTACGTCGATTCCTTTGTGTTGATCAAGGCGCGACCGGCAGGGTAGCGCAGTAGCGCCGAGACGCACTCCACCGATCCCTCCCAGGCGGCGCAGTGGAGCGCGTTCCCGCCGGTCGGCCCGCTGATGCTCGGGACGGCCGGATCGAATCCCAACTCCAGCATCAGCTCGACGGCGGGCGGGTTTGGCGCCCAGGCCTCGTCCGTGAGTGCCCGCCGGTCCGCCGCCCCGAGCCCTTCGACAATGCCAGGATGCGCGCGAACGATCGCGCGCGCTTCGTCGCCGTTTCCCTCGTGACACGCGAGCAGTAGTCGCTGCACGGGCGACGCGAGGTCGCGCATGACCGCGAGCGTTTCTTGCTGGCGGAACTTTGCGGCAGTGTGAAGCGGCGTCATGTTCGCGCCGACGGTCCACAAGTAAATGTGGTAGCTGCTTGGCGGTTTCTCTCCGTACTCGCCCTGCCCCGTTCTCAGCCCGAGGAGCGACGGATTGTCTTCGAGCAGGGCGCGTGCGCGGTCGGTGAGGCCCAGTGCGGCGGCGAGAAAGATGTCCGCGGAAGCGCCGCGCTCGACTAGATACCTGGCGAGATCGAGGCGTGATTCATTCGGTTGCTCGACGTCACCGATCATCCACTCTGCCGCCGTGGACCGATGGTCCACGTCGCGCGCGTCAGGATCCGCGCCGGCAGCCAGCAGCAGATCGACCACTCGGCGAGAGCGCGCGAAATGCAGCGGCGTCTGGCCGTCACCGCCGCGCTCATGGACGCGCGCCGGATCTTCGGCGATCATGCGCGACAGCAAGTCATCGCGATCGAGGTGCGCGGCCGCGCAGGCGTCCGGAATTGCGCCCGCCGCGAGGAGCCGCTCGGCGACTACACCCGACGCGCTGTACAGTGGATGGAAGCCGCCCGCCCACCACCTACTCTTCCTGTTTGGGTCGGCGCCGAACTCCAGCAGCACGTTCACCAGCTCGATGTTGCCACTGCCTGCGACGCTCACGAGCGCTGGTGAGTCGAACCCGAACAGGGGCTCGTTGATCATCTTGCGCAGCTCGCCATGTGACTCGAGCAATCCGCGCAACGTTTTTGCGTCGCCGTCGTTTACGGCTTTCTTGGCGCGCTCGATCGGCGGCAGCCTCTCGACCGCGAGCGCCTCGATGCGTTCCTTGAGCTCACGCCAACTCGCGAAGCCATACTCGCGCGAGAGCACGTACTGCGCGTCGGCGAGGACGATGTTGGGCTTGTCCGGAAGCTCCGCGCGGATCCGGGCGCGCCCCTCGGGGTCGCCGCGTCGGAACGATGCGAGGAGCTCCTTGGCGAGCTTCTTCTGCTGCCCGAGGTCCGGACGCGCGGGAAGCGTTCGGCGATGTGCCGACATGAGAACCTCCTTCGTTGCAGCCGGTGTCCGCACATCGGCCCGAAAGAGGTCAACTATGTCGGGCGGTATCTACTCGGTTGGGCGCAGCCCTTTCCGCGGACCGGTGGCGTTCCGTACGCTCTTCTTGAAACGTACGGAATTCGCCGCGCTCAACAAGAGCGCGATGGCGGGGCCGGGACTGATCAGTTGGGCTCCATGATGTAGGGCCCGCCGGTGGTGCTCGCGGTGACTCTGATGCTGGCTGCCGACTTGGCGGCCAGGTCCGTTTTTCCCAACGGGACTACACTCAGCACCACTCGGTTCTTGCCGAGGTACCTGTTTGCCACGCGCTTCACGTCAGCCGCCGTCACGCTCTTCGTCTTCGCGTAGATGGTGCGATAGTAGCCCGGATCGCCGAAGTACGTGGTGGCTGAGGTGAGCAGCACAGCCTTGCCGAGGTTCGACTCGAGGCCCGAGACGAATCCGAACTCGATGCCCGCGAGCGCACGCCGCATCTCGTCCGCCGAGGGGCCCTCGCGCTTGAAGCGCTCGATGATCGAGTCGGTGGCCGCTTCGAGCTCGGTGAGCGTGTGGCCCTGGCGGGGCGTCACGTAGATCACGAACTCTCCCGCGTCCTCGTGATCCTGCTGGCCCGCATATACGAGCGCCGCGGACTGACGCTCGTAGATCAGCGCTTTCGAGAGACGCGACGTGCGTGACGGCGCGAGAATCGAGCCGAGCGCGTTCAGCGCGTACGTGTCGTTCGCTTTGCTGCCGACACTGGGCCATCCGATATAGAGCCGCGGCACCTGGACGCGATCTTCGAAGACCAGATGCTTTTCCTTCGCGAGCGTCGCCGGTTTGACGCTGGGTCGTGCTATCGGCTTGCCGCGCGGCAGGTCGGCGAAGTACTTCGCGACCCATTGCTTTGCCTGCGCCGGATCGAAGTCCCCGGAGATTGCGAGCGTCGCGTTCGAGGGCAGGTAGTACTGCCGGAAGAACGCCCTCACGTCGTCCATTGACGCTTGGCGCAGATCCGCCATGTAGCCGATGGGGATCCACGAGTACGGATGCGAAGCGGGATACATGGCAGCCGCGACGATTTCTGGTGCCCGGCGGTAAGGCGCATTGTCGTAGTTCTGCCGACGCTCGTTCTGCACGATGTCCCGCTGGGCGACGAACTTTGCCGAGTCCAACGTCTCCAGCAGAAACCCCATACGGTCGGACTCGAGCCACAGAGCGGACTCTATGTAGTTCGACGGTATCGTCTCGTAGTAGATGGTTTCGTCGTGGTACGTCGTGCCGTTGGGCAGGCCGCCTCCGACACCCTGCGTGAGTCGGTCGTACGTCCCGTACGGCGCGTGCGCGGAGCCGGTGAACATCACGTGCTCGAAGATGTGGGCGAATCCTTTGCGTCCGCGGACCTCGTTCTTCGAGCCGACGTGATAGTCGACCATGACGGCGGCGGTGGGGGTCGTATGGTTCGGAGCCAGAACGACTTTGAGCCCGTTCGGGAGCGTATAGAAGTCGTACGGGATCCGAATCGCGGCGCCGGCGGGCGCGGTGCCTCGTGGCTGGGCGCGAGCGGGGATGGCGAGCGCGGTCGCTGCTACCGAGGTCACCATCACGAGTCTGAGGTAACGCATGGCTCGTTCACGATAACGAGTTACCGGTAGATTCTCCCCTTGACATTCGACAAGAGTAACCACACCTTCTTGTCGAACGTCTAGGAGAGGCATACTTCGTGGACGAGAACGCGGAAGTTCTTCAGGGGACGCTCGACCTCCTCATCCTCAAGGCGGCATCACTCGAGCCGATGCACGGCTGGGGGATCAGCCTGCGCCTGCGGCAGATCTCCCGCGACGTGCTCGAGGTGAACCAGGGCTCGCTCTATCCGGCGCTGCATCGGCTGGTCAAGCGCGGCTGGCTCAGCGCGAGCTGGGGAACGTCGGAGAACAATCGCCGAGCGCGATTCTATCGGCTCACGGCTCTCGGCCGCCGACAGCTTGCCAGCGAGACCGACACCTGGCGGCGGTTCAGTGCCGCCGTCAACGACGTGCTCGCGACCACCTGACGAGGGTGAGGGGGCGCCATGGCGAAACTCTGGAATGCTCTGATCGCGCGCGTTCGCGCGCTGTTCGTCCGGGATTCCCGCGACGATCTGGACGATGAGCTGCGCTTCCATATCGAGATGGAGAGTCAGGCGCTGGAGCGTGGCGGGCTCGCCCGCGACGCGGCGCTCGGTGAAGCGCGGAGACGATTCGGCGGCGTCGATCGGTATCGCGAGGAGCTGCGGGACGTACGCGGCTTGCGCTGGCTGGAATGGTTGGCGCAGGACGCGCGCTATGCGGCGCGCGTGGCACTGCGCTTTCCGACGTTCACCGTCATCGTCGTGCTGACCCTCGGGGTCGCGATCGGGGCGAACACGGCGGTGTTCAGCGTCATCGACACCGTGCTACTGCGCCCTCTGCCCTTCCCGAACCCGCACGAGCTCGTGCTGCTGTACTCGCAGAACCCGGACAAGTCGCAGCAGCGCTTCAGCGTCTCCTACGCGGACTTCCTCGACTGGCGTCGCCAGACGTCCACTTTCGCGGGGATGTCGGCATTCACGTCGACATCGATGACATTGACCGAGGGCGACGAGCCCGAACGACTTTCGGGATTGGCCGTGACACCGGACTTCTTCGACGTGCTCGGGATTCGACCCCGCTTGGGTCGCGTGTTTCACGGTGGCGATACCGAAGCCGAGACGGGCGCAGAGATCGTGCTGACGCACGGCTTGTGGACGAGGCGCTTCGGCGCTGATTCCTCCATCGTTGGGCGAACGGTGAAGTTGGGGGCTGGCGCGCGGACGGTGATCGGCGTGCTCCCCCCCGAGTTCGACCTGGTCGCGCGAACCATCGACGCGGTGACAGTCCTGAATCCCGCCAGCATTCCGGACGCCATGAATCACGCGCAGCACATGGCCAGCGTCATCGGGCGCATGCGTCCCGGGGTCGAGCTGACGACCGCGCGACAGGACCTCGCCGGCGTCGCGGCGCGCCTGGCAGTCGCGCATCCGTCGATAACGGGATGGACCACCAACGTCTTCTCGTACCGTGACGAGCTGGTTCGCGCGGTGCGCAATCCGCTGTTGATCCTCTTCGCGGCCGCCGGACTGGTGTTGCTGATCGCGTGCATCAACGTCGCGAACCTCCTGCTCACGCGGAACGCCGTGCGCAATCACGAGGTGGCGCTGCGCCAGGCGCTTGGCGCTTCGCGCGGCAGACTCTTCGGACAGTTGATCGTCGAGAGTGCCGCGCTCGCGATCGCCGGGGTCGCGGCCGGGATGGCGATCGCGCTCGGCATCCTCCGGATCATCGCTCGAGTGGCGCCCGCCGGGCTGCTCCCGCAGGCCGCGGGCATCCCGATGAATTGGCGCATGCTGGCGTTTGCGCTCGTGCTCACGGTGGTGACGACGCTCGTCGCCGGGCTTTGGCCCGCTCTTCGGGCGACTGCCACGGCGCTGGCGCGTTCGCTGCGCGAGAGCGGCCGCGGCGCCTCGGAAGGCGTTCGCGCGCTGCATGCGCGCCGGTTGCTCGTGGTCGCCGAAGTCTCGCTCGCGCTCGTGCTGCTCATCTGCGCGGGACTGGTGCTCCAGAGTCTCGAAAAGCTGATGAGCGTCGACCCGGGGTTTCGTGTGGACCACATCGTGACGGCGCGCGTCAGCCTGCCTGGACGCTACAACGACTCGACGCAGCTCCAGTTCTACCGCGATCTGCAGACTCGATTGCTGGAACGGGGAGGAATCGAGGCCATGGGTGCCGCGAATACACAACCGATTTCCTCTGGTGGAATCATCACGAACATCCGGCTGATTGGCAGGCCCAGTCCGACGGGCGAGCCGCTCATGGTGGCGGCGACCGCGATCACCCCCGGCTATTTCCGCGCGCTCGACATGCCGCTGCTCGGCGGCGCCGACGTTTCGTGGACGCGCAATGACATCGTGGTCAGCGAAGGCGCCGCGCGCTACTTCTGGCCGGGCGAGAGCCCCATCGGCAAGCGCATCGGGTTAGGCCGAGACTCAGTGGGCCTTGAAGTCGTCGGCATCGTGCGGGACGCGCATAATCGCGGCCTGGCGGTGGACCCGCCGCCGATGATCTACCTCTCGTACAAGAGCGCGGCGAGCATCGCGCGCAGCATGACACTCGTGGTGCGCGGCGCCGGCGACCAAGCGGCGCTCGTGGCAACGACGAAGCGCGTTCTCCGCGAGCTCGATCCGGTGTTGCCGCTGTACAACGTGCAGACCGTGCGCGAGATCGTGGACCAGTCGGTGGCGCAGCCGCGGCTCAACACCACCCTCATGACGCTCTTCGCGGGGGTCGCAGTGGTGCTCGCGGTGATCGGCATCTACGGCGTGGTGTCCTACTCGGTGACGCAGCGCGCGCACGAGATCGGCGTGCGCGTGGCGCTCGGCGCGCAGCGAGGCGACATCCTGAGATTGGTGCTGCGCGAGGGGGCCACGCTCGCCGCGGTGGGCGCGATACTGGGCGTGGCCGGCGCGCTCGCGGGAACGATGCTCATTCGGAGCTGGCTGTTCGGCATCGAGCGCACCGACCCGATGACCATCGCGGCAACCGCGCTCGGTCTCGTGCTCGTCGCGATGCTCGCGAGCTACCTGCCGGCGCGACGAGCCGCCCATGTCAATCCCGTTATGGCCATCAGAGGAGACTGACGGCGGACATTGGGGCGAACATAAGGGCGGACATTACTGCGGACATAAGAGCGGACATTACTCCGGACATTGGGACGGACATGACTGCGAGAGGGAGGATGTATGCCGTAGTTCTGTCCGCAGATATGTCCGCGGTTATGTCCGCCGTCATGTCCGCCGTTATGTCCGCAGTTATGTCCGCTCTTCACTCTTAGGGTCGGTGGTCGCGCCGCGGAGCCAGGCCTGCGACCTTTCAGCCCATGAAATACACGCGGCTGGGCACGACCGGAGCCTCGGTCTCGCGCATCTGCCTCGGCTGCATGTCGTTCGGCAGCAGCAAATGGCGCCCGTGGGTTCTCGACGAAGCCGAAGCGCGTCCGATCATCAAGAAGGCCATCGAGAGCGGCATCACCTTCTTCGATACCGCGGACATGTACTCCCTCGGCGCCAGCGAGGAAGTCACCGGCCGAGCGCTGCGGGACATGGCGAATCCCAGCGAGATCGTTCTGGCGACGAAGGTGTACTGGCCGATGTCCGACAAGCCCAACATGTCGGGGCTGTCGCGCAAGCACATCGTTCAGGCATGCGAGGCGAGTCTGAAGCGCCTCGGCGTCGAGCGCATCGACCTGTATCAGATTCACCGGCTCGACAAGCAGACGCCGATGGAAGAGACGCTCGCGGCGCTCGATCATCTCGTGCACTCGGGCAAGGTCTTGTACATCGGCGCCAGCTCGATGTACGCGTGGCAGTTCGGCCGGATGCTCAGCATCTCCGAGCGTGAGGACTGGGCACGGTTCGTCACGATGCAGAACCACTACAACCTCGTGTACCGCGAAGAAGAGCGGGAAATGATTCCGCTGTGTCTCGCATCGGGGGTTGGATGCCTTCCCTGGTCTCCGCTAGCGCGAGGGATGCTCGCCGGCGCGAGGCGGTCGTTCGACGACCGCAAGTCCACGACGCGCGCGCAGACGGATAAGTACGCGCAATCGCTCTACACCGACCCGAGCGACTGGGACGTCGTCGAAACGCTCAACGACGTTGCACGTGAACGCGGAGCGCAGCCTGCCGACGTGGCGCTAGCGTGGCTGCTCTCCAAGCCGGCGGTTACGGCACCGATCATCGGGACGACGAAACCTCAACATCTCGATACGGCGATCGCGGCCACGGAGCTGGAGCTCACTCCGGACGAGATCTCCAGGTTGGAAGCGCCCTACAAGCCGCACGCGATTGCGGGGCACGACTAACGTGGAGCGCTAAGCCCTTTTACTGAGGAATACATGCGAGCAGCCAGCACGTGGATCACCGCCGCCTTGGCGATACTCGTCACCGCTTGTGCGCGACCGCAGTCAGAGTCTCGAGCCGATAGCGCACAGAACATGGCACAAGGCCCCTGGCTCGACGCCACGGCCACCCTCGATCCAGCGGCGACACCGGTGTACGTGGGCGATGCGCCGATGAAATTCGATTTCCTCAAGGACATGCGCAAAGGCGACGCGTTCACGCTGTCCGTGTATTCCATGGGCGCGCACAGCGGAACGCACATCGACGCACCGATGCACTTCGTGCGCGACGGTGCGTCGATTGACCGTGTTTCGCTCGAACCGCTGATCGGGCCGGCGCGCGTGATCGAGATCGCGGACACTATACAGGGCATCGACGCCGCGGAACTGAATCGGCACGACTGGCGTGGCGCGGCACGCCTGCTCTTCCGCACCAGGAGCTCGGTCCGCGGTTGGATGAAATCGCCGACCTTCCATCGCGACTTTGCCTACATCGCGCCTGACGCCGCGCAGCTGCTGGCCGACGCGGGGGTGCAGTTGGTGGGCATCGACTACATCTCGGCTGAACAGTTTGGCGCGCCGACGCCGAGGACGCATCAGATCCTCCTCGGCAAGGGGATTCCGATCGTCGAGGGGATGGCGCTCGAGGGTGTGAGCGCCGGTGATTACGATCTGATCGTCCTGCCGATCAAAGTTGCGGGACACGAGGGTGCCCCGGCGCGGGCAGTGTTGCGGAAGCGAACCACATAGAATTGGCGGTGTCTTGAGACGGAGGGCGCGTGTCGAAGGAACTCTCGCGGCGCGAATTGATTCGACGCTTGGGCGCGGCAGCTGTGGGCGTTCCGTTTCTGAATGCCTGTTCGCTCAACGCGCGGCAGACGAGCGCAGCTGCTCAGATCCGCTTCGGCTACGCGGCCATCACGTGGGGCGGGAATGACGAGCAGGCCATCGACGACATCGCCTCAGTCGGATTTCGAGGGATTCAGCTGCGGTCGAATGCGGTGCCGAAGTTCGCCGATCGGCCCGCGGCACTGCGCGACCTGCTCCAAAGCCGCGGGCTGACACTGGTCGCGCTCTCGAGCGGCAACCTTGGCATCGACCCCGCGGTCGAGCGCGACGAGCGCGAGATGCATCTGCGCCACGCTGCATTCCTCCGGCAGGTGGGCGGGCTTTACCTCCAGATCATCGACCAGCGACCGCGCGATCGCAGCGGGACCGAAGCGGACTACAAGCGGCTCGGTCACCTGCTCACCGAGTTGGGGAAGCGCACGGCGGACCTCGGCGTCCCGATCAGCTATCACCACCATATGGGCACCCTTGGCGAGCGGCCGGAAGCCGTCCGCGCCATCCTCGATTCCGCAGACCCACGCTATGTGAAGTTCCAGCTCGACACCGCGCACTATCAGCAGGGCGGCGGCGATCCGGCGCAGGCAGTGCGCGACTACGCCGATCGACTGCTCTTCCTCCATCTGAAGGATCTCGAGGCGCCCGTGCCCGGTGCCCGCGAAGATCCAGCGCGCTCGTATCGCTTTGTCGAGTTGGGTCGGGGGAAGGTCGACTTCAAGCGCGTGTTCGATGAGCTGGCGGACGTCAAGTTCAGCGGCTGGGCGATCGTGGAGCTCGACAGCGTGCCGGATCCCGCAAGATCACCGCGCGAGTCCGCGATGATCAGCAAGAAATACCTGGAAGACGTAATGCGATTTGCGATCTGAGCTCGGCCTGGATGTGCTACGGCTTTCTGGCAAACCGCACCGGCCCGCCAAGTCCACGGAATGATCCCACGATCGTGTCCCCGTGAATCTCGCCGGTGAACACGTCCGCGGTGTCTCTGGCATACCAGCTATCCAACAGCGCGATCTCGATGTGGCTGCCCCTGGCGCTGCCGAGCACACCGCACACGGAACACACGACTTCCCCGAAGTTCAGCTGTCTTTGGGAGCGACCGCTCAGCGCGTCCTCCTGATCGGCGCGCGCCGCTCGTGATTCCACGTACAACTCCAGACCCGTGTAACGCGCCACCGAGCGCTGGAGGGCGGTACCGACGAACTCGAACGTTCCTGTTACCGGCTCGGTCTGAGGTGCCACGACGTGAATGTCCTGAAAGCGGAGACGCACGAGCGAACCGAAGACGCCGAATCCACCGCTCACGCGGTTGATCAACCCGGTACCGGTGAGAGCGTTGTTGTGCGTTCTGAACCAGTCGTAGTAGTTCGAGTCCACCGCCGACACGGTGACGACTTGCTGAAAGCCGGGGAAGAAGACGCGCGGCAGCCCCGCCACTTCGATGTTGCGGAGGTCCCCGCTCAGGCGAACGTGCGTGCTGTCGGTGAAGAATGAGCGCGGCCCGAAGGGTGTCTCGAATCGCACGAAGTAACTGCGCGCTCCTGTCGCAGCCGGCCACTCGACAGTCACTGCATCCCCTGCCCGGTCGAAGACGATCTGCTCAGCGACGGCGGCGGCGGCTCCCTCAGGCACGGATGTCTCCGCGGAAAGCGCCTCGCCCTTCGTCGTCAGCACCGAAAGACGATAGGTCCCGCCGCGCTGCAGCGAGTTGCCCGGCACGAGGAACCGGTAGATGCCGCCTCCCTTGCCGCTGACGTTGTTCGCGGCGTCCTCGCGCGCAAACAGTGTCTGGCCGTCAGGGGTCGTCATGCTGATAGTGGCCCTGGTTTCCGCGATCCCTTCGTCGGTCACGACCGGGTCTTCGAGATCGAACGGCGGCGCGAGCACATAGATGGAACCATTGCGCGTGCGTTCCAGCAGCACGACCTGCGACGGGGCACTCGCGCTCAATACCGCGTGCATCGCGACATGCGAGTCGGGGCGCGGGATTTCGATCTGTTCGATTTCGCAGGCCGCGAGAAAGAGAGAAAAGCCAAGCAGGACGGTGTACGGTCTGGGGTGTGTGGTTTGGGATCGGCCCCACACCTCACGCCACACACCCCAGACCACTCTCCTAGAAGACAACGCGCACCCCCAGACTTGGAAGCACCGGGAACTGCGAGATCGCGCGACGGGTGGGACGGTCAGTCGAGTATTGGTAGAGATAGAAAAACACGTTCTTCGCGTTGTAGGCGTTCACCACACTGACGTACGGCGCGACCATCGCACCCCATAGATGGAAATCGCGCGACACGTCGAGGTCGAGGCGGTGCGTCGCCGGAAAGCGCGCCCCGTTGCGCACGCCGCCCAATGACTCGATGAACAGCTGCGGCTCCCCGGTTCCCCAGTGGTCGCGCGAAGGGTCGTACACGCGGCGCGTGATGGAACCTTCAATCGGCGTGTACGGTGTCCCCGAGGCGTAATTGAATCGCAGGCCGAGCCGGTACTTCGCCAGACGCCGGGTCGCGACGACGTTGACATCGTGTCGTCGGTCGTGGCCGGGAGCCCAACGCACGCTGTCGCGCCAGCGCGCGCTCAGCCCGTACGAGTAAGCGATCCATCCGCTTGTGCCCGACGTCGGCTGCCAGCGCGCCAACATGTCCAGACCGTACGACAGCCCTTGCGCGGCAAAGAACTCGTCGCCGCGCCTGCCGGGATCCTCGGATCGATTGACGTCGAGCACTCGCTCATAGCGTTTGACGTATCCCTCCAGCCGGACCGACCCGACGTCGCGCAGTCGCCGCTCCGCGCCAGCAACCCAATGCCAGGCGGTGCCGACCGGAATGAACGAATCGCTCGCCACCCAGACGTCGAAGTAGCGCAACGGTCCGTCGCCCACGAGCGAATGCAAAACCTGCGTGACGCGGCCCGCGGCCGCGGTCAACGCGAGATCCGGCGTCGCGAAGTATTTCACCGAGACGCGTGGCGACAACGAGGCCCATTGTCTTCCCCCTCCAGTCAGTCCTTCCGCGCGCAGTCCTCCTTCGACGATCCATCTCGAGGAGAGACGCCACAGGTCGCCGGCCCATAGCGCGGCCGTGACCGGTTTCTGGACGAGGTCATAGTCGATGTCGCCAGTCTGCGGTGAGCTGGACGCGAATCGGATGTGATGCGTTGCGAGCTCGTAGCCGGCGGAAACGTCGTGCGACACGCCGCGTGTTTGCAGCATACCGCCGATGCTCAGCTCTCGGACTGCGTTGCGCTGGGTATAGGTGCCGTCGGCCAGATTCAGCAGCGTCGAGAAACCGGACGCGGAGATCCGCAGCTCGAGCGTCGCGCTTCCGACCTCTTTTGAGAGCGTGGCGCCGAGCACGCGGTTCCCCCAGTCGAACGCCCAGCGCCCTTCGCTCGCTCGCGACGGCGCGGAGTCGCTTTCGAACTCCGACATGTTCGCGTCCAGGACGTCTCGCCCCACGTAGCCGGTGATGGCGAGCCGCATGTCGCGCGGCAACGCGAGCGTCGCACGACCGTGGAAGTCGCGGAAATGATATGGGAATGGATCGCTGGTGAAGACGTTCGCGAGCGCGTCGGCGTACGTGCGACGTCCCGCTACGCTCCACGTTCCCTTTCCTCCGCCGAACGCGCCTGCGAGACGTCCCGTCGCTCCAAGCACGGAGAGATCGGCCGACGCGTGCACGCCGGGTCGCGCGTCCTCGGCGGACCGCACGTCGAGCACGCTCGAGAGGCGACCGCCGTACCGCGCCGGAAAAGCGGCCGTCATCAACTCGATACCGCCCACTGTCGCGTCCATGAACGTGCTGAACAGCCCACCCAGATGGAACGGGTTGTAGATCGGATGGCCGTCGAGGAGGATGAGGTTTTGATCCGCCTCGCCACCGCGCACGTTGAGACCGGTGTTGAAATCGTTGCGCGCCTCAACCCCGGGCAGCAGTTGCACGACGCGAACGACGTCCGGCTCACCGATTTTCGGCACGGCGGCCATCGCGGCCGCGCCCATGGTGAGCGTGCCGACATTGGGTTTGGAGACGAACGCTTCCATGTCGGCTGAGCGGTCGTCGGCGCGAATGGCTGGAAGGAGCTGCGCTTGCGGGAGAAGAACGACGTCGACTCGCGCGGTGTCCCCGGCGCGGACGAGTACCGCGTGCTCGACGGTCCGGTATCCGAGCAGTCGCACTCGCACCGTACGCGGGCCGGTCAGGACTCCTTCTATAAGGAACCGACCGTCGATACCGGCCGTCGCGCCGAGCGCACTTCCGAGCACCGAGACGGAGGCGCCTTGCGCCGCGGTTCCGGCGCTGTCGGCTCGCGCTGTGACGCGACCGGAGATGACTCCCGTTGTGCCTTGCGCGCCAACTCGTGACGCGATGCCGATCAAGCCTGCACTGATCGCGGCAAGGGCGCAGCGCGCGCCGAGGCGAACGAATGACACGGAGCGCGGTTCGGGGTTAGAGGGAGAGATTCGCGGATGATAGCCGTCGTGCATTGAGACGGGGAGAGGCGCGTCAGGAGCGGTCTTCTAGCCCGGTGCCGGTCCTCGCGTTACAATCGCGGGCGCGATCCACACTCAGCCGCCAAAAGCTTGTCCGTCGTTTTCGCCGCAAAGGAGATTCCAATGAAGGCACGTTTTTCATTCGCTGTTCTTGCTGTCAGCGCCGTCTTGCTCGGATGCGACAAGGTTTCCACTGCGCCGCTCCAAAGTATCCCGACTCCTCGGGCCTCCATCACGGACGGTACCGTCGATGGCAATCGGCATCCCGCGGTCGTCCTCATCATCATGGACATCGGCGGATCGCCGGCGTTCCGCTGCTCCGGAACCTTGATCGCGCCAAAAGTGGTTCTCACCGCCGGTCACTGCGCTGGGGAGCCGGGCGAGTTCAGCGGACTGCGTGTCTTCACCGAGTCCGACGTCCAGAACGGGAATAACAACTATCCGTTCGCCGGTCCGAACTCCGTGGAGGCCACGGAGTGGCACTCGCACCCGCAGTTCACGGAGAACGCATTCTTCCTGCACGACGTTGGGGTCGTGCTGTTGTCCAAGGCGGTCAAACTCTCGAGTGGCCAGTACGGCAGACTTCCGGCGCAGGATCAGCTCGATGTCCTGAAGCCGAGCAGCTCGACGGGATTCACGTCGGTCGGGTACGGCGTCCAACGGATCAATCCTGCCCACGTGGAGGCGGCGTTGATCCGCATGTTCGCCGAGCCGCATCTGCTCCAGATCAACAATGGCTACACGGGCGACTTCTCCTTAGTGCTCTCGAACAATGCCTCGACCGGCGGAACGTGCTTCGGCGACTCCGGAGGTCCGAACTTCCTGGGGACGTCGAATGTGATCGCGGGGGTCACGTCATTCGCGAAGAACGGTACGTGCGGCGGCACCGGTGGGGTTTTTCGTCTCGACCGGAAGAATGTTCTGGATTTCGTGAACCAGTATCTCAAGTGATTTGAGACTCGGGACGGGATCGGGCGCGATATTGGAAGTGTGACGCACATCGGAGACGGCTAACCAAGCGATGAGTACGCCGAGTCTCCGCGACGCCGCGGCAGCGGCGATGCGACAACACGGTTTCGAGCCCGACTTCCCGGCCCAGGTGATTCGCGAGGTTCGTTTACTCGGCGACCTGCCGGAGAATGAGCGTCCGGCCGACGTGCTCGACCTCCGCGCGCTCCCCTGGTCATCCATAGACAACCGTGAATCGCGCGACTTGGATCAGATCGAGGTCGCGGAGCGCCGGCCCGACGGCTCGATTCGCGTGCGCATCGGCGTCGCGGACGTGGACACGCTCGTGAGACTCGGTTCCGCGGCCGACGCACACGCGGCGGCGAACACCACGTCCGTCTACACCGGCGTTGCCGTATTCCCCATGCTCCCGGAGCGACTCTCAACCGACCTCACGTCCCTGAACGAGGGCGCGGACCGTCTGGCCATCGTCGTTCAATTCGACGTCGCCGAGGACGGTCGGCTCGCGGACGCGTCGGTGTACCAGGCGTTCGTGCGCAACCACGCCAAGCTGACCTACGATGCGGTGGGGCTGTGGCTGGAAGGCAAAGGTCCCCCGCCACGGGCGTTCGCCGGGCGAGAGGGATTGCACGATCAGCTGCTGATCCAGGACGAAGCGGCACAACGACTGCGAAGAGCGAGGGACCGCGCGGGCGCACTCAACTTCGAGAGTGTCGAAGCTGCTCCGGTGGTCGTGAACGGCAAGGTGGTGGATCTCGCCGTCGCGCGGCGACATCGCGCGCGCGATCTGATCGAGGACTTCATGGTCGCGGCGAACAGGTCGGTCGCGGTGTTTCTGCTGGAGCGCAACCTGCCGTCGCTCAGACGAGTGGTTCGTGAACCCAAGCGATGGGATCGCATCGTGGCGCTCGCGGCGGAGCTCGGCGAGAAGTTGCCCGACAAACCCGATAGCCTGTCACTGAGCAGCTTCCTCGGTCGGCGGAAAGCGGCCGATCCAAAGCACTTCGCCGATCTCTCGCTGTCCGTCGTCAAGCTCCTCGGCCCCGGCATCTACGTGCTGGAGCGACGACTTGGCGCCCGGCGCGACGCCGGCCACTTCGGGCTCGCCGTGGCGGACTACGTGCACTCCACCGCACCCAACCGCCGCTTCGCGGATCTGGTCACGCAGCGGATGCTCCGCGCCGCGACCCGCGGTGAGGCGCCTCCGTACACCGAGCAGCAGCTCATCGAGATCGCGACGCGCTGCACCGAACGGGGCGACGCCGCCCGGAAGGTGGAGCGAACGATGCGCAAGGTGATCGGTGCGTCGCTGCTCTCGGAGCGCGTCGGCGAGAGCTTCGCGGCCATCGTGACCGCCGCGTCCCCGAAGGGGAGCTATGCGCGACTGTTGAGCCCTCCCGTGGAGGGGCGCATCGTGCGCGGCGCTCGCGGCCTCGACGTCGGCGATACCGTGCGCCTCAAACTGGTTGTCGCCGACGCGGCGCGCGGCTACATCGACTTCGAGCACGAGACCACCGACTCGTCCCGGAAGCTCGAACGACTTCGCCGCAAGAAGCTGGCGGCGGATCGGCTGCGCGCGCGCATTGGTGAGCTGTTCGACGCGGAGGTCACCGGTGTCTCCGAGAGTGGCACGTACGTGCGGACGCTCGACGGTTCGGCGGAAGGCCGAGTCGTGCGCGGGTACAAGGCTCTCACGCGAGGCATGAAGGTGTCGGTGAGACTGGTGGATACCGACAGCGTCCACGGCTTCATCGACTTCGAGTGCACGACCGGCATCGACGCGGAGAAAGAGCAGCGCCGGGCGCGGAAAAGCGCCGCCGCGCTCGCGCTCCAGGACCGCGTCGGCGAAAACTTCCGCGCTATCGTCACCGGAGGGGGAGGAGCGCGCAAGGCGACATGGATCAAGACGACCGTCGAAGGAATCGAGGGTCGACTGGTGCGCGGACGACGTGGACTCGCCGTTGGCGATCAGGTGGGGGTCGTCCTGCTGGCGGCGGACCCTGTGCGCGGCTTCATCGACTTCGCGCGCGAAGACGCGGTGGTGGCAGCGGAGTGAGAGCGTAGCTTACCATCTCACCGACTGGGATTCGACTCGTGCGGCGCAGCGCCTTCGCAACACTGCTCGCAGTTGCCTCTCTCTTTGCGCCGGCATCCCCGGATGTCGGCGCACAGGGGATTCCCACATCCCGGCAGACGTCCGTCGCGAGCCGGCCGAATGTCGTCCTCATCCTCATGGACGACTTGGGCTATGGAGACATCGGCAGCTATGGGGTGAAGGATGCGCGCACGCCGAATCTCGACCGGTTGGCGCGAGAGGGAGTGCGGCTGACGGACGCGTACGCGAACGGCGCCAATTGCTCACCCACGAGAGCCGGTTTCATCAGCGGCCGGTACCAGCAGCGCTCCGGCATCGAGTGGCCGCTCGGCGCCGACCCCGGCGATTCGGCGCGCGGACTTCCCGTGACCGGCGCATCGTTGCCCGCGCAATTGAAAAGGAACGGCTACGCGACGGGGCTCATCGGCAAATGGCATCTTGGCTTCAAGCCGGAATTCGGTCCGAACGCGCACGGCTTCGAAGAGTTCTTCGGATTCCTCGCCGGGGCGCTCGACTACTATGCGCACCGGCGCGGTGACGGCACTCCTGATCTGTACGAGAACACGACTCCAGTTGAAGTCAGCGGCTATCTCACGGACGAGATCACGCGACGCGCGGTCAGCTTCGTCGACCGTCACACGACCGGGCCGTTCTTTCTCGAAGTCGCCTACAACGCAGTGCATTGGCCCTTCCAGCCACCGGGGATGCCGGCGTCCTCACATCACGTCGTCCCGCAATCCGTCGAGGGAGATCGACGACTGTATCAAGGGCCTACCGAGACTGCTCCAGCCACTCGCGCCGATTATGTGCGCATGCTCGAGCGCGCCGATGAGGGTGTCGGACAGATTCTCGCTGAGCTCGACCGCCGCGGGCTCGCGAAGACGACGCTGGTCATTTTCACGAACGACAACGGCGGCGAGTGGCTCTCGCGGAACGCGCCTCTCAGCAATCGCAAGAGCACACTGTGGGAAGGCGGCATCCGCGTGCCGTTGATCATGCGGTTGCCTGGCCGACTGCCGGAGGGCAAAGTGTCCGGCCAGGTCGCGATCACGATGGATCTCACGGCGACGATTCTCGCGCTGACAGGCGCCACGGTCCCTTCCGACTACCGGCTCGACGGAATCGACCTGCTGCCCAGCCTGAGCGGCCAATCGCCGATCGTCGACCGGCAGCTGTTTTGGCGGCTCAGGCCGCGGCTCGGGCAGAGGGCCGTGCGCTCGGGGCGTTGGAAACTTCTTCAGGACGGCGCCAACTTCTTCCTCTTCGATGTCGCCAATGACCCCGGCGAGCGGCATGACCTGACCACCAAGCACCTGGATCTAGTGCACAAATTGAACGCCGCACTCGACGATTGGGAGAAGGACGTCGACGCGAAGGTTCCTTCGACGAACCCAGATCACCGCTGATCCTTCCCTGACCACTACCATGTCACCTCTCCTCGCAGAGATGTTCGGCACGATGATTCTGATCGTGCTCGGCGACGGCGTCGTCGCCAACGTCGTCCTCCAGCGGACGAAGGGCAACAACTCCGGTTGGATCGTCATCACCGCCGGCTGGGCGTTCGGCGTCACGATCGCCGTCTACTGCGTGAACAGCATCAGCGGCGCGCACCTCAATCCAGCCGTGAGCATCGCGCTGGCGAGCATCGGCACTTTTCCGTGGGCGAAGGTGCCGATGTACATCGCCGCGCAAATCGTCGGGGGATTCCTCGGCGGCGTCACCGTGTGGCTCGCGTATCTGCCGCACTGGAAGGCGACCCCCGATCCGGAGAGCAAGCTCGCCGTTTTCTCGACGACACCGGCGATCCGTTCGCCCGGGTCAAATCTCCTCTCCGAAATCATCGGCGGGTTCGTCCTCGTGCTGGCGCTCCTCGCCGTGCTCTCGCCGCGCAACTTCGTGCCGAACTCGGACTTCGTAAAAGGCTTCGGCCCGGTGCTCGTCGGCGTGATCGTCATGGCGATCGGTCTATCACTCGGTGGTCCCACTGGCTACGCCATCAATCCCGCGCGCGACTTGGGACCTCGCATCGCGCACGCCGTTCTCCCGATCGCGGGCAAGGGGACGTCCGACTGGGGCTACGCCTGGATCCCGATCGTTGGCCCAATCGTGGGTGGCGTGCTCGCCGCGCTTCTGTATCAGCTCCCGTGGAATCCATGAAACACATTCTCGCGCTCGACCAGGGCACCACGAGCTCGCGGGCGATCGTCTTCGATCACGCGGGCTCCATTGTCGCCGTCGCGCAGAAGGAGTTCCCGCAAATCTTCCCCAAGCCCGGCTGGGTGGAGCACGACCCGCGCGAGATCTGGTCGACGCAGGCAGGGGTGGCGGCGGAGGCGCTCACGAAGGCAAATGTCCGGGCAGCCGACGTCGCCGCCATCGGCATCACCAACCAGCGTGAGACGACAGTGGTGTGGGACCGGAAAACGGGCGAGCCGATCTGCAACGCCATCGTCTGGCAGGACCGGCGCACCGCAGGCATCTGCGATGGTCTGAGAAAGCGAAAGCTGGACCGCGTGATCCGACGCAAGACCGGTCTCGTGATCGACGCCTACTTCTCCGCCACCAAAGTCCAGTGGATCCTGCAGAACGTGAGTGGCGCGCGCGCGAAGGCGAAGGCGGGCGAGCTGGCGTTTGGAACGGTGGACTCGTGGCTCATCTGGAATCTCACCGGCGGCAAGGCGCACGTCACCGACGTGAGCAACGCGTCGCGCACGATGTTGTTCGACATCAAGAAGGGCGAGTGGGACGACGATCTGATGAAGATCTTTGGCGTCCCGCGCTCGATGCTGCCGGAGGTGCGCTCGTCGAGCGAAGTGTACGGCGAGACCAAGCTGTTGGGGGCGCCGATTCCCATCGCCGGCATCGCGGGCGATCAGCAGGCCGCGCTTTTCGGACAGGTGTGCACGAAGCCGGGCATGGTGAAGAACACATACGGCACCGGTTGCTTCATGCTGATGAACACCGGCACGAAACCGATCGCGTCGAAGCACAACCTGCTCACGACCGTTGCCTGGCGCATAGGGGATCGCACCGAGTATGCGCTCGAGGGAAGCATCTTCATCGCCGGCGCGGTGGTGCAGTGGTTGCGCGATGGTCTCGAGTTTTTCCGCGCGTCACAGGATGTCGAAGAGCTGGCGGCGAGAGTGAACGACACCGGCGGCGTCTACGTCGTGCCCGCGTTCGCCGGACTCGGCGCGCCGCATTGGGACCAATACGCGCGCGGCACGATCGTAGGATTGACGCGCGGCACGACCAAGGCGCATATCGCGCGGGCCGCGCTCGAGGGAATCGCGCTCCAGGTCATGGACGTCCTCAACGCCATGGAGGCCGACTCACACATCAAGCTGAAGGAACTGCGCGTCGATGGCGGAGCGAGCGCCAACGATCTGCTCATGCAACTGCAGGCAGATCTGCTCGGTGTTCCCGTCGTGCGGCCGAAGGTCGCCGAGACTACAGCACTCGGCGCGGCGTATCTCGCGGGACTCGCGGTCGGGTACTGGGAGAGCCAGGCGGACATCGCGCGACAATGGCAGGTGGACGCGCGCTTCACGCCTCGGATGAAGTCTGGGGAGCGGCGCCGGATCTCGGATGGATGGGAGAGGGCGCTGAGCCGCGCCAAGGGATGGGAAGAGAGGACGTAAGGGCGAACGTAATTGCGGACGTTAGAGCGGACGTTAGAGCGGACGTTAAAGCGGACGTTAAAGCGGACGTTAAAGCGGACGTAACAGCGGACGTTAGAGCGGCGTCAGGGCGGATGTAAGGACGGACGCGACGCGCCGTGAATTGCTCCGGTGCGCAGTGTGTCGATCACGCCGCCGCGCGTGTTGCCAGAAGATTTCGGTGTGGTCAACAGTCTTCGCGTGCTGGATGCCGCCCGAGCAGTAGTCGATGAAGTCAACGAACTGCTTGCCAGTTCACGCCCGAGACTACTGTATGATGTCCAGCTTCGCGATGCTGCCGAATCGATCGCGGCGAACATTCGCGAAGCCTACGGGCGCCGTCGGGGCGCGGAGCGCAATCAGTTTTTCCGATTCGCGCGAGGCTCAGCTGAGGAGGCCGATGAGCACCTGCGCGCCAACTATGCTGCCAACCGCCTGCATGCCAAAAGGTATTGGCGAACTCACAACCGCCTGACCGTGATCATGCGAATGCTGGGCAGTCTCATGGAGAACTGAAGCTGTCCGCCCTCACTTCCGTAGTTACGTCCGTCGTTACGTCCGTCGTCACGTCCGTCGTTACGTCCGCCGTCACGTCCGCCGTCACGTCCGTCGTTACGTCCGTTGTTACGTCCGCCGTTACGTCCGCCGTTACGTCCGCCGTTAGCAGCTAAGGTTTGGGGTCGTCCTTCTTATCACTCGGAAACTCCGTCAGTCGCTCGATGATGCTTGGACTGACCTGCTTCACAACGGCGGAAGTGACAAGGTGGCCGATAGACGCGGCACTCAGCACGGGAATGCTCGCCATGCTGAGGATGCTCGATCCCCAGCCGTATTGCGTCGGATTGAGCGCAGTATTCCACGCGCTTGCGTTGAGGTCGTTGATGGCGTGACCCGCGCGGTCCAGTTGATCGACTGCATCTTCTTTCTTCATGGATCTACCTCACATGCTCAAAGACGGACGAAGCTGTCCCTTATAATAGCGAGATCGTGGGCTCGTATTGGCGCGAGACGTCTCGTGAACTAAGCTTGCGCGAACAGCTACGGATTGACGAGGTGTGATGCGTAAATGGCTGGCGACGCTTCCGCTGTCGGCATTCGTGATCGCCTGCCCGAATAGTACGGCACCGGTCAATGCCGACGTGGGTGCCGTAGTCTTTGGCCGAATCACCACCACCAGTGGCCTCGTGGTTCCGGGGGCGTCCGCTGTAGTCGAGCTGCTGTCAGACTCGATCAGGCACCCACCCTATCCACCGGAGTGCGTCGGCGACCGGATACTCCCAGCCATTACGCAGTCGCTCGACGCTACCGGCAACTTCCGCGTGGAGCTTTCCGGTCGCGCTGCGGTCGGTCGGCGCGTATGCGTGCAAGTCACTGGAGATCCACACGGCCTCTACAGCGACGTCGGCCTCAAGCGCGCATATGGCGGCTGGGTCGAGTTGCGCCGCGTCGATGGTATCATACCGCGCGACAGCCTGCGCGTGGACGTTCGCTATACGGAAACGCCTTGAGGCATACCCAATCCGTCATCCTGAGCGCTGCGAAGGATCTGCTTTGCTTCAACTGGATCCTTCATGTGCGCTCCCAGAGGACGACACGTTAGTTACACGGCACTGAGCGTCCTCGCGCCGGCGCAAATGGATGCTTGGCGTTCGCGACGTCAGAAAACACGCGGGCACGGCCGTAAATCGAATCGCCGGCAATTCTGAAGTCGAGTATCAGTCCCCCGAAGCCGCTCGAGTTCGACAAGGACAGCGAACCGATTCCGGAGTGCCACGCCCATGGCGGACCCAGAGGTGCGCTGCCAGTCCACGACGCGTTGACGCGCCGCCACGAACTGGACTCGAAGATTCCTTCTGCTTCAACCGAGTCGAGCACGACGACACTAGGGATCGCGGGAATGGTGCGGTCGTGGGCGTCCTTGGGGATCGTCCACGGACCAGCTTCGATACTGTAGCAGCGGGACAGATTGACCAGCGAAAGCAATGGCTCGCGTGATTCGTCCAAAGTTTCGGTGCCGATGAGGCTCACCCCCGCCGCGAGAAGTTGCCGATACACCGCAGCATCGACCGGAACGTTGTAGACGCGAATTGTCCGGCCGGACATGGCCAGCCCCCGCAGAGTCCTGAGCCAGCGTTCCTTGTGAGCCCTCGACCGCCACCAACCTGCGATGGATTTCCCGTAATCGACGCTCACCATCCACACGAAGTTCGCCACTCCTCCGCGCGGCAATGAATCTTCCGGGCGCGTCAACCTGTGCTGCAGGCGCATGCCCCTTAATCGCGTCGGGGTGAGCAGGGTCAGCGGCGGGTGCCAGCCGACGAACGTGACCCTGGTCGTGCGTTCGCGAGTCGAATCGGGGCCCGCGTACGAGAGCACGTCGCCATAGCGGCCGAGCAGCGCGAGGAGCGAGTCGAATGAGACTTCCGACGCTTCCTTCAATTCTACGTTCAGTAGAAATGGCTCGTTCTCGGCGACCAGCCAGTGGCACCGCTCAGAAAGCTCCTTGAGCGGTTGCAAATACATCTGCTCGAGAGTGCCACTTCTCATCGCGCGCCTGCGGTCGTGCCCCACCCGCAGCACACCATCCACCAGGAAGACGTCTGCCTCTACACCCTGATAGCCGAGTCGAAGCGCGTCGAACAGCGGCCGGTCGTTCTCGTAGTCGTTGTGCGCGTACGCTGGGAGAACGGCACGCGGGCATGGCGCCTGTGCAGCGGTCGCCGCCGATGCGACGGCACAGAAGACGAACGCGGCGAATGGGCGCTTCACACGTTCAAATTACTTGACCGACATTCCTCGCCGCCTCACGCCCCCCGGTCGTCCGTAGTTACGTCCGCAGCTACGTCCGTCCTTACGTCCGCAGTTACGTCCGCAGTTACGTCCGTCGTCACGTCCGCAGTTACGTCGTCATCTCGACAACCAATACGCCATCTTGACCAAAAACGTATTGTCAGGATGCAGGTCGAACAGCTCGCGGTAATCGCGCCTCCACGACTGGTCGAACCGATCGTTCGGGCCCGGTCCCTGCCGCCCATGCTGCCACACGACGAAGAGCGTCGATCCCGGACGATACTCCCAGCGCACGACGCTGTTGCTGAGCAGTTCCGTGACCTTGAACCGCGTCGCCGCTGACGCGGGCGGTGTGTACGCCTGAAAGCGCGCGTCGTACGCGTCCGCATCCGGTGTCGCGCTGATTTCTCGAACATCCGAGTAGGTGCCCCGCGCCATGAACGGCTGGCCGTACAGCTCGAACGTCATGTCCGGCGTCATCGTGTAGTTGAGGCGCACGCTCATCGACGTGCTCCGCTGCTCGAGATGCGCGAAGGAGTAGTGCGTCACATTGCCGGCGTCGACGAAGTTGCCGAACCACTGCGTGTTGTTCTCATCGCGCGAGAATCCGGTGCCGACGTTGACCTGCAGTTGCTGCGAGACGCGGAAGCTCACATACGGGCTCAGGCTCGACCCGTGCGACTTCCCCTCATCGGTATACCTGAGATTCACCCACATGCCGGCGGAAACTGGTCTGCGGCTGTCGGTGTTCACGCCCCCCCACGGGTAGAAACCGCGGGAGCCGCGCAGCGCCGGACCGCCGCGCGTGCACCGGTCGCAGAAGCTCGCGCTCAGCTTCCCCACCGTGCCGCCGGCGTGCAGGTCCCAGTTGTTTCGCAGCCCAATATGACCGTTGAAGTTCAGCGCGTTCTCGAGTCGCATGCCCGAGGTCTTCCACGTCTCCCAGTGGTTGCCGTTGACCTGCGCCCAGCGGTAGATGCCACGCGCGTTCTGGAACGACAGTGCCGCCCAGGTGCTCCAGTCCATAAAGTCCGCTCGGCGAAGGAAACCGAGGTCGTTGACGTCGAAGCCAGCTGACTGGCGCACGATGCTCGATTCGAACCGGGTGATGCCGCCGCTGTACTTCCCCACCTTGAGCTGCGCCGCGTAGCCCGAGAGCGACGTCGCGGACGAGTCGATCGCCAGATCATCGCCGGGTTGCTGGTAGTAGTGCACCGGATTGCCTTGGGTGCGCGCGAGGGCGACAGGCGTCCCGACAACCTGCGACGCCGCGAATTGCCCGGCAAGCTCGTACTTGCGATCCAGGAACCGATTGCGGAATGTGGCGCCCGCGGCGTATGCGCCGCGATGCATGTAAGGATCCGTCCACTGGTCCAGCGAGCGATTCACCGCCGTGGCAATGACGCTCACGCCGGCGTCTCCTCCGCGCAGATCCTGCTGCGCGCGCAGCACGGCAAAGTTGGTGTTGGGTTCCGCCGTCCGGCTGTTCAGGCCGTTCACTCTGGGTGTGAAGGCGTCGAGGACGCCGAAGGACAGGCCGCCACGGGTGCGGCCCGTGAGCTTGGTGGCTGCCGCGATCGCCGTTGACGTCGGCGTGCTGGCGTCGCCGTAGAGCCCGCGCAGCGCGGGCGACCGGCCGATTCGCCGCGAGTAGAACAATCCTTCGTTGGTGCTGCAGTCGACGACGATGTAGCAGTTCAACTCGAACCGGTACAACCCTGTCCCCTCGACGAAGAACGGCCGGCGCTCCGAGAAGAATGTCTCGAACGCTGTGAGGTTGACCACCGATGGATCGGCTTCGACCTGACCGAAGTCGGGATTGATGGTCGCGTCCAGCGTCACGTTCGGCGTGATGCCGAGCTTGAGGTCGCCGCCGGCCGTCATCTGCTGGTGGCGCTCGTACCGTGAGTTCGGCATCGTGCGCTGCACGTTCTTGGTCACGGCGTACGGCGTGACTTCGACGCGCCGCTCAGTGGTGATCTCCGAGAGCCCGACGAGCCGTCCGAGCTGCGACGACAGCCCCGTCTTCGTCGGCGACCACAACGGCCAGCTGTCTCGCTCGGCGTAGCGCTCAATGTCGCGCCAGATGCCGAAGCCGAAGGTGTTCGTCTTGCCGCCGGCGTAGCGCAGCTGAGAGAGCGGGATGCGGAATTCGGCGGTCCATCCGAGCGAATCCACAGTGGTCGCGACGTCCCAGACGCCGTTCCAGGAGCCGTCTTCGTTGCCGTCGTTGCTCATCGCGAAGTCCCGCTTCACTCCGTCCGGGTTCACGGCGAACTCGAAGCCGCTGCGTCTGTCGTTGTACGAGTCGATCAACAGCTTGATCTGGTCCGACGGGCCTCTGACGTCGCGCCGCGACAGCGCGTGCATGATGCTGTCGGGGTGCGGGTCGAACATCCGGACGAACGCGTAGAGATTCTTCTCGTCGTACGCGACGCGGAATTCCGTCTTGAACGACGGATCGATGTCCACCTTCGGCTGAAACTGCCGGAACTCGGAGTATCGCGGCGCGTTCTGCCACACCGCGTCGATGTCGCGCCCGTCGATGTCGGGTGCGCGCGTGGCGCGCACGGGTGTGGCCGACAGCATCGAATCGCGCGAGCCAGCCGGCGCTGTCCCTTGCTGTAGTACCGCGAGAGCTGCCGCGGCGAGCGCGACGGCGGGGCCGACCATAATCCTCTCCGACGTGGTTGCCGGGTTGGACAAACGCGAGCCGTCTTTGGTTGGGACGAGTGGCGATCGAGAAACACGCTCGACAATTCGATGCGAACCGGTGCTCGCTAGGGACAGTGCGGCCGGAGCGTGTGCCGAGATCTTGCCACCGGCGACGCGCGGCGGTAGTTCCGAGGTCGCGACAAGTATTCGTCACGGAGAGCTCAGCTTTGGAATTCGACCTTCAGCCGCGGCTCGCGGGAGATCTCATCGAATTACGCCCCCTGCGTGAGGAGGATTTCGATGCGCTCTTTCAGGCGGCCAGCGATCCGCTCATCTGGGAGCAACATCCCGAGCCCGACCGATACAAGCGCGAGGTGTTTCAACGCTTCTTCAATGGGGCCATCGAATCGAAAGGCGCGTTTGCGGTGATCGACCGGCGCTCGGGACGCATCATCGGATCGTCGCGGTACTGCGATCTCAAACCCGCCGAACGTGAAGTGGAGATTGGCTGGACCTTTCTCGCACGCGCGTACTGGGGCGGGGTCTACAATGGCGAGCTCAAGACGCTGATGCTGGACCACGCCCTTCGATTTGTGGATCGCGTCGTGTTCGTCGTGGGCGAGCACAATCTTCGATCGCAAAAGGCGCTCGAGAAGATCGGCGCAAAGTTCCTGCGCGCGACCGATCCGGACGAACACGGCATGCGCAAAGTGATTTTTGCGACGACGCGCGAGATGAGAGCTGAGAAAGTTGGTCGTGATCCCTAAACCACTTGCGATTCACGCCGGAGGAGCAATGTCGAAAGTACTGGCTGCGCTGACCGTATCACTGTTCGCCGTACCGGCACTGGCGCAGGGCGCCCCGCCACAGACGTCAGCCAATCAGCCGTACACCATGGAGTACTACTACAAGGTGCAGTGGGGGCGTCAGCAGGAATTCCTCCAGCTGTTCCTCAAGAACCACCATCCCCTCTTGCAGAGACAGGTCGAGACCGGGCGGCTCCTGTCGGTGAAGATCGAAACGCCGGCCAATCACATGACCGAGGATTCCCGCTGGGACTATCGCGTCACGCTCACCTTCAGGAATTCAACGCTGGCGACGACGGCGAACCCCGATGAAGCCGCGACGATCCGCCAGCTCTGGCCCGATCAGCAAACGTTCGCGCGCGAGGAGCAACGACGCTTCGAGATCCTGCTCGCGCACTGGGATCTTCCGGTGACGGATATTACTCCGGGACGTGCACGCGCTCCTTGAGGTGCTTCAGGTTCGCCACGATGGTGAAGGTCATGATCACGAGTAGCGACCACGAGCTCCACTTGCCGACATGGACGGTGGTCCACGCGCCCAGCTGATTCGGATATCGCCAAATGCCGAAGAACGTGCTGATGTTCTCGGCGAGCCAGATGAAGAATCCGATCAGGAGAAACGCGATCAGGAGCGGCATCGTTCGGTCCCGATCGAGCGGCCGGAAGACGACCGTCGTCCGCGCGTACAACCCGAGCGCGCACGCGGCGAGATACCAGCGAAAATCCGGAATGAAGTGATGCGTAAAGAAGTTGGCGTAGATCGCCACGGCAACCAGGGTGGCCATCCAGTACGGTGGGTGGTGCCTGATCCGGAGATCGAAGAGACGCCATGCCTGGATGATGTAGCTGCCGACCGCGGCGTACATGAATCCCGAGAACAGCGGCACGCCGAAGAGTTTCGTGTAGGCGAAGTCCGGATAGCTCCATGACCTGATCCCGCTGGAAGTCTTGAACACCTCCAGGGTGAAGCCGATCACATGAAATAGCGTGATCGCTTTCAGCTCGTCCCAGCTTTCGAGCTTCGCCCAGACCATCCATCCCTGAATCACGAGGGCGATGAGAAGGAGCAGGTCGTACCGCGGAATACCGAGCAGGCCGGCGCGCGGTACCCCGAAGACCGCGGCGAAGAACAGGCCTGCAAACAGACAGGCGCGTACCTCCTTGACGACGAAGGCGACGAATTCCGAGGCGAAACGACTATCTCCTGATTCCCCAAGCAACGGTCGCTCCAGTGGTGTGAAGGAACCCTCCGGCGTGCGAGGTGAGGACTCCACTAGTGGTGTAACGAAATAGCCCAGGCCCCCTCATGGACATTTCTTAAAGGACGTTAATATTTGGCCCTCTCCCGCGGGTTCTTTGCCCCCCTCTCTCCCCTGAGACGTCATGGCGCGAAAGGCCAGAAAGAAGGCCAAGAAGAAGGTGATGACAGTGGCTGCTGCCCTGAAGCGCGACACCATCTCTCGCGCCGTTCTCGCTCGCGAAACTCAACGGCAGATCGACCGATTTGGTCTGTCTCGTGAGGTTGCCGCCATAGTCGTTCGGGACGCAGCCAGTCAGGTCTCTCGACTAATGACGGGGCACGCGAACGAGTTCTCGGCGGATCGCCTCGTTGGCTGGCTCACTCGGCTCGGGTCCGACGTGACGATCACCATCCGCCACGCTCCCCGCCTGGGACGACGAGGGAAAGTGCGAATCGGAGCCCGCTAGCGTTCGTCGAGCAGTTACTTGCCGTTAAGGTTGCCAGAATGCAATTTCGCGTATCCGCGATCCCCCCGCCCGCGGATGCGCGCCGCGTTGCGCGTCACGCGTTCTCTTGAAAGGGCGATGCCATGCCTTTGAACGTCGAACGTTCGCTTCAACGTGCGTCCCCCCTCTCTCCGGGCCCCGTAGCCGTCTCTCGTCGAGACGCTGCGCCGCTGGAGCAGTCCCCCGTGCCCGCGCTGCTCCTGCGACGCGGGCCCGTGTCGATGCGTTTGTTGACGGCGCTGCATGAGGATCCGCGGTTCGAGCTTTTCGTCACGAACGAGCTGACGCCGGAGTGGCGCTCGCTTGCACAGCGAGTAGCTGGCATTCTCGTGGCCACTGAGGGCGATCCGGTGAACGCCCTGGCCTACGTCGTAACGGCTGGGATCGCGGGGCCGATCGTCATGCTCATCACGCGCGGCCACAAGCGCGACTGCGAGGATCTGCTCGCGGCCGGGGCGACGGCGTGCGTTGTGATGCCGGCGACCACCAGAGAGCTCGGTCGCGTGCTCCCGCTCCTGCGCAATCACGCGAGCTCCTCGCGCATCGAGTCGACGCTGCGGCTCTTCCTGGATCCGATCGGACGCGCGGTGCGATACCACGACAAGCATGTGTACCTGAGCCAACGCGAGTTTGCGGTGTTGCACTGTCTCAGCTCACACGGCGGACGTCCGGTGTCCGCTGAATACTTGCTGACTTCAGTGTGGGGGGACGCGCCGTCGGTCGATCACAGCAGGCAGATTCTCGACGTCTACATCTTTCAGCTGCGAAAGAAACTCGAGCGAATCGGGCTCAAAGGCGTCATCGCTACTGTTCGCGGCTTCGGATACGCGCTCGTCCAGGTGAGTGAGAACGGTCATTGACGATTGGCCGCTGTTGTCGCGGCGCACTCCGCATCGACTGGGTCTCGTGAGTCGTGGTTCAGCGTTAAGATTGGGCCCATGAAACCCAAAGAGCTCACGGCTCGCGGCCTCATCCTCGGCGCCCTGATCACGACGGTGTTCACCGCCGCCAACGTCTACCTCGGCCTCAAGGTCGGCCTCACCTTCGCCTCGTCGATCCCAGCGGCGGTGATCTCGATGGCCATCCTGAGCGCCGTGAAGGACTCGACGATCCTCGAGAACAACATCGTCCAAACGGTGGCGTCGGCGGCCGGCACGCTGTCCTCGATCATCTTCACGCTCCCCGGACTCGTGATCGTCGGATGGTGGACGGGATTCCCCTTCTGGCAGTCCTTTCTCATCTGCGTCAGCGGAGGCATCCTCGGCGTGCTGTTCACGATCCCGCTGCGGCGCGCCCTTGTCACGACGTCCGATCTCCCCTATCCCGAAGGCGTCGCCGCGGCCGAGGTGCTGAAGGTCGGGTCGGCGCAGCGCGGCGAAGCGAAGGACTCGACCGGTGAAGCACGAGAAGGCCTCACCGCCGTGATCCTCGGTTCCGTCGCATCCGCGGGACTGGCCATCGTGACCGCGACGCGGATCGCCGCCGGCGAAGTCACCGGCTTCTTCCGGATCGGCGCCATGGCGTCGAGCGGGTACAACGTCGCCTGGTCGCTCGCGCTGCTCGGCGCGGGACATCTCGTGGGACTGTCCGTCGGAATGGCGATGTTGCTCGGGTTGGTCATTTCGTGGGTGGTCGCGGTGCCGATCCTGACGTCGATGCAGCCCGCCGCCGACGGTGTGACGCTGGCGGCGCACACACTCACGATCTGGCGCACGCAAGTGCGGTTCATCGGCGCCGGCGCCATCGCGGTCGCTGCGATCTATACGCTCGCGAGACTCGCAAAGCCCGTCGTCGGTGGTCTCGTGGCGACGCTGGCCGCTTCCAGAGCCAAGAGTGTCGCGGACGACACAGACCGGGATCTTTCGCCGACGTGGATCTACGCGCTTACCGCCGTGTGTCTGGCTGTCGCTGCGTGGCTGGCGTTCACCTTTGCGCGCTCGACCGTGCTCGCGCCCAGCGCGCTGACGCTCACGCTCGTCTCCGTGCCGTTCGTGCTGATCATTGGCTTCATCATCGCCGGCGTCTGCGGATACATGGCGGGGCTCATCGGCTCGTCGAACAGCCCGATCTCGGGAGTCGGCATTCTGTCGATCGTGATCTGCGCGCTGACGCTCAGCAGCGTCGTATCGCCCACGGACCAGACGCGTCCCGCGCTCGTGGCACTGGCGCTGTTCGTCACGTCCATCGTCTTCGCGTGCGCGACGATCGCGAACGACAACCTCCAGGATCTCAAGACGGGCCAGCTGGTGGGCGCGTCTCCGATGCGGCAGCAGGTCGCGCTCATCGTCGGCGTCGGGGCCGGCGCCGCGGTAATTCCCTTCGTCCTCAACCTGCTCGCCAAAGCCTATGGCTTCGCCGGTGCGGCGAACGTCGGCGTCGTCGCGCCGAATCCGCTGCCCGCGCCGCAGGCGACGCTCATTTCCGCGCTGGCGCAGGGAGTGATTGGGGGCAGCCTCGAATGGAAGATGATCAGTATCGGCGCTCTCGTCGGCGTGGGCCTCATCGTGCTCGATGCGACGCTTGGCGCGCTGAAGAAGCTGCGCATTCCGCCGCTGGCGGTCGGGATCGGGATCTATCTCCCGATGTCGGCGACGTTCGCTGTCGTCGTGGGAGCCGTGATCTCGCACTGGTACGACGGGCGTGTACGCTCGATGCCGAACCCCGAGCGCGCCGAGCGGCTGGGGACGCTGGTGGCGTCGGGATTGATCGTGGGCGAGAGCTTGTGGGGCGTGATCAATGCCGGGCTGATCGTCGGCTTCTCCAAGGATGCACCGATCGGGCTCGTGCCCGACACCTTCGCGCCCGCGCCTTGGCTCGGTCTGCTTGGTTTCGTGGGGATGGTCGTATGGTTGTACGGATGGATGTTGCGACGGTCGGCCGCGGTGTCGACGGCTCGGTGAGCGGCCCCCCTCGTCTCGCGCGGCACGGCCTCAGGTCGCGGTCGCTCGATGTGAAGCTCGCCGCAGCGGTCGTCGCAATCGCGGCGCTCATGAGCGTCGGCTGTTCGCCGAAGCGTTTTGCCATAAACAAGATTGGTGACGCGCTCGCGAATCCGGGCACGACCTACGCAGCCGACGACGATCCGGAGCTCATCGCGCAAGCGGCGCCCTTCAGCCTCAAGCTCATCGAGAGCCTCCTGGAATCGTCGCCGAAGCACATCGGCCTGCTGCTGGCCGCGGCAAGCGGTTTCACACAGTACTCCTACGCGTTCGTGCAGCAGCAGGCGGACTTCGTCGAGGACACGAACGTCGCGCGAGCGACTGCCCTTCGGCTTCGCGCGCGCAAGCTCGATCTCCGCGCCCGCGACTACGGTTTGCGCGGACTCGACGTTCGCCATCCCGGCTTCTCGTCCAGCCTCCGCAAGGATCCTCGTGCCGCTGTTCGCCAGGCCACGCGCGACGACGTCCCGTTTCTCTACTGGACGGCGGCGGCGTGGGGCGCCGCCATTTCGGTCTCGAAGGACGTGCCCGAGCTCGTCGCGGATCAGACGATCATCGAGGCACTGATCGATCGAGCGCTCGAGCTCGACGAGACGTTCGGAAGCGGCTCCATCCACAACTTTCTCATCACGTACGAGATGTCCCGTCAGGGCGCGACGGGCGATCCTGCCGTTCGCTCCAAGCTGCATTTCGATCGCGCGGTGGCGATCACGAGGGGACAAGCTGCGTCCCCCTATGTTTCATACGCGGAAGCGGTCGGCCTGGGCAAGCAGGATCGAAAGCTGTTCGAAAGTGTACTGCGTCAGGCTGTCGCGATCGACCCGAACGCTAAGCTGGAGTGGCGTCTGGAGAACCTGATCATGCTGGAGCGCGCGCGTTGGCTGCTGTCGCGCGCGGACGATCTCTTTCTCGGCGCACCGCCCGACACGACCAGGGGAAGACACAACTTTCACGAATTTCACGTGGGATTACGATGAGACGCACCTTGTTGCTCGCTGTTCTTTTCGCTCAGGTTCTTGCACCCGATGTCGCGCAGGCGCAGGGCGCCGTACGCATCCGACTGGGGACGCTCGCGCCGCAGGGCTCCTCGTACCATCGCATCCTTCAGGAGATGGGTGAGAAGTGGAAAGCTGCGACCAACGGTCAGGTACAGCTCACGATCTACGCGGGCACGATGGGGAGCGAGCTGGAGCTCGTTCGGCGCATGCGCGCCGGCCAGCTGCAGGCCGCCGCTGTCACCACAACGGGGCTGGCATCCATAGATCGCGGCGTTGCCGCCCTGCAGAACATCCCGATGATGTTCCGTACGCTCGACGAGCTGGATTACGTCAAAGCGAGGCTCGGCCCGATGCTGGACAAGCGCCTCGAGGCCAAGGGATTCAAGGTCTTGTTCTGGGGAGACGCGGGCTGGGTTCGATTCTTCACGCGAGACAAGATCGATCGCCCCGAAGAGCTCAAGCGTCTGAAGACATTCGTTACGGCCGGGGAGACGCAGCAGTTCGAGCTGATGAAGTCGGCGGGGTACTCTCCGGTCGCGCTCGAGTGGGCCGACGCACTCACGTCACTGCAGACGAAGATGATCGACGCAGTGCCGACGATTCCGTACTTTGGGCTCGCGACGCAGGTGTACACGATCGCGGGGTACATGCTCGACCTGAATTGGGCGCCGGTCGTCGGTGCGCTGATCGTCAATCAGAAAACCTGGGACGCGCTGTCGCCGCAACAGCAGGCGGCGTTGTCGGCCGTCTCCCTCGAGACGGGCAAGCAGTTCCAGGCGCAGGGGAGAAAGGAAGCCGACGAAGCCGTGGCGGCCATGCAGAAGCGTGGGCTCACTGTTGTCCCGATTCCGCCGCCGCTGCTCACCGAGTGGCGCAAGACAAGCGAACAGATGTATCCGAAGATCCGAGGCTTCATGGTGCCGACCGATATGTTCGACGAAGTCGTGCGCCTCGTGACGGAGTACCGGTCGCGCCCGGCGCGCTAGCGTGAGCGAGACCCCGACCAGCGCAGGCGGGGTGGAGAGCGCGGCAGCCGTTGAGCTGCTGCACGAAATGCCGCCGTTCCAGGAGCGCAAGCGGCTGCGCATCGAGGACGGCGTGCTGGCGGCCACGCTCGGCGCGATGATGCTGTTGCCGATTCTCGAGATCCTGCTGCGCAAGACGCTCTCGCGCGGGATCTCGAACGAGCCGGCGATCGTGCAGCATCTCGGACTGGTGGCGGGAATGATCGGGGCGGCGATCGCGGCGCGCGACGGCCGGTTGCTCACCATCGGCTCCGCCGAGGCCCTGATCAAGCCGGCGTGGCGCCCTGCGACTCGTTTCGTCGGCCGAGTGGTGGCTGCTGTCATCGGAGTGCTCCTGTGCTGGGCGAGCGTGCAATTCGTTCGCGATGAGCGCGCATCGGCAACAGTGCTGGCGTACGGCGTTCCGGTATGGGTCGCGCAGGCCGTTCTGCCGATCGGTTTCGCGCTGATCGCCTGGTTTCTGCTCAAGAGCGCGGCGAAGCAATGGAAGGGGCGCATCGTGGCCGCGGCCGCTGTCGCGCTGCTCATTTTTCTTCTGGCGAACCCGCCGATCGATGCGCAACGCCTCGTGGTGCCCGCCTTCGTGGTCCTCCTGATCGCCACGATATTCGGGACACCGATCTTCGCGGTGCTCGCCGGAGCTGGACTGATTCTCTTCTGGAAGGACGGATCGCCGCTCGCGTCGCTCACCATCGACCACTACGGCCTCGCGACCAATCCGACGATCCCGACTGTTCCGCTGTTCACGCTGGCGGGATATTTCCTCGCCGAGGGCGGCGCGTCGCGGCGTCTGATCCGCGTCTTCAATGCGCTCGTCGGCAATCTGCGCGGCGGGCCCGCGGTGCTCGTCGCGCTGGTGTGCGCGTTCTTCACGTCGTTCACGGGCGCCTCCGGCGTGACGATCCTCGCGCTGGGTGGACTGCTGATGCCGGTCCTCCTCGCCGCGGGATACTCGGAGAAGGTCTCGCTCGGCTTGATCACCGGCACGGGATCGATCGGGATGCTCCTGCCACCGTGCGTGCCGCTGATCTTCTATGCGGTGATCGCGGGGGTGGACATTCGCGACATGTTCCTCGGTGGCATCGCCCCCGCGTTCTTCATCATCGCGCTCGCCGCCGCGTGGGGGATCAGCCAGGCGCCGCCGCGCGCGGCGAAGGTTGCGGCGAGCAGGTTCGACTGGCGCGAAGTGCGCACTGCCATGTGGGAGGCGAAATGGGAGCTGTTGCTGCCGATCGTCGCCGTCGGGTCGCTGTTCAGCGGCCTCGCAACTCCCGTCGAGGCAGCCGCGCTCACCGCGCTCTACGCGTTCGTCTGCGAGACGTTCGTGTACCGCGATCTCCACATCATCCGTGACGCACCACGGGTGATGGCGGAAGCCGGAGTGCTCGTCGGCGGCGTGCTGTTGATCCTTGGAGTTGCGCTGGGGCTGACCAACTATCTCGCGTTCGCCGAGGTACCAGCCCGCGCGGTGGACTGGGTGACGGCACACGTTCACTCGAAGATTCTCTTCCTGCTGCTCGTGAACGTGTTCCTGCTGATCGTTGGAATGCTGATGGACGTCTACTCGGCGATCGTGATCGTCGTGCCGCTCCTGATTCCGCTCGGCAAAGCGTTTGGCATCGATCCCATTCACCTCGGCATCATCTTCCTGGCAAACCTGGAGCTCGGCTATCTGCATCCGCCCGTCGGACAGAACCTGTTTCTTTCGTCCCTGCGCTTCAACAAGCCTGTGATGCAAGTGTTCTGGGCAACGCTGCCGATGTTGCTCGTGTTTCTCGTTGGGGTCCTGTTCATCACGTACGTTCCGGTGCTGACGACGGCGTTGCCGCACGGGCTCGCGCGCTAGCCGCAGGGCCTGGAGTTTAGCCGGAATCTCTACGCAATTCGTCGGTGATCTCTACGCATGTTTTCGTATATGGACAGGGTGACGGCGGCAGCAAGTTGAGAGACATCAACAGCCGCCGGGAAGGACCATGCGAAAACGTGCTCTGCTGTTACTGCCGATTGCACTGGTGACGTTTCCGCGAGCTCACGGAAACGCACAAGGGACCGTATCGGAACGGCCCAGCGTCACGGTGTCGACGTTCGAGTTCGGAACGGTCGCCTCTCAACTCATGGGTGACGAGAGGACGCGCCGCGGCATGGAGCGTGTCGGCGTGCGCGATGGCAACGCATTTGTCGCGGCGTTGGGCACAGGGGTCGCCGATCTCGTTGTCGAACAGCTCGTCGAAAGCGCGCGCTTTCGAGTCTACGAGCGAAGGCAGCTCGACGCAGTCAGAGGCGAGCAGCGGCTGGGCGGTGGCGAGAAAGGTGACATACCGTCCGCGCGCTACATCATCACCGGTTCCATCACTCACCTTGGCCTGAACGACAAGGAAGTCGGCGGTATTGCGGCTGGCATTGCGACGCGCGCCCTGTTCGGAGGCCTCGGTGCACTCAGCGCAAAGAGCAGCTCCACCACGCTTCGCTTGACGGCGCGCGTTGTGGACACGCACACAGGCGAGATCGTGGGAAGCTTCACCGCAGACGGTGTCTCGAACAAGCGTTGGGGGCTCAAGGCGTTCGGTCTCGGGAATGGAGGATTCGGCGGCGCACAGATACTGGATCAAAACTTCAGGGAGTCGGCGATCGGCGAAGCCGCCACTCGCGCTGCGGCGGCGATCGTGGAGCGTGTGATTGCGCTGCGCGCAACGCGACTCGGCCCATGACGTATCTCGCATGCTTGCGCTTTGAGATCAAACAATTGGTAACAGCCTTCAACGTGTTAAATCCTTGTTGACGAACGAAACTGTCGCGACGAGAAACCGTACGCTCATGTCGGCCCTTCCTGGTGGGAGATATGTCCGTTCGCTTCTCGATCGCGGCAGCAAGCCTCCTCGTCCTCTCGTCTGTCCTTCCTGCATTCGCGCAGGCACCTGCTGGTCCCCCGAACGTTGGTCCTCCGCCCGCCGCTCCCGGTGAGATCCGCGGTCGGATCATAGAAGGAAAGACGGATCAGCCTGTCGCGCGGGCCTCCGTTTCAGTTCGCGTCAAAGGTGGAACGACAATCGTCACCGGCGCGATCGCGTCGGCCGATGGCGGCTTCCGACTGTTGGGTCTTCGTCCCGGTGTGTACTCGCTCAGAGCGACGTACATCGGATTCACGCCGGTCGTTCACGAAGTGACGATCGCGCCCGCCTCGCCAGTCGTGACGCTCCCTGACATCAAGCTCACGCGCGCCGCGGTGGAGCTGGCGGGTGTCTCCGTCACCGAAGAGCGGACGACGATGGTCGTCGAGCCCGATCGCAACACGTATCGCGCCAAGGACGTGGCTCCCGCGGCCGCGAACGCCAGCGAAGTCCTCGACGCCGTGCCGTCGGTTCAAGTCGACGGCGACGGCAAGGTGAGCCTGCGTGGCAATGAAAACGTCGCCATACAGATCAACGGACGTCCAACGCCGATGCGCGGGACGCAGCTGGCGGCATACCTCAAGAGTCTGCCGGCCAACATTCTCGAGCGCGTCGAGGTCGTGCCGAATCCATCTGCCAAATACGACCCCGAAGGAATGGCGGGAATCATCAACATCGTGCTCAAGCAGAACGTCGATCTGGGGCTCAGTGCTTCGCTCAACAGCGCCATGTCCCAACCCGATCGCTACTTCGCGTCGGGGAACGTCGGCTATCAGAGCGGCGCGCTCAGTACGCTCACCACTGGCGGCTTCAATCGCGATACCCGCACCATCGCGGGCATCAATGACCGCGAGCGGTACGACGCACTCCGCGCGCTGACGGGGGTGACCGCGCAGGACATCGACAGCGACGCGAGAAATGCCGGGCAGAACCTCACGTCGAGCTTCGACTACGCATTCAACAAGCGCGACGTACTGTCCAACGCGCTGACCCTGAATCATCGCGACTCACGTGATGGCGCGGTGAACCTGTACTCGGAGCTCGACGGGTCGCGCGCGATCGTCGACACGTACTTCCGGCCAAAGAACGCCGACGCCAGCGGCTGGATGTTTGACTACAACGCGGCGCTCAAGCGCACCTTCGAGCCCCGCAAGCACGAGCTGTCGGGTGAGATGCGCTTCAATCGTTCGCGTGACGAGGATTCGCAGCTGCTCTGGCGGCAGGCGACCATGGCCGGCAGCTCGACGGAGCTCGAGCGTGACGCTACCGACGCGCTGTCGAAACAGTTCACCGGCCAGATCGACTACACCAAGACGATGAAGCCACGCACGAAGCTCGAGACGGGCTACAAGGCGAATCTTCGCTGGCTGGACCGCGACTTCGTCGTCGACAAGGATGTGCTTGGGGTCGGGACGTGGACGCCGAGCGCGCAAAGCAACGCGTTCGAGTTCGACGAGTCGGTGAACGCCGTCTACGCAGTCCTGAGCCAGGGTGTTCAGAAGTTCGATCTCCAGGCGGGGCTGCGCGGCGAGCACGCGGACCGCGACTTCGCGCTGGCGCAGACAGCCACTCGGTATCCATACAAGTACAACAGCCTGTTCCCCAGCGCCGTCGTGTTGTATAACGCAACGTCGGCGACGCAGCTCAAGGCCAGCTACTCGCGCCGCATCCGTCGGCCAGGGACACAGGAGCTCAATCCCTTCGTCACGTACTTCGACATCAACAACGTCTTCATCGGTAATCCGTCGCTCGCACCGGAGTACACCAACGCGTTCGAGCTTGGCGCCACGAAAAACGGCAAACGCGGCACGCTCCAGTTCTCGCCCTTCTACCGTCAGACGACGAACATCATTCGTGTCGACATCAACACCACGGATACGATCGGCGGACGCGAAGTCACCTCGGTGTCGTTCAGGAACTTGGCGTCGAGCAACTCGTGGGGCACGGATCTCAATGGGTCACTGCGACTCGGCCCGAAGCTCAACGGCTTCGCCGGGTTCAACGTGTTCAAGATGGTCACCGACGGCGGATCGACGAGCAGCCTCGGCTCCAACGGCGTCACGTGGATGGGACGCGTGAACGGAACGTCCGAGCTGACCAAGACGCTGGTGCTGCAGGGATCGTATTTCTATCGGGCGCCGATGAAGATCGAGCGCGGCCAGTTCAATGCCATGCACATGGCGAACATCGCGTTGCGCAAGAAGCTCGATGGCGACAAGTCGAGCGTGACTCTGCGAGTCAACGATCCCTTCAACACCGGCACGTTCGGTGTCAAAGCTGGCGACGACAAGGTCATCCAGATCACGCAGCGGAATTTCCAGTCCCGCATGGTGTGGCTGGCGTTCCAGTACAACTATGGTCGTCCGCCGAGGGTGCGGCAGCCGAGGCAGGAGGACCAGGGTGGCTCGCAGGCAGGGTTCCCTCCTCCATAGAAGTGCGAACTGCAAACCGCGCAACTGCAACTGCAGGGCTGAGTGCTGAGGACCTCCAAGTTCTCTGTACACAGGTGTAGAGAATCGAGATAGTTGGCGAGTTGAACAGCGACACCGAAGGTCCCTTGGTGTCGCTGTTCTACTCTACACCTACCTGACGTCCCTACACCTGCAAACAGAAAACTTGGAGGTCCTGTGGTTTCTGAGTGCTGACTGTAAATGCAACATTCAGCATCTCACCATTAAACCCTTTGGTCCCGCCCCGGTACCAATGAGCATGCCCTACACAATTCGCGGTCTTGTTTTGGTCGCGCTGGCCCTCTGTTATCCCGTGCTCGGCTTGGCGCAGCCGCCCGCAATGTTCCGCGGCGACCCGGCGCACTCGGGCCAGTATCGCGGTGGAGGCGGCGTCATCGTGGGCCTGCAGTGGCGCGTCCCAACCGACGGCGACGTCACCTCCTCCCCCGTGATCGTGGGGGACGTCGTGTACGTCGGCACCGACGATGGCCACCTCCTCGCGCTCGATCGTCTGACGGGCCGGACGCGCTGGCGCTATGACGCAAAAAGCGCGGTGCAGTCGTCGCCGGCGGTCGCGCGCGGGCTGGTCTTCATCGCCTCGCGCGACGGAGTCGTGCACGCCGTGCACGCGAGCACCGGCACTGTCGCTTGGCGTCGGCCAACCGGCGCGTCTTTGCCATTCCCCTGGGGTCACGAGAGCGGCGATCGATACATCTCGTCCGCTGTTTACTCGGACGGGTCCGTGTACATCGGAGCCGGTGACGGGTACGTCTATTCGCTCAACGCAGCCACGGGCCAAGTCCGCTGGCGTGCCCGCACGGAAGGCCGTGTCCGCGCCACACCGGCGGTGGCCGACGGTCGTGTGTTCGCCGCCTCCTTCGACGGACGCGTCTACGCATTCGACGCGGCGTCGGGCGCGCTGCGCTGGCGCTATGAGACCGAGGGCGTGCGCCTCAACTCCGCCAACTTTGGCTTCGACAGGCGCAGCGTTCAGTCTTCACCCGCCGTCGCCAATGGCGTCGTGTTCGTCGGCGCACGCGACGGCTTTCTCTACGCGCTCAACGCAACGGACGGCACACTGCGCTGGCGTTTCGACCACAAGGTCTCCTGGGTGAACGCCTCCCCTGCTGTAGCGAACGGCGTCGTGTACGCCGGCAGCTCGGACGGCCACTTCGTCCAGGCCGTGGACGCTGCCACCGGTGCGGAGCGCTGGCGCGCCGAAACCGGGCCTGCGATCGTCTGGTCGTCCTCCGCTGTCACCGACCGACATGTCTTCTTCGGCGATGGCGCGGGACGACTACACGTCGCCGACATCGCGACCGGCAAGATCGTGGCGACATTCCGCACTGGCGCCGGGGTATTCAGCTCGCCGGTGGTCGACGCCAACCTCGTCGTCTTCGGGAGCAGCGATGGTGGCGTCTACGCGCTGCGCCTCGGCGGAGAGGCGACGACGGTCAAACGTGCCGTCTTCTTCGACTCGGCGTACACGAGCATCTCGTCGATCGGGAATTCGAACGAGGTGTCGGCCTACATGAAGAACCGTGGCTATGAGGTTCTGGACGCCACGGCGCTGGTGAGTTTCCTCGAGGCCCGCGTCACCGACCACGCGCCCAGCGTCGTGGTGTTCGCCATCGACGCGCTGCCGGCGGCCGCGGCGGCTGCGCCTCTGCGGACGTCGCTCGTCCGCCGCTATCTCGACGCTGGAGGAAAGATCGTCTGGAGTGGAATACCGCCGATGATCTGGCCCGTCGAACCAGGCGGTAAGCGCGGCGGCTTGAACGAGCTCAAATGGGACCAACCTGAGGAGCTGCTGGGCGTCTCGCACGCTGCGGCGATCTTCGACGCGCGCGGGGTGCGCGCGACGGAGTCGGGGCGCCGCTGGGGACTTCCGTCGCGTTGGCGCTCATCGTGGGCCGTTTCCCCCGATGCCGTCTCGGAAGTGCTCGGCCTGGACGACTGGGGGCTCGCGTCGAGCTGGGTGAAGCGGTTCGGCGGCCCGGCCGGCACTGGATTCGTTCGCGTCGATTTCACTGATCTGTTGGGCGCGTTTCTAGCTGCCGAGTATCGACCTGAGGGTCGCTAGAGCATCATCCTCGAGAGTTTGGTGAGGCCGCGTCACTCTGCTAACGTCTGAATCCATGCGTCCTCTCGCTTTCACGTTTCCGTACGTCCTCGTCTTCGTAGCGCTGTTCGTTTGGGGATTTTTCGCCGAGGGACGCCTGGTGAGCAAAGCCATTGGCGAGACTGCGGCTGCACGCGCGCCTCAGGACAAGGGGTCCCTGGCCGTCGTAATGGTCACACAAGGTCTTGGATTCGCCGCGGCGTTTTTCCTCGCGTGGGCGCCGTTCGGCCGAGTCCACGAGCAGAGGATCATCTTCTGGGTCGGCATCGCGGTCTTGGTCACCGGCATCGTGCTGCGCCGACTGTGCTTTCGCGCCCTGGGCCAGTCGTTCACCGGCGAAGTTCGCGTGCGCGCCGAACAGCGCGTCATCACCTCGGGCCCGTATCGCTGGGTGAGACATCCCGCGTATACGGCTGGCATCCTCATGATCGTGGGTGTCGCGCTCACGCTCGGCACCTGGCTCGGGGCTGTGATCGCGTTGCCGCTGACTGTCGGCGGCTACTGGTATCGCGTCCGCGTCGAGGAGCGCGCACTGATGGACACGCTCGGACCTGCGTATCGCGAGTATGCTTCGCGCACGTGGCGATTCATTCCGTTCATCGTTTGATCTCGGGGCGCGCCCGCGATTGCCGGACAGCAGCTCCGCGCTTGACAAACTGTCTCAGTTGCCTGATACTTGAGTTATCATGGAACGGTCACGCACAACCACACCAAATGTCGAGCTCGAGCTTTTCCTGGCGCTCGCTCGCGCGTATGCCACAGCGACCCGCCGATTCGACGGCCGCCTCGGAGCATGGCACGGAATCGGGTTCGCCGACTTCGCCATTCTCCTGCAGCTGCATCGCGCGCCGGATCGCCAGCTCCGACGCGTGGATCTGGCGGAGCAGCTCGGCCTCACGGCGTCCGCGGTCACGCGAGCGCTGATTCCACTCGAGAAGATCGGGCTGGTTTCGCGAAAGGCCGACCCCAACGATGCCCGGGTCAGCTATGCCACCATGACCGCGGCGGGTCGGCGCGTTCTCGAGGAATCGCTCGAGAGCGCGGGGGCGATCAGCCGAGAGATCGTCGGCCATGACGACGAACTCGTCGGCGACTGTGCCGCCTTCCTCGCGGGCATGGCAGGGGGAGAGCCGCAGCGCCGGCCAGTAAAATCCAGAGCGAGGTAAGGGACATTGCGCGACGCTGTCACGCATGACGATCTTCGGGCCCATGGAGGAGCTCGAGACGCTGCGCGAGGCGGTCCGGCTGACGCCGCACAACGTACCACTTCGACGGCATCTGGCCGACGTGCTTCTCAAGCACGGTCTGCCCGCCGAGGCGGAGCAGGAATACCGGGACGCCCTGGCGCTCGCGCCTGACGATCCCGAGCTGAAGCTCGGCCTCGCGCGGGCCTTCTTCCAGCAGGGCAAGGCCAGTCACGCGCTCGTCATCGTCGAGGACATGGCGAAGCGGTCAGACGCGTCGGGTCGCGTCCACGTCCTTCTCGCAAAGCTGCTCGCTGCGGCGGGGGACGTCGCGCAGGCGGTCCAACAGTACCGGCGTGGAGTGGAGAAGGACAGCGCGGCCGCCGACCCGGAGTTCGCGGCGCGACTCGGCATCGGGGCGGAGAAGCGCGACCGCGACAGCGGAGGCGAGACCGTGGACGGAAGGGTGCGCGCAGGATGGGACGATGATGAGCCGTCCGAGCCCGCCGCAGCGGAGGTCGAGCGCCCCACCATCCGCTTCGACGACGTCGGCGGCATGCAGGAGGTGAAGGAGGAGATCCGGCTCAAGATCATCCACCCACTGAAGCACCCGGAGCTGTATCAGGCGTACGGCAAGGCGATCGGCGGAGGGATTCTGATGTATGGCCCTCCGGGTTGCGGCAAGACCCACCTGGCGCGCGCCACCGCGGGGGAGATCCAGGCCGGCTTCATCTCCGTCGGCATCAGCGACGTGCTCGACATGTGGCTCGGCAACAGCGAGCGGAACCTGCACGAGTTGTTCGAGCAGGCACGGCGAAACAAGCCGTGCGTCCTCTTCTTCGACGAGGTGGACGCGCTCGGCGCGAGCCGCAGCGACATGCGCCAGAACTCGGCCCGGATGATCATCAATCAGTTTCTCTCCGAGATGGACGGAGTGAAGTCGTCGAACGAGGGTGTGCTCATCCTGGCGGCGACCAACGCGCCCTGGCACCTGGATTCGGCGTTCCGGCGACCGGGTCGATTCGATCGGATACTTTTTGTGCCCCCGCCAGACGCCGCGGCGCGGGCGGCGATCCTCCGGCTGCACGTGCGCGGCAAGCCGGTCGAGGATCTCGACTTCGATCACCTCGCGAAGAAGACCGAGGGGTTCTCCGGCGCGGACCTGCGCGCGGTCGTCGATCTTGCGGTGGAAGCCAAGTTGCGCCAGGCGATGAAATCCGGCGTGCCTCAGCCGTTGACCACGAAAGACCTGGCGGCGGGCGCCACCACGCAGAAGCCCACCACGCGCGAGTGGTTCGCGACCGCGCGCAACTATGCCCTGTACTCCAATCAGGGCGGGATCTACGACGACATCCTCACGTACCTGAAGCTGAAGTGAGCGTCGAGCGCGGCAAGCTGCTCTTCCAGCAGTCACGCTACGATCTCGCCGAGGCGGAGCTGCGCCAGGCAATTGGCCAGGAGCCCGAGCACCGGTACGCGCGCGCGCTGCTGGCGCTCACACTGATGCTGCGCGGCAAGCTCAAGGAAGCGACCAGCGAGGCGCAGGAGGCCATTCATATCGCTCCGGATTACGCCTTCGCGCACTACGCGCTCGCCAAAACCTGGTACGCTCGTAACGACTACGACAAGTCGCGCGACACGATCCTGGAGGCGATTCGTCTGGATCCCAACAGCTCCGACTATCGCTTTCATCTGGCGGCCATCCACTTCGACGAGCAACGCTTCAGCGACGCGCTCCAAGTAGCGGAAGATGGACTCGAGCTCGATCCAGAGGATCCTGATTGCGCGAATCTTCGCGTCAGGGCGCTGGTCAAGCTCGGCCGAGGCGGCGAGGCAGCGGAAGTGATCGACGCGACGCTGGCTCGCGATCCGGAGAACGCCGCGACGCACGCGAACAAGGGCTGGGCGCTGTTGCACGAAGGCAATGCGGACGAGGCGCTGCCCTACTTCAAGGAGTCGCTGCGTCTCAACCCGCACCTCGACTGGGCGCGACAGGGAATCGTGGAAGCCATGAAGGCTCGCAATCCCGTGTACGGGATGATGCTCCGCTATTTCCTGTGGATGTCGACGCTGAGCCCGCGCACGCGATGGTGGGTGCTCTTCGGGGGCTACTTCGTCAGCAGGATAACGGGACTGCTGGCTCTGTGGCTGCTGTTCGTGTTGTTCACCTGGATAGCGGAACCGCTCTTCAATCTGATCTTGCGCCTCGACCGCTTTGGGCGACAGGCGCTGTCTCGCGAGCAGATCGTGGAATCCAACTGGATCGGGGCCGGGCTGGCGCTGTCGGTGTTGTCCGTCGTCGTGTATGTCGTGTTCAAGCAGGACGCGGCGCTGGTGTCCGCCATTGTGTTCGGCCTGCTCGTCGTTCCCGTGGCGGGGGTCTTTCACGCCCCACTCGGCTGGCCGCGAATGGTGATGTTGGCCTATACGGGATTCACGGCGCTTCTCGGCTTGGTGTCGGTCTTCACCGTCACGTTCGGGCCTGAATTCGAGAAGAATCCTTGGGCTGCGGCATTCGTCGCGTTCGTGGTGTTCGCCATCTTCAGTGGATGGGCCGCCAACTATCTCGGCACTCGGCGCGTGAAGCGGTGAGGTGAACGATGTTCAGACAACTTGTCATCGGCATTGGCGTATCGGTCCTCGTTGTGGGCTGTGACAGCTCGACGGACCCTACGGTCGAGGACGTGGCCGGTTCGTACAGCGCGTCGGCCTTCGTCACGACGACCAACGGTGTGAACACGGATGAGTTGAGCCGGGGTGCGACTCTTACACTCGTCCTCTCATCGAGCGGGTCGGTCACGGGTCATCTGCACATTCCGGCGGACAACATCAGTCCAACGCTGGATGCCGACATGGCCGGAACGTGGGCATTGTCCGGACGTACGGTCACGTTCACGCAGACCGCCGACACCTTTATCCGCAACATGTCGTTCGGATTCGTGCATGGCACCCTGAATGGTGACCGGACTTTTGGCACCACGCGCGTGCAGTTGTTGTTGAGTCGTTGAGGTTCTCGGCGCGGCCCGACGTTTGAGATCTCAGTGGCAGCTGTTTTAACGCCCGCTTGTGCTCCAGTCGCGCGCGTGCCGCCGGCGTATGCCCGACATGGCGGTAACCGCCAGTTTGAATGTCGATCTGGCTATGTCTCGTTCGACGTCTGTATGGATAGTTTGATCGGCTCTCACTTTTGACAACCATACGACGATGCGAAAGCTCATTGTGCACGAGTTCATGTCGCTGGACGGCGTGATGCAGGCGCCCGGAGGAAAGGACGAAGATCGCGACGGCGGCTTCGAGCATGGCGGCTGGACCATTCCCTATTGGCACGACGACATCGGCGTGACGTTCGGCACGCTCATGCAGAACGTCGACGCATTCCTGCTGGGCCGGCGCACGTATGTCACGCACGCGGCCGCGTTCGAGCCCATGCCCGCCGGTGATCCGTTCGGCGACCTGATGAATGCACCGAAGAAGTACGTAGTGTCACGCACCCTAAAGAAGCCGACCTGGCGCAACACCACGATCATTCGCGACAACGTCATCGACGCCGTGCGCAAGCTTAAATCGGAGCCGGGGAAGAACATCGTGACCGACGGCAGCAGTCAGCTCGTGCACGCTCTGCTCGAGAATGACCTGATCGATGAGCTGTATCTGCACGTGTACCCGCTGACGCTCGGCAAGGGAAAGCGCGCGATACCGGAAGGTCTTCATACCACGTTCCGGTTGACCTCCGCCAAGCCGTATCCGACTGGTGTCGTGGGTCTGCATTACGAGCGCGAACAGCCGAAGTGAACAAGTCGCCGCCGCACGAGTACGTGCAGATTGCGGCGAGCAGGAGGATGGAGAGTCGTCGAAGCAAGGTGAAGCCGTGAGAGGAGAAAGGGTGGCGATGCGATGGCGTCGCCATTGTGCGGGAATGCGCGCGGTTGTGCAATAAAGCTTGAACTGAAAACGCCAACAAAAGAAGTATCCGCGATGTTGTCCGCGTCATCTGCGTCAATCCGCGTTGAAACAGCCGCCCGCTTGTGCCGTACGGGCCGCGGGCCTTCCGCTTGTGCCCGACTTGGCGGTACCGAGCGGCTGGCAAAGGACCAACCCATGTCGATTCCGCCAGGTGTCGTTCGACGTCCATATAGACAGGGTTGATCGGCGGCCGGCTCGAAGACGTCGGAGCGCGTCAGCTCGCCAAAACGAGGAGATTCGACAATGCTTGCGATCGCCAGAGGGATAAAGGGTTCGTTGACCGTCGCGGCCCTCGTGGCCGCCAACTTTGCACTGGCCGCGGACGCGCAGGCGCAGGACAAATGGGGCGCCGGCGCCGGGAAGGGTGCGGGCAAGTACGCAGACGTCAACGGGATCAAGCTGTACTACGAGATTCGCGGAAGCGGCCGACCGCTCGTGCTGCTGCACGGCGGGCTGGGCGCGACCGAGATGTTCGGACCCAACCTGCCGGCGCTGTCGAAGGGACATCGCGTGATCGGCGTCGATCTGCAAGGACATGGGCGCACCGCGGACATCGATCGGCCGCTGGATCCGCAGTTCATGGCGGACGACGTGGCGGCGCTGATCAAGCACCTCGGCTTGCAGAAAGCCGACATCATGGGCTACTCGCTCGGCGCGGCCGTCGCGCTGCAGGTCGCGATCCGCCATCCCGAGGTAGTGAACAAGGTCGTCGCGGTGTCGACCGTCGCGCGTCGCAGCGCGTTTTACCCGGAGATTCTCGAGCAGCAGAAGCAGGTGAACGCGCAGATGGCCGATCAGTTGAAGCAGACGCCGATGTACGAGATGTACGCGCGTCTGGCGCCGAGGAAGGAAGATTGGCCGCGGCTGCTCCAGAAGATCGGGGACTTCATGGCGAAGGATCTCGACTACACGGCGCAGATCGCGACGATCAAGGCGCCGGTGATGTTCGTGCAGGGGGACGCGGACATCGTTCCGCCCTCGCACGCCGTGGAGTTGTTCGGTCTCGTCGGCGGTGGGAAGCGCGACGGTGGCTGGGACGGTTCAGGACGTCCGCAATCTCGTCTCGCGATTCTGCCGGGAGTGACGCACTACGCGATGGGCGCGGATCCGGTGTTGGCGAAGACGGTGATCCCGTTCCTCGACGAGGGCATCGCGGTCAAGAGATAGGCGTAGAGGCCAATTGAACAACAGAGGGCACAGAGAACACAGGTACACTCTGTGTCCTCGGTGGTTCAATCGTTAGTACGCTGCGGGGCTCTGCCGTGGGTCGCGCGTGCGACGATGTTCTCCAACATCTCCTGTCGTCCGGACCTGAGCGCGGGCTCGCCGTTTTTCGCGATGTAAGCTTCGCAGTCGGCCAGGGTGGCGTTACCGCCGAGAACTTTTCGTCCCAGCTCGCTCTCCCAACCTGCGTATCGTTCCCGCACGAACTTTTCCAGCTCCCCGTCTCGCATCAGCGCATCCGCCACGATCAGCCCGAGCCCGAACGCGTCCATGCTGCCGACGTGCGCATGCATCAGATCGATCGGTTCGACTGACTGTCTCCGCACCTTCGCGTCGAAGTTGAGCCCACCAGTCTTGAACCCGCCCATGCGCAGCACTTCCAGCATGATCCCGGTGGTCAGTCGGACATCGGTCGCGAACTGATCTGTGTCCCACCCCAACAGCTCGTCCCCGACGTTTGCATCGATCGAGCCGAGGGCTCCCGCGAGGCGCGCGACGCGCAGCTCGTGCACCATGCTGTGCCCCGCCAGCGTTGCGTGGTTCGTCTCGATGTTGAGCTTCAATTTGTCGAGCAGGTCGAACTCGCGGAGAAAGTTGAGGCAGGCTTCGGCGTCGGAATCGTATTGATGCACCGTCGGCTCCTTCGGCTTCGGCTCGATGTACAGCTGGCCGGTGAAGCCGATCGACGCCGCGTGCTCAGCGGCCATCCGGAGGAATCGCGCGTATTGCTCGCGCTCCCGCTGCATGTCCGTGTTGAGCAGTGTCTCGTATCCCTCGCGCCCGCCCCAGAACACGAATCCGGCTCCTCCGAGCGCGTGCGTCGCCTCCATCGCGTGCTTCACCTGGGCCGCGGCGTACGCGAAGACGTGCGGGTCGGGGTTGGAGGCCGCGCCGCTCATGTAGCGCGGGTGCGAGAACAGCGACGCCGTCCCCCACAGCAATTTCACACCACTGGAGCGCTGCTTCTCGTCTGCATACTTCGTCATCGCCTCGAGATGCTTCACCGTCTCCGCGAAGCTGCTCCCCTCGGGAGCGATGTCGCGATCGTGGAAGGTCCAGAAACCGATCTTCAGCTTCCGCATCAGCTCGAAGGCGGCGTCCATCGTCTCGCGCGTCCGCTGCATCGGTTCGGATGCACGCTCCCACTCACGCAGCATCGTCGGCATCCCGAAGGGGTCGGCACCTGTGCCGCGCATCGTATGCCAGTAGCACATCGCGAAGCGGAGATGCTCCGCCATGGTCTTTCCACCGACGACGCGCCGCGGCTCGTAGTGCCGGAATGCCGGCGGATCAGGAAAGTATTGCTTCATCGATGGCTCTCCTCACAGCGCAATGACCTAGAAAGCGGAATCTTCGCCAAGTTTCGGATTCTATGTCGAAGGGTGGACGCGGATGAGCGCCGATTGAGCCGATCACACGCTGATGAAAACCTCGAATGCAAAACAAAATGAAATCATCCGTGTTGATCCGATCGATCCGCCTCATCCGCGTCCACCACTTCGGACATAGTGGCTTGAGGCAGCGCTGTTATTCCTCAGGATGACATGCCAAGGGCTCGGAAAGACGACAAGCTAGGATACAGCGCTCGATATCGAGCGAACGCCTCGTCGTAGTTTCGCCCGTCCGGATCCGTTCGCTCGTTGACCCGCACGGTCGCGTCGCAAGCCTCCGTGACACGTGACCACACACCGGAGCGTACACCAGCCAAAACTGCCGCGCCGAACGCAGGGCCTTCCTCGCACGCCAGCGTCACGACGGGCACTCCGAACACGTTCGCCAACAGCTGCCGCCATAGTGTGCTTCGTCCTCCGCCTCCGGTCACGCGTACTTCTGACGGGACGACGCCGGCGACACGTCTCAGCGCCTCGAATCCGTCGCGCAGTCCGAACGTCACTCCCTCCACCACCGCGCGCGCCAGATGCGCGCGCGTGTGGTGCAGCGACAATCCGACGAACGCACCACGCGCATCGGGATCGATGTGCGGTGATCGCTCGCCCGCCAGATACGGGAGAAACACCAGCTCCTCCGGTGCGCGCTCCACTTGCTCCATGTCGCGCATGATCGCCTCGTAGGAGGTGCCCGCGCCGTAGATCACGTCTCGCAGCCAGCGCAGCGCGCCACCGGCGGACAGCATCACCGTCATCGCGTGCCAGCCACCGGTCGCATGACAGAAAAGATTCACGGCATCGTCGCGCTGCGAAGGCATCCGCTCGAGCGCCGCGAACACGACTCCGCTGGTGCCGATGCTCACACTCACGATGCCCTCGCGCACCGCGCCGGTGCCGACCGCGCCTGCGGCCTGGTCCCCCGCGCCCGCCGCTGTCCCGCTCTCTTTCACTGCCGGGAAGAGCCTGACGTCGACATCGAGTAGCTCGCACAGCTCGCGCGACCAGTCGCGTTTCGCTACGTCGAACACTCCAGTGCCGCTCGCGTCGGCGACATCCGTCATCCGCTCGCCGGTGAGGCGCAGACGGACGAAGTCCTTGGGGAGCAGCAGGGATTTCACCTGGCGAGCCTGGGTCGGCTCGTGCTTCCGCAGCCAGAGTAGCTTGGGCACCTGAAAGCTCGTCACCGGCGCGTTCCCCGTGACCGCGCGTACTCGCTCACTCCCCACGGTCTCTTCGATCGCACGGCATTCCGCCGCAGTGCGCTGGTCGTTCCAGAGCAGCGCTGGCCGAATCACACGGTCACGCTCATCGAGGAACACGGCGCCGTGCATCTGACCCGTGAATCCCGTCGGCGCATCCTTCGGCGCATTCAACTCTGCGAGACATTCCCGGACGGCGCGATGCCAATCCTCGGGATCCTGCTCGGTCCAACCTGGCGCCGGCGTCGCCATCGGATATGCCCGCGTGGCCGACCGCAGCACCGCGCCCTTTTCATCGATCAGCACTACCTTCGCGCCCGACGTGCCGACGTCTATCCCGACGAGCTGGCCGGCTCGATCGGCGCTCATCCGCGCCTACCTTGGAGCGCTGTCTCGAGCTGTTCGGCGATCTGCATGGCGCTTCAGAGAAGTGAGTGTCAAACCTGCCTCTCGATCGACCGTTTGGGCAGCCCTTTCTGGATCGATCCCGACCGCCGCGTAGGGGACACGACGTACCTACGCGCCGAGCATGCGATCCATGACGCGCGACGTTCGCGCGGCGCTTTCTCCCGTACTCGGCGGAGCGCCGCGACCGTTGAGCGCGTCCACGATCGTCTGGATCAGCGGCTGCTGGATGTGGGGCGGATTGGCGATCGGGAATTCCGTGCGTCCACGCGACGTCTCGAGCTCGATCGGTGAGGCGTCGAAGGTGACGTAGCTTATCCGTCCCTTCGTCCCCACGATCTCGGTGTGGTCCCGCCGATCGAACGCCACAAAGCACCATGTTCCCGTGCCGCGCGCGCCGGACTCGAAGCCGAACGTTCCGGTGACGGTGTCCTCCGGCTCGTACAGGCGCGCCTGGTTCGACGCCACGCCGTGAGTGTCGCCAACGGGACCGAGCGCGTAATCCAGGAAGTCCAGCATGTGCGACGCCATGTCCACGAAAAGCCCCCCGCCCGAGATCTCAGGCTTCACGCGCCACGGCAGCGCAGCGGGATTCATGACGCTGGCCGTCGGCGGTTCCGTGTACAGCACGTTCACGAAGCGCACGTCGCCGATCGTGCCGTCCTGAATCAGCTCGCGCACCTTGATGAAACGTGGGAGCACGCGCCGATAGTATGCCACGAAGAGCGGAACGCCGGCGTTCCTGCATGCGCGGATCATCTCCTCGCATTCGGTGAAGTTCATCGCCATCGGCTTCTCGACGTACACGGGTTTCCCCGCCGCCGCGGCGCGGAGCGTGTACTCCTTGTGAGACGACGGCGGCGTCGCGACGTACACCGCGTCCACCTGGTCGTCGTTGATCAGCGCGTCGGCGTCGACGTACCAACGCGGAACGCCGTGTCGTTGGGCGTAGTCGCGCGCGAGGTCACCGTTGCGTCGCATGACCGCGACGAGCGCGGAGTCGCGCGCCTTCTGGAATGCGGGGCCACTCTTCACCTCGGTGACGTCGCCGCAGCCGATGATCCCCCACCGGATGGTGCGCGCGCCCGCCCTCACACGACCGGAATCTTCAGCCACGCTCCACCCTGGCGAGCACTCTCCAGGGCCACGGCTAGGAACTGCATCCCCATCACACCGTCGTTGATGGACGGCGCGTCGACGTCGGAGGGTATCGCCTCGCCGGACACCTGCGCCGCGATGGCGCGAAAGGCTTCGCGATACACGTTCCCGAATGCCTCGAGGTATCCCTCGGGATGCCCTGATGGGACGCGCGTGAGCGCTTGCACGGCTTTCGCGTTGTAGCCGTTTCCGCGGCGCCAGATTTCGCGCGGTTTGTCGGGATACAGCACCACGAGCTCGTTGGGGTGCTCCTGCTGCCATTCAACTCCTGCCTTCGTTCCGTAGACGCGGAGCACGAGGCGGTTCTCTTCCCCCACCGCGATCTGCGACGCGTGCAGCACACCTTTCGCGCCGTTCTCGTAGCGCAGCAGCAGGTTGCCGTCGTCCTCCAGCGAACGCCCTTCCACGAACGTGGTGAGCTCCGCGCACAGCTCGCGGATCCGCAGGCCGGTGACGTACCGCGCCAGATGCTCCGCGTGCGTGCCTATGTCACCCAGACAACCCGACGCTCCGCTTTTCGCGGGATCCGTGCGCCAAGTCGCCTGCTTCTGCCCGGAACGCTCGAGCGGTTGCGATAGCCACCCCTGCGTGTACTCGACGACGACCTTGCGGACGTCACCTAGCGCGCCGCTGCGCACCAGCTCGCGCGCTTGCTTGACCATGACGTTGCCCACGTAGTTGTGGGTCAGCACGAACACGCGCTTCGAGCGCTTCACGACGTCGCGCAGCTGCACGGCCTGATCGAGATCGAATGCCAGCGGCTTGTCCAGCACGACGTTGAACCCCGACTCCAGGAACAGCTTCGCTGGACCGAAGTGCTGGTGGTTCGGCGTCACGATCGCGACGAAGTCCAACCGCTCGTCCTTTCCCAACTTCTGCTCGGCGGCCGCCATTTCCTCGTAGCTGCCGTAGGCGCGCTGCACGAAGAGATCCTTCGCCGACGCTTTCGATGTCTCCGGCTTCGAGGAGAAGGCTCCGGCGACCAGCTCCGCCATGCCGTCCATGCGCGCGGCGATCCGGTGCACGGCGCCGATGAAGGCGCCGCGCCCCCCGCCCACCATTCCGAAACGCAGTTTGCGGTCGAGCATGGCTGTCACCGTTTCTTGCGGGCGAATGCGGCGTCGAACGCCGCACCGCTCGTCGCGAAATCCAATCGCCGCACGAATCCCACGGCCTCGGTCGCCCCGTGCACGCGCTCCATGCGCGAGTCCTCCCATTCCACGGAGAGCGGTCCCTTGTAGCCGACGTCGTTGAGCGCGACGATGACATCCTCGAACTTCACGTCACCGCGGCCCAAGGAACGGAAGTCCCAGAACCTTCGCGGATCCCCGAAAGAAGTGTGGCCGCCGAAAACGCCCACGGTACCATCCCCATGATTCCACCACACATCTTTCATATGAACGTGGTGGATGCGCGCTCCGAACGTACGGATGAACCGCACGTAGTCGACCCCCTGATACGCCAGGTGTGACGGGTCGTAGTTGAACCCGAACCGCGCATGTCCCTTCACCGCCTCGACGGCGCGCTCCGCCGACGCGATGTCGAAGGCGATCTCACCCGGATGCACCTCGAGCGCAAAGTTCACTTTCGCCTTGTCGAACGCGTCGAGGATCGGTGTCCAGCGCCTAGAGAAATCCTGGAACCCCTGCTCCCAGTACTCCTGCGACGTGGGCGGGAAAGGATACACCGAATGCCACACCGAAGAACCGGTGAACCCGTTCACCACCGCGGCCCGGTCGCCGAAAAACGCGCGCGCGGCTTTGCCGGTCGCGATCATCTTCTCGGCGGCGCGTTTGCGCACTCCGTCGGCCTTGCCGTCGCCCCAGACGTCCGGTGGAAGTATGGCCTTGTGCCGCTCGTCGATCGCGTCGCACACCGCCTGCCCCACCAGGTGCGAGGAGATCGCGAAACACTGCAGCCCATGCTTCTCCAGCAGCTTCCACTTTTCGCCGACGTACTTCTTGTCCTTCAGCGCCGCGTCGACGTCGAAGTGGTCGCCCCAGCACGCCAGCTCGACGCCGTCATAGCCCATCTTCTTCACGAGAGGAGCGAGCTCGGACAGTGGCAGGTCGGCCCACTGTCCGGTGAACAGCGTGACGGGCCGAGGCATCAGATCAGTGGGGAGGTGGGAGGTAGGAGGGGGCGGTGGGGGAGAAAGTGTCCGGCAATATGGCCCCTCTGACCAGCGTTGCAAGGCGTCGCGCGGCGTCGGTGAAACTACCAGTAGCCGTGCCCGTATGGGTATCCAATAGGACAGTCAGGAGTGTACAGTGGCTCGACAGTGGGCGGCGGCATGAGGGCGATCGTGCAGGAGGGCTCCGGCTCGCCTGACGTGTTGAAGCTGCGCGAAATCGAGCGGCCGGCCGTCGGCGACGACGAGGTGCTCGTGCGCATCCGGGCCGCGTCCGTCAACGCCGCCGATTGTCACATGCTCAAGATGCGGCGTCCCGTGCTCCGGTTGATGGGCGACCGCAGAAAAGTTCTGGTTCCCGGCATCGACATCGCGGGGCATGTCGAGGCGGTCGGCGGACACGTGACGCGCTTCAAGCCGGGCGATGAAGTTTTCGGCGTCGCGAAAGGAGCGTTCGCCGAGTATGCGACCACGCGCCAGGACCGGCTGGCCGCGAAGCCGAAGTCTCTGTCGTTCAAGGAGGCGGCCGCGTTGCCGGTTGCGGGACTCACCGCGCTCCAGGGTCTGCGCGATAAGGCGCGCATGCAGCCGGGGGAGGGCAAGCGCGTCCTGGTCCACGGCGCCGGTGGCGGCGTGGGCACGTTCACCGTCCAGATCGCGAAGGCATTTGGCGCGTATGTCACGGCGGTCACGGGCACGCGGAATCTGGACCTAGTCCGCTCGCTCAATCCCGACCAGCTCATCGACTACACGCGCCAGGACTTCGCCGCTCGCGCTGAGAAGTTCGACGTGTTCTTCGACATCGCTGCGACGCGCTCGCTTCGTGATTGTCTGCGCGTGCTCGTGCCGAAGGGTGTGCTCGTCGGCGTAGGCGCTCCGAAGAAGGGCGGCGTCGGCGCAGTGCTGCTCGGGCTGCTCGGCACACTCGCGATGAGTGTGGTCGCGAGCCAGCGCGTCCTCATGTTCATCGCGAAGAGCCGCGCCGACGACCTCCGGGCGCTCGCGGAGCTGGCAAACGCCGGAAAGCTCAGGGCCGTGATCGATCGCGAGTACACGCTCGCCGAGACGGCCGAGGCGATCCAGTATGTTACGTCCGGTCAGGCGCGCGCCAAGGTCGTCATCGACATCGATGCCGCACACAACTGACACTCACATGAGACATTTCATCACCACGCTCGCCTTCATCCTCCTGGCCGTCGACATCGCCGGCGCGCAGTTCCCTGACCGTATCAGGACCGGTGCCCGAGTCCGGTTGTGGCTTCCGGACTACCAGCAGGAGCATACGCCGTGGCGACGTCAACTCCTGCGCGGCACTGTGAGCGGGATCGCGAGCGACAGCCTTCAGCTCACGGTGCGCGGCGCACAGGGCACCCTCTCGGTCCCGCGCAACGCGATCCGACGCATCGACGTGAGTCTTGGGCCCCCGTCGCGTGCGGCGAGCGCCTTCGAGCGCGCCGCGCAGTTCGCGATCTCGGGCGCCCTCTGGGCGGCATTCGAGAACGATCCGCAAAGCACGGAGTGGCCGCACTACAACCGCACGTGGCGCGCCGCGGGGGAGGGAGCCAAGTGGGGCGCCGCGTTCGGCGCCGTCATTGGATTCGTGTTCCCAACGGAACGCTGGCGCCGCGTCCGACTGAAGTGAGCTATGACAATTTTACCGCGAAGGTCGCGAAGAACTCGAAGAACTGATTCATTGTTTTTGTTTCCTTCGCGGCCCTTCGCGACCTTCGCGGTAAACACTGTTTGTGGTCCTTCTGACGCCTAGTCGCGTCGCTGCTGTTTCGCGAGCTCCTCGCGGTATCTCTTCTCGGCGTAGTCGATGTACTCGAGGTATCCCTTCCGATCAATGAAGGGCTCCGCCGGGTCTTTCGCGTTGGCGCGCTCGCGACGCTTGCGGCCCAAGTCGAAGAAGCTTCCGTGCGAGCCGAGGAAGATGTCCGCCGGCAGATTCCGCAGAGTCACGAAGCTCCGCTCGAAGTCGGACCGGATCCCTGGGTACGACTCCGGCTCGACGAGCGACATGAACGGCAGCATGCTCAGGCTGCAGACGTCGACCGCCAACAAATCACGGTCCCCGTGGCGGACAGGAAACGACCACGACGTACACCCCGGCGTGTGGCCAGCGGTGACATGCGCCGTCAGCGCGAGGGGGCCGACGCGGATCGTGGTGCTGTCCTTGAAGCGGTGGTCGACGCGCGGCTTGGGAAACCGGCCGACTCCAACGTACCTGAGGGGCCCGAAACTGCGGTCCCAGGCGCCGCCGGCCGAGACGACGTCGGCATCGCCCTCGCTGATCCAGAGTTGCGCGCCTGACGCCTCCTGCAGCTCGCGCAGCCCACCCGCGTGGTCGAAGTGCGCGTGCGAGTTGAGCAGCACTTTGACGTCCCGGATGTCGAAGCCGAGCTTGGCGATTTCCTCGATGATCAGTGGGGCCGTCTCGGGATAGCCACCGTCGATCAGAACGTGCCCCTCGGGGCCGGTGATGAGGAAGGCAGTGACGCCGGTGGCGCCGACGTAGTAGAGATTGCCGGCGATCTGGAACGGCTCGTCGGGGATCGAGCGATTTCTCCGGATTGCCGCGCGCCACTGGAAGAATAGGAGCACGAACAGTGCGGCCGCTGCTCCGAGCAGTATCAGCCACCACTGTCGTTTGGTCAGGCCTTACCTCGCGGCCTCAGAAGACGTCGAGGTCGCGCGCGACCACAACTTTGCCGCGATAACTCCGCTGGATCTCGCTCAGGATCTGGCGAAGTCCGTCTTCGGCAGCGCCGTTGTGATACACAACGAGCAGACCGGGCTTGGCTCGATTCGCCAGCTCGGCCAGCTGGTCCGTGGTCGTGTGATAGCGAGCTCGATACGCGGGCCAATTCGGCACGGTCGGCGCGTTGTACGAGGCTAGCTGTACCTCGTGAATGAGAACGTCGCACGGCTGGCAGTTGCGGACTACCTCGTCGCTGGGGCTTGTGTCCCCTGAGATGACGATGACGCGATCCGGGGTCTGGAAGCGATAGCCGAACGCCTGCGGCCAATCGCCGTGCGGCACTTTGAAGGCGGTTACGGTGACGCGGTCATCCTTGTACGCGACTCCTGGACTGATATCGTGCGCGCGAACTGTCGGCGGCGCGCGGCCCTCGGATCCCTTCGTGCGAATCTCGATGTCGCGACGATAGGCCATGAGGATGTGTTGCGTCATCTCCTCCGTGCCTTCCGGACCGTAGACGTCCAGCGTTTTGCGGCCCCAGATCCACGGGGTGAAGATCAAGTCTGGATAGCCCGCGGTGTGGTCGGAGTGCAGGTGCGTGAGGAACGCAATGGTAATGTTGGCTGGTTCGACCGCCGTTACGCCCTTTGCGGCCGCGGCTGCGGCGCGGCGAATGACACCAGGCCCGAAGTCGACGAGGTACGCTCGATCACCGACGACGATGGCTGTCGCCGGTCCGGAGCGGTCAGGATTGATGCGCGGCGTACCGGTGCCGAGCATGACGACTCGCGTCGCAGGCTGCGCCGGCATTGCTGCCGCCGCGGCGACCGCAGCCGTGATGGCGGTGACCAATGTGTGAAAGCGCACGATCCCCTCCCGCGTGACCCTTGGGTGTTGAACCCTCGACGTGTCCTACGGCACGACTGGGTGGCTCAAGTCACGCAACGTCTGCTGCACCTTGCCGACGCGAGACGCGTCGCACGAGCGGCCCTTGTCGCCCTCGAGCTGCGTGATCACCGCACTCAGGGTCGTCGCACGCTGTGCGGCCGCCGCGGATTCGGCGGTCACCAGTGAGGCGCGCGTCGCGGCGATGCGATCCGCTGGCATGCACTTGTTCCGCTCCAGCTGATCGAGATACGCGCGCGCAAGCGCGAACGTCGGCGGCCACGTCAGCTTCGGCTGACCCTGCGCGTTGAAGTAGCTCAGCTTCACGGTCTTGGCGGCGTCGATCTCGTTCTGCGTGAGATACTGACTCGGGATCAGCTCCATCGCGTCCAGCCCACGGGCGATCTCCGAGCTCACGATGCCGCCATTGTACCAATACGCGGACCACGACCCGCCCATCGTGAACCGTGTGGAGTCCAACGGGCCGCGATCCTGATAGGCGATCTCGACTGGGTGTCTGGCATCCGTGAAATCAAAGATGGAAATGCCACCCTGATACCATCCCTGCGCCATGATGTCCCGGCCCGGCACCGGCACGAGCGAACCGTTGTGCGCCACGCAATTCTCGACGCTCGTCTGGACAGCCGGCAGCTTGTAATAGCTGCGGAACTGCATCTTGCCATTCACGATCTCGAAGATCGCGTCTGCACCCCACTCCTTCGGATCGGTCGCTCGGCATTTCGGCGCGCCGCCGCCACCCCACTCGTCGGAAAACAGAATCTTCGTCCCATCGTTGTTGAAGGTGGCCGAGTGCCAGTACGCGAAGTTCGAGTCGGCAACCGCGTCGAGGCGGCGCGGGTTCACGGGATCGCGAATGTCGATCAGCAGACCGTGGCCCTCGCAGGCGCCGCCGGCGACGCCGAGCTCCGGATACACCGTGATGTCGTGGCACTGGCTGAATCGCGAGATGGGTGACACGCCGGGCACGGGTCGCGGACCGTCGGCGCCCCAGAGGGCGTTGAGGATCCCCTGAAGCTTCGGACGCAACGCGGCGCTGTCTGCCGCCGTCGGCGCGCCCGTGCCGCCGCGCGCCTTCACGACGCTGTCCAGCTGAACCCTGATGAATCCGGGCCACACCGCGAACTCGGTGTTGGTGTTGGGAATTCTCGCGACGAAGCCGCCGACTGCGCGGGCAGAGTCCGCGGACTTCTTGCTGGCGATCGAGTCCTGCAACGTCTCACCGTGTTCGGCAGGCGCTTTGAGACCCGCGAAGATGTTGGCGCGGTTCACGACGGTCGCCGCGGCGGGATTGGCGAGCGGCACCTTGATGATCTCGACGCGCCAGAGCGCGGTCTGCGCGCTGGAATCCGGATTGGTCGTGGTGCATCCGGAGAGCTCGCGTGGCGACCGCGGGGTGGATGATCCGGACACGTAGACGTAAACGTTGTCGCGGTCGCTGGGGTTTTCGACCAGTGTGTGCGTGTGCGAGCCGCGGCATGTCTGGACGTTCTGAACGAGTCGCGGGTTGCGGATGTCGCTGATGTCGAAGATGCGAACGCCGCGCATGCGCCGGGCGTCTACGGTATCGAGCGTCATCTGCTTGCAGTCGAGGGTGCTGTTGTTCGACTCGACCGACACGAAGAGCAGGTTGCCGTACACCGACACGTCGTTCTGCGACGCGGGACACGTGATGGTCGCGACGATCTTCGGGTTCGCTCGATCCGAGACGTCCCAGATGATCGGGCCGTTGAAATTGCCCTGGATGGCGTACGTTCCGAGGAAGGCGAGATCCGCGTTCATCGACGTTTCGTATCCCTTCGGCGACGGCGTCGCTGATTGCATTTTCACGCTGCCGAGAGCCTCCGCGGCGTTGGTGACGCCGGCCTTGAGCCCAACGCGCGGATCGCGCATCGGCGTTGGGGCACTCGAGGGCGTGGTGGCGCAGGCAAAGGCGGTGGCCAGCAGGCAGGGCGCGACGATGCGCGCGGCGATCGATCTCTTGGTTGTCATCATGGTCTGGTGATGCAGTGGTCGGAGTTAGGATGTGAATTGTCCCTCACTGTCACGAGAAGATCAAGGCTACGTGAGTGTCTCTCCTTTCAAATCGAGCGCGAGCCATGCCCGCGCCGCGCGCAGCTCCCGCTTGGCGGTCGCGAGGGACACCCCGATCGCCGCGGCGCTCTCCTCGAGGGTCAGCCCGCCGAAGTAGCGATGCTGAAGCAGCTGCTCCTGCCGAGGGTTCAGTGCGTGAAGTCGAGTGAGCGCATCATCCAGGTCGGTGATGCGGTCGAGGTTCTCGTCGGAAACCCACAGTGACTCGTCCAACGGCAGCGGCGACACTCCACCGCCGCGCTTTTCAGCCAGGCGGGCGCGCGCTCGATCGACGAGAAGATTCCGCATCACTTCAGAACAGAGCGCAAGAAAGTGCGCCCGGTCCGGCAGGTCGACTCGAGGCGCGTCCACGAGACGGATGTATGCCTCGTGCACCAAACCTGTGGTGTTGAGCGAATCGAAGGGCGCGGCGCGAAGACGCTGTCGCGCGAGCTCCCTCAAGCGCTCGTAGACGAGAGGGATCATCTCATCCCGGGCACGCTCGTCCCCCGCGCTCCAGCGCTTCAGGAGACCAGTGACATTGGACGGGTCGGTTCCCATCGCTC
>Ga0070696_100000030_pt1 | contig 65862 bp, 64 predicted proteins | sample KBSK1253metaG_FD_65474 | JGI IMG/M metagenome (GOLD analysis project Ga0070696, IMG submission 65474) | Corn, switchgrass and miscanthus rhizosphere microbial communities from Kellogg Biological Station, Michigan, USA - KBS K1-25-3 metaG | ecosystem: Host-associated > Plants > Roots >... | reverse complement strand
AGGAGAGAATGAGATTCTATTCGGCCAAGCACTGCCTCTTCGCAACGCCCTCGGATGGCACCTGTGGTCGATCTGAGAACCAGCGAAGGCGGGCGGCTGAAGGGTCGAAGAGAAAACGATCCCTCGATTTTGCTCCGTGCACGACTACTCGGACAGGCTCCTAGACCCGCCGTCCGAGAGGCGGGTGCTATCGCGAGCGTCAACCCTCGACAAGCCAACAATCTACGGTTGCCGCTGGACGGCCCAGACCGGGTCGTCCGCCAGCCCCAACGCTCGCAATGCGGAGAGGCCCCGCGCTCCCCTGCGCTCCGGAGGGTGACACGGTGGCGGTCATCAAGGAATGGCTGGCAGTGTGGCGGCAGCGATACACTGGACGTTGAACGATGTGGCGTCAGCGATATCGGCTGGCTGGAACTGACATCAGGCTGATATATGTTTCAATGCGTAATCGAACAGTGTAGGAAGGACAGAGAGTAGAGTTGTAGCGTACTTAAGTTCTTGGAGCCTTTTGGCGATGCGTGGGGCGGGCCGTCGCCCTGAGGGGACGCAGTGGGAGAATTTCATGCGGTTCGGGTACAAGGCATTGCTGCTGCTGGTGGGGACTGCGGCTTCCGGGTGCACTCAGATGCCCGTAGACGGCCCAGACCGACGCGCCATCGAGCTGGGTGCCTCCGCGACCGTTGCAAAGGAAGATCGCCGCTCCACGCTGGTCGACTACGCCCTGGTCGACATCAGCAGCAACGTTGTCCAGCACGCGGCATACATCGCGCCTGATTCGCTGTTTCGGACGTTCGGTCAGCGCCCCGGCCCGGCGCCCGTCATCCGCGTCGGCGAGGGCGATGTGGTCCAGGTGACGATCTTCGAATCGTCGGCGGGTGGCTTGTTCATCCCGGCCGAGGCCGGCGTGCGCCCTGGCAACTTCGTCACGCTGCCGAATCAGATCGTCGACCGCAGTGGCGTGATCTCCGTTCCCTTCGCGGGCTCGGTGCAGGCCTCGGGCCGGTCGCTGAGCGAGATCCAGAAGGACATCGAAGCCAAGCTCCAGAATCGCGCGATCGAGCCGCAGGCGGTCGTGAGCCTCGTGGAGCAGAATGCCACGGAGGTGGCCGTGGTGGGCGATGTCCTCAATGGGGCGAACAAGTTCAAGGTCCGCTTCAACGGCGACCGCGTGCTCGACATGATTTCCAAAGCCGGCGGGCTGCGCTTCCCCGGCTACGAGTTGTTCGTCGCGCTCCAGCGCAAGGGGCGGCGGGCGACGGTCTATTTCCCGAACCTGGTGAACAACCCGGCCGAGAACATCTACGTCAATCCCGGCGACACCATCTATGTCTACCGCGAGCAGCAGAAGTTCGTTGCCGTGGGCGCGCTGGGAACCACGGGCCAGACGGCGCAGTTCGCCTTCGAGCAGGAGAGGCTCTCCCTCAACGAGGCGATCGCCAAGGCGGGCGGCCTCCTCAACACCCGCGCGGATGCCCAGCAGGTCTTCCTGTACCGGATGGAGGACCGCAGCGTCCTCGCCTCCATGAATGTAAAGCTCGACAAGTTCCCGCCGAGCCAGAAATACATTCCGACGGTCTACCGGACCAATTTCAGAGATCCTTCCAGCTTCTTCGTCGCGCAGGGGTTCCCCATGCGTCACAAGGACGTGGTCTACGTCGCCACGGCCGACTCGGTTGAGATCGTGAAGTTCCTCGATTTCCTGCGCGCCATCACCTCCACGGTGGCCGGCGTCGGGCAGGACATCGCGGTCACACGTGATTTGTCGCGGGGCGGCAAGGTGCTGATCACGCCTTAGGTCTTCGAGCTTGGCAGCGTGCCCAGAATTGGGGCATGATCCATCGCAGGCTGCGGGGAGTCGAGGCACTCGATGCCTGGGGGACTTCGATCGCCGCACGCGAGGGTTTGTCCACAGACCGACCACCCGGTTGATGTCGCTTGCTTGGCGTGGGCGGGTTAAATGTTGTTGGGGGGGCGCATGTCGCGGACATACTTGAAGAAACACCGGCTGCAGGTGCTGGCGCTCGGTGGCGCTGCACTGCTCCTGGCCGCCGAGCAAGCGGCAGCCGAAGGCTGCCTGCTGCATCCCGCCAAGCTTCCCGACACTGCGGTTGCGGGGTTCAAGGCGCGGCCGGGCGGCCTGCTCGACGACTATCCGAATGGCGGCGTTGTCATGTCGTCGGCCGTGCGCCGGCTGGCGGGCAGCGAGGTGGCGACCGTGCCTGAGCTGGTCGGTCTGGCCAAGAACGCCGGTGTGGCCCAGATCGTCGCCCTTGGCGCGGGCCTTGCAGGGGCCGTGAATGTCTGCCGGAACAAGCGTCCCGACTTGGCTGCGAAGATCACAGACGAGATCAAGCAGGCGCAGAACGCGGCGCTGTTTGCCGCTTTCGCCGCGAGCCTGTCGTCCCGCCAAGTCGCCGCCATGGGTGCTCCCGAGCCGCTGCCGCCGGGCCGCGCAGCGGTGATCGAGCCGCAGGTGAAGGCGCCGCGTTTGCAGGATGCCGGCAGCGAAGACCAGCCGGCGGCAAAGCGGCCGCCAGAAGAGCCGCGCGCTTCATTTGGTAGTGGGGGTATTGTACGTACGGTGGTCAGCCCGGTCAGCCCGGCGCGCTAGGGTCGCCGGTCTGGGCCTAGCCGCGCGCCGGGCCGACGGAAGGAATCGATTTAGCCATGCAAGAAGTCGTTGACCGGCATGGCAGCCGCGCGCCGGCGCTCACCCCCCATGCGAGCTACCCGCTGCCGGAGCGCAGCGAAGTTGAGCGCCTGCTCGCCGCGGCCCGCAGGCAGATCAGTGTCATCGCTGTCGGCTGCATCATCGGCCTCATCCTGGGCGTCGGCTATCTGGCCACGGCCGTGCCGCTATACACCGCATCGGCGCAGGTGCTGCTGGACCATAAACGCCTGCGGGCGGTCCAGGAATCGTACGGCGACGTGATGACGTTGGGCGTCGAGGGCGCCTCCCCGGTTGACAGCCAAGTGGAGGTCCTGCGCTCCGACAGCGTGGTGCACAGCGTCGTGGACCGCCTCCAGCTCGTGAAGGACAAGGAGTTCCGGGCGAGGCGGCCGAGCGTGCTCTCTCTGGCGATGGCCGAGGTCCGGCGCATGCTCGGTTTCGCACCCCCGGCGGTCGAGGAGGTGCATGCGCTCGTGGACGAGGAGACCGAGCGCCGCCAGGTGGGCAACATGCTGCGTGGCGGTCTTGGCGCCCGGCGCCTGCCTCGCACCCTGGTGCTGGAGATTTCCTACACCTCGCCCATCCCGTCCAAAGCGATGGCCATCGCAAACGGTTTCGCCGACGCCTACCTGAACGACCAGCTGGAGGCCAAGTACGACGCCAACCGCAGGGCGAGCGACTGGCTGCAGAACCGCCTTGCCGAGCTCAAGCAGCAGGCCATGACCTCCGATCTGGCGGTGCAGAGGTTCAAGGCCAGCCAGAACCTGACCATTACCGGCGGCCGTTCAATCGACGAGCAGCAACTGGGCGAGGTCAACACCCAGCTCGTCACCGCCCGCGCGGAGACGGCGAAGCAGGAAGCCCGCTACCATCGCATGCGGACCATTCTGGACGGACGCCAGATGGACGCCGTGGTGAGCGAGGCCATCGGCAATACCGTCATCGAGCAGCTGCGGCAGAAATTCGTGGCTGCGGCCAAGCGCGAGGCCGATCTGTCGAGCAAGCTCGGCCCGGACCACGGCTCCGTCATCACCGCCCGCAACGACATGCGCGAGTACGAGCGCCTGATGTTCGACGAGCTCGGCCGCATCGCCGAGCTCTACCGCAGCGAGCTCGATATCGCCCGATCGCGTGAGAAGGCGCTGGAAGGAAGTCTCAAGGGCCTCGTCGGCACCACCGCGAGCGCCAACGAGGCACTGGTCGCGCTGCGCGAGCTGGAGCGCGAGTCGGAAATCTACAAGAACCTCTACCAGTCGTTCCTGCAGCGCAACCAGGAGCTCATTCAGCAGCAGTCGTTTCCGATCACCGAGGCGCGGGTGATCCTGAACGCGCAGATGCCGTTCTCCCCGACCCATCCTCAGAGAACGCGGGTGCTGCTGCTGATGATGGTGCTCGGAGGCGGATTGGGCGTCTGCGTTGCCGCCCTGCGGGAGTTCCGCGAGAGGGCGTTCCGGACCGGCGAGCAGATCCGGGCGGAGCTGGGGCTGGAGTTCCTCGGCATGCTGCCGGCCATGAAGGCGCCTGCCAGCAAGCCGCTCTTCGACCTGCCGTCCATGCGATCGATCTTCGGCCGCAAGCGGCGCGGCAAGCTCGGTCGGCGGAAGGTGGTGCCGGAGGCCGGCAGCATCGAGCACGAGAAGCTGGCGCCGGTCATGCGCTATGCCGTCGATGAGCCGCTCTCGGCGTTCGCCGAGACCCTGCGGGCCGTCAAGATCGCCGCCGATCTGACGCTGCCCGACCGCAGCACCCGTGTGATCGGCGTCACGTCGGTGCTGCCCGGCGAGGGCAAGTCGACCATCGCCATGAACTTCGCGAGCCTGCTCTCCAATCTCGGCAACCGCACGCTGCTGATCGACGGCGACCTGCGCAATCCCGGCCTGACCCGGGCTGTCGCCCCGGAGGCCAAGGCCGGCATCATCGAGGCTGTCCTCGAGGGCAAGCCCTTCAAGAGCCTGCTGGTAATGGAGGAGGCCTCGTCCCTGTCGATCCTGCCGGCGGTGCTGCACGGGCGCGTGCCCCACACCTCCGACTTCCTGGTGTCCGCCGGCATGAAGGCCGTCCTGAAGCAGGCGATCGACGAATACACCTTCATCGTCATCGACCTTCCCCCGCTCGGACCGGTCGTCGATGTCCGCGCTGTCGCGCCCCAGCTCGACGCGATTCTGTTCGTTGTGGAGTGGGGCGAGACGGCCCGGACGCTCGTCCGCGACACTCTCGGATCGCACCACATCGTCCGCGACAAGTGTCTCGGCGTGGTCCTGAACAAGGTGACCATGAGCCGGCTCAAGCTCTACGAGCACTACGGCCCCGAGGACTACTACACCGGCCGCTACGCCAAGTACTATCACCACGGCGCTTAAGGAGCCTTCTGTGCGCGCGGTGGCCTTACTCGCGTTGGGAGCCCTGCTCGCGGTCTGGTCCATGATCGCGATCGCCGTGGACGCCGAGACCGCGCCGTTCCTTGCCATCGCCGAGCGTGTCGAGGCCAAGCACGTGGACGACCTGGGTTATCTCGCCCGTGTCGACCGGGTGCTCGCGGCCAACGCCGCCCGGATGCCGTGCACGCGGGACCTGATGCGCAGCGCGGTCACCATCAAGCTCGCACGCCTCGACGGCGCCTACCGCAAGAACTACGCGATCGGCTGGGCGGATCTGGCCGTCGAGGCCGACAGCCTGCTGCGCAACGCGCTGCGCTGCTTCCCGCACGACGGCAATCTCTGGCTGCAGCTTGCGCTCGTGGAGTTCGTGCGTGCGGGCCCCACCGAGGTGGTCGAGCACATGGTCCGCCTGTCGGCGGAGCTTGCACCGGGCGAGGGATGGATCGCGCTCCCGCGCACGGCCCTCGCGGCCAAGCTCATCGACTTCCGCGCCAGCGTGCGCGAGGTGCTGCTCAGTGACGCGCGCACGCTGGTGCTTTATGCCAAGGCGCCCGAGGTGGCGGCGCTCTACCTGCAGGTGGGCGAGCGGGCGCGGGCGGTGTTTGACGAGGTCCTTGCCGAGCCCCTGGAGCCCGTGCGGCGGGTCGAGCTCAAGAAAGCTATCGATGCCATCGTCGCCACCCTTCCGCCCGAGCGCCGGCCATGACCCGCGCGGCCGGCCGCACGCCGGACGGGCCGCTGGCGGCGTCGTGCAACGCGTTGGGAGAGCGGTGCAGCTCAACCGCAGCACACGGCGATTCCCGGATTTGTCTTGAGACTGTCAGGCGGCGGGCGTAGTGCTCGGAGCTTTCGTCGCTCAAGGTGAGGCCAATGCAGACGTGGCAAGTCATCCTGCTTGGCCTGATCGAGGGCCTCACCGAGTTCCTGCCCGTGTCGTCGACCGGCCATCTCCTGCTGGTCGGGCACTTCCTCGGCTTCCGCTCGCCGGGCCGCGCCTTCGAGGTGCTGATCCAGCTCGGCGCGATCCTGGCTATCCTAACGGTCTACTCCGTCAAGCTGCTGCAGCTGGCGCGCGACCTTCCAAGCAGCCCCCGGGCCCGCCGGTTCGCGCTCGCGGTGCTGGTGGCGACGCTGCCTGCCGCCGTGGCCGGAGTGGCGGGGCACCGCTTCATCAAGGGCGTGCTGTTCGAGGCCCCCTGGCTGATCTGCACCACCATGGTGGTCGGCGGGGTCATCCTTTTGATGGTGGACAGGCTGCGCCTAAAGCCGCGCTATCACGAGGCCATGGACTACCCCGTCGCCTTCGCCTTCGTCGTCGGCCTCTGCCAGGTGCTGGCCATGGTTCCCGGCGTGTCGCGCTCCGGCGCCACGGTGGTCGGCGCTCTGCTGCTGGGGGCCGACAAGCGCTCCGCCACCGAGTTCTCGTTCTATCTCGCCATGCCCACCATGACGGGCGCGTTCCTCTACGACTTTTACAAAACCTACGGCGAGCTCTCGTTCGACGATCTGACAGGCATCGGCCTCGGTTTCGCCACCTCGTTCGTGGCCGGCGCCATCGTGGTGCGCTATCTGCTCGGCTTCGTGAGCCGGCACGGCTTCGCCCCGTTCGCCTGGTGGCGCATTATCGTCGGCGGGATGGGGATGGGAGCCCTGGCGGTGCTCGGCTGAGAGCACCCGCCGGGCAAGTCTGGCGCCGCCGCGCCGGCCTACACGGCCTCGACCGCGGCCCGCTGGGTCAGGATCGCGTAGATGGCGGCGCCGTCGTGGGCGGTCCTCAGCCGCTCGCTCACCTGCGGCGCCCGCACCAGCCGCGATACCCGCGCCAGGGCCTTGAGGTGGTCGGCACCGGCGTGCTCGGGGGCCAGCAGCAGGAACACGAGGTCCACCGGCTCCTCGTCCGGCGCCTCGAAATCGACCGCCGGCTGCAGACGCGCGAACAGGCCGACAATGCGACCGAGCCCCGGAATCTGGCCGTGCGGGATGGCGATGCCTCGGCCCACGGCGGTAGATCCCAGGCGCTCGCGCTGCAGCAGGGTCTCGAAGATGTCGCGGGCGCCGAGGTGCGTCAGGGTGGCGGCGTGCTCGGCCAAGTCCTGCAGCACCTGTTTTTTGCTCCTGGCGGCAAAGGTGGGGATGACCGCTTCCGGCATGATCAAGTCACCCAGTTCCATGTGGCCTTCTCTCATCTCCATCGAACAGGGCTCACAACGCCTGACGGGCAGTTTTGTGCCAGCCGCGCTCACGCGCGCCGGCCCGACCAGGCACTGGCCCAACGATTGACGTTAACCACGAGTCCCCCAGGCTGCACTGTCGGCGTGCGCCCCCATGATCGCACAGCCGCTGCGGGCAGTCCCAGCGATTCCATTCAGCCTGCCCGGATAGATATGCGCCCCTCGGCGAGGGGTCACACTCAGCATTAGCCGACTTGGCGGCATTACCCCAACTGGCATTGCTCTTCTCGGGCGTCTGCAATGCGCCGCGGACCGTAGATCAGCAATTCGGCACTGTCAAATGCCGTTGGGTTTGACCCCACTGCCACGGATTTGAATGCTGGATCGCCGCGCTGCCTGCTTTTTTACCGGTTGATGCCGCCTTGGCGGTCGCCTACTGTGCCGCCGCGGCCGTTCAAGACTCGCTCAAGCCCCCACCGTTGCGACCCTCATGCGACCCTCAAAGCGCAAGCCAGACGAGCTACGCCCGGTCTCCATCGACCGGGCGGTGTCCATGCACGCGGAGGGCTCCTGCCTCATCAAGTTCGGCAACACCCACGTCTTGTGCACCGCAACATTGGAGGACCGCCTCCCGCCCTGGCTCAAGGGCCAAGGCCGCGGCTGGGTCACCGCCGAATACGGCATGCTCCCCAGGGCCACGGTCCAGCGCACGCGCCGCGAGGCCACCGCCGGCCATCCCAGCGGCCGCACCCAGGAGATCCAGCGCCTGATCGGCCGCTCCCTGCGGGCCGTGGTGGATCTGCCGAAGCTGGGCGAACGCCAGATCTCCATCGACTGCGACGTGCTGCAGGCCGACGGCGGCACCCGCACCGCCGCCATCACCGGTGCCTGGGTGGCCCTGCACGACTGCATCAAGTGGATGTGTGCCCGCGACATGATCCGCGACGGGGTGCTGCGGGACCACGTGGCCGCCGTTTCCTGCGGCCTCTACAAGGGAACGGCGGTGCTCGATCTGGATTACCCGGAGGACTCCGAGGCCGATGCCGACTCCAACTTCGTCATGACGGGGTCGGGCGGCATCGTCGAGGTGCAGGGCACGGCCGAGACCGTGCCGTTCTCGCAGGAGTCCTTCGACCAGCTGATGGCGCTTGCCCGCAAGGGCGTGGGCGAGCTGATCTCGCTGCAGAAGCTGACAGTGACGTGACGCTGCTTGTGGGCGCTCCTCCTCAGCGCGTCCCGTGAGGCGAGGCCCGGATGAAACCGGCGGGCATCCTCGAAACCGTGCTCTACGCCGGCGACCTCGACGCCGCCGAGGCGTTCTACCGCGACGTGCTCGGCCTCGAGCCCTTTGCCAGCGTCCCCGGCCGGCACCTGTTCTACCGCTGCGGCGACCAGGTCCTCCTGATCTTCAACCCCGAGGCCACACGTGTCCCCCCGGCCGCTGGCGGACTGCCCGTGCCCCCGCACGGTGCGGCGGGGCCGGGCCATATCTGCTTCCGCGCCACCACCGCCGACCTCGACGCCTGGGTCCGGCGTCTCGCCGCCAAGGCCGTCGCCATCGAGGCCGATTTCGAGTGGCCGCGCGGCGGGCGTTCCATCTATTTCCGCGACCCCGCCGGCAACTGCCTGGAGATCGCCGAGCCTCGCATCTGGGGTCTCGGCTGACGCCTAGACCTTGCGCCCTATCCTTTGGTCCATCAGTGTTGCGCATTTGTTACATCTCGCACAGCCGGGTTGCTGGCCGGCGCGATGAGCTAAGCTATTGATCTATTGGATATCCTGAGAACGACATGCGTCAGTGGCTCTCCTGCATGGACCTCGCATGCCGTTGCGCCACCCCCTATGCCGTACACCAGTGATCGTTATTGTGACGAACAACGGGAGGCGGCTGTTGTTTCACAAAGTTCGCGCCTGCTCGCAAAGTCTGGATAGCGAGGGCAATTATTATGAATATCAAAGCGTTTCGTGCAGTGCTCGTGGGGTCTGCGCTCGGCACCGCTGGTGCGTGTGCACCAAGCGTATGGGCCTCGGAGCCAACCGGGGGCGGACAACCGTTCTCCTGGACCGGCTTCTACGCCGGCCTGAGCATCGGCCATTCCTGGGACAGCGGGGCACCTGTCCATCTCCTCACCGATCAAACCGGGTTTGCGACGCTCGGGGGGGCCGACACCTTGTCCCGGGGCACTCTGGGAGAGCTTGGGCTCGATGGGCTGTTCGCCGGCGGGCAGTTAGGCTGGACTTGGCGGTCGGGCTCCATCGTGTACGGCATCGAGGCCGACATCCAGGGCGGCCAGAGGGACTCCGTTGCCGGCACGTTTGAGTATCCCAAGGTTGTCGATGTTATCTCGCTTGATGGGGTCGCCTCGCTCGATCTCGACTGGTATGCTACAGTGCGCGGGCGCCTGGGCGTGCTCGTCAATCCCAGCCTCCTCGTCTATGCCACCGGCGGCTGGGCCGTCGGGCAGGTTGAATACAGCCTCAGCGCCACCGATGTTGGGCTATTCGCCAATTTCGACACTAGGCTGAGGAGTAGCGGCCTGGAAAGCGGCTACACAGTCGGTGGCGGCCTTGAGACTGCCCTCAGCCGCAACTTGTCGCTGAAGATCGAGTACCAATACATCAACCTGGGAAGCGTCGGCGCTTCCGGCCCGGTGACAGCAATCGGCGGTGGGTTGCCCACCGGAGAGACGGCCACCCTGGCGTCGCAGACGGTCGACTTCCACACCGTGCGCGCCGGCCTCAACGTGCACTGGTGATCCGTCGTGCGCCCGGATGGCGCTGTCGTCGAGACGGCGGGCCTCGCGCCCGCCGCTTTCTTTTGAGGCGTCAGAACCGGCCGTCCGGATCTGACATCAGTGCATCGCCCTTGGCGTGAAGCCCGCCAGTAGTCGACTGTCGGCGGGCCTCCTCGGCCTCACTGCGCCGGCGCCGCGCTCTTCTTCGCCTCCGCCAGGGCCTGCTCGGCCGCCTCTCTGGCGGACACGGCCGCAGCCAGCTGGCCCTTGAGCTCTGCCGCAGTCTTGTCGGCCGCCTCCCTGGCTTTCTCGGCGGCCTCCTTGCCCGACAGGGCTGTGGTCAGTTGCCCTTTCGCCTCGCCGAGGGCCTGGTCGGCCGCCTTCCCGGCGGCCTGCAGCTTCTCGACCGCCTGCTGCGCCTCCTTCAGCTGGCCCTCCAGCGCCTTGGCGGCTTTGGCAGCCTCCTCGCGGGCCGCCTCGGCCTGCGACGCGCGCTGCTCTACCGGCTGCAGCCGGGCGTACATGCTCCCCCAGCCGGCCGCGCCTCCGATCACGAGGCCCAGGATCCCGGCTCCGATTGCCTTATTCATGATCTCCTCCTTCTTTGTCAGTCGGCGTCGCGGGCGCACCCCGACGCCGATGGGCGGTCTGATCTGTATCAGGCTCGTCCGGCGAGACCCACTGCTTTTGCCGGCAGGCCGTCGTCGCCGCGGCGGCGGTGGCACATCGGCATCGATCCGGCCGGTCGAGGGCACGGGTGCACGCTGGCGCATCCCTGCGGGCCGTGGCAGTGGGTCCCATCGGCAACACCAAGCGCCCAACCGGCCGGCGCGCCGTTCCTGCCGCGTATAATGTGTTTCTTTGGTCGGATGAATTGAATAGGATCATGTCTGAGGTTCAGGTATCGCCTGAATGCTATCGACCATGATGTTGGGCGGAGGTGTGTGTGGCGTACTCCGGCTCGTGGCGGGCTCTGCGCGGCGTCCGAGCCGCCGGGGTAGTGGCGGCAACGTTGGGGCTCTGCGGCTCAGGCCCGCGCGGGGCGGCGTACGGCGAGGAGCCGGAGGCGGCCGAGGCGCCGCCCCGCGTGGAGGTATGGTCGGGCGGGGAGGCGTTCCGCCACATCTGGTCGGCCTACGGCGGCGCCACCGTGGCGCCCTTCGGCGCAATACGGGACGATGGCTTCCGGCTGCGTGGCGTCCTGGGCTACGCCAACTACGGAAGGGGCAACGCGACGTTCGGCGACCTGCTGATCGGCTATCACAAGCAGCTCGGCTCCGTGACCATCAAGATCTTCGGCGGCCTCTCCGTCACGGACCATGCGCCCGACGCGGGCGACCCATTTCCGCCGCTGCAGGGCACCGAGTACGGCGGCAAGGGTGTCCTGGAAGTCTGGTGGAACATCACCGACCAGGCCTGGGCCTCGGCCGACCTCTCCTTCGGCTCCACCCACATGGACTACGGCGGCCGCATCCGGCTCGGCTGGCGGCTCTGGCCGGAGCTGTCGGTCGGCCTGGAAGGCGGCTCCGGCGGCACGGCGGAGCCGGACCTGGAGCACGATACGGCCCGCATCGGCGGCTTCCTGCGCTACGAATGGGCAACCGGCGAGGTGGCCATCTCCGGCGGCTGGGCCGCCGAGGGCACATGGCGCGACCGGGACGGCCCGGCGCCGTTCGGCACCGTCTCCCTGCTGACACGATTCTGAGTTGCCATCGCGCAGGACGCGAGCGCCCTTCGACATACCGCGGGCAGCCTCCCTCGCGTCTGTGCTATGATGCGCGAGGCTGGAGGCGGCAGGCTGGAAGGTCGCAGGGTCGACCGAGCGCCGAGGAACTCCGAAGACTGTCATGGGAGGACTGTCATGGGAGGAGTGACATGAAGAGCATTCTTCTCCCCGTGGACCAGAGCGAGACCATGCCCGCCGTCCTGGAGACGGCGCGGCTGCTGGCCGACATGTTCGGTGCCACCGTCGAGGGCGTGGCGCTACGGCCCGCCTTCGCCGACATCGTCGCCCCCGACCCCATCGTGGCGGTCACCATCCCGCCCGCCGACTGGAACGAGGCGGATTTCACGCGCAGCGTGCGCCAGGCGTTCGACGCCTTCGCCGCCGGCTATTATCCGTCGGCGCCCGACAGTGCCCGCTTCCGCTGGCGCGGCGGACCACCCATCGACGATGCTGCGCTCGGCAGCCTGGGGCGCGTGCACGACATCACCGTGCTCGGCCGGCCCGGCGGCCGCGGCGCGCGCATGACCGCCATCGAATCGGCCCTGTTCGACAGCGGCCGGCCCGTTCTGATGGCGCCGCCCGACACGCCGGAGACGATCGGCGAGACGGTGCTGATCCACTGGAACGCCAGCACCGAGACCGCCCGCTGCATGCGCTTCGCCATGCCGATCCTGAGGAAGGCGCGGCGCGTCTCGCTGATCGCCGTAGAGGGGGCCATCGTGCCCGGACCCAGCATCAAGGACGCGGTGGGCTACCTGGAGGCCAACGGCATCGCCGCCAGCGACAAGACCGTGGCGGGCCGCGGCAACCGCCCCGGCGAGGCCATCCTCGCCGAGGCCGCCGCTGTCGGCGCCGATCTCCTGGTCAAGGGCGCCTACACCCAGAGCCGCCTGCGTCAGATGATCTTCGGCGGCGCCACCAGCCACATCCTCTCGGCGGCGCAGCTGCCCGTCTTCTTCGCGCACTAAGCTCTTCGTGATTTGGCGATATTTGAAGCGCTGGCGGCCAGCCTTCCGCTCACGTAGCTGCTCCCGGCCCGCTTCGCCGCTCGAGCCTCACGCAAAGACACGGAGGCCGGGCGCGCCGTGTTCCGCACGTCCTATGACGCGCGCCACAGGATAGCCCGCATCGCGGATGAAGCGGGTGATGGCGGCGGCGCGCCGCGCGGAGCAGGCAACCACGAGGCCGCCCGCGGTTTGCGGGTCGGTAAGGAGATGACGCTGCCAATCGGGAAAGTCCGGCGGCAGAGTCACCTCGGCGCCGTAGCTCGACCAGTTGCGGTGCGAGGCTCCGGTCACGAACCCCTCGCGTGCCAGCAGGGCCGCGCCGTCGAGCAGCGGAACGTCACGTCGGTGATGGCGTGCACGTCGGAGTCCCGCGCCAGCTCGGCGCCGACGCGGTTGAGGAGCGTCGTCGTGCCTATCATCTCGGCGTACTGATCCGGAGACAGTGCCCCCTTCTTGATGGCGGCCGAATAGATGCCGACGCCGACCGGCTTGGTCAGGATCAGCGCGTCGCCGGCCTGCACGCCGGAATTGCGCCGCACGTGCTCGGGCCGGCAGGTGCCGATCACTGCCAGTCCATAGACGGGCTCGGGGCAATCGATGGAGTGGCCTCCCGCCACCGGAATGCCGGTCGCAGCGCACACCGCGGCACCGCCCTTCAGGATCTCGCGCACGGTGCCTGTCGGGAGCTTGTCGATCGGCATGCCGAGGATGGCGAGCGCCATGATGGGGCTGCCGCCCATGGCGTAGACGTCGGAGATGGCGTTGGTGGCCGCGATGCGACCGAAGTCGAAGGCGTCGTCCACCATCGGCATGAAGAAGTCGGTGGTGGCGATGACGCAGGTATTCTCATCGAGCTGCCACACGGCCGCATCGTCGGCTGTCTCGGTCCCGACCAGGAGCTGCGCGAAGGGTGCGACCGCCGGCTGATCGGTGAGCAGCTGCTGCAGCACCGAAGGCGCGAGCTTGCAGCCGCAGCCGCCGCCGTGCGCCAGGCTGGTCAGTTTGATCTCGGGAGCGTTCATCGAGTTGGCCTCTTGCTGCGCATCTTCAGTGCGACCCGCGCACCTGACGCCAAGCGCGCGTCAATTCGCATGCGGCCCGCTCGACCTCGGCACGTGTTGTCGAGCGCCCCAGAGACAGGCGGACGGCACCCAGCGCCGCCGTGCGGGAAAGACCGAGCGCGTTGAGGATGGCCGATGGCTCCTCGCTGTCAGCGTGACATGCGGAGCCGGTCGACGCCAGGACCTGTGGGCAGGCATCGAGCAGCTTGCGGCCGGACACGGCGGGGAAGCAGACATTGAGCGTGTTGGGAAGGCGCCGCTCCCGATCGCCCACCAGAACCAAGCCGGGCACCTCGCGACGCAACAGCTCCAGGAACGTCGCCGATAGCTCGGCAATTCTCGTGCGCGAGGCTTCGAGCGTTCGGCCCGCGACAGCACACGCCACGCCAAGGCCGACGATACATGCGACGTTCTCGGTGCCGGGCCGAAGCCCGTGCTCCTGGCCGGCGCCGACAAGGAGGGGAGGAAGCCTCACGTCTTTGCGGACGAACAGGGCGCCGACGCCCTTAGGAGCATAGAGCTTGTGCCCGGCGATGGTGAGAAGGTCGACGCCGAGTTCCTTCACGCGGACTGGGATCTTGCCGACCGACTGCGCCGCGTCCGTGTGGACGAGCGCGCCGCGCGTCCTGGCGGCGCGGGCAATCTCGCTCACCGGCTGGATCGTGCCGATCTCGTTTTGCGCGTGAATTACCGTCACGACGGCCGTTCCCTGGCCGACCATTGCCGCGACGCGGTCGCTGGTGACGATGCCGCTGCGTGAGGCGGGCACCCGCTCGACCGGATGGCCGGCTCTCTCCAGCAGGTGACAGCACGCGTCGGTGGCGGGATGCTCGATGTTGGTGGTGACGATGCCCATACGGCTACTGTCCAAGGCGACGGCGCCGCGGATAGCGATATTGGTCGCCTCGGTGGCGCCTCCAGTGAAGACAATCTCCTCTGGCCGCGCACCGATCAAACCAGCAACCTCGGTCCGCGCCTGCTCGACCGCCGCATGCGCCCGCCGGCCCAGGGCATAGACCGAGGACGGGTTGCCGAACTCTTCCCGCAGGTAGGGCAGCATGGCCTCCAGCACCTGCGGATCGACGGACGTCGTTGCGTTGTGGTCGAGATAGATTGGGTCCATGACCGCACCCAGATCGGGCGGGCGCCGGCCCTCGGGTAGCGCCCGTCAACTGCCGTCAAGAAGCGCCTAGGCCGAGACCTCCCGCGCGGTGATCGTGTACCTGAAAGTATCGGGATCAAGACAGTCGAGCCGCCCGGAGACGGTCTCGGCCTGTGGATACATCAGGAACCCCAGCTTGGGTCCTTTGGCGCCAGGCAGAACGAGATCGTGTGCCACGTTGTAGGCTAGCCAGTTGCCTTCCTATGATCTGAGGTGGCCCCCATCCGTCGGACAGCCGGCGGCGGGAATAAGCTTGGCCCGGTTGCTGTCAAGCCGCCAGTTGCCACGTGTGTGCAGCGCCCGCGTAGGCCTCGTCGGGCGTCAGCCCGGCGAGCGCCGAATGCGGGCGCTGCACACAATAAAAATCGATCCAGTCCCCGATCCCCTTGCGGGCCTCCGTTCCGGTCTCGAACGCTTGCAGGTAGACGCACTCGTACTTCAGTGACCGCCACAGTCGATCCAGCGGCCCTTGCCGTCCATGGAGATCCTCACGCCCGCCTCCTTCAGGATACGCGTGAAGCGCGGCGAGGTGAACTGGCTCCCCTGATCGGTGTTGAAGATCTCCGGCCTCCCGTGCTTGCCAAAGGCCTCCTCCAGGGCCTCGATGCAGAACTCCGTGTCCATAGTGTTGGAGAGGCGCCACACCAGCACCTTGCGGCTCGCCCAGTCCATGATCGCCACCAGGTACAGAAAGCCGCGCCGCATCGGGATATACGTGATGTCCGCGCACCACACTTGGTTCGGCCGGTCGATGACGAGGTCGCGCCGTAGTACGGCGCCTTGAGATGCCGCTCGTCGATCAGCCGCATCAGCGTCAGATTGAGCTCGGTCTCGCCTGTGGGCTGGTAGTAGAACCCCGAGCGGCTGATCGCCACCAACTCGCACTGGCGAGCAATCGACAGCGAGGCGTGCCGGCTGTCGACCATCTGCCGCCTCCGATTGATGCTCAACGACCGAAGGCCTTCGCTAAAGAATCCCGCTCCACGATCAGCTGCCCGATCTTGGCGTGCAGCTTCTCGATGTCGGCCTCGCGCGCCTGGCCGGCGTCAGCCTTGCTCTCGAAAACTGTGGACAAGTTCTCGACCGCCTGCTTCTTCCAGGCGTTGATCATGGTCTGGTGCACCCCGTACTTGGCGCCCAGCTGCGACAGCGTCAGCTCGCCGCGGATCGCCTCCAATGCCACCTTCGCCTTGAACTCCGCGCCGTAACGCTTCCGTGTCGTCTTTCCCATCCGTGCTCGTCCTTCTCAGGTCGAGCCAAGCTTAACTGCCTCTCCGATTCGCGGGGACCATCTCAATCCGAGCAGCGCCCTGCGTGCGGCCACGACCTTCTGGTCGGTGAGCGCGAGATTGCCGGGCGGCTCCTCCAGCACGACCTTGCGCACGTCGGCGGGATCGACGGGCACCCACCCAAAGCCCGTGAGGAACACTTTCGGCCCGGCAGTGCTGGGCCTTGGTCACGTTCTCGGTGCCGGCGCCAAGGCTCCTGTACCCGAACTTGGACGGCACGACGCGTAAGCCGTAAACGTCGCGCGCTGGCAGTCCGACGGCCCGTGCCAGCCCCACGTAAAGGGCATTAAGGTCGGCGCACTTGCCGCCCAGATTGCCGCTCCGCAACATCGAGGCGATGTCGCCCACGCCGCAGCCCCGTGTCTTGGGATCGCGATGGGTGTTATCGACGATCCACTCGTAGATGCGGCGCGCCTTGTCGAGGTCCGTGCCGGCGCCTGCGGCAATCTTATCCGCAGTCTCCTTGACGATGCCGTCGACGGGAATGAGGTCGGTCGCCGACGTGTAGAGCCGGCGCTCCTCGGCCGACAAATCCGGCGTGCTGCCCGGCTTCGCCAGATCGACGGCGCGGTCGCGCGTTTCGAATTTGCTGGTCACCTCGACTGAGGGTGCGGCATCGCCGCCGGCCCACACGACGTGGAGGAACTCAGCGCCATATTTCGCGTCGCGCTTAATTTCGGCCGTGCCAGAGCTCGTTTTCCAGGTGCTGCCGCCGGGACGGAACCATTCCGGGGCGTCAAACCCCGGCAACGGCACCCACGCCTGCATGGCGTCGCCCGGCTTGGCGATCTGGAGCCGCTTCACGGTCTGGAAGCTGCGCCAAGCGCCGGGCGTGGGCGCAAACGTGCTGTCTACGAATGCGCCCGAAGGCAGCGCGGACGCCGCAGCGAGCGCACCGCCTGCCTTGAGAACCTCGCGCCTGTTCATGGTCGCTGTCATTGGCTCCTCCCTGTGGATGTGCCTGGGGTTGGGGTTGAGATCTCGGTTGGTTGGACCCCGCTGACCGAATCGAGCGCAGCCAGGATGTCTGGACGCGACCAGTCCAGATCGCCTTCGACGAACAGTCTCGGCTGAAGAGCGGGATCGAGGACGAAGGTGGTGGGCAGAATGCCAACGCCCCAAGCCCGGGTCACGGTGCGGTCGGCATCCAGAACGACAGGAAAACTCACCGGTGTCCCATCGAAAAAACAGCGCACCCGCACGGGCACCTCGGCCACGTTGACGGCCACCACGGCAATGCGCTTGCCACGCGGGCCTTGCACCAGGCGCGCAAGTGAGGAGAGCTCCTCCCGGCACGGTGCGCACCAGGTGGCGAAGAAGTGCACGAGAACGACACGGCCGTGCTGCGCCTCCAGCTTCAGCGGTGTGCCGGCGAGGTTCGGCAGCGTGAAGGTAGGCTTCTCGGTGCTCGGGACCGCCGCCAACCGGCGCGACGGCGCGGTCGCGGCCGGTTCCCCGCGGGCCGTCCTCGCGAGGGGTGATGCCATTGCCAAAGCAAGAAGGGCGAGCAGACTGCTCACCGTCCTGCGGAACCACGTACAGCTGAAGCCCCGAGCCTCCGGCTGTACTAGCGTCGGCAGGCGCTCTCCCAGGATTGGACTAAATCTCGTCTGCCGGAGGGCCTCCTGAGGAGGAAACCCAACCCATCAACATCGAGGTCTCACGCCGCCACTTCATGAAGCTGGCCGGCGCTGGCGCGGCGGGGTCGGCTATCGCCGCGTTCGGCTTCAGCGAGGCGGAGGCGCAACTGGCTGCGCACGTCCGCCCGTTCAAGCTGGTGCAGACGAGAGAAGCGCGCACGATCTGCCCGTACTGCGCCGTCAGCTGCGGCATGCTCCTGTTCGCCAAGCCCAGCCCGGCGAGCAACGGCAAGCTGGAGGTCACCCACATCGAGGGCGACTCCGACCATCCGGTAAACCGCGGAACGCTGTGCCCCAAAGGTGCGGCGGCGATCGACTACATCAGGTCCAAGACGCGCGTGCAGCACCCGATGTACCGCAAGCCGGGCTCCAACCAGTTCGAGCGCCTTACCTGGGACTTCGCGAGTGGAGCGCATCGCGAAGCTGATGAAGGACGATCGCGACGCCAACTTCATCGAGAAGAACAATGATGGCGTGACCGTCAACCGCTGGCCGACCATGGCATTCCTGGCGGGAAGCTCGCTGACCAACGAAGGCGGCTGGGTGACCTATAAGGTCGCGCGCGGCCTTGGGATGCTGCAGATCGGGAACCAAGCGCGCATCTGACACGGCCCCACGGTGTCCAGTTTGGGCCCGACGTTTGGCCGTGGTGCGATGACGAACAGTGGACCGACATCAAGAATGCCGATGTCGTCTGGATCATGGGTGGGAACGCCGCCGAGGCGCATCCCTGTGGGTTCAAGTGGGTCACCGAGGCGAAAGCCGAGCGTGGCGCCAAGCTGATGGTGGTTGATCCGCGCTTCACACGGTCGGCAGCCGTTGCGGATCACTATTCGCCGATCCGCGTCGGCAGGGACATCGCGTTCCTGTCAGGCGTGGTGAACTACCTGCTGACGAACGACAAGATCCACAAGGAGTACGTTCGCCACTACACCAACGCCGCGTACATCGTGAAGGAGGCCTACCCTCCCGCTCAGGCCCGGCTTCGGCGGCCGGCCATTGTGCGCCCTGCAGCCTGGCGGGCTCAGGCAGCGGACGCGGATCGGCGAGACGGCAGGTACGCGCGATCACATCGAGCAGATCACCGTACTCGGCGGTCGCAAAATCGGTCCAATGGGCCGCGGCACCTGGACCGCTGTCCGGCCCAGTCAGGCGGACCGCCATGCTGCGCCCCGGCGTGTCGTCCACATCGCCGACGCGCCAGATGCGTCCCTCGCGTCGGCCGTTGGAGAGGTAGTGGCGGCACACGGCCTCGGCACTCTGGACGAGGCGGCGTGCAAAACTCGGCGGCGTCGTTGCCCACCCTCGTCAAGGCGCCGTGGCTGACGCTGGCCCGACGCTCGTTGACGTGGAGAGGCGCCATCTGCCGGGCGGCTTCGAGCGTCAGATCGGGAACCATTGCCGGTCATCGCCGTTGCATCGCAACCGGCTGAAGCGAGCACGGCCATGGGAACCAGCTCCCAAAATCGCGCAGGCCCGCGAGCGCATGTGACGACCGCCGCGGTCCTCAGGATCAACGCCGGCTCGTCGAGCCTGACGTTCTCCCTTTGGCATCTCACCGGACACGGCGAGCGGCAGGAAGCTTTGCGCGGGGAGATCGAGAAGATCGGCATCGCGCCGCGTCTTGCCGCGAGGACTCCGGCCGGCGACACGCTGCTCGACAAGACCTTCGGCTGCGGAGGCGCCGAGCAGAGCCGCGATCCGCCGATCTGATCTGTATCAACGCATGTTCCTGTCGGCACGGCAATGCTGCTGGCAGTGCCTTGATTTCGTCCGGCACTACGCCCCACGAGCCGGACTCGTCTTCATCGCGAGGCCTCGGTGCCTTGACCGGGGTCGCCGCCTGACGGACAAAATTGGATGAAACCTCAGCAGCACGCGCATCGATCCGGCCCCGGCAGGCCGGCAGCCGAGACCGAGGAGGTGCTCGCGCTCAGTCGGCTTGAACCCGAACAATCCTGCGCACAACTCGGGTCGGGCCTCGTGGGGCTAACGGCGGAAGAGGCCGCGCGGCGGCTTAAAATCTACGGACCCAACCTGGTCACGCGGGAAAGGAAGCCGACGACCCTCCAGGAGCTGTGGGGCCGCGCCAAGAACCCATTGAACGCGCTTCTGCTGACCCTGGCAACGGTCTCCTATTTCCTGGGCGACATCAGAGCAGCCGTCGTCATCGCTGTCATGGTCGTCCTGGCGGTCGCGACCGCTTTCGTCCAGGAGCACCGCTCGAACGAGGCGGCGGCCCGCTTGCGATCCATGGTGCGGACTTCGGCCGCCGTAAAGCGGCGCACCGGAGCCGCGGCCGGTGCATTCTCGGAGATCGCGATCGAGACGCTGGTTCCCGGCGACATCGTGCAGCTGGCGGCCGGCGACATGATCCCGGCGGACCTGCGGCTGCTCGAGACCAAGGACCTGTTCATCAACCAGTCGGCCCTCACCGGCGAGGCGATGCCGGCCGAGAAGTTCGCGCATGGTTGCGAGACCGAAGTGGACGGACCCTTCGACCTGCCCAACATGAGCTTCATGGGCGCCAACGTTGTCAGCGGCTACGCCACCGGCGTGGTCGTGCGCACCGGCGGGCGAACCTTCTTCGGGCAGCTCGCCGACCAGATCGCCGGCCAGCGCGTCCCGACCGCGTTCGACAAGGGCGTCGACCGCTTCACCTGGCTGATGATCAAGTTCATCGTGGTCATGGTGCCGGCCGTGTTCCTCATCAACGGCCTCACCAAGCACGATTGGCTCGAGGCCCTGCTGTTCGCGGTGGCCGTGGCAGTCGGGCTGACGCCGGAGATGCTGCCCATGATCGTCACGGTCAACCTGGCCAAGGGCGCGATCGCCATGGCGCGCGAAAAGGTGATCGTCAAACGGCTCAACGCTATCCAGAACCTCGGCGCCATGAACATCCTGTGCTCCGACAAGACAGGGACACTGACGCAGGACCGCATTATCTTGAAGCGGAATCTCGACATTCGCGGCGAGGAGTCGGCGCGCGTTCTCCAGTACGCCTATCTCAACAGCCATTTCCAGTCGGGACTGAAGAACCTCCTCGACGTTGCCGTGCTCCAGCACGTGGAGGTGCACAAGGTCCTCGGCATCGACCAGGGATTTGCCAAGGTCGACGAGATCCCGTTCGATTTCTCCCGCCGTCGTCTCTCGGTGGTGGTTTCGCATCCCGATGGCACGCACGTCCTGATCTGCAAGGGCGCCGTCGAGGAGATCTTCGCCGTCTGCAATCGCTACGAGATCGACGGGCAGGGAGGGCCGTTGGACGAGAGCCACTTCGCCGCCGCCAAGGCAGAGACCGTCGGGCTCAACTCCGACGGATTCCGGGTCGTCGCGGTCGCCTACAAGGAGCTGAGCAGCCCCAAGGCAGTCTACTCGGTCGCCGACGAATGCGACCTGACGCTACTCGGCTACATCGCCTTCCTCGACCCTCCGAAGGAAAGCGCGGGAGCCGCCATCGCCACGCTCGCGCAGAAGGGCGTCAGCATCAAGATCCTGACCGGGGACAACGAGGTCATCACGCGCAAGATCTGCCGCGATGTCGGGCTCGATGCCGGCGAGATCCTGCTTGGCGCTCGCGTCGCGGCGATGAATGACGAGGAGCTCGCCGAAGCAACCGATCGCACCACCGTGTTCGCCAAGCTGACGCCGGCACAGAAGGAGCGCATCGTCGGCGCCCTGCACCGCAGGGGGCACGTTGTGGGGTTCCTCGGCGACGGCATCAACGACAGCCCCGCCCTCAAGGCCGCCGACGTGGGTATCTCCGTGGATTCGGCCGTGGACATCGCCAAGGAGTCGGCGGACATCATCCTCCTGGAGAAGAGCCTGATGGTGCTGCAGGAGGGGGTGATCGAGGGGCGCAAGGTTTTCGGCAACATCACCAAGTACATCAAGATGGGCGCGAGCTCGAACTTCGGCAACATGTTCAGCGTGGTCGGCGCCAGCCTGTTCCTGCCGTTCCTGCCGATGGCGCCGATCCAGGTGCTGACAAACAACCTGCTCTATGACTTCTCCCAGACGGCCATTCCCACCGACAACGTGGACGAGGATTACATCGCAGCGCCGCGGCGCTGGGACATCGACAACATCTTCAATTTCATGGTGTGCATCGGGCCCATCAGCTCGATCTTCGACTACGCCACGTACGCGATGATGCTCTGGGTGTTCCATGCCTGGAGCAACCCCTCACTGTTCCAGACCGGCTGGTTTGTGGAGTCGCTGCTCACGCAGACCCTGATCATCCACATCATCCGTACTGCCAAGGTACCTTTCATCGAGAGCCGGGCCAGTCCTGCTCTGATGGCGACGAGCCTCATTATCTGCTGTGTCGGAATCGCGCTGCCGTTGACGCCGGTCGGCGCCGCGCTGGGGTTCACGCCGCTCCCCTGGCTCTACTGGCCGCTGGTCGCCGGCATGCTCGTTGCCTACGCGGTACTGACCCACTTCGTGAAGGTCTGGTTCGTGCACCGCTGGGGCATGTGATGAGCGAGGTGGCGACCCGGTACGAACCTGCTTAGGGCCGCCGACAGACGAGCACCGGTATGTTGCCGTGGGTGGGCACGTCGAGCATCTCGCTTCGCAGGAGCTCCGAGAATCCAGCGCCGGCCGTGTTGACGCCATCACGATCAGTTCGGAACCATGCTCGCGTGCCACGTCGAGGCTCGCCACGCGAGACCCTGGTGGCGCACGTGCAGTGAACCCCGCGCGATCGGCAGCGCGAAGCAGGGGTCGCACGGCAGCGCCCGATGCGTTCTTTCAGCGGTCCTCACTGCGACAGCGCATGGCCGGCTCCCTGGGCTAGCTCGATGAGCGGCAGATGAGGACCGGCACCAGGCTCAGTGCCACCACCCTCGAGGCTACGCTGCCGAGCAGAAACCGGGCAAGTCCGCGGCGCCCGTGCGAGGCCATGACGATCACGTCGCAGCCGTTGTCCTTCGCTGCGGCGATGATCCCCTCGTCGGGAAAATGATCCTTCACGTGCACGGTCGCGCATTGAAGCCCTGCCGCCTTCGCCATCTCTGCAATACGGGCGAGGACGCTGGTGGCCGTTTCGATCACACCCTTCTCGTAGTCTGCGGGCGGGAACCCAAACGCAGCGTCGCCGGTGACCACGGCGTTCCAGGGCTCCGTTACGGTGACGGCCGTCACTCTCGCGTTGAGAATCCTGGCGAGCTCGAGGCCGCGCGATGCGGCGCGCTCGGCCAAGTCCGACCCATCGGTGGGTACCAGTATGTGCTTGAACACGGTGGTCTCCAAAGCGGCGCGATGCGACGAGCGATGGTTGGCACTAGCGACAAACGAGCACCGGCACCGGGCTCAGGGTCACAACCCTGTTGGCCTGGCTGCCGATGAGGAGCCTCGCCAGCCCACGGCGGCCGTGCGACGCCATGACGACGAGGTCGCACATCTGCGCTTGGGCGGTCTCGATGATACCCTCGGCGGGATGGCGGTCGTTCACGTGAAGAGTGGCGCAGCGGACGTCGAGCTGCTTCGCCTTCTCGCCGACGGACGACAGGATGCGGCTGGCCGCGGCGGTCATGCGCGCCTCGTAGTCGTCGATCGGATTGCGCCCCTGCGCTTCCGCAATCGCGGCCATGGACAGCGCATCCCACGGCTCGGTCACCGTCACCGCCGTCGCCTTCGCATTCAACGCTTTGGCGAGGGCAAGGCCCCGTACGACCGCCTTGTCGGCCAGCTCCGACCCGTCGGTGGCAATCAGGATGTGCTTGAACATGGTGACCTCCAGGCCTCTTGCGTGTGGCAACATCGTTGATGGCGCGGGGGCGCACTCGCGGCCTTGATGCGCGTCAAGCTCGCAAAGTGAGGAAAGCGCGTATCGCTCAGGGTCGCGCTGCATGAACCTCCCGGTGGAGGCACCAAGCATCGGAGAGGCCAGTTGACGCCGATCAAGATGGGATCGGCGGTGGATGAATAGCGTCCTCCTGGCTGGGGAGGGGGAGAAGGTCCAGATGGAGCTGTGCCGTGAAGGTCAAGGATGTGATGCACAAGGGCGCCGAGTGGGTCGCGCCGCAGACGGCGCTCGCAGATGTTGCCAAGAAGATGCGCGATCTTGATATCGGAGCGATTTCCGTGGGCGAGAACGACCGGCTGATCGGCATGGTGACTGACCGGGACATCGCCTGCCGCGGCGTGGCGAACGGCGGCGACTGCGCCAGGCTCACGGCCCGCGTGATGGCTGTTAACGGTTGCACGTGCCCGACAAATTTCGCCGCTGAGGCCTGCCTTCTTAGGGCGGTATGGGGAGAGGTGCCCCAACACACGAGAGGGCACTGTACGGCCACGCCGGCGCCCTGGCGGGCCATCCGCAGGCACCCCAGCCAATGATTGAAAACGGAACCGAACAGCACCGGCGCTGGCCGCGATTTGCTGCGGCAACCATGTCCCGGTTTCGGGTGCGTGGCAGCGGCAACGACCTATTGACGGTGGTCAAGGCAGGTGAGGCGTCGCGCTGTTAACGGTGGCGCAACCTAGGTGTCACGTCGCATCGGAGAATGGCGATGTCGTACCGGACCATTCTGGTCCACTGCAATGACAGGCGCCGCATCGAGACGCTGCTGGCGCCGGCGGTGAACTTGGCGGACGCGTTCCAAGCGCATCTGATCGGCCTGTCGGTGGTGCCGCCGGTCGTCGTCGTCCCGACCGGAGCTGCGCTCGGTCCGCCCGCTATCGTCGATGCTCACTGCGAGCTCTATCGCGCCGAGAACCCTGCCATGCAGGCGGCGTTCGAGGCCACCACCGGCGGTCGCGGCTTCGTGGCCGAGTGGCGCGATGACGATGCCGGTGCCTTCGGCGTCGCCGACTGTGTGCTCCCCTACGCCCGCACCGCCGATCTCGTGGTCGCCAGCCAGACCGACCCGGAGTGGCCGGGAACGGACCGGCTCGACATCGCCGAGCGGCTGGCCATGGAGGCCGGACGGCCGGTCCTGATCGTCCCGAATGCCGGCGTGCATCGCCGCGTCGGAGAGCAGGTGCTGGTGGCGTGGAACGGTCGGCGCGAGGCCGCGCGCGCTGTCTTCGATGCGCTGCCGATCCTGCGCGGAGCCAATGCCGTCAACGTGGTCTGGATCAATCAGCGGCCGGAGCGCGAGCACGGGCAAGACATTCCAACAGCGGATATCTGCACGGCGCTTACACGGCACGGCGTGAAATGCGAGGCGACCGAGCAAGTTTCACCGCGCGGCGGCGTCGGCGAGACGTTGCTTGCTTGCGCCAGGGAGATGAGCGCCGACCTGCTTGTCATGGGCTGCTACGGGCACGCACGGCTTCGCGAGTTCGTATTCGGCGGTGCCAGCCGGCATGTGCTGAGCCACATGCCCATCCCGGTGCGGATGTCGCACTAGCCGCGGGGGCGCACCAGCCGCACCCGGGCGCCGATCATCTTGCACGCGTTCAGGCGGGGACGACGGGGGAAAGACCGATGCGAAAGTTGGGACGGTCCGGCGCAATGCAGATGCGGTCAACTGAAGCGCGAGAGCTTGGCCGATTCTTGGCTCGATCGATCCTGTTGATGCTGGCGGTGCTCTGCGTCGGGTCTGCCCAAGCCGCCACCCCGCTCGACGACATCCGCGCCTTCCAGATCGCATGGCGCGAGGAAGCGGCAGAGGTCGAGCTCGCCACCAAGGTGCTGGGCAACGCGCCTGTGCGCAAGTCTGACTTGAGCTTGGCGCCGGAGCGGCTGCTTTTTCTATGCGTTGCCGATAAGAATCCCTGCGGCGAGCACCAGGGCGCCACCCAGGACAACCTGGAAAGCCGCGCGGAAGAAAGGCGTCTCCATGTATCTGTTCTGAATCCAGACAATGGCCCAGAGCTCGATGAAGACGACAATCAATGCGATTGTTGTTGCCGTCCAGAATTCGGGGATCAGGTAGGGCAGCGCGTGGCCCAATCCTCCAATGGTCGTCATCACGCCCGACGCCAGCCCGCGCTTCCAGGGCGAGCCGCGCCCGGAGATCTTCCCGTCATCGTGGACGGCCTCCGTGAAACCCATGGAGATGCCGGCGCCGACCGAAGCCGACAGACCGACAAGAAACGTGGTCCACGGGTTGTGCGTGGCGAACGCCGTGGCGAAGATCGGGGCCAGCGTAGACACCGATCCGTCCATCAAGCCGGCAAGTCCTGGCTGCACCCAAGTCAGGATGAACTGGCGACGGGCGAGGAGATCCTCCTTCGCCCGGTCGGTATCACCCAAGTGCCGCTCCGTGAGCTGTGCCGCAGCGGCCTCGTGACCTGCCTCAGCGCGTGCCAGATCGCCGAGCAGCTTGCGGATTTCAGCATCGGTCGCGCGGGCTGCCGCGGTCGAATAGAACTGCCCGGCTTGGCGCTCCATGTCGGCAACCTCTTGCCGGATCCGATCGAGGCCTAGGTTCTCGATCAGCCAGACAGGGTGGCGGACATAGAAGTCAGCGATGTGCTCCCGTCGCAATGGAACGACGAAGTCCCCAAACCGGCGCCGGTAGACATCGACCAGCCGGCGTCGGTGCTCATCCTCCTCCGTGGCCATGCCGTCAAAAACTGCAGCGCTGCCAGGGAACTCGGCGCGCAACTTGGCGGCATAGGCCGCATAGATCCGACTGTCCTCCTCCTCTGCCGAGATAGCCAGGGCCAGTATCTCCCGCTCCGACAGGTCCGCGAAGCGTCGCCTACCCCAGAGGCCCGCGGGCGAAAGGCGTGAAAGCATGAAGGGTGTCTCCGCTTGCAGAACATATCCCACTTGATGCGCGCCACCGAGTGTGCGGCAGCCATGCGCCTCTTTAGCGGCAGAGACCTTTGACCTGCATCAACGTGCGCCAGCCCTGAATTCTCCAGGCTGCACTTGTAGTGGCTCGGTCGAATCTCGACCGCCGGTATCGCGAGGCTTGCGATGGCATACAAGACCATTCTTGTTCACTGCAACGACAAGATGCGCGTAGGCCGGACGGTCGGCGTAGCCGTTGAGCTGGCGAAAAGCCTGGCTCGAGAGGCTGCGAGCCGTCGGGGCAAAGGGTCAATGACGCGGCGATCACAAGAGTGAGCGAACATGTACAATAGCATCCTGCTGCCCGTCGATGGCTCCCAGCTCTCGCTGCGCGCCGCGCAGCATGGGATCGAGCTCGCCAAAGCCCTCAACGCCAGGGTCACGGTAATCATGGTCACCACGCCCTGGGCGACACAGTACGCCAGGGAGCCGGCGGTGGTGGTGCCCGGAGTGCTTGTGCCTGAGACCGAGTACGATCTGAGGACCGAGCAGGCTGCCTGCAACTGCCTGCGCGTCGTGACGGATGAAGCCAGGAGCGCCGGCGTTCCATCGAAGGCGCTGCACGTGCGGCACCGGGATCCATATGTCGCCATTCTCGACGCGGCGCGCAGGGAAGGCTGTGATCTCATCGTCATGGCCTCGCACGGCCGCCGCGGCCTCACCGAGCTTCTGCTCGGCAGCGAGACGCTCAAGGTCCTGACCCACGGCGAGATACCGGTGCTGGTCTACCGACGGCCCTGAATGGCGTCGCGCCTTATGTCAGCCGTAGAACCACACGCCGCACCGCCGCATCTCCCGGCTCCGGCTCGACGCTGAAGCCGAGTTCGCGGCACATGCGCAGCGTGGTCGCATTCTCCGCCAGCACGCACCCATAGAGCTGCTCGATCTTCTCGGTGCGGGCATAGGCCATCAGGTGCTGCATCAGGCACCATCCGAGCCCGCGTCCCTTCAGATCGGACCGGACCAGGATCGCATATTCACCCCGCACGTAGTCAGGGTCAGCGACAAAGCGGACCACGCCCAGCAACTCGACCGCCGCCTCGTCAACCGCCGCAAAGGCCATTTCGCGGGCGTAGTCGATCTGCGTCAGGCGGGCGAGGAATCTGTGAGAGAGATCGGGACGGGCGGTGAAGAACCGCAGCCGCTGGTCCTCGGGCGTCAGGCGCGCGAAGAACGCCGCGTAGAGGCCTTCGTCCTCGGGACGCATCGGGCGAATGCGCACCGGCCCGAGCGGCTTGACGTCGGCCTCGGCCACCCATTCCGATGGGTAGGGGCGGATCGCCATCGGCACGCGCGGATGCCCCGCGGGGTTCTCCACTCGTACCCGCGCGTCCAGCGCGACAATGCCGGTCTCGTGGGCGAGGAGAGGATTGATATCGACCTCGCGGATCTCGGGGTGACGCGCGACGAGATAGCTGAGGCGCACCAGCGCCTCGGCTATTGCCGCGACATCGGCTGCCGGTCGGTCGCGATAGCCCTGCAGCAGGCGCCACACGCGCGTCTGTCGCATCAGGTCGTGGGCCAGGTTGAGATCGAGCGGCGGCAGGGCATGAGCGGTGTCGCGCACCACCTCGACGGCCGTGCCGCCGGCGCCAAACATGAGGAGCGGCCCAAAAGTCGGGTCGACCGACATGCCGGCGATCAGCTCGATGGCCTTTGGGCGCCGGATCATCGGCTGCACGGTAAAGCCCTTGACCCGCGCCTGCGGCCTGAGGCGCGCGACGCGCTCCAGCATGTCCTGGGCGGCTTGCTGGGCCTCCTCGGCGCGCTCCAGCCCGAGGCGCACGCCACCCACATCGGACTTGTGCGTGATGTCGTCGGAGAGCACCTTCACCACGCACGCGCCATGCGAGCCGATCCAGCGCGCGGCATGCGTAGCGACCTCGGAGGCGCTGGAAGCGACCTCAGTCGGGACAACCGGGATCCCGTAACAGTCGAGCAGGGCCTTCGCTTCGACTTCCGAGAGCGTCGAGCGGCCGGCCGCCAGGGCAGCCGCGATCGTCGCGCCTGCCGCTTCGGTCTTGAGGCCGAGATCTTCCGGCATCGAGGGTGGCGTGCGCGTGAGCTCTTCCTGCGCGCGGGCGTAGCGGACGAGCTGCGTGAAGCCGTCGATCGCCTCGGCCGGGGTGGCGAAGCTGGCGATGCCGCGTGCCGCGAAGAGCGTGCGGGCGCCGCGACTGGCCTCGTCGCCGAGCCAGTTCGTCAAAATGGGCTTCGGCGGTTTGCCGGACGTGCTGCGGCGCTCCAGCGTGGCAACCACCGCCTCGGCCACGGCCGTGCTGGAGGCGAGCGCCGTCGGGCAGTTGATAACCAGCACGGCGTCGGAGGCGGCATCCCGCAGCAACACATCGAGCGCGCGTGCGTAGCGAGCGGGTCCGGCATCGCCGATGATGTCAACGGGATTGCCATGCGACCAGGTCGCTGGCAGGGCCGTGTCGAGCGCCGCCATCGCCGGGCCGGACAGGGTGGCGAGGCGGCCATCGAGCTCGGCAAGGCGGTCCGCCGCCAGCACGCCGGCGCCGCCGCCGTTGGTGAGGATCGCGAGCCGCTCGCCGGTAAGCCGCGGATGCCGGGCCAGGATCTCGGCGGCGCTGAACAGGTCCTGCAGCTCGCCCACGCGCAGCAGCCCTGCGCGCCGGAACGCGGCCTCGTAGGCCGCATCGGCGCCGGCCAGCGCGCCGGTGTGCGACAGCGCGGCCCTGGCGCCCGTTGCCTCCCGGCCGGCCTTGACGACGATCACGGGCTTGCTGCGCGCCGCCGCCGTGGAGGCCCTTGCGCTCCAGATCGCTCCGCAAGTGGATGGCACCGGGCAAGGGCCCCAGCTCAGGGGCCAGCGCTCGCCCCAACGTCGATTTGCCGGTGCGAGACGACATGCGAGAAGCCGACGCGGTGTCCTCGCGCCCAGTCGACGATCGCCGTGATGAGGGCGCCCGATTGCGACAGGAACGCAAGGTCGCCCGCAAGCGGCGACTCATGCGAGAAGCTGGCGTCGAGGAGGCGAAACGGCTCGGGCCTGAAGCTTACACCAAGGCGGCGAATGAGGAGGTCTACGCGATCTTGCGCGACAAAGCGCGTCAGGTGCTGGCGGGAGGGCACGCGGCGGTTGTGGATGCCGTGTTCGCCGGACCCGAGGAAAGGGCTGAGATCGAAGCGTTGGCAGCGGAGCTTGGCGTTGCCTTCCGGGGTCTCTGGCTCGAGGCGCCGCCGAGCAAGCTTCTCCATCGCGTCGGAGCCCGCACAGATGACGCTTCGGATGCAACACCTGACATCGTGGGCCAGCAGTTGGCGGTCAACATCGGCCGCCTGTCGGCGCGCTGGGCCTCGATCGACGCGGCCGGCAACTCCGCGGCGACCCACGCGAAGGCGCGAGAGGCTCTCGCCGTCATGAAGGTCCAGGCACGATGACGATCCGCAATCTCGACCAGCTGCTGGCGCCGAAGTCGGTGGCCCTGATCGGCGCCAGCCGGAAGGAGGGCAGCGTCGGCCTGATCACCGCGCGCAACCTCCTGCGCGGTGGGTTCGCCGGACCGGTCTGGCTCGTCAATCCCAAGTACCGGGACATCGAGGGTCATCCCTGCCATCCCTCGATTGCCGCCCTGCCGGGCGTACCACAGCTCGCCGTCGTAGCAACGCCCCCTCACACCGTCCCTGGTGCCGTCCCCGTGGCGAGAAGCGGCGTGCGCGTCACGGCGCTCACCTCGCGGAAAGCCGGCGGCAGGGCACCCTGCCGCGCGAGCCCGTAAAGCACGCGCGCTGCCAGGATGATCTGCACGACGATGCCGTTGATGGTGGCGACGACGGCAATTGCGCTCATGGTGCGCGGGGAGGTGCCGGTCAGCCGCTCGAAGGCCAGTGCCAGCGGCGCCTTCGAGACCGCAAGCTCGGCAGGGGGGACCGCAACGAGGGCGACCCAGACCACCAGCACGTAGAGCAGCGTCGTCAGCGCCAGGGTCAGGAAGATTGCCCGTGGCAGCGTCCGCTGCGGATCGTGCAGCTCTTCCGACACATTGACCAAAGCCTCGAAGCCGATGAAGGCGAAGACGGCCAGCAGCGTGGCGCTGACGAGCCCAACGAGGCCAGCTGGGCTGACACCGGGCGGCAGCATCTCGGGAAGGCGGGTCAGCAGGTCCGGTCCAGAGAAGGCGCCGGCGGCAACCAGCACAATGAGCCCACCTACCTCAATGAGTGTCATTGCACCGGCAAAGGCAACCGACTCCTTGATGCCCCAAGCGGCAATGGCGCCCATGCCCAGCACCACGGCGGCGATGATGACGGGCTGGGGCAAGGTAACGAATACCGCGATGTAGCCGGCGCTGCCGACGCTGATGGCGGTGGCGGCCACGACCGCAATCGCGACCACCAGGAAGCCCACCGCCGCGGACCAGCGATCCGATCCGAACGCCGCGCGAGCGTAGGCGGCCTCGCCGGCGGCGACCGGCACGCGCGTGCCCAGCTCGGCGAACGAGGCTGCAGTGAGTCCCATGAGCAGGGCGGCGGCAACGAATGCGAGGGGCGCATGCATGCCGGCGCGTGCGGCCGCGGCGCCGATGAGCACGTAGATGCCCGCGCCGATCGTGACGCCCATGCCATACAGGACCGCGTAGAAGAGCGTCAGGGAGCGCCCGAGGCCGACTGTTTCGGGGATTCCAACCGACACAGTCTCGCTTGCCTTGCCTGTCGTCGGCACGGTTTCCCTCCTGCGCTGGCGCGGGCCCCGGCACCTCAGCCGGAGCACCAGCTCGGTCGTATCCGGATTGGCCGTATCGGACAATGTGGGGGTTGGATTGGGATTAAGCGGGTTCCTACAACCTGGCGATCTCATGGGTCTGCACACCCCTCGAGGCGTAACGCAGGAGCACCGTGCATGTAGCCCGCTCCTCGGCCTCGTTGTCGGGCTCGACCAGCAAGAGCGCACCTCGCTGCTCCAGACAACGGTGCAGCTGCCGCGCGTGCCGCCGCAGGGCCCGGTGCTGGAACCCCAGGAGTGCCCGAGCGTCGTTCACGGCGATGCCTGGCGCCGTTCCATCCGGCCCGGCCTGGGCAATAGCCCAGGGGACGGCACCGCCGACCGATCGGAACACGATCCAGTTGGCGAAGGCACGGGCCTCCCGGCTCTCCCACAAGGCGGCGAGGACCCCTTCAAACGTATCGGCCTGCGCAAACACATGGATCCGGGCGGGGATCCGGGCGGGCGCTAGGCCTTGGGTGCTGAGCTCGGCAAGGGCCGAGGCGAGCTCCTTCGCCGTGCCGAACAACCCCACCGCCAGTCGAAGCTTCGTCGTGTTTGCCATGGTCCCAGCCGCCGGCCTCATCTCGGCCCGGCACGATCGTCGCCGTAGTGGCGGCTTTGTGCTTTGACATGGATCAGTCCTCTCGGTGTTGAGCATGAGCGTGGTTCCATTCGGCCGATGGTTGTAATTCGGTGGCGTTCGAGCGGGGGAGGCCACAGGCCTCGGGGTCCTGGTCTTTCTGAGCCATTGGGGTGATTAAAACACACCCCTGTCTTGCGGTGATCTTCGCCTTGTCATGCTATGTAAGGAAATGTCGGCCGATCGCGTTCGCGCGCTCCGGTGGGGCACTACCCGCAGTGTGAAATCGTTATGGTCAAACCGTCGCCGTCTCACATTTTGATCGTCGAGGACGATGCCAAGGTTCGGCTTCTGCTGCGCCGCTGCTTCGAAGGCGAAGGCTTCCGCGTCAGCGAGGTCGGCTCGGGTGCGGACGCGATAGAACGCGTGGCCGCCGGCACGTTCGATCTTGTCACGCTCGATCTTCAGCTGCCAGACGGTGATGGCTTTGCTGTCGGCCGCGAGATCCGCTCACGATCGGCCGTACCCATCATCATGGTGACTGGCAAGGGCGACACCATCGACCGGGTCGCGGGTCTGGAGCTCGGTGCCGACGACTACATCACCAAGCCGTTCCAGCTGCGCGAGGTGGTGGCGCGGGTGCGGGCCGTGCTGCGCCGTACGGCCTCCAGCGGGCAGCGGACCGGCGGAGCCAGCGCGCCCTGCGGGGATGGTACGCTGGCCTTCGAGGGATGGGTCTTGGACGTTCCGAAGCGGGAGCTCAGGTTGGCTGCCGGCGCGGTCTGCGACCTCACCACCAGCGAGTTCGACCTGCTCAAGGTGTTCGCGACCCACGCCAACCGCGCGCTGTCGCGCGACCAGATCATGGACCTGCTGCGCGGGCATGACTGGACGCCGACGGATCGCAGCATCGACAACCTGGTCATGCGGCTGCGTCGGAAGATCGAGCCGGATCCCGAGCACCCAAGGCTGATCAAGAGCGTCCGCGGCGTCGGCTACTGCTTTGCTCCGACGGTCAGCTCAGTCGCCTGAGTCCGTGGCGCGGGAGCGGCCGGCGCTCGGCGTGGCGGTAAGGCCTGCGCAGAACCTGCAGATCGAGCTGGGCGATGTCTGCCTGCGGCGACCCAGGTACCGCTGTCTCGGTGAGCACTGAGACCTGTTGCGGACCGCCGGTCAGATGAGGGCGGTTGTTTCACCTGAGGGACTTGATGTAGTCAACGACATCCCTGATCTCATTGAGCTCGAGAGGGATCGCCGGCATGGGGTGCCGTGGCGTCATAATGTAGGCTTGGAGGCTTTCCGGCGTTCGATAGGGCCGATCGGTGAGAGCTCTGAAGCTCGGCACGTCCGTGCCCAGAACCGTGCTGCCTTGTCGTCCGTCGATCGCATGACAGCCCGCACAAGCGCGTTCAGCGATCTCCTTGCCTCGTGCAATCGACGCCTGAGTCTGGCCATAAGCGGCTGACGCGGTGAGCCCTAGTGCGGCCGCGACCAACAAAGCACTCAGCGTCTCGCGCGTGGTACGCATCTTTTCGCCTCCTCAGCCCTAGTCGTCCTCGCCGGCAGCGAGGCTCTCCAGCTGGTCGAGGTCGACGAGCTTCACGCGGTTCCTCTGGGGTAGCTCAATCAGGCGCAGCGTCCTGAGTTTGGTGAACGTCCGGCTCACGGTCTCGATGGTGAGGCCGAGGAAGTCGCCGATGTCGGCGCGCGTCATCGGCAGCTCGAAGTCGCAGGGGTCCTGTCCGTTGCGCGCGCTGCGGCGCGAGAACGCCAATAGGAAGCTCACCACGCGCTCGGTGGCGCTGCGCTGCCCCGTGGTCAGCATCAGGTCGCGGGTTGCGGCCAGCTCACGGGCCACGGCTTCATAGAGCTTGAAGCCGAAGGCGGGATCCTGAGCGGCCGAGCGGTGCAGCGTGGCCATCGGCAGTGAACGGAGCCTGGTCGGCTTGATCGCCTGGGCATTCATCACGTGCTCGCCCTGCGCGCCGAGCCCGATCAGGTCGCCCGGATAAGCAAAGCCTACGATCTGGCGCCGGCCGTCGGCGAGAACCTTGTAAAGCGCGACGGCGCCGGTCTCGACCCGGAACACGTGAGTCGTGGGGTCACCTTCGACGAAGACGAACTCCTTGGCCTCGACGCGGCGCAGCGACGCTTGCGCGAGGGACTGATCGAGACCTCCCACTGGCCGGGCAGCGACAGTGGCGTGGAGAGAGAGCGTCTGCATGGGTCGGGCTCCTTGAGTGCGTCTTGAGCCCAAGTCCATCACCGGCCTGTCGCAGCCGTTCACGCCCTTGGCTAGAATTCGGAGAGAGATTGTAATGCTTTGTAACAGGCGCGGTGGTTGCTCGCCCGGACCGGACAGCCTGTGACCGTCAGCGACGGAATGTCCAAACCGACCGCACGAACAGACCTCCACGACAGGTTCCTTGGCGGCCGCTGTCGATCAAGACGAAAACAGGAGGGCCTGCCGGAGCTTGCTCTCCTGGGGTAGATTACCCGCCAAGTGGCTGTGCCGAGCCCACTGTGACCAATGGTGCGGTAAAAGGGGTAAAAGCCATGAAGGCGATGGTGCTCAAAGCGCCGAGGACACCGCTCCAGCACCTGGAGCTTACGACGCCCTCGCCCTCGGCGGGGCAGGTGCTCGTGAAGGTGACGGCATGCGGCGTGTGTCGCACGGATCTCCACGTCGTCGACGGGGATCTCAAGCACCCGAATCTGCCTATCGTTCCGGGTCACGAGATCGTGGGGCGCATCTGCGGGCTTGGGCCCGGCGTCACTCAGTTCAATGTCGGCGATCGCGTTGGCATTCCCTGGCTCGGCCACACATGGGGGACCTGTCGCTTCTGCCAAACGGGGCATGAGAACCTTTGCGACGCTCCGGGCTTCACCGGCTACCAGCTCGACGGCGGCTACGCAGAGTACGCCGTTGCCGACGCGCGGTACTGCTTTCCCATTCCGGGGGCTGAGCCCGATGCCGAAGTGGCACCCTGGCTGTGTGCCGCTTTGATCGGCCACCGCTCGTTGCGGCTGGCAGGAGATGCCGAGACGATCGGGATCTACGGCTTCGGTGCGGCCGCACACCTTGTCACCCAAACCGCCCGCTATCACGGGGGCCGCGTGTATGCCTTCACGCGGCCGGGCGATCGCAAGGCGCAGGAATTTGCATCGTCCCTCGGTTGCACATGGGCCGGAGCGTCCGATGAGAGGCCGCCCGCCGAGCTTGACGCCGCGATCATCTTCGCGCCCGTCGGAAGTCTCGTTTCTGTCGCACTGCGGGCCGTACGCAAGGGTGGAACCGTTGTCCTCGGGGGCATTCACATGAGCGACATCCCCGCATTTCCCTACGAGATCATCTGGGGCGAACGCGTGGTGCGTTCGGTCGCCAACCTGACGCGAAGCGATGCTCTGGATTTCCTCCAGCTTGCGCCCAAAGTCCCGGTGCGCAGCCACATTGTGACGATGCCTCTGAGCGAGGCCAACGTCGCGTTGGACCGTCTCCGTGCCGGCTAACTCACCGGGGCCGCCGTGCTTATCCCCTGATGTCGCGCTTCTAGGCCGATGCGGCGGCGCACGGTTCCGTGATCGGCCCCGCCGAGAGCGTGAACGTGCCTCCGTCGGTGCGGCAGATGGCGCGCATCACGTCCCGGCCCATGGCAGGGCTTGCAGCTCCTCCAGGTAGGTCGCAAGAAGGTTCGCGGCATTGTCTGCCGGGTTCATTTGCAGGGACGCGTAGGCCTCGGGGTTCTTCAGCAGGCCATAGGGCGAAGTCGCCTCTCGCTTTTCGATGAACGGCCGATGCGTCCAGTGCAACTCCCTGCCGGGCATGCAGGCGCTAACTGATACGATATTACCGTGCGAACGGACTGTACCGCAATCTCGCCGTTGTCCTTGATAACATAGTGACAAGCACGCATGGTGACCTTGCGCTTAAGAGACGTGTTAGGAGCCGTGTCAGAACTGGGCTTAGATTTCTCTTTTGGTCAGGGAGCGCGAGTCGTCTGAATGTCTGGATTGCGTGTTGTCTTGGTCGTTGCCATTGCCGGCGCAATGACTGCCGTCTCCGCCGAGACACCGGGACCGGATGGGTTGACCGAGAAAGGCCGCCTCATCTACGAGGCCGGACAGCTCGGCAGCGGCGAGCCGCTCGTGGGTCACCGCGAGGGCGGCCTCACCAGCAGCGGCAAAGCCGCAGCGTGCGTTGCGTGCCATCAGCGCAGCGGCTTCGGGCTGTTCGAGGGATCGAACCTTGTGCCGCCGATCACGGGGCCAAGCCTGTTCGCCAATGCGCGGCCGATCGCCCACGTTCCGCGTCGGTCAAAAAGCGTCGAGCATCGGGAATTCCCGTTTCTCAATCGCCCCGCCTACAACGACACCACCCTCGCGACGGCAGTGCGTGAAGGGCTCTCGCCGGGGGGACACCGTTTTCAGTTTCTCATGCCGCGCTACGCGCTCGGTGATGCCGACATGAAGGCTCTCACGGCTTATCTTCGGCAATTGTCGGCGGCGCCTTCGCCGGGCGCGAGCGCCCAGCGCATAAGCTTCGCAACGGTGATTGCTCCCGGCCAAGATGCGGGGCGTCGGCAGGCCGTCATAGATGTGCTGCGCGCCTGCTTCGAAGAGCGGCACCCCGACAGGCCGGGGCGTCAGGCGTGGCAGCTCGTGACATGGGATCTGGAGGGCGCGCCGGCAGGCTGGATGACGCAACTCCGGTCGAAGTACGCGGAGCAGCCAGTGTTCGCCGTGGTGTCCGGTCTCGGCACCGATGAATGGGCGCCGGTGCACCATTTCTGCGAGCTCGAAAAGATCCCGTGTCTGTTCCCCAACGTGGATGCGGTCCCAGAGGCCGCCGCGGGACAATACACATTCTACTTCTCCAAGGGCGTCGTTCTGGAGGCGCAGGTAGCTGGGCACTATCTGACGACCAAGGCTTCCGGGCTCGGCATCGCGCGCGTGGTGCAACTTTGGCGTGAAGCCGGGTCAGGCGCCCGAGCGGCCGTCGCCTTGCGCGAAGCCCTGAAAGCCGGCGGGGTGCCTGTTGAGGATCGCATCCTGAAAGGTGCGGAGGCCGATGGCGTCCAGCCTGCCGCCGCCGGTTTGCAACGATCCGACGCCCTCGTCCTCTGGCTGGGCCAGGAAGACCTGCGGGCGTTGGCGTCCGGCGCGCCACCCGATGTGGCAACGATCATGCTGTCAGGGCTGCTCGGCGGATGGGAGCGCGCCCCGCTAGCGCCGGCGTGGAAGCGCGCCTCACTCATGCTCTACCAACTCGACGCGCCAACGCGCCGCGCGGCGCGCATGCGGTTCAACCTGCACCCCTGGCTGCGGGGCAAGGCAATCGCTGCAGCCGACGAGGTGCTGCTGGGGAACACGCTGGCAGCCTGCAACGTGCTTCACGAGGGCGTGCTTCGGCTGCGCGGCGCGTTCTTCCGGGACTATCTGGTGGAAGTGACGGAGCGCTATCCGAGCATGGGCAATGCGCCGGCGCCGCAGGCCTACCCCCGCTTCACGCTCGGGCCGGGGCAGCGCTTCAGCTCGCTCGGCGCCTATGTGGTCCGCTTCAAACTGCCGGCGCTGGACGAGTTGGAGCTCGTGCGGGATTGGATCATCCCGTAGAAGCGGCCCCCTCGAAGCCAGCTCTGTGCTTGCTCCGAAGGGCCGCCGCAGTGCTTTGCGTCCGTCGGCTTGATCACACGATTGGCGGCAGGACCTCGTAGCGCCGCATCATCTCGTGGTCCTCGTGCGAGAGGATGTGGCAGTGGTAGATGAACTCTCCCGGCCGGCTGAAGCTCGCGAGCACCCGCGTCACCTGGCCGGGATACGCCACGACCGTATCCTTCTTGCCGGCCTCATAGGCGAGCGGCGCGGTCGGATTGCCGAGGAACTGGGGCTCGCTCACCGCGCTGGCTCCGGTCGAGCCGTCGGAGTTGGTCTTGTCGACCGTCGCGATGGTGAAATCCTGCCGGTTGACGATGCGGAAGTCGACGAGGTGCATGTGGATGGGATGGGCGTCGGCGGTCGTGTTGTGGAACTCCCAGATCTCCGACCTTCCTGCGCGCGGCTGCTCGGTGATCGGGTCGCTGTAGACCAGCGTACCCTGGTCCAGCGTCCCGAGCATGGTCTGCAGTCTCCCGAACGAGTCCGTGCCTTCGTACATGAGGATCTGGCGCCTGGGCACGCCGGCGGTCGATACCGGGGGCAGGGGCGACGTTTGGAACGTGCGCAGCTGGGTTCCCAGCGCAACCGTCGCGTCGGGGATGCTGCGATTGCGCGGGACCACGTCGAACGCCATCAACCGGTCGGTCAGCCCCGGTGTCGGCCCGACGTAATCGACCCCATCAGGCGGCTGTCCGGTGAAGGGCGTCGCCGCACCGTTCCACAGAAGGAGGCGCGATCCGGTCGGTACATTGGAGAAATCCACGACCACGTCGTAGCGCTCGCCCGGTCCGATCAGCAGGGTATCGGCCTGCGAGATGCCTCCGCTCGATCCGTCTGGAAGCGGCGGCGTCTGCCAGCGCGCCTCGGCCGGCCTGTTGAGAAGGCCGAGCTCGGTGCCAACCACGAGGATCGGCAGCGTAGGACCCGTGGGACTCGAGGGACCAGAGGCCGGGTTCGACTGACGCTGGAACTTGATGGCGTAGAATCTCGAGTCGGACGCGTTGAGGATGCGGAACCGGTACTTGCGCTGCTCGACGGCCTTGACCGGCCAAGCCTGGCCGTTGACGAGAATCACGTCTCCGAAGAATTCGGGGAGGTGTGTCGGGCTCGGCAGGCCGGGCGTCTCCGGGTCCTCGGCGGGATAGAACAGCTGCCCGTTCTGGTCGAACATCCGGTCCGAGAACATCAAGGGTATCTCGTAAGGATAGCTCGGTAGCACGTTGGTTGACCGCAGCCGGTCCTCGTTGGCGTCGCGAATGAAATAGAAGCCCGCGAGCCCCATGTAGACGTTGAGCCGGGTGATGCCCAGCACGTGATCGTGATACCAGAGGTGCGCCGCCTCCTGCGCGTTCTCGTACTGGTACGGCTTGGCGAACAGGCGGCCCCTGAACTCGTCATTCGGCGTGAACCAGCCTTCCGGCAATCCATCGGAGCGCGTCTCGGACCTCGCTCCGTGCAGATGCGTGACGAGCGGGACCGGGGCGAGCCCTCCGAGCGCGCCGGGATTGGCCCATTCCAGCGTCGTGTCCACCGGCATGCGGTTGGGCACCCCGTCGAGACCGTTGACGTAGGTAACGGTAAGCGGCCGTCCCCGCGTGACCTCGAAGGTCGGGCCGGGAACGGTCACGGTTGCGGCCTGGCCCAAGCCGTACCCCCAGACGCGTGTCACGAGCGGCATGCCGTTGGGGCGATTGAGCCCCAGCGACAGCGTGGACTCTTTGATTGTGACGGTGGCAGCCGTGTTGGCCGCTGGCCGCCTGATCCCTGGAAACGTTGGATCCAAAGGATTTATGAGCGGCGTTACGAACTTCCGTGTCGAGGCCGCATCGAATGGCGGAACCGGACGATTTCCGCGCGGCCGATGGCGGACGACCGCAGCGTCGGCTCGCCCCGTCGACAAAGCGCCCACCGAGCAGAGAGCAAATAGTGACGAGGATGAGTTCAGGAAGCTGCGGCGTGTGAGCATGACCGTCCCTCCGGTTGCAGAATGCGCTGCGTATTATTGCCGCATCTAAGATTTGATTGGAATACCTACTGAGGTCGCAGCGTATATGAGCTCTCAGCCCTAGGCCACGGGCCCATGACAGCCCGGTTTGTAGGGTGATATTCGTGTCCAGGATCAAATAGATGCTCGGTCGGGCGCTCTATGAGCGGCCGTCGATGCGCCTTGGGGAGATCAGCCCATGGGCAGGTGTCTTCTTGCTGCGACCGTTGCACTGCCGATGCTGCTCGCGCTGGGAGCGCGTGCCGCCTACAGCCATGGTGATCACGACCACCACGAGAAAGGCGCCCTCAAGCGCTCCGTCAAGACCTTCAGCGTGCCGCGGGTTGCGCTCGTGCGCGGTGACGCTGCAACGGTCGACTTCAGCGCAGAGCTGCAGGACTCGCGTCCCGTGTACCTCAATTTTATCTACACCTCATGCACCACCGTCTGCCCCGTCATGAGCCAGGTCTTGGCCCAGCTGCAAGAGGCGCTGGGGAAAGATCGCGACAAGGTGCTCATGATGTCCGTTTCGATCGATCCCGAGTTCGACACGCCCGAGCGCCTCGGCGCCTATGCCCGTCAGTTCGAGGCTGGTCCACAGTGGCGATTCTACACGGGGACTTTGGACGCCAGCATTGCCGTACAAAGGGCGTTCGGCGTCTACACGCGCGACAAGATGGGACATCCGGTCGCGACCTTCTACCGCCCGGCACCGGAGCGGCCGTGGGTGAGGATCGACGGCTTTGCCACGCCCGCCGACCTCGAACGTGAATACCGTTCCGAAGCCGCAGAGCACTAGCCACGCCTAGCACGGCGGAACGGTGGCGGCGAGCATTTGGGGCCAGGTGGTGTCGGGGGCCGACCCTATGCGCCGCCACCGCCACAAGCGATAGGCGGGGGCGGGCTGATCCGGTCCGCTTTCCCGCGTGGGGCTCAGGTCGACGATTGCCTCGCGCACAAACCGCGCGCCGTTCGCCATCAGCGCCTCCGATCGAATCGTGAAAACGCTCCCGCTGGAGCGGGCAATGAAATGATCTGGCACCCTGGTGAACTCGGGCTCGAAATCAATGTCCTCCTCGTCACTGCTGCGGTAGAAGTTCCTGTCGCCGTTCTTGATGAGCTCGACCAGCTCGCGCGGGGCCGCATCGGGATCGATGCCGTCCTTTCCAGAATGCGCGGTCACGAACGGCAGCATTCTTTCCACCAGCTCCTGATCGAGACCCAGCACCCAATAGAGTTCTTCCACTATTGCAAATGGCGCGTTCTTTGGGCCCCGTTCTCGTCCCGCGGCAAAGTACTCGGCTGCCTCGGCGCCGTTTGGCCGCTTGGCGTCGTCGCGGTCGCGGAAGTCGATGATGGCGTCCACCAGCGAGGCCACCCGGTCGGGTGCCACCTGGAGACCCGCGAGCAATGCGCGCAGCAGTCGCTCGCTTGCGAAATTCAGATCGATCTTGCCGCCCTCGTCATGAACTTGAGTGAGCAGGTAGTTTTCGCCGCTGCGGCATCGCTCCTGGCGCTCCACCCAATCGCGGATGGCTTGATCGGCGCGGGAACGGCGTTGTGCGATTTTGATCACGGCCAGGTTGATGCCCACTTCCGCCAGAGCTTCGGCGCGCGCCGATTCGACCTGCGCAGAGACGGTCCTGACGAGCGCGCGGGTCGATGTGGCAAATATCGCCGATGCATACGCCAAGAGCCCGAGTGCCACGATGACCAGGAGCAGGGCAAAGCCGTGGTCACTCTTCGGTTCACCGCACACTTTGGTGGGAAACAGTGTGCGGGCGAGACGTTCGAGTTCTTGCCCGTGCCGAGAAATGGTCGCGCAATGTGGGGCGCAAGTCCGCCGTAGAATGAACACCATATGCGTTGACCACCGCTCGCGTGGTCGACTGAGAGTCAGGAGTGGATCACCGCTAACTCAGCCGGGAGAAAGACTCGATCCCCTTTACCTTCGAGGCGGTGTCTCGGCAATGGCGTTGGCGTGTCACCGACTTTCTGGATGCTGCGCCGAGCTGGCATAGTCGTCGCCCGCCTCCAAGCGCGTGCCGATCGATAACTTCTCTGGGCGGCCTATCGCCGAAGACCAACCACCGATCGGACGCGCTTCGGTCGCCCGAAGCCGCGGCGCCCGGTCATTCTAGCTAGACCCGAAGCAAGCCTTCACCGCGTCGCAAAAACGGCAGTTTCTGGGACTCTTCGACCGTGCGGTCGACCTGGGGGCGCCCTTCGTTTGGCTGGGCCTCGTCGGTCACACAGCAAAGGCCCCGGTCTCACCGGGACCGGGGCCCGCGTTCCATAGGAGCCCCACGGCAGCAACAAACGGGGCTCTGGTGAACGCGGCAAGGATGGACCGCACCGGTTAACGAGCCGCTTCCAGGGCTCTGGCGATCCCCTGCAGCGGAGAAGGTGGAGCAAGAGGCTGGCCTTCGCAGGGGCCGCCCTTGGCCCGCTTCTGCGCGCGCCGCCAAAGGGCTGCCATGGCGGAAAAGGCTCAAAAGGGCACGTCCAAAGCCGTGCCCACAAGCACCAAAGAGAGCGCCAGCGCGCCGCCTGAGCCAACGGAGCCCAGTGGCCCCCCTTGACAAAAAAAGCCCCATACAAGGCGCTTAAGGCATGCTCGGCACGAAGACATCGCTCCCGCCTTTGACCCACGCCAGGCACGGCGGGCAAGTGTGCCAATGGTTCACGGCACACCGAGTTTTAACGACATCGCTTGGTCCGCACACGCGCTTCACCGGAACGCTACCAAATTGCCCGCGTTTGTTGTCGCCGGAGCTGCGGGCGGCCAGGAAGCCGTTGCGGCAGGTCCTCGGACCAGCCAGAAAGGAAGCGCCATGAATTGGGATCGCATCGAAGGCAATTGGAAGCAATTCACCGGCAAGGTGAAGGAGAAGTGGGGCAAACTCACTGATGACGAGATTGCCCAGATCGACGGGAACCGGGAACAGCTCGAAGGCAAGATTCAAGCTCGCTACGGCTACGCGAAGGATCAGGTGAGGAAGGATGTCGACGACTGGCTCAACCGCATGTGATTGCCGGTCAGACGATACCCTACTTGTGTGATTTGGGTTTCACCGACCACCCAAGATGACCAATCTTGGCCTGGCCCCCTTGCACCCGACTTCCACCAGGCCGCATGATTTGCGGCCTGGGATTTGGGGGGCGGAGATGTCTGACACGTTCGTGGCGCAATCGCTCGCGGAGACGCGTGCAAAGTACGATGAGCGTCGATTTGAAATGACCTTCGTAGACGCGAGCGGCAAGAAGCAAACGATAAGCCTGCCTGTCAGTGTCGCCGCTGACCTCGCGCCTGTCCTGCAATCGCTTTCAGCTGGTCTCGGCAATACCTGCATCGGGTTCACCAAGATGCCCAAATCGACCGCAGTGGGCAGCGCCCGACATGAGCGGCTGATCTTGGTCCGGTTCGACGACGACCCGCCCTACGCCCTCAACCTTGATGAAGCAGAGAACCTTTGGCGGGGGGTGCGCGAGGAAGCCGAGGAAGTGTCCCTCATGAAGACGCCGGCGCGGCAATAGGCCTCGGGCCCGGAGCCGCGGGGAAGAGAGCTGAATCGGGCAATTGAGACGGGCGGCCCGAACTTCGAGAAGATAAGGCTGAAGAAGGACCTTTGCGTGGTCCTGCACGGCGTGCCGCAGGACTCGGACGGCGGGATGACACCCGATCGAGCGTACTTCGGAAACGAGGGCATGCCGCCGCTTGGGTACCGTGCCGCGCGTCGATCGGCCGTAGCGTACGCCATGCCGCCGAGGCCCTCGACCTGCGAGCCGAACAGCACACTGCGAACGGAAGCTACTTGGCGCCTGGCGTCTTGGATGCAACACAGAACTCGTCATGACTTTGTTTCTCGGGGAGAGCTTCGCTGCCGCTGAACCAGGTCACGTAGAGCGTCGGCAGGAACACCAGCGTGAGAACCGTGCCGACCAGCAGGCCCCCCATGATCGCGAAAGCCATGGGCCCCCAGAACACGGTCGGAGCGATCGGTATCATGCCGAGCACCGTCGACACCGCCGTCAGCATGATGGGACGGAAGCGGGAGCTGCTGGCGTCGATGGCGGCCTGCCAGACAGTCTTCCCCTGCGCACGTTCGGCCTCAATCTGTCCGATCAGGATCACGGCGTTCTTGGTGATCATGCCGAACAGCGCGAGGATTCCCAGGATGGCGACGAAGCCCAAGGGGCGTCCGGACAGGAGGAGCGCCGCGACGACCCCGATCAGACCAAGAGGTGCCACGCTGAGGACCAGTGCCAGACGCTGGAAGCTCTGCAGCTGGAACATGAGCACTGTGAGCATCAAGAGCGCCATCACCGGGACTACGGCGACCACCGAGGCCTGCGACTTCCGGCTTTCCTCGACCGTGCCACCGGCAACGATCTTGTAGGGATTGGGGAGAGACTTCGCCAAACCGTCGACCGCGGGAGCAAGAGACTTGACGACTGTCTCCGGCAGCGCTCCGCGCCCGACGTCGGCCTGCACGGTGAGGGTCGGGACACGGTCGCGGCGCCAGACCACCGGGTAGTCGTGGGCGTACTCGAAGGTTGCGAGCTGGCTCAGCGGAACGGTGCGGCCATTCGGGAGCGGGATCGGTAAAGTCCTCAGCGTCTTCAGCGAGATGCGCTGCTCTTGGGTCGCACGAGCAATGACGTCGACCAGGTAGATATCGTCGCGCACCTGGGAGACGACGGTGCCAGTCATCACAGTATTGAGGACACCGGCTAGGGCCTGCGAGCTGAGGCCCAGCAGCCGCGCCTTGTCCTGGTCCACCCGGATGCGAACCTCCCGTGCGGGCTCGATCCAGTCGAAATTCACGTTCACGGCATCCCGGTTGGTTGCGACGATCTGGGCAAGCTGGAAGGCGATGTCGCGAACCTGCGCAAGGTCGGGGCCGCTGACCCGATACTGCACCGGCCATCCGACCGGAGGTCCGAGCTCCAGGGCGCTTATGCGCCCCACGAGAGCGGAAAATTGCTCCGCGAGTATCCTCTCGAGCTTTGTGCGCAGCCGCTCGCGTGCCGGAACATCTTTGGCGACGATCACGGACTGGGCGAAGAAGTCGTTCGGCAGCTGAACATCGAGCGGCAGATAGAAGCGAATTGCGCCTCGACCGACGTACGTGCTCCAGCGCGCGACATCGGCGTCGTCCTTGAGCGCGGCGTCGAAGCGTTCGGCGACGCCCTCGCTTGCGTGGATCGAGGCATTCTGGGGCAGTCTGAGGTCGACCAGAAGCTCGGGGCGGTCCGATGCTGGAAAGAACTGATTGGGGATCAGCGGAACGGCCAGCATGGCTGCGCCAAAAAGCGCTGCCGTGAGCGCGATCGTTGCCCACCTTGCGCGCATGGACAGCGTCAGGAGCCGTCGATACCAAACCAGCACCCCGCCGGAGCTTGTGGGGCTGGCGCTGTTCGGCGCCTTGAGCGCAATGACGCCCAGCAGGGGCGCGAAGACGACCGCCACGAGCCACGATACGAGCAGCGCGATGCTGACGACGGCGAAGAGGGAGAAGGTGTACTCGCCCGCCGAGCTGGCCGCGAAGCCTACGGGCACGAAGCCGGCCATGGTCACCAGGGTGCCGGCCAGCATGGCGAAGGCGTAAGTCCGGTAGGCGAACGTCGCGGCCTCGACCTTGCTGTCGCCCTGTGCCAGGCGATTGAGCATGGCATCGGTTGTGGTCATGGCATCGTCGACGAGCAAGGCGAGAGCAATGATGAGCGCACCAAGGGAAATGCGCTGCATGTCGATGCCGGTCAGCTGCATCACCGAGAAGACGATGGCGAGCGTCAACGGAATGGCGAGAGCGATCACAAGGCCGGGCCGTATGCCAAGAGCCACAAAGCTGACGGCCAGGATGATCCCGACCGCCTGCCACAGCGACGTCATGAACTCGGCGATGGCGTTGTCGACCGTGACGGCCTGATCGGCCACGAGTCTGGGCTCGATGCCGACGGGCAGGCCGGCGGTGATCTCCGCCATGGCCCGCTTGAGGTTCCTGCCCAGGGCGAGAATGTCCCCGCCGTCCCGCATGGCGATGGCGAGGCCGATCGCCGGCTCGCCGTTGACGCGGAACAGAGGCTGCGGGGGATCGGCATAGGCGCGCCGGATGCGGGCGATGTCGCTGAGGCGCAGCATGCGGCCGCCAACGGCGAAATTGACGCTCGATATGTCCTGCTCGGACTGAAAGGCGCCCGAGACCCGCAGCGATAGCGTTTCATTGCCCGTCTGGACCGTGCCGGCCGGCCTGACGATGTTCTGCGCCTCCAGTGCGGTGAAGAGCGCCGAGCGATCGAGCCCAAGGGCTGCAAGCTCCTGCATTGAGAACTCGATGAAGATCTTCTCGTCCTGCGCGCCCAGGACCTCGATCTTGGAAACGTCAGGCACCCGCAGGAGCTTGGACCGGACGTCCTCGACACGGTCGCGCAGCTCGCGATGGGAGAAGCCGTCGGCGGTGAAAGCATAGATGATCCCGAAGGTATCGCCGAAGTCATCGTTGAAGCCCGGGCCGACCACGCCGGCCGGCAGCATATGGCGGATGTCACCGATGCTCTTGCGAACGTGATACCAGATGTCGGGGACCTCGCGCGCAGACGCGCTGCCTTTCAGATTGACGAAGATGGTCGTGGCGCCGGCACTCGTGTAGCTGCGCAGGAAATCTAGCTGGGGTGTTTCCTGCAGCTTGCGCTCCAGCCGCTCGGTGACCTGCTTTAGGGTCTCTTGGACGGTGGCGCCGGGCCAGGCGGCATGAACGACCATTGTCTTGATGACGAACGTGGGGTCCTCGTTGCGTCCCAGCCGGAAATACGACACGAGCCCCGCAGCAACGGCGACAATCATGAGATAGGCGACGAGCGATCGGTGCCTGAGCGCCCATTCGGAAAGATTGAACCCCGTCATGGCCGCGGTTCGAGCAGGCGGATCTTCTGCCCCGGATGCAAGGCATGCACCCCCGCAGTCACCACGATTTGGCCGGGCTCCAACCCTCGGGAGATCAGGATCTTCTCAGGGTCATAACGCACGATGTCGACAGGCCGCATCGATACCGTCAGGCTCGATGCATCGACGATCCAGACCGCAGAGTCCCGATCGGCCTTCACGAGCGCGGTTGCAGGAATCTCGATGACTGCGTCGGCCTTCAGCTGAATGTGGCCGTTGACGGTCGCACCGAGCCGCATGGCGTCGGGGGGCTTTTTCAGGGCGACCTTGATCGTGAAGGTGCGTGTTATGGGGTCGGCTTGGGGCGCCACCGCCCGCACCCGGCCCGTTGTCCTCACGGCCGCGTCATCCGCAAGGTTGACTGTGATCTCGCCATCCTTCGGGGCAGAGCGAAGAAGCCGGGCAGGCGCGTCGAACACGGCATCGCGACCCCCGTCGCGTGCGAGCCGGACGATCATCTGGCCGGCCTGGACGACCTCGCCCGCCCGTGGACCGATTTCCGTCAGCACCCCGGGTCCATCCGCCTTGAGCTCGGTATAGCTCACCAGATCCTGGGCGTCCTTAACTTGTGCCCCGGCGATCTCGACCTGAGACTGGGCGACCTGCATCTCCTGCTTTGCCGAGTCGTATGCCTTCTTCGAGGTCCAGCCCTGCCTGACAAGGGTTTCCTGCCGTGCGAACTGATTGCGCGCTCTCACCAATAGCGCGTTGGCCGCGGCGAGACTTGCCTGCGCCGCGCGCAGGGCGTTCAGCTGGTTGTGCGGCTCCAGCCGGGCAACGATCTGCCCGGGCTGCACCCGATCCCCCAGCTTCATGTTGTTCTCGATGACCCGCCCGGAAATCCGGAAGGCCAGAGCCACCTCGTCCTCCGCCTCGATGCGACCTGTCAGCACGACGGGCGCGCCGCCATCGCGCTGGTCCACCGTTATCGTTCTGACTGGACGAGCCTCCTGTGCGACCGTCTCGACGTCACGCTCGCAGGCCACGAGCAACACAGCTGCGGCGCCGACCAGTAAAAGCGGCCGCAGCAGGTACAGCGTTGCTCTCAGGTGGTCCACGCCGGCGACAATGCTGCGTTCCTGCCCCGTTTCATATCCGGCGGAACCCCTACCGTGGCCGGGGGATCGCCCCGATGCGATGGCGATGCGAGCCGACGCGCGTGCGCCAATTGGTCCACAATGCTGCCTGTGATGCTCGACAAGGGGCCTGGGAGGATTGTTCGGCGCGGTATGATTACGTCCGTGCACGTCATCCATCTCCCTGGGCAAGCCCGCAGGCCCTCGCAACGAGGCGCCGCGCCGAACTGCAGGATCGATGCCCGCATATCCTCGCGTGCGCCCCAGACGTGCTCCGTCCCTTGTACCGCTCGGGTTCCTCCGCAGACCTCCAGGGTTTCCCCCGATGGTGCAGCGCGCGTGCTGGGCCTAGCGTCCTGCGGCAAGCCCGGCAATCTTCGCAGTGCCGTAGGCACTGCAGGGGTCGGCGCTGAGAGAAGAGCTTGGCATGCCCGACCGCTTTGTATTTCGAGGTTTGCTCGCACGCGGTGGAGCTCTCCTCGGATTGTGGCTGATACTCTCCGGCTTCCAACCCGCGGAGCTCGCGGTCGGCCTTCTCGCGGCAGGGATGGCGACCTGGGTCAGCCTGTGTCTGTTGCCGCCGGGGCAGTGGAGGTTCCGGCCTCGTGCGCTCACGGCGTTCGGGCTTCGGTTTCTGGGGCAGTCGGTGTCTGCGGGCATCGATGTGGCATGGCGCGCATTCAGTCCCCGGCTGTCCCTGCGGCCGGGGTTTGCCATCTATCGCCCGCGGCTCCTGCAGGGGCAGGCGCAAACTGCGTTCTGCACAGTGATGAGTCTGGTTCCGGGCACACTCCCGTCGGGAGAAGGCGAGAATGGCGGTATCGTCATCCACTGCCTGGATGTGGAGCGGCCGGTTGTTGCGCAGTCGGCAGTCGAGGAGGAGCTTCTCGCGCGAACCTTCGGAGTACCGCTCAACGATGGCTGAGTTCCTGATGGCGGCAGCCGGATTCGTGCTCGCGATGGTGGCATTGGGGTTGGCGCGGCTTCTCTACGGCCCCGCGAATGCGGACCGAATTATGGGCGCCCAGCTACTCGGGAGCGGCGGCATCGCCGCACTGCTGCTGTGGGGAACCGCCACCGAAACGCCAGGCGTCTCGGATCTTGCGCTGGTGCTGGCACTGCTCGCCGCTTTCGCCTCGATCGCCTTCGTGGTGAGCGGGTCGTCCGCGGTGCGGCGGCGTCCTCGGGCGGCGGAACACGAATGAGAGTCGCGTCCGACATCTTGACTGTTGCCGCCGTCGGCGCCGGCGCCTTCTTCCTCCTGGCCGGCACCGTAGGGCTCTTGCGCTTCCCCGATACGCTCACCCGCCTGCATGCCCTGACCAAGGCCGACAACCTGGGCCTCGGCCTCGTTGTCCTGGGTCTGTTGCCATATGCACAAGGACCGAGCGTCGCGCTGAAATTGATCGCGGTCTGGTTGCTCGTGATGCTGTCCAGTGCAGTTGTCAGCCAACTCATTGCGGAGGTTGTGCGACGAGAGGGGTCGCAGGTGTGATGGCCAGCTTGGTCTTCGATACTGGCCTGGTGCTGTTGGTCATGGCAGTTGCCGGTTGGGCGATCCTTGCGCGTGATCCCTTCGCGGCGGTTGTCGGCTTCGTTGTCTACGGCCTCCTGCTCGCGCTGGTCTGGGTCCGCCTCGCCGCCGTGGACGTGGCACTGACGGAGGCAGCGATCGGCAGCGGGCTGACGGGCACGCTGCTGCTTGGAGCCGCGGCGCGCCTGCGCGGCGACGAGGCGCCGGCGGCGGAACGGCCCGGTCCGCTCCTGCGCTTCGCAGCCACGCTCCTCTCCGCGTGCGTCGCTGCCGGGCTCGCCGGCGCAATCCTGCGCCTGCCCGAGAATGCTCCCACGCTCGCACCTGCGGCGGCCCAGAATGCCGCAGCGACCGGGCTCGGCAATCCCGTGACGAACGTGCTGATGGCTTTTCGCGCAATGGACACCCTGCTGGAGAAGGTCGTGCTTCTGCTCGCGCTGGTCGGGGTATGGTCGCTGGCGTCGGATCGCTTCTGGGGCGGCCGGCCGGGGCCGCGCTATCCGGTCGAACCGCACGGGGCCCTCTCCCTCCTTGCGCGCCTGCTGCCGCCCGTGGGGATCGTGGTGGGCATCCATGTCCTGTGGGCGGGCGCCGATCGTCCCGGCGGTGCATTCCAGGCCGGCACGATCCTCGCGGCCATGTGGGTGCTCGTCATGATTGCGGGGCTCTCCGACGCGCCGCAGGTCGGTCAGCGATGGCTACGGCTGGCGCTGGTCGCGGGGCCGGCGGTGTTCCTCGTCGTCGGCCTTGGCGGACTTGTGCTGGGCGGCGCGTTCCTTGCGTATCCTATGGCGTACGCAAAGCCCCTGATCCTGGCTGTCGAGTTCGCGATGACGCTGACGATCGGGGCGACGCTTGGCCTGCTGCTGGCGGGTCCGCCGGAGCGGAGGAGCGGCGCATGAGCACCACCGCCGTGTTTGGGCTGTGCGCCGCCGTGGCGGCAGGTCTCGGCCTCTACGGCCTCATTGCGGAACCGTACCCACTGCGAAAGCTCCTCGCCTTCAATATCCTCGGCAGCGGTGCATTCCTGCTCTTCGGCGTCGTCGCGCGCCGAGGCGCGATACCTGGCTTGGGCGCCGACCCAGTCCCGCAGGCGCTCGTCATCACGGGCATGGTCGTCGCGTTTGCGGCGACCGCCCTCGCGGTTGCACTGCTGCTGCGGCTGTTCCATGCAACGGGCATGGCAACGCTGGGCGCCGACGCGGCGCCGGATGCCGACGCTCGTCCCATCGACGATTGATGTCCCTCCAGGACACGACACTGGGAGAGGCGATGCCAGGCGGATTCCTGCTCGTGCTGTCGCTGGTCGCGCCCGTGGCTGGCGTGCTGCTCGCCTTTGCCGTTGGCGGTCGCCGAGTTGAAGGGATCGCACTATCGATCATGCCGACCGGCCTGGCCATCGCCGCCGGCATCGCCGTTGCCAAATCGCAGACGGACGGTCCGATCGTCTATCTCCTGGGTGGATGGGCTCCACCGCTCGGTGTGGCCCTGCGTGCGGACGGGCCGGCGGTGGTCATGATCTTGATTACGGCGGTTGTGATCTGCGCCATCGGCGTCTTTGCGCGCGCGGATTTCCGCACACCTGCCGGATTCGCCGAGGCCCGTGCGCCGTTTGCATTCTGGATCCTGCTGCTCGCGATCTGGGGCGCGCTGAACATGGTCTTCATGGGCGGGGACCTGTTTACGCTGTACGTCGCGATCGAGCTGCTCACCTTCTCCGCGATTCCTCTAGTATCGCTCGATGGCCGTTCGGAGGCGCTGCAAGCGGCGCTGCGCTATCTGCTCTTCGCCCTGCTCGGCTCGATCCTCTATCTGACCGGCACGGTGCTGCTCTATGGCAGCTACGGCACGCTCGACATCGTTCTCCTGGCGGGCCGGGTGCATGCGGAGCTTCCGACGCTCGTCGCGGCTGCGCTGATGACAGTCGGGCTTCTGGCCAAGACCGCGCTCTTTCCCCTGCATCTATGGCTGCCGCCGGCCCATTCCAGTGCGCCCGCTGCCGCGAGCGCAGTCCTGTCGGGGCTTGTGGTCAAGGGATCGTTCTTCCTGGTGGTGCGGCTCTGGTTCGACGTGATGCCAGGGCTGACGGGCTATGCGAGCGTGCAGGTGCTGGGTGCGATGGGCGCGGCGGCGATCCTGTTCGGCAGTGTGGTCGCACTGCGGCAGGATCGCTTGAAGCTGCTGGTGGCCTATTCGACGGTCGCGCAGATCGGCTACCTCTTCTTGATGTTCCCGCTCGCCTTCAGTCCGGCTGCTGCGACGCTTCAGGGTGGAGGCGCGTTGACCGGCGGCATTCTGCAGGCGATTTCGCACGCCACCGCAAAAGCGTCCATGTTCATGGCGGCCGGCCTCATCTACACGGCGCTGGGCCACGATCGCATTGGCGGATTGGCGGGGCTTGGACGAGCCTTGCCGATGAGCGTGCTCACGTTCACGCTGGCTGGAGTGGCGCTGATCGGCGTGCCGCCGAGCGGTGCCTCCCTTGCGAAGAACCTGTTCCTCCAGGCGGCTGCTGAGACGGGGCAGTGGTGGTGGGCTTTCGTTGTCCAGGCGGGCGGCGTCCTAACGAGCAGCTATCTGGTGCTCGTGCTCGCCCATGCTCTGGCCCCTGCGGAGGCACCGAGAGAGCCGAAAGCGCACGTCCCCCGCATGGCGGAGGCAGCGGCGCTGGTGCTCGCGCTATGCTCGCTGTTGCTCGGTCTGTTCCCCTGGGAAGCCTCTTCGGTCCGGCACGGCACCTCGGCTGGCACATCCGCTCTCGGCTCTCTCGCCAGCGCGGTTTGGCCGATCCTGGCTGGCGGCGTATTGGCAATGCTGCTGGGTCGCTGGAGAACCGGATCGCCGCATGCCCGGCACCTGAAAGTGATCATTGCCTGGGCCGGTCCTGTCCGGCACGCCGCATTTGCGTTGGGCGGCATGCTGGAGCGGGTCGACTACATGGCGCGACAATGGACGGTAGCAGGCCTCTCACTGCTGGTACTGGCCATCCTCCTCGAGACAGCGATGCTCGCGGGGCGTTGATGCGCGGCAGCCGTCCCGCCGATCACGTCCCGCGAGTTGGATAGGCGGCGGCTGGCTTCGTTGAGAGTGCCACGCGACGTACGGCGGGAGACGACGCCGCGACCTGACGGTCAGCTTACGGCTCTCTTCGCAGGCCTTTCCTGTCGCGATTGATACGAGCCCGTCATGGCCTCCGCCCAATTCCGCTGCCACATCTCCGCAGCCTGCATCCAGAGCATGAATGGGGTTGCCAGGGTCAGCTCCTGGAGCCGGAACATGTCCGACCCCTTGAGTGCCGATCCGTAGGGCGCCGGCATCTGGAACTGGAACGCCTCGGGGAGCGCCGGGGGGGTGGCGGAGGATTTGAGCTGCTTCTCCCAGGCATCCATGACTTGACTGATCATCTGCGTCTGGATCTTGGAGGCCTTCAAGAGGTACTCTCTCGTCGCTGTGGCGACATGATCCGGCCAGCCCAGGGCGCGCTGGGAACCGGCCACAAGGTCGAGAGCCTTCGTCAGATGGCGTTCGTTGACGGCGAAAGCCTCGTCGCGCCACTTTTCCAGGGCTTCGAAAGCGCTCGTTACCGCTTCGCGAGCGTCGCTGCTGTGCAGCGTCAAAGTGCGTATGTCGGAGGCTGGCATCATGACTTCTCTCCATGCAGATCGTCGTGGGATGCGGGTGGATTCCCCAAGCGATTGGCGACGTCCCCGATCTGCTGCTCGACATGCCACACGCAGCGAGAACGATGCGATAGTCCCAACAGACGCGATGGCCTCGACCAATCGGTATAACCACCGATTGGTCGCAGGAAGACTCCGGGGAGTCGCGTCCGCGATCCGAAGGCTGGCGGCAGACACGCCCTCCAACCGGCTCCAGCGCCAGCCGCACACGCGCGGCCTCGGCCCCTGCTCCAGCAGCCGTCGGCAGTGGGCATGCGCCTGGTGCGGCAGACGTCAAGAACTCACGCGTCGGCGCTTAGGGAATTTCGCCGATGTACTCGCCTGCATTCGTGCGATACATCGCTCCAAACTGCACGGCTTGCACATGGAAGTCGATCGCTGCGGGTAAGGAACCTCGCCCGGCGGTTTGTCGTGCCGAAGGATGCCTGGGAAAGGAAGGGGCGAGGGGGGCTGCCGGGCGTACGTCCAATGCTGCTTGCCTGGTCTGGGGATGGCTGATGAAGATTCTCGTCGTCGAGGACGATCGGCAGACTGCCGAGTATCTGGCCAAGGGCTTGCGACAGGAAGGCCACGTTGTCGTAGTCGCCGACAATGGTCGCGATGGCCTTCTGCACGCGGCCGGAGAGAAGTATGACGTAATGATCATCGACAGGATGCTGCCCGGCCTCGACGGCCTTAGCGTGGTCAAGACCGCACGGGGCGCGGGTGTGAAGACGCCGATCCTGCTGCTGACGACGCTCGGCGGCATCGACGACCGCGTCGAGGGCCTGGAGGCAGGAGGCGACGACTACCTGGTGAAGCCATTCGCCTTCGCGGAGCTCCTTGCCCGCATCAATGCGCTTGCCCGGCGCCCGCCCATGGCGGATACCGAGACCACCCTCAAGGTTGCAGACCTCGAGATGGACCTTCTGAAGCGAACCGTGCGGCGTGCGGGCAGGGACATCGAGCTGACGCCGCTGGAGTTCAAGCTGCTCGAGCACTTGCTGCGGAACCGCTCTCGCGTCCTGACGCGGACCATGCTTCTCGAAGGAGTGTGGGGTTTCCACTTCGATCCCAAGACGAGCGTCGTAGAGACGCACATCAGCCGCTTGCGCAGCAAGATCGACAAGGGCTTCGAGCCGGAGCTGATCCACACGGCGCGGGGATCCGGCTACATCCTGCGGCCGCCCCATGCGAATCGCTAGCAGCCTGATCTTCAGGCTGACAACCCTCTACGTCCTCCTGTTCGCGGCGTCCGTTGCAATCCTCTTTGCGCTCGTGTGGCTTGTCACGAGCCGCTCGATGCTGGCCCAGATCGCCGCCAATGTTGAGCGCGAGGCGATCTCGCTTGCAGACGAGTATCGGGCGACGGGCGCCGAAGCGGCCGCCGCGTCGATCGAGCGAAGGCTGCAGCGCGGCGGTCTCGCGTACTATCTGCTGCAGGGCCCCAACGGCCTCTGGATTGCCGGCAACATCGCCCCGGTCTCGCCGGTGCTGGGACCTCTTGACCTGCGGGTCCGGCTCCAGTCCCGCGGCCAGGACGGCAGCGGCCAGACGGCAGCGGATCTCCGAGATGCCATCGGCTACGGCGTTCTCGTTGGCGACGGCACGTTCGTCCTCGCCGGAGAAGACGTCCGTCGCCTGGAGGCTGCCCGTCGGGCGATCCTCACAGCGTTCGCCGCCGGCGGTGGCATGTCGGTGATCCTGGCGATCCTCGGGGGACTGGTGCTGAGCCGGGGCTTTCTTCGTCGCGTCGACGCGGTCAACGAGACGGCCCGGATGATCATGGCGGGTCAGTTGGACGCGCGCGCCGCCGTCAGAGAGAACGGCGACGAGCTCGACAGGCTGGCCGCCAATCTCAATGCCATGCTCGATCGCATTCAATCCCTGATGGAGAGCCTGAAACAGATATCGAGCGACGTGGCGCATGACCTGCGGACGCCTTTGGCGCGGCTGCGCCAGAACCTCGAATCTGCAAGAGCGACGGCGCAGACGGCGGAAGAGTTTCGCGCTTCGACAGATGCGGCGATCGGAGAGACGGAGGCGCTGCTGGAGACATTCTCCGCGCTCCTTCGTATCGCGCAGATCGAGTCCGGCTCGCGCAAGTCGGGGTTCGCAACCGTCGGTCTTTCGGAGCTCTTCGAGCTCGTCGCCATCACGTTTGCGCCGGTTGCCGAGGACCAGGGACAAAGGCTTGTCTCAGACATCGAGGGAGGTGCTGCGGTCTCTGGCGACAGGGAGCTCCTCCTTCAACTCGCAACCAACCTTGTCGAGAATGCCATACGGCATACCCCCAAGGGCACGACGATCGAGCTCAAGGTGAGGAGGTCCGCCGGCGAGATCGTTGCAGGCGTTGCCGACAGCGGCCCCGGAATCCCGGCCGAGGAGCGCGCGAAGGTCTTCCGCCGCTTCTACCGCCTCGAATCGAGCCGCACCACGCCCGGAAGCGGGCTTGGTCTTGCCCTTGTCGCTGCTGTCGCCGAGCTCCATGGTGCCCGTCTCCGCCTTCTCGATCATGCGCCTGGTCTCGTGGTCGAAGTGCGCTTCCCGGAAGCGACCACCCCCGTGGCAGAGCTTGCCGGGCGGTCATCCGTACCGGACAGCGGACCGCGGCTTACGAAAACGTATGGAAAGCGCCAGGCGCCCGACAGGGCCGATCCCTAGCTATGCGCCGATGAGCTCGGCGGGGAGGTCTCCCGCCTCCCCTCGCGAAGCTATCGATGGAGATGACGATGTCGGATGCAAACAACATTCCGGGCCCAATCAACCTGCCGCCTGCACCCGCGGCGCGTGCGCGTGCTGCCTCGAGGCCCAGGCTGAAAGCAGGGCTGCTCGCCGGCGCCGCCGGTCTCGCCCTGTTTGCCGCCACGATTCACTCGATCAGGGCCGAATCCCCCGGTCTCGGGGGAGCTGTGAGCGTGCCCGCCCACGTCCAGGCGCAGATGCCGGGATTCGCCGATCTCGTCGCCGCAGTGAAGCCGGCGGTGGTCTCCGTGCGCGTCAAAACCGACATCGCCCCGCAGTTGATGTCGGACGACCTCGATGTGCAGCCGTTTCAAGGCACGCCGTTCGAGCGGTTTTTCAAGGAGTTCGGTGGCAAGAGGATGCCGCGGCAGGACGGCAGCAAGCATCGCGAGATCGTACAAGGGCAAGGCTCGGGCTTCTTTGTCAGCCGCGACGGCTACATCGTCACGAACAATCACGTCGTTGACAACGCCGCGCAGGTTCAGGTGGTCACCGAGGACGGCTCGACCCTGGATGCAAGGGTTGTTGGAACCGACCCGAAGACCGACCTCGCCCTCCTCAAGGTGGAGGGCCGGACGGATTTCCCCTTCGTGAAGCTGGCCGACGTCATGCCTCGGGTCGGCGAGTGGGTCGTCGCCATGGGCAATCCCTTCGGCCTGGATGGAACGGTCACCGCCGGCATCGTCTCCGCGCAGGGCCGCGATATCGGCGCCGGACCCTACGACGACTTCCTCCAGATCGATGCACCCGTGAACAAAGGCAACTCCGGCGGTCCGACCTTCAACACCAAGGGTGAGGTGGTCGGTGTCAATACCGCTATCTTCTCGCCGTCGGGCGGGTCGGTCGGCATCGCCTTCGCCATTCCTGCCGCGACCGTCAATACCGTTGTCGATCAACTTAAAGCACACGGGCGCGTGGAGCGCGGCTGGCTTGGTGTGCAGATCCAGGCAGTGACGCCGGAGATTGCAGACAGCATCGGGCTCGATAGCGCCAAAGGTGCGCTGATTGCCGAGGCCCAGGCGGAAAGCCCGGCGGCGAAGGCGGGCCTCAAGTCGGGCGACGTCATCACTCGTGTCGGCGGCGCTCAGGTTCGGGACGCACGGGATCTCGCTCGCAAGGTTGCCGAGGTCGGTCCTAACAAGGCGATCGATCTTACGATAATTCGCGACGGCAAGGAGCAAACAATCACCTTGAAGCTGGGCCAGCCCGCCGGAGAGAAGCCGCGCACGGCCTCCGCGGACGAAGCCGGCCAGAGCGGCCTGGCGCCCCTCGGTCTGACGATCGCGCCCGCGACGCAGATCAAGGGTGCAGGCAACAAGGGCCTCGCCGTCCTTGACGTCGATGCCAACGGCAAGGCCGCCGAGCTCGGCTTCCAGGAAGGCGACGTGATTCTGAAGGCAGGCAGCAAGGAGCTGTCGCGCCCCGATGATCTCAAGACCGCTATGTCCGAGACCAAAGCCGAGGGCAGGAAGAGCATGCTGGTCCTCGTGAAGCGCGGGGCGACCGTGTCGTACATGGCGGTCCCCGTCGCGAAGGGATAGCGGGAGTGCGGGGCCGCGGCCAGCACGCGCCGACGCTGGCCGCGGTCCGCTCTCGGTTGCACCACCGACGCTTCGCTCGGGGGCCGTCGCGGGGGCGGCACCTCAGAAAGATCCGAACGCCGACCCCAGCACGATGACGGCCAGCAGGCCCAGAAGCGCGCCGACGATGCCGACGATCACCATGTCGAAGTAGCTGTCGCGATGCGTCAACCCGCAAACCGCAAGAAGGCTGACCACGGCACCGTTGTGTGGCAGGCTGTCGAGCGAGCCGGCGGCGAGGGCGGCGACGCGGTGAAGCAGGGCCGGATCGATGCCTGCCTCGGCGGCAAGGCGCATGTAGGTTTCGCCGAGCGCGTCGAGGGCGATCGTCATGCCGCCGGAGGCCGATCCCGTCAGAGCCGCAAGGACATTGGTTGCGACCGCCAGCGAGGCGAGCGGACCGCCGCCGATCGACAGCACCCAATCGCGCACCACCGCGAAGGCTGGCAGTGCAGCCACGACGGCGCCGAAGCCGACAAGGCTCGCGACGCTGAAAGCCGGCAGCACCGAGGCATTGGCGCCTGCGTCCATGCTCTCACGCAACGCGGGCAGACGCGACCGGTTGATAGCGACGACAGTCGCAGCGGCGGCCGCGAGCGCCACGGCGACCGACCAGACCCCGCCGACCGCCGACAAGGACGTCGCACCCCATCTCTCTTCCGCAAGGAACGACAGGTCGAGGCGCGGCAGGACGGCCATCGACATGAGAAGATTGACGCCGACGACGACCATCAGCGGCAGCACGGCCCAGATGATGGGCGGATGGGCCTCGCTGCGGCGGCCGTGATGGATCTCGGCGGGGTCGAACTCGCGCGCGACGGTGGCACGCTCGCGCACGAACTCGTCGTCCGCCGCCGTGTCGGCCGCCGTCTGCTGCCCGGCGCCATAGCCCTCGCCCGACCTGCGGGCCGCCGACTCGGCGCGCTGCAGCCACCACATGCCGAAGGCGAGCATGACGAGAGAAGCGATGATTCCAAGGCCTGGCGCCGCGAACGGCGTGGTTCCGAAGAACGGCATGGGGATGGCGTTCTGAATGGCCGGCGTTCCCGGCAAGGCCGACATGGTGAACGTAGATGTGCCCAGGATGATGGCAGCCGGCATCAGGCGACGGGGGATATCGGCGGCTTGAAACAGCGAATGAGCCATCGGCGCCAGCACGAAGAACGCGACGAACAGGCTGACCCCGCCGTAGGTGATCATCGCGCCAGCCAGGACGACCGCCAGCATGGCCCGGTGCGGACCCAGCCGCTCGGTCATGAATTGGGCGATTGCCTGCACGGAGTCGCTGTCGTCCATGAGCTTTCCGAACAGCGCCCCGAGCAGAAACAATGGAAAGAACTGGGCCAGGAAGCTCGCGGCACCAGTCATGAACGTCTGGGTCCAGTGCGCGAGGAGGGGCTCGCGTGCGGCAGCGGCCGCAATGAGGGCCGCCGCCGGTGCGAGCAGGAGCACGCTCCAGCCGCGAAAGGCGAGCCAGATCAGCAGCCCGAGGGCGACGAGGATGCCGAAGAGACCCATCGGTCAGCACTCGGCCAGCAGGGCGTCGATATCGGCGGTCGAGCGCTGGCCGAGGTCGCCCGCATGGGCGTCAAGAAAGGCGCCGGCCGCCCGCCGCCCCTCGGCGCGCAGGAGGTAAAGGAATGCCCACTCGCCGTTGAGCTTGGAGGAGTAGCCGAGCTCGGTCATCATGTCGGTCATGATCCGGTGCGTGCGCATGGCCGCCCATCGCGCGCCCTCGCCACACCCTGGATCGGCCATTTCGCGCATCAGTGCGATCATGCGCAGCTCCTTCATCAGGGTGGCGTTGAAGGAGACCTCGTTCAGCCGATTGAGAATCTCGGCGGCAGACCGCGGCGTGCCGGGCCGCTCGCGTGGATTGATCTGCACGAGTATCGTGTCCTGTGCCGCGCTCTCGCGCACGAGCGGCGTGATGGTGGGATTGCCGGCAAAGCCGCCGTCCCAGTAGGGCTCGCCGTCGATCTCGATAGCCTGGAACATGGTCGGCAGGCAGGCCGACGCCAGCAGGACTTCGGCCGTCAGCTCCGCGTTGCGGAAGATGCGACCGCGGCCGGTACGCACGTTGGTCGCCGTCACGAAGAGCTTGATGGGCGACTGCACCAGCCGCTTGAAGTCGATGCTCGCCTCGAGAATGGCAGCCAGCGGGTTGTACCCGCATGGATTGAGATCGTAGGGCGAGAAGACCCGCGACATGAGGTCGAGCGCGATGAAGGCCGGGGAGGTGTCGAGCGTCCACCGGCCGAGCAGGCGATCGAGCGGCGTGCGCTGCAGCGGGCTGAACGCCGCGGCTGACGCCACCCGCTCCCAGTACGCCTCGAGGGCGGCGCGCGCGCCCGATGCTCCGCCCCTGGTCCAACCGTCGGCGAGCACGGCTGCGTTCATGGCACCGGCCGAGGTGCCGGAAATGGCGTCGATCTTGAGCCACGGCTCCTCGATGAGGCGATCGAGGACGCCCCAGGTAAAGGCACCGTGGGAGCCGCCTCCCTGCAGGGCGAGATCGATCAGCATGGGCTTTCATTACAGCCGAGCAGGCACGGGGCCGCGCTCACCGCGCCCCGGCAGACTGACAGTCCCGGGGCGGCCACTCCATGAAAGAGCAGAAAACCGGCTTCAACCAAGCCGGATATGACGTGATCCACATGAAGTGGAGCTCGGGCCAGTCCGATCGGACATTGCTCATGACGCGGCTAATCGCTCACTTCGGTGACTGGAGGATGTGCCGGTCAGGCGGCACACGCAGAGGCTTGCGGCATCGCGCCGGATGGCGGAGCTCGTCGTTGGTTGGAGGCGTCAACTTACGGTGCTGCCAGCCGTGGTCATATGGGGCGAAACCCTGAAGCGAGGCCAGGGACAAGCCTGAGCGGGGCCATGCGCGAGGGTTGGACCCCCCCGGAAGTGGACAAACCCGGATGAGCGCCGGACTACGCGGCATCCCACCGGACTCTTCCCCTCCTGCTCTCGGGCATCACCCCGATACCGCCACTCCGCGTGCTCCCACAGGGTGTCTGCCTGACGCGTTGCGCTTCTCTAACGCACGGAACTGCGGCAGACGCCCTCCGGGGGATCGTTCTCATCCTTGCCGGCACGAAGCAAGACGCCTTGGTGAGCGACACGCCTGGGTACGCTCCGCCACGTCGGCGTGTGCAACAAAGCTACAGTCGGGCAACGGCATGACCGATGGTCGCCACAGAGACCCGGAGCGCGGGCCCCAACCGTCTCCCTTGCCTCCGCTTCTCGATCCGCGCTTGGGCGATGTCGAGGATGACGCATCCAGCACCAAGCAGCGCTCGCTTCTGCGCATCGCGGGCAGCCTCCTGGCGGAGATCAGCCTGCCGAAGCTGGCCGTGGCCTGGGGGCTTCTTGTCGTCCTGCCCGCCATTTTGATCGGGCTGGCGCCACTGGTTGCCACGGCATGGCTCGCAGCCGTTGCCAGGAAGGTGGCGGCGCCGTTCAGCGGAATCTGGGCGTTGCTCGTCCTCGCCGGCCTCCTCGCTTTGGCATGGATTGGCTGGCGTCCTCTCTGGCGCGCCGCCGAGCAGGCCTTCTGGTCGCTCAATTCCCTGGCCGTCCAGCCCGGCTACACGCTTTGCCGTGAGGGTCTGCAGCACCTGGTGGAGCACCTGCTCGGCTCGCGTCTCGGTCCGCAAGCGCACGCGCGCTTGCGTGCGGCAACGGCGGCCGGCGCCGGGCTCATCGGATGTGCGGTCGCCTTGTGGATCGTGACGCTCGCATGGCCCGCGGCACGCTGGGTCGGCGACGTCGGCGACCTGGTCTGGCCCCAGCGCCTCATCGTCCCGGCGCTGGCCAATGCCGTCGTGCTCCTCGGAAGCTACCTTGCAGCGGCTGCGCTCGCGTGGGGGCTCGCCGATGCGACCATGGATCAGCCGCGCGACCTGCGCGCCTTCGACGGGTCGCCGACCGGCGGCCGGACGTGGCGTGTCGTGCATCTGTCGGACCTGCACGCCGTCGGCGAGCGCTACGGGTTCCGCATCGAGAGCGGACGCGCCGGGCCGCGCGGCAATACCAGGCTGGAGCGGCTGCTGGCCCGGCTCGACGCCATCCACGCCGAGCGGCCGCTCGACGTGGTGCTCATCACAGGCGACATGACCGATGCCGGCCGGTCGGCTGAATGGGCCGAGCTCCTGGCCGCGCTCGGGCGCCATCCGCGGCTCTTGGAGCGCACGCTGATGCAGCCGGGCAATCACGACATCAACGTCGTCGACCGCGCCAATCCGGCGCGACTCGATCTGCCGACCAGCCCCGGCGGGCGCCTGCGCCAGATGCGCACCCTCTCTGCCATGATGGCCGTCCAGGGCGACAGGGTCCGGGTCGTTGATCCCAAGACCAGGCGTCTCGGCGATACGCTCTCGCGGGCGCTGGCGCCGCACCGCCGGGCCATCGCGGCGTTCGCCGATGCCGGCACGCTGCGGCTCTCGATCGAGTTGGCAAGGGTATGGGCCGACGCCTTTCCGATGGTGCTGGCGCCCGACTCCGATGACGGCCTCGGCGTCGTCCTGCTCAACACGTGCGCCGAGACGCATTTCTCCTTCACGAATGCGCTCGGCCTCATGACCACCGGGCAGGCGCGTGGACTGGCCGCCGCTGCCCGGCAATTTCCCCGCGCGCGCTGGGTCGTGGCCCTGCACCACCACCTGATGGAATATCCCAGGCCCGCCAAGGCGTTCTCGGAGCGCATCGGGACCGCGCTGATCAACGGCAGCTGGTTCGTGCGCCAGCTCCAGCACCTGGGCCGCAGAGCCGTGGTGATGCACGGCCATCGCCACATCGACTGGATCGGAGAATGCGGCAGCCTCCGGATCGTCTCAGCGCCGTCCCCGGTCATGGAGGCAACCGACGCAGAGCCAACGTCGTTCTATATCCACACGCTGGCGGCAGGGCCGGCAGGAGGGCTCTGCTTGTTGCCACCCGAGCGTGTGGATATCGCGGGGGAGGACGAGCACGTCGGCACCAGCTGGCCGCCCGCGACGGCCGGCCGCTCAGCGTGCGCCACCGAACAGATCGGCGAGCCACCGGGTTGAGGGGTGCTGGGCGCAAAAGGTGAGAAGCACGATGGCGATCGGAACACCGATGAAAGCGCCGAACGGGCCCCAGAGAAACGTCCAGAGAAACACCGCGAACAAGACGACGGTGGGAGACAGAGCGAGCGCAGTGCCGCAGACGCGCGGCTCGATATAGCTGCCGACGATGAACTGGATGGCATTCAAGCCAAGGAACACCCCCAGCGTGGCCTGCCAGGACGCGAACTGCGCCAGCGCGTACAGAGTGGGCAACGCGGTGGCGATGAACGGTCCGATATAGGGAATATAGTTGAGCCCGAAGGCGATGGCACCCCACTCGGTCGCGAACGGCAAGCCGGCGATGGCAGCGACGGCCCAGACCAGAAGGCCGGTGATGGTGCTCATGAGAGTCCGGACCACCATGTACTTGCGCAGCTTCGCGGCGGCGACGGCGCTGCCGTCGAGCAGGACGCGGGCGGCCTCGCCGTCGGCCATCGCCCGCACCTTGCGGGCGAAGTCGCCCACCTCCAGCAGACCGAGCATCACGTAGAGCAGCACGACCAGCCAGAACGTCAGCGTGGTGCTGACGCGTCCGGTGATCTCCTGGACCGCGCGCACCAGCCAGCGCACGTCGAAGTGCTCGGCCCACGCGCCGACGAGCGCGATACCATGCGCATCGAGCCATGCCTGCGTCTGCTCATAGAGAAGCTGAAACCGTGCCGCGTCGCTCACGAGCGCCTGACCGACGCGGCCGAAGCCCCACAGGACGAGCGATGCGAGCGCCAGAAACGTCGCCACGATGGTGAGCATCACGATTGCCAGCGCGAGGAGCTTCGGCATGCGCGACTGCAGATGCGCCTGCAGCGGCCATGCCAGGGCAATGATGAAGAGCCCCAGTGCGAGCGGCGCGAGGACCGGGCTCGCCACATAGGCCGCGGCGAGGATCGCGATCACCGCGATCAGAGCCAACGTCGTGGTGGGCATGCGGTCAGCCCTCATGCAGATACGCCAGGAGGGACGAAGCGCGAGGATCGGGAGCCCCGTTTCCCACGCTCGCGCTTCTGCCTCAAGTCGGCACTTGTCGCGCGGGGTATGCGGGTTCCACCTGATGCCGAAGCTGCCGGGATTTCGGCAGCATGGTTGCTGCCCCGCCTGGCTCCTGGGAGCGACCCAGGGCCAGGTCGTGGGCCGACCCGAACCATCCATCAAACCCGTTGGGAGTTCCGCGATGAGCGACCTCATTGTCCTCGATTTTGACGGCATAGGCACCGCGGACGAGGTGCTCACGAAGCTGCGGAGCATGCAGAAGGAGCACCTCATCGATCTGGAGGATGCCTGCGTCGTCGTTCACACCGAAGCCGGCAAGGTCCAGGTCAAGCAGGCGGTCAATCTGACCAAGGCCGGGGCAGCGACCGGTCTCAGCACCGGCATGCTGATCGGCGCGCTGGCCGGCCTGCTGGTGCTCAATCCCCTTGCTGGAATGGTCGTGGGCGGCCTGAGCGGCGCCGGCTTCGGTGCGCTGTCGGGCAAGATGGCCGACTACGGCATCAATGACGACTTCATCAAAGGCCTCGGCAATACGATTCCGAAGGGCTCATCGGCCCTGTTCATTCTGGTCAAGAGCTCCACGCCCGACAAGGTTCTGCCCGAGATCGAGCCCTACAAGCCGCGTGTGCTCAAGACATCGCTCTCCAAGCAGCAGGAGGACAAGCTGCGCGCCGCGCTGCAGACGAGAGCGCAGGCTGCGTAGGCGAACGTCGAGAGCGGACGTTCGGGCTGGCCTCGGGGCTCAGGCGAGACGATGAGACGGCCCAATGACGCTCTTCTCAAAGAAGGTGGTCCGCGACTGCCTATGAGCTGCTCGGCCGTCGAGTTGGTTGGGCGTGATGCCGACATCACCACGCGCCCGGGGCTGCTGCAGGCCTGACATCCGCATCGGCGGGGACAAGGCGTACTATGACGTGATCGCGCGCACGTGCCGTCTCGATGCATTCCGCGATGTGCTGGAGGAGGCGCGCCGGTTCCTTAGTCCCCGACCACCCATCTCTTCGCACAATGGCAGGCAATACTTAGTCAGGTGGACGCGCGCATAAAAGCAATCGAGAACACTCCAAAATCACGAGAACGGGACGCGAACCTAGCCTTTTACAGTGAGGGGGCAGCGCAATTCCGTTTCTTCAAGAACGGATGGCGCATGAAAACGGCGCATGGGCGTGGGGATTTTGATGAACCACAAGCGATTGAGGTGATCGACCACGTTAGATCATTCTTCGAGATTATTGCGAGGCGGCTGAAGGAGTCGGAAGACGCACCTAGCTGAGGGGGCTCTTCTGATTCTCTGCCTCGTGCTGACCACGAAACTCCCTTGCATACCTACGCAGCCAGCGCCGCATTACGTAGACATCTGTGTGCGTATTCTCTCCGAAAGGTCTACGCTTATACAAGCCAGTACGCATATTGTCTTTGCATTCCAGAGGGACAAAAACGTCAGGCGAAAGTTGAAGATTTCTCCATTCATCCATCGAGATCAGAGTGCGGGGTCTATCTCGGATTAGTGCTGTCTTGTCGGGGTTTTCTCTCGCGTAGAAGTGGAGCAATCCTCGCACGCCGGCTTCATTGAGCGCTCGCTTGAAATCAAGGATTTGCAAACTAGGGTCCGCGAAATCCCATCCGTACCTAGGCGCCAAATGCAGCAATTCTACCACAGACACTAGCTCGTTGGGTCGAAGGCGGTGGAACCATTCGTGAAGTTCGTTCTGTACTGTCCATACCGCATACCCTGCCGTCAATAACCCTAAAGCGATCACAAGGATTCCGAGATAGGGTGACTGCAGGCTAGGGCTGAGGATGAGGAATCCTCCAAGAGCAATCTCAATGCCCCCGAGGAAGAGGATGAGACGATCAAAAATCGCTAGAAGCCCGGTCTTGACCTAAATCCATGTTCGTTTCCTAGCCAGGGTTACGGGAATTTCTGCCAGCTATTTTGAGGGTGCTACGTCCGGCGGTAATTTAGGATTGCTGACTGCTTCACAGCTCCCACGTGCATAACCGAACGGGACCGTTAGATTGAACCGACCGGAGAGCCTTGAGATAGTCAAGCAGCCTTGATTATTTGTGGTAGCGTAGCAAAATCGTATCTGAGTGGATGTCACAGCACCAGAACTTTGTATACCATCGTAATTGATGTTGCCATTTTCGGCGAAGTATATTGGCATGACAAGCCCGCGAAGACTATCTGGAGAGTCGATGGTACAAGCAATCGCCTTCCATTCAGGTGATTGTGCACAGGGCATGGTAGGTAGACACAGTAGGAGAGCGGCAAGAGGAGCAAACTTAGGAAGCCGTCGGTGCATTGGTGTGATCCCCTCCACTCTGCGTTGGTAGGGCGTTGAGCTGAGCGTGGAGGTCCGTCGCTGACCATGACATAGGCTCTAGCAGCGCAAGTCCCTGCAATCCTATTTTCGACTCAGGACTTCGTTGAACGGGGACAAGCCCGCGCAATCACAACCGGCATACGAGTACGACGCTGCTGCGACTCTTCCGTCTTGGAACGTAGGAAGCCAACAATCCCTCGCCTCCACTGCACTGACGGCCTGCGTAGGCATTCTGTCAGTTTCCGGGTGACTGTTGCCTTGCAGCTACAGCCTCTGCCAGAAGATCTGATATCGTTTGTCTGCTTTCGGCTACCCCGCCGTAAAGTGCAAGTCAGGTCTAATGCATTCTAGAGGGCGGACTGGCCTCCG
>Ga0070696_100000029_pt1 | contig 66951 bp, 83 predicted proteins | sample KBSK1253metaG_FD_65474 | JGI IMG/M metagenome (GOLD analysis project Ga0070696, IMG submission 65474) | Corn, switchgrass and miscanthus rhizosphere microbial communities from Kellogg Biological Station, Michigan, USA - KBS K1-25-3 metaG | ecosystem: Host-associated > Plants > Roots >... | reverse complement strand
CGCGCCGACTGGCGGACCACCACCTGCCGCTGGTCCAAGCGCAGGCGCCGTACGCCTGCGAGGTCGAGAACGCCTACCAGTGGGTCGCCCAGAAGATGGAGGCGCACGGCGCGCCGATCGACATCGACTACGCCCAGGAGTACCGCACCAAGTTCGAGCGGTACTGCGCCGAGGTCGAGACGTGGTGCCTCGCCGAATATAGCGTCAAGCCGGGCAGCAACCAGGCGGTGGTCAAGATCCTGTCCGAGGCCGGGTTCAAGTTCTCGAAGGCCACCAAGGCCGGCGCCGTCGCGCTGGACGCCGAGGTTCTCGAAGGTATCGACCACCCGCTCGCCCGCGCGGTGCTGAAGCGTCGCCAGCTGCAGAAGCTCGCCTCGACCTACCTGAGCTTCTACCTGGAGCACGTCCAGTCGGACGGCTGCGTCCACCCGACGCTGAACACGCTCGGCGCGCGGACCGGTCGCTGCTCGATGGATCACCCGAACCTGCAGAACCTGCCGCGCCGGTCCGAGTCCAACCCGGGCGCGACGGTCATCCGGAACTGCGTCCGGGCGCGACCCGGGTACACGCTGCTGATGTGTGACTTCGACCAGATCGAGATGCGCGGGCTCGCGATCATGTCCGAGGATCCGGGACTCATCGCGGCGTTCGCTGCGCCCGATGACTTCTTCGTCACGATCGCCCGCAACATCTTCTCGGACCCGGCGCTCGTCAAGTCCGATCCCCGCCGGCAGCCGACCAAGAACTCGATGTACGCCAAGATCTACGGCGCGGGACTCGCTAAGCAGGCCGTCACCGCGGGCGTCTCGATCGACCAGATGCGGTTCGTTAACGACCAGCTGAACGCCGCCTACCCGGGCGTCGAGCGGTTCTCGCGCCAAACGTTCGACGAAGCGATGCAACGTAAGCAGTCCGACAGTCTCGGCTGGACCGAGTGCCCGCTGAGCGGACGGCGTCACTACGCCGATCCGGGTAAGGAATACGCGCTGGTCAACTATAAGATCCAAGGGTGGGCCGCGTTCCTGTTCAAGCTGAAGCAGCTCGAACTCGACGCCGCCGGGCTCGGCGAATACATGGTCGCACCGGTGCACGACGAAATCATCCTCGAGGTACCCGACCCGGAGCTCGAGGACGCCGTCCATACCCTGCGTAAGATCATGAACGACTACCAGTCGTTCCCCGTGCCGATCACCGCCAGCGTCTCGTACGGCGAACGCTGGGGAGAGAAAATGGGTTGGGAATGACGACTAAGGTCTGCACAACTTGCAAAGAAGAAAAACCCGTTGAAAAGTTTAACCCTGATTCGAGATATAAATCAGGTTATCGTTCTCAGTGTGATCAATGTCGATATGATCGACAGTGGCGGGTACGTTTAGGCGGTCTACTTCGCAATAAGTACGGCATCACAATTGATCAATATGAAGAAATGAATAAGCAACAGCAGTATGTCTGCGCTATTTGTTTCAGATCTGAACGTCGACGAAATCGTAAGAAAAACCCTCTTCACGTACATCGCCAAGATCAACCACAACGATTAGCAGTAGATCATGATCACAATACAGGTAAGGTACGTGGGTTGCTGTGCCAAAGCTGCAATACAGCATTAGGTACACTTGATCATGATGTGAAACTTCTTCAAGCAGCTATCGATTACTTGAGGAAGAGTTGATTAAAGTGATCATCGTCGGGGTCGACCCGGGTAAGGTCACCGGCCTGGCGGTCTGGTGCGACGGCTGCGGTATGAGCCATCCAGAGCGACCGGACACGGCGGAGGTTGAATCTTCAACAGCCGTCGGGGCGGTGCTGTACCGGATGCTCGCCGAGCACGGGAGCGCCCGCGCGAACCTGATCGCGATCGAGAGGTTCGTACAGAGCTCCCGCAAGACGCGCCAGCCCCACGCGCTGCAGGTCACCGGCGAAATCGGCGCGCTGGCCGCCAACCTCGGCATCAAGGTGGTCTACCAATCGCCCGGCCCGTCCGTTAAGATCGCATCCAACCAGCGGCTGCGCGAGCTCGGCTGGTACGTATACAGTCGTGACCAGCACGCCAATGCGGCGCAGCGTCACGTGTTGCTCGCCGTGGCGTCGTTCTTTCCGGACACCTTCGCTAAGCTGACGGGACTGTAGTAAGATCAAGGTAAGCGAGATGGAGAACGAGTGGCGCACGCGGACATCGTCGACGGTCGGATAGTCGTCCAGACGCACTGGAACGAAAAGGAACTCGTTAAGCGAATTCCCGGCGTTCGGTGGGATGCGACTAAACGCCTGTGGACGCTGCCGATCTCGTGGGCCGCCGGTGTCCAGCTCAGCGGCGTCTTTCGCGACCAGATAACCTACGGTGAGGCGTTGCGTGCGTGGGCGGTCGAGGAACGTAGAAAGCGAATCGAGCCGGCACTTCGACTTCGGGAGCTAACTGATGATGCGACCCTGTGAGAGGTGCAGCATACCATTCCACGTTAGTGAACGAAACAAGGCTCACGTGAAGAAACGATTCTGTTCACGGCAGTGTTGGCTTCTTACATACAACACGGTCGGTGCCGAGCACTCCCGTAAAGGTGCCGCGATCGCAGGCGCGGCTAACATCACTCGTCTTCGCGGTATTGGATCTTCATATGTCAAGGAGTATGGACGGCATCAACACCGTGTAGTTGCCGAGCAAGTGCTCGGACGAACTCTTCAATCCGGTGAGGTAGTACACCACCGTGATCGTAATCGAAAGAACAACGACCCGTCGAACCTCGAAGTAACAACCCAATCTGAACACATCCGTGAACATCTTCCTATGATGCTTCAGGCACGTAGGGAGAAACATGGATACTGATCCTAAGCTATTCCCATATCAGCGTGTCGACGCCGCCTTTCTTGTCGTCTCGGGTAGTGCACTTCTCGGAAACGAGATGGGACTCGGCAAGAGTGCATCCACACTTGAGGCAATTCGCCTACAGGACGGATTACCGGCCGTCATTATCTGTCCCAACTCTACGAAGTTTAACTGGGCCCGTGAGGCCGCCACCTGGCTACCGTGGGCTACGCCGTACGTCGTCGACGGCTCGGCCGCCAACCGCGTGAAGATCTTGAAGCAGGCCGCGGACGACCCATCGGCGCTGGTGATCATCAACATCGAGGCCGCTCGATCGCACTCGCGGCTGGCCGGGTTCGGCTCCGTCCGCCTGGCGGCGTGCCCGGACTGCGGCGGCCGCGACCCGCGGACGACGCCAAACCGCTGTGAGGCCCACCCGCGGGAACTCAACACGATCCCGTTCCGGACGGTGATCGTCGACGAGGCTCACCGGATCAAGGACCCACACGCTAAGCAGACCCGCGCATGTTGGGCGATCGGCCAGGGCGCGCACGTCCAGATTCGTTACGCGCTGACCGGCACGCCGATCGCCAACGACCCGTCGGACCTGTGGTCGATCATGCACTTCGTCTGGCCGGACGAGTATCCCCGCAAGTCGGCATTCGTCGACCGGTACTGCCTACTCGCGTGGGGCACGTACGGCGGCATCGACGTCAAGGGCATCAACCCGGAGCACCGCGAGGAGTTCTATAAGATCTTCGACCCGCGGTTCCGCCGGATGCCGAAGGCGCTCGTACTGCCGCAGCTGCCGCCGAAGGTCTACACGACCCGCCAGGTCGACCTGACGCCGAAGCAGGCCAAGGCCTACCGCGAGATCGCCGATACGCTGGTGACCCGCCTGCCGGACGGCAGCCTGATGGTCGCCAAGGACGACCTGGTCGCGCAGACCCGGCTGCTGCAGTTCTCCTCGGCCACGATGCAGTCGACCCCGGACGGGTTCCGCATGTGCGACCCGTCGCCGAAGGTCGACGCGCTGGTCGAGATCTGGGAGGAACGCGGCGGCCGACCGTTCGTCGCCTGCGCCGAGCACCGCCAGCTGGTCGACCTGGCGGCGCAGCGCTTCGACAAGTTGAAGATCTCGTACGGCCGGATCACCGGCGGCCAGCAACCCTGGGAGCGCGACTCGATCCTGAACGATTTCCAGAACGGCAAGCTCGACGTGCTGCTGTTCACCCTGAAGGCGGGCGGTACCGGGTTGACGATGACCGCCTCGGACCTGATAGTTTTCCTTCAGAGATCTTGGTCGATGATCGACAACCGGCAGGCCGAGGACCGCGTGCACCGTATCGGCTCCGAGATCCACGAGTCCATCCAGGTCGTTCACCTGATCGCCCACGGCACCGTCGAGGAGGACCAGGTTGAGCGACTGGTCGAGAAGTCGCTGCGGCTCGACGAGATCACCCGCGACCGGCAGCGACTCGCCGCGGCCGGACTGTCCACGGCCGAGCTCGACCTCGAGGCCGAGCAGATACTTACCAGCAACCTAGGAGATGCAGCGTGAACGACGAAGACTACAAGATCAAGGCGTGTCGACTGGTGTTCGAGTACATCAAGACGCGGCTCGAAAAGACCGATAAGCACGTAACATTCGCACAGGACGAGGTATACATCGTCTGGTTCTGCAAGACGCTGCAGAACTGGAAGGCACTTATCTCCACCACACTTCCGGATGGCATGTACTACGAGGTCACATACAACGGTGACCGTCGTGAATCATACATCGACGCCTATAAGAAGTTCGATAACGTCTGTGTGGTCGATGAGTGACGATCGTCGACGGCGTACGACTGGTCTCCAACTCGGAGGTCCAAACCTTCAGGGACTGCCCGCGTCGCTGGTGGCTCGCGTGGTACCGCGGCCTCACCCCGCGGACGGCCGACGTGAAGTCACCAGCGGCGACGGGTACCCGCATCCACGTCGCCCTGGCCTCCTACTACGTGCCGGAGGGCGAGGCCCCGGCGGATCCGCTGCAGACGCTGGACCGCGTGCAACGCGAGGACCTGGCGGCGTTCGAGACGCAGATTCCGACGCAGTTCACCGAGGACGGCTGGTGGCCGGGCAGCGAGAAGGTCTACGAGCTCGAACGGTCGGCGTTGCAGTCCCAGTTCGATCTGGAACACGCTATGATCGAGGGCTACGTGCAGTGGCTCGCCGAGAGCGGCGCCGACGAGGACATCGAGGTCATCGCGCCCGAGGCCTACGTCGAGGCAACCCTGTTTGAGGATAGCGCATTCGGTGGACACGTTAAGTTGATCGGTAAGCTCGATGCGCGCGTACGAAGCCGCACCACCGGACGTCGTAAGTTCATTGATCATAAAACCGTCGGCTCGCTAATTGACCCGATGCTCGGACTCAACCAGCAGATGATCCACTATCAGGTCATCGAGTGGCTCAATACCGAGGAAGGTGAAGCTCGCTGCGACGGCGCGCTGTACAACATGCTGCGTAAGGTAAAGCGCACCCGCGCCGCTCGACCACCCTTCTACAACCGCACGCCGATCGATCACAACATTCACGAGCTTGAGTCGCACATCGCGCGTATGCGTCACTTCCTGTGGCAGGTCGACTTTGCGGAGGTCGACATGGAACGAGGAGAAGATCATCATTACGTCGTACCACCGCGACCGTCACGCGACTGTGTCTGGAAGTGTCAGTTCTTCAAGGTATGCCGCATGTTCGACGACGGCTCCCGGGTCGAGGACGCGGTCGAGGCGCTGTACGAGAAGCGGGATCCGCTCAGCTACTACGGTGGGAGGCACATCATTGACCACGAGTGACGACACGCTGTCGATGCTGGTGTACGGCTCGTCGAAGGCCGGCAAGTCGACGCTGACGAGCACCGTGCCGCTGCCGGCGATGGTGATGGACGCGGAGGGTTCGTGGAAGTTCATCGACGAGGCTGGGTTCCGCTCCGGCGTCAAGCTGCGTAAGCGCGCCTGGGATCCGAACCAGGAGCCGCTGCCGGACTACGACGGCACGTGGGACGTCCTCCACGTCAAGGTCACGTCGTGGCTGGCGATGCAGCAGTGCTACGTCGCCCTGACGCAGCAGGAGCACCGGTTCGCGTCGCTGGTGCTCGACTCGATCACCGAGGTGCAGCGGCGCTGTAAGCGCAACATCGCGCCCGCGTCGACCCAGATGCAGCAGCAGCACTGGGGCCAGCTGCTCGACCAGATGGACGGACTGATCCGCGGCTACCGGGATCTGACGCTGCTGCCGAACACGATCCGGTGCGTCGTCTTCGTGTCGGAGATGGCGATGAAGGACGGCAAGTGGCGCCCGTACATGCAGGGCCAGATCCGCGACACGCTGCCGTACTGGGTTGACGTCTGCGGCTACCTGTACACCGAGTTCGTTACCGACCCGACGACGGGTGCCGTCACCGAGAAGCAGAAGCGACTGCTGATCGGCCCCCACCCGCAGTACGAGGCCGGCGAGCGCGTCGGCGGCCGCCTACCCGACACCGTAGAAGATCCCAACATCTCGAGGATGCTAGAACAGATCTACCCGCCGAACCGCTAGGAGCCGCACGTGTCCGACAGCATCATCAACTGGTCCGATCTTCACAAGGACGCCATCACCGTTCTCACGGGCGACTTCCCGGTCGTCGTCACCTCCGCGACCGCCTCACAGTCGTCAACCGGTAAACCCATGATCAAGGCCACGCTGAAGATCGAGTCGGGTACGTTCGCCGGCCGAACGTTGTTCAACAACTTCAACGTGACGGCCGACAACCCGTCGGCGATGCGCATCTTCTTCGGCCAGATGTCCGTGCTCGGCCTCAACACGGCGTTCTGGAACTCCAACCCGACGCTGGAGCAGGTTGCCGCGGCGCTGGTCGGCCGCCGGGCGGTCGTCACCGTCGGCAGCCGCCAGTGGCAGGGCACCGACCGGGAGCAGATCGAGAACTGGAAGCCCGCGGTCGGCGGCCCCGGCGGAGGCGGCCAAGGAGCGCTCGGCGGGTTTTCAACCGGTCCGACAGCTACGCCCCAGGCCGCCGTGCGGGAACCCGTCGCCGTCCAGCCGTCGACGCCCGCGCCCGCAGATCCGTTCGCCTAGAGCTGGGCAAGATACCGGGAACGTAGTAGGATGGCGGGCGTAGGTCCCGCCATATCGCGAGGGAGATCGAGTGCGAAAACGTATAGGTTACGCGAAGCTCGGCCGTTCGATGCCGCTGAGACTGGAGAACTGCGGCAGCCTCGGCGGCGACACCGAGATGGTGCCGACGCTGAAGCTGCTCGCTGAGCGGCACCCGGACGTCGACTTCGTGCTGATCGGTCGCAACTCCGGCGAGCACCGCGCGGACGTCGGACTGCCCGACAACGTCGTCAATCCGTGGACATCGTGGGCACCCGAGGTTCGCCGTCGGATCAACGAGCGCGGACTGAACTACCAAAACCTAACGATCGAGGATCACCTGAAGCTGCGCGACCTACTGGACGCAGTGACGGGTGACACGATCGCGGACCTGGACGGAATCGTCATGTGGCTCGGCCAACACGGCACGACCAACTCGCCACTTCTGTCGATTAAGGATCGGTCGAAGCTAACCAAGCCGTACGACTGGGCGAACCTGTACGGTTCGTACCTGCTGCGGGGCATCAACCGGTGGCGCGACGCAGATCCCATCGCGCGGGAGGAGGTGCTGCTCAACGCCGACGCCCGCAACTACGTCAAGTACCGCGACGGTAAGTGGCCGTGGCGGCACCCGGTGCTCGCGCAGTACAACCAGTGGAACAACGTCAAGCACGAACGTGGCGGCGATCCAAATCACGAAGCTTTTAAGCGGTTTGCGACTGACGAAGACCTTAAAGTTGCCGAAAATATGGGCTGGATCGAACACGGCAACGTCTGGACCGCCAAGTCGCGCAGCATCTACGCCCGATTGGAAGTCTCGTCGCTGGTGCCGGGTACGCCGTTCGGCGATACGGTCAAGTTCAGCGACGACTTCAACCGGCCGTACAACTTCGGGGTCGTCGTCAATGAGACGCGCCGCCAGGTCAACCCGGCGAAGGCCCGCGTCAACGTGCTCAAGAAGTGGGTGCTGCCGCTGGATCCGGACTTCGTCTACGGCCACTGGTCGGCCGACTCGATCGGCGTCCTGGGCCGCCGGATCGACCCGATTCCGATCGCCGAGTACCCGCGGCTGCTGCACCGCGTCCGGGCGACGATCACGCTGCCGGCGTCGGGTTCCGGCTGGGCCACCGCGAAGCCGTGGGAGGCGTTCGCCGCCGGCGTCGTCTGCTTCTTCCACCCAGACTACGACGACCAGAACCACGTTCTCGGCGACGCGCCGGCGGAGCTGCGCGACTTCCTGCGCGTTCGAACGCCGCAGGAGCTTCAGCGACGCCTGGCGACGGCGACTCGAGACGAGGAAACCTGGCGGTGGGTCGTCAACCTGCAGCGCGCGCACTTCGAGCGCGCGGTGGAGGAGCTGCGCTACCTGAAGCTGATCGAGGAGAGGCTCGGACTGTGAGCAACGTGCCGCGCGGCGCCTCGGCTGCGGTGATCGTTATCGAGGACGACAAGGTGACCAAGCTGGACACGGCGGCAACCGGTACCCGCGTCCGCCAGCAGGGCCTGTGGCTACGCGACTACCCGAACAACCACCTGCCGCAGGTCAAGCACGTCACCTCGGGCGGTTACGAGATGAACCGGCTCCACGACGTCGACCTGTCCGAGTTTCTGGACGACCCGATGCACCTGCTCGAGGAGTGCTGGCGGATCTACCGTAAGATCAGTCACTCGCTTCAGACGCCGCACCGCCAGTGGGCCCGCAACCCGTTCGTCGCGCTGAACGAGCGCGTCCTCGACCGGTACGTCGTCGACCTGTGCCTGCCACTCGGCGCGTACGCCGCGCTGACGCGGCTGCACGAGCTCCGTTCGGAGGTCGTCTGGCCGGTGCAGCTGGTGTGGACGCACGGCGATCCGATCCTCGACAACGTCATGCGCGACGACGGGGGTCACGTCGTGTTCGTCGACGCGATTCCGCCGTGTCCGGCGCTGCCGAGCCTCGACGTGGTCGACTTCGGCCGGTTCATCCAGTCCGCCGCCGGGTACGAACAGATCCGGTACGCGGGCGCGGCGCCGAAGCGGGACGTGATCGTCGATCGGATATCGACGGTGCTGAACTGGATCGCCCAGGGCGATCCGTACTCGGGCTTCAACGTCGACCAGGTCCGGGCGTCGCTGTTTTACTCGGTGATTCACATGCTGCGCGGCGCGCGCACCTGCCGGGACGCGGACGACCAAGCGACGATGATCTCGGTGGCGACCGGTGTGCTGCTGGAGGAGCTGAACACGTGGATGCTGTAATCCTCGCCGCGGGACGCGGCACCCGGGTCGGCGAGCTGGCGCCGCCGTTCTTTAAGTCGCTGCTGCCGATCGACGGCATTCCGCTGGTCTGCCGGGCGTACGACCTGGCGCGCGAGGTCAACGTCGCCGAACCGGTGGTCGTCGTCGCGCCCGAGAACGCGGCCGCGATCGACGCGGCGCTCGGCCCGAACCGCGATGCGACGCTGATCGTCCAGCGACAGCCGTACGGACCCGGGCACGCGCTCGCGCTCGGCCTGCGGGTATCCGGTCGATCGAAGCGCGTGCTGGTGCTCCTCAGCGACAACGTGTCGACCGTCGAGGACGTGCTCGCGGTATCGGCGCACGAGACGGCCGTCGGCGTCAAGGAGTTCAACCGCGACGACGCGCTGCGATTTACATGGCTCGTCGACGGCGCGGTTCAGCCGAGGTGGATCGAGAGCAAGGATCGTCGGCCGTACCTCAACCGGACGACCGAGACCGTTACCTGCTGGGTCGGGCCGTTCGTCGGCTGGCGTCCCCGCATGGAGACTGTTCTGCAAAATCTACTGGACGACTTCGATCCGAACCTCGGCGAGCTGCTGATCGGTCCGTACCTGAACATGTTTATGCTCGACGAGAAGAACGTGACGGTGCCCGTGTCGTCGTACGACGTCGGAACCGTCGAGGCCTACCAGGGAGTGACTAAGTGAGTGAACCGCGAAAAGTGTTTGAGGCATCCGGATCCGGCGCCGCCGGCGTAGTCGCGTTGATCGCGTTCTTCGTCGTGGTCGCGGCCGTCGTCATCGGCGTGTGCTGGGCCGGCGCGTGGATGGTGGTGAATACCCGATGAACGACCGTCTCGCCGAGATGTTCGAGCTGCAGTCGAAGCTGCAGTTCCAGTCGTACGGCCGCGTGCCGCAGCGTATGCTACCCGGGGAGCGGATTCAGTACGTCAAGGACATGGTGCTTGCCGCGACGGTCGAGCTCGGCGAGGCGCTGGACGAAACCCAGTGGAAGCCGTGGGCGCTGGGTTCCAACCGGATCAATGTCGATGCGTACGTCGGCGAGCTGGTCGACGCGTGGCACTTCCTAATGAACCTACTGCTCGCCACCGGCCTTACGCCCGAGGCGGCCGCGGATCGGCTGTACGAGGGCTACCTGACCAAGCGCGGCGTCAACGAACGACGCGCCGCCGAGGGATATGACGCGGTCTCGACGAAGTGTCCACGGTGTAAACGTGTCCTAGATGACCCGGCGGTAAGGTGTAACACCACACGCATTGATAAACCGCCACATCCGACCGTCGACGGTTGGTGTGAACAAGAGCAGAAGTTCTACTACTGGATCACGACGGTCGGTGATTCGGGTAAAATCGATCGTCGAATAACGATCGTACCCGAAGACCAACTTGAACGAATCGTGATACAGTAACCTGGTGATATATACTGCCGTCGATTGCCAGGGATTCGCGGGCGGCTTTACACTCGGCGTGGTGCAGGCCGGCTTTCAACTGATCGGTAAGCGCGAGATGAGGGGTGGCTTCGGCGTCGCCAACTGCGAGGCCAACCGTCACCTACTCGGCGACGACTGGTCGTCGGAGACCGTCGAACCGGAGGCGTGGTCGGCGCCGAACGCGGACCTGGTGTTCGGCAACCCGCCGTGCTCGGGCTTCTCCGTGCTGTCGTCGAAGCAGTTCCGCGGCGTCGACTCAAAGATCAACACCTGCATGTGGGCGTTCGCCGAGTACGCGGCGCGCGTCCGACCCCAGATCGCGATCTTCGAGTCCGTCCAGCTAGCGTTCACGCAGGGCCGCTCGCTGATGCAGGCGCTGCGCGCGCGGCTCGAGGAGCTGACCGGCGACAAGTGGGCACTCCACCACGTGCTCCACAACGCGTACTCCGTCGGCGGTCCCGCCCAGCGCCGGCGCTACTTCTGGGTCGCCTCCCGCGTGCCGTTCGGCGTCGAGCGGCCGCAGCCCGACCGGCTGCCGGTCCTGCGCGACGTAATCGGCGACCTAGCCACGCTCGACGAGCCGTGCTGGGCGCCGCAGCTGTACTGGGACTCGAAGCCGTCGTGGTACGCTGAACAGCTACGCTCGCCCATCGGGCGCGTCGACGGGCACGTCGCGCTGAACAATCCGAACACGCGCCGGACGCGCGAACTGCTTAACGAAATCGACTGGCACCCGGGCGAGCACGCGCAGAAGGTAACGCGCCGGTACTTCGACCTGCACGGCGACCTGCCGTCGTCGTGGTCGCACCTGGTCGACAAGCTGAAGGGACAGGACTTCTTCCAGGGGTACAACACCCCAACGATGTGGAACCCGGACGGCCCGGCGCGCGTCATCACCGGCGCCGGCATGCTGAACGGCGTCCACTGGCAGCTGCGCCGAACATTCACGCACCGCGAGGCCGCGCGGATCCTCGGCTTCCCCGACGACTGGAAAATCGAGCCGCTGCGCCGCGTCTCGGGCCTGTTCATGACCTGGGGAAAGGGCATCACCGTCGACTGCGGCCGGTGGATCGCCACGTGGGCGTCGCGCGCCCTGTCGGGCGATCCCGGCTCGTACGTCGGCGATCCGATCAGCGACGACGAGTGGCTGATCGACGTCACGAACGACTGGAAGACCGCGCTCACCCGGTGTGATACCGTAGAACATAGTGAAGTAAAGGTAACGAGGAGAACAATCGTGACTGAAGCACCGACAATCGAGGCGACTCCACGGCGCGGCCGTCCGCGGCCGCAGGAAACCCAGGACCGGGATGCGCAGGTTCTCGCCGCGATCGGCCCCGAGCCCGCAACCCGCGAGGCGCTCGTCCAGAAGACGGGCATCGATCCGAAGCTCGTCTACCTGAGCCTGTACCGGCTGCGCCGGGACGGCTTGGTCGAGAGGCGCCGTGAGAACGGCGCGCACGTGTGGGCGCAGACCGCGCCGAGCGACGGCTAAAAGTTCAAACGGGGACGCAGTCGTGCCCGCCGAATTCGCGGTCGTCATCACCGCGGTCGCGACCGCGATCACCGCCGTGGGTGGTCTCGTCCTCGCGGTCAGCGTACTCATTCCGACGCTGCGCGCCACCCGCCAGGCGGTCGCCAACGTCGCCGAGGTTCACACGATGGTCAACCAGCAGCGTACGGACATGCTGCGCTACAACGAGGACCTCGTGAACGCGCTCAACTCCGCCGGCGTTGCGGTGCCGACGGATCGGAGTCTGCGGCTGCCGCCGAAACCCGAGAGGGGATCAACGTGAGTATAAATTGGCCCGATGACGACGTTCCTCCCGTGACGGTGGAGGAGCTGGACGCCGCCGACGATCGAGACGGTATCGAGGGATCGCGGGACGACGACCAGCCGCAGTTCGTTCTCGTCGACGACGACGTTCACTACGACGAACCGGACGAACCGCTGGTAGGACGCGAGTTCTACGAAGAGACCGGGGAAGACTAGTGATCACCGGCGGGCTGGAAGGTGTCGACTACGCGTTTCCGCCGCGTCCGGATTTGGCCGAACTGCGCAGGCTCGGTAAGCAGTTCATCGTCCGCTACGGCGGACCGGGCTCGCTAGACAAGCAGCTCGATCCCGCCGAGGCCGCCGAGGCGACCCGGCTCGGCCTCGGCATCGTCGCCAACGCGGAGGGCTCGGCGGACGGTCTGCTTAGCGGGTTCAACGTCGGTGTATCGTGGGCCCGGTCGGCCGAGGCGCGGTTCAAGCTGTGCGGCATGCCGTCCGGTCGGCCGATCTACTTCTCGCTCGACGTGAACTGCACGAGCGCGCAGTGGCCGGCCGCGCGCGAGGGCCTGCGCGGCTGCGCCTCGGTCGTCGGCCTCGACCGCGTCGGGCTGTACGGCCACTTCAACGCGATGCGCTGGGCCCGCCGCGACGACGCCGCGCGCTGGTTCTGGCAGACGTACGCCTGGTCCGGCGGCCAGTGGGCCGCCGGCAATCACATCGAACAGTACCGCAACGGCGTCGTCCTCGCCGGCGCGGACTGCGACCTGAACCGCGCGATCCCGGGCGACTTCGGCCAGTGGACCGTCGGAGGAGCGGGAGGAACACGAGTCATGTTCAGTCAAAACTCCAAGGTGACGGCCCCCGACCCGGCGACCGGTGAGGTGTACCCGTCGAAGGGCGCGCAGGTCGTCCTGATGCAGAAGCTGGTCAACCGCGTACCCGCGGTGACGCCGAAGGTAAACCCCGACGGCGGTCACGGCCCGCTGACGTCGGCGGCGCTCGTCCAGGCGACGGGGCTCAACGGTGACTGGTACGGACCCGACCAGTACGCCGCGCTGTACGACCAGGTCTTCGGCGGCGCCGGCGAGCCGGGCCCGCCCGGTCCTCCCGGCGCGCCGGGTAAGACCCCGACGAAGGTTCGGATCGAGCTCGAAGCCGACGTCGTGGAGGTTGAGTAGGATGCCGAGGTGGGTCAAGGAGATCGCCAAGGCCCTCAGCGGCGGCGCCCTGTCGGGCATCGCCGCGGCGACGACCGCGCTCGTCGGCGACGGCGTGATCGACCGGATCGAGTGGCTGACGATCGCGGCCGCGGCGATCGGGGCCGGCTACGGCGTCTGGCAGACTCCCGACTCGATGACGACGATGCGCAAGGCGCTCAAGAACGCCCGGTAGAGATTTAAGTAACACCGTAAAGCGGTTCGCCTAAAAATCTTGGGCGAACCGTTTTACCTTCCCCGCCTCCGTGTTGTAGATTTATCACGTAAGACGCGGAGAGGGAGATCGACGATGACCGCACAGCGCAACGCCGTCACTACGTACCGCCGGAAGGGGACCTTCCGCGCGCAGCACGCCGAGAAGACCGGCCGCGCCGCGCAGCGCAACGCGCTTCCTCCCCGCTGCCATGACTGCCGTCAGCCGGGCACGATCGCCGTGCCCGTCGACGGCATCACGTGTTTCTACTGCCCCGAGCACGTACCACTCTAGGAGAGTGAGAGATCGAGATGACGACCCGACACTACAACTACCCGCTCCGATCCAAGATCGCATACTTCGTCCAGCGCTACCTAGTGCCGAACCGCGTCCACGCCTGGATCTGGCTGAGCGCGTACGCCGAGCTCGACGACCACATGCGCGACGTCGACCATCGCGACGAGGACGGCTCGCGCGAAATCTTTAGCGCCGTCAGCGCGATCCGGATCGAAAACTTGATGCGCGACATCCAGCGGGATCACCTGCGCGCGACGATCCAGGTAGGAGAGTGAGAGAGATGACGACAGATCAGATGTTCAGCTCACGCGAGGTGCCGTGGCTCAAGCTCGGCCGACTCGAGGAACGGGCGGTCACCGCCCAGGAGGCCGCGAAGCTCGGCGGGCTCGACTTCACCGTGTCACTCAAGGAGCTTGCCTGGGTAGACGACCGCAAGCTCACGCGGATCGCCAACCGGCGCGCCGTCGTCTGCGACGACGACGGCAGCTTTATGGGCATCACGTCGTCGACCGCGTACCGGACGCTGAACTACGGCGAAGCATTCAGCTTCATGGACGCGATCTCGCCCGACTACGTCGCCGCCGGGACGCTGCGCGGCCGCCGACAGGGCTTCATGGTCGTCAGGCCCGAGGTGAAGCTCAACCCGCTCGGCGAGGACGCGCACGAGCTGTTTGTCGTACTGCGGACGAGCCACGACTGTTCGCGGGCGACGGAGGTATCGGTAATGCCGCTGCGCGACCGGTGCATGAATCAGCTGACGCTGCGCAGCTTCTCGGCCGGGATCCAGCACCGCTGGTCAATCAAGCACACCAGCACCCAGGCGGCGCGACTCGCCGAGGCGCAGACGTCGCTTAAGAAGCTCGGCGCGTACGCCGTCCGCTACGAGGAGCTGGTGACCAAGCTCGCCGATCGCCAGGTCAACGAGGCGAAGGCCCGCCAGCTCCTGAAGATCACCATTCCGATGCCGAACGGTAAGACGACCCGCACCGAGGAGCAGTACCGTGATCGTCTTCAGGCGATCCTGAACCTGTGGTCCACGTCGCCGACGTGCGGCTACGCCGGCACCGGCTGGGGCCTGGTCAACGCGGTTTCGGAGTACTTCGACTGGTACCGCGCGGGTGGCACGCCCGAGTCGCGGTTCATCGGCGCGCTGGAGGGTCAGACGCATAAGCGCATCAACCGGATCGCCGGTCTACTGCTTTCCAACGCGTAAGAGAAGGGTCGGGGAGATCGGTGTGTTTGAGACGAGTTCTCCCCACTGGATGCGCAGGGCGTACTGCAGGGGTGCCAACCCGGACATCTTCCACGACGACGGACACGAGGTAACCGCGAAGGCTTACTGCCAGCGCTGCTCCGTCGCCGTGGACTGCCTCGAGTGGGCGCTGGGCCGCAACGAGGAGGGCGTCTGGGGCGGCACGACGGACGCCGAGCGCCGCGCGCTGAAGCGCGGCGGCGCCCGAGCGTCGTGCCCGGGCTGCCAGGCGGACGCGCTGTTCTCGGACGGCGTCGCGCAGATCTGCATCGCCTGCGGCCTGTCGTGGCTTACCTAGACCACGCGCGCCAGCGGGTTAACGTTGGCGCGCTGGAGCCGCAGCGCCTCGGTCCAGACCTCGTACCAGCGCCACGCGTTTCCCTCGATCGTGTAGTCGCGCATGACGTCGCGGCCGCGCTGCGACAGTTCCTCCCGTAGAGCCGCGTCGTCCACTAGGCGGGCGATGCGGCTCTTCCACTCGCCGGGGTTCTTCGCCAGCTGCCCGACGCCGAGCTTGTTGATGCGCACGTACTCGGAGCGCGGCGAGCCGACGCACGGCACGCCACATGCGGCGTACTCGGCCAGCTTCAGCCACGACTTCGCGGCGTTGAACTTCGTGTCGGCGAGCGGCGCGACGCCGATCCCAAGGCTGGCTACGGCGAGCGGCCACGCGTCGAGGTCCGCGATGACGCCGGTAGCCTCCAGCCGCGTCGTCGCGAGTAGACCGAGGGCGTCGCGGACGCCGACCTCGGGCCCGGCGACCCTGAACCGGCCGCCGCTTTGTAGGTGCTGCGCGATCGACGGCCCCAGCGCCTGCAGGTCCGTCGGGTGACTGTGGACCGAGCCGGCCCAGCCGACGACGTCCGAGTCGCTGCGCGGTACGTCGAGCATACGCTTCGGCACCATGTTGAAGAGTACGCGCGCGTGGTCGCGGCGTCCGTAGCGCTGCGTCAACGCCGGCGTCGAGACGGTGACCAGCGTCGCGGCGTCGGCCGCGCGGAGCGTGTTCTCCCAGCTGTGGTCACGCATTCCCTGGTGTGGGTGCAGCATCGTGAACGCCGGGTTCGCCGGATGGATGCACGTCAGGTCGTCGTCGAAGTCAACGACCACGGCGACGCCGCGGCGGCGCATCAGGTGCATCGCCTGGACGAGGTGGCGGTGCGTTACCCGCTGCAGAACTATGACGTCGGCGTCGTCGGGAATCTTGACCTCGGTCATGGTGTCGCCGTGCATGACGCCGCTGAGCTTGTTGTTGCGCTTGTTGGGTGTAACGACCTCGACGTCGTACCCGGCGCGCCGCAGTACCTCGCTGGGCCAGATTAACCGGTAGTAGCCGCAGCCGCTGACGTCAGCCGGGAAGACGTATGTCTTCACCAGCGATCCGCCCGTCCGCTCGTGTTAGCACCGTGGTGGTGCCAGACCCAGGTAACCTCGGGTACGTGCACGAACTTAACGCCGGCGTCGAGAACCCGCAGGTAGAAGCCCCAGTCGTCGTAGTCCGAGCCCGGCGGCGCGCCGAAGTGCGATACCTGCGCCGCGTAGCGGTGCACGAGGCTGGTGACCGGTATGTACGATCTTTGACGCAGCAGCTCTGGGTCGAACTGCTGGCCGAAGCGTCCCCACTCGTCGCGCTGGGGTACCTCGTTGCCGGCCGGGTCGACGACGCGGCAGCCCGGGTAGACGACGCCTGCGTTCGCGTCGATCGCGGCTCTAAGCAGCACCTCGAGGTGATTCGGCAGCAATTCGTCATCGTCGTCAAGAAACGCGATCCACTCCGTCGCGGCGTACCACAGTCCCCGATTGCGCGTCGCCGCCGATCCAGTGCGCCCGTTGTCGATCGCGACGACGACGACATCGGGTTGCAGCGTCTGGTTCCAGACGCTGGCGAGCGCGCGCTGCAGCTCGGCAACCCGGGTTGGGATGTGTGGAATGACGACTGCTACGCTGTCAGAAGCAGACATTCATTCACCTGCTTTTGTCACGTTGCTTACACCACACCACGTATCACCATTTCGTTGGAAGTCCACTTGTATTATTTGAGTGGAGTCGGTAATGCCACGTGATTTCGCCGGTGCCGGCGAACTTCGCACCGGCCTCGGCGCAGCGCAGGATGAACATCCAGTCCTCGCCCATCCAGTCCTGGTGAAGCGGACCGTTGGGCAGTATGAAGCCGGCGGCCTGCGCGAGCTCGGTCCGGACCATGACGGTCATCGTCGTGTGGTGCGGCTCCGCGGGGTTGAACTGACGGCCGCGGTGCATCGGAAACGGGTTATTGCCGTCGAACCACGAGTACACGAAGTCGGCTCCGGCGCCGTCGGCGAGCTCGACCAGCGTCGCCAGGTGGTTCGGATAGAGGAAGTCGTCGTCGTCGAGGAACGCTACCCACGCGGTTCGGACCGCGTCCAACGCGCGCTGGCGCGTGATCGAGGCGCCGTTCTTTCCGACGTCGAGGGCGCACGAGATGCCGCCGGCCGGCTGCAGCGTCTGCGCCCAGACGCTGTTGACGGCCTGCTCCAGCAGACCTCCAGGTCCGGTACGCGGCGGTATGGTCGCGGTGGCGATGGTCACGTCGGTCTTCATCCTAGGCCTCCCGCGTAAACGGCGACCTGCCAGCGCGGTCCGCGGAACGCGACGGGCCACACCGGCGGTACGTCCTCGATGTTCAGCGCCCGGACGTTGTTCCAGCCGGCGTCCGCGACGAGGGTGACGAGCCGTGGGTGGGTGCACTCCCACCGGTGCACGTCGCCGTGCCAGCGTCCGGCGCCGAAGCGCAGCTGGTCGAGCGGTACCTCGAGGACGTGTCCCTCGTCCTGCAGTCGCGCCGCGACGTTGACGTCCGGGCCGACGACCATGAGTCCCCCGCCGGGCTTCGTGCACCAGTAGAGCTTCGTCAGCAGTTCGTGACACTGGTCGAGCGTTAGGTGCTCTAGAAGGTGACCCGCGTAGATCATGTCGACGCTCTCCTCGGGCCACGGCAGCTCGCCGGTCAGGTCGACCTCGAGGTCCTTGCGGTGCGGGCTGCCGGCGTGGTCGACGTTGGTCCAGCCGTCGGCGTACTGCTCCCCGCAGCCCAGGTTGAGCTTCAACGACGGCCTCCTAGAACAGCGTCGGTACCGGGATCGGCACGATCCAGCGTCCGCCGTTGCGGGTGAACTCGACCTCACGGCGCATGATCTCCGGCGCGTAGTTCCACGCCAGTAGTAGAAACGTATCTACCCGCCGCGTCTCGATGACATCGGGCGATCGAATCGGGATGCCGGTGCCCGGGACGTAGCGGCCCTGCTTAGCCTCGGTCGTATCGATCGTGAAGCTAACCTGCTCGGCGTCGACGTTGCAGAAGTTCAGCAGCGTCGTCGCCTTCGCCGGCGCGCCGTAGCCGGCCACGTAGCCGGTAACCGATGTGATCAGCAGGTCGCGCAGCCGCGTCCGGACGCGCTCGATCCGCCCCTGGAACCCGTCGTACGCGCCCCGTTGTGTCAACCAGCCCTCGGACGCGCGCAGGCCGTCGATGCGGCTGGAGGCCGCGCGCGTACGCCGCAGCTCGACGCGCAGCGAGCCGCCCTGCCGGTTGGTCAGCTGCGCGTCGACAACGTGAAGGCCCCACCGCTGCGCAGCCTTCTCGAGGCTGGCGAGCGAGAAGAAGTTCCGATGTTCGTGGTACACCAGGTCGAAGGCATTCGCCGTCAGCAGGTCCGGTAGATACTGAACCTCGACGAATGCGACGCCGTCCGGGGCCAGTAGCGCCGCGACGCCACGTATGACGTCCGCCACGTCGGCAACGTGCGCCAGTACGTGGTTGGCCACGACGATTCCCGCGAGCCCGTATTCGGAGCGAATTTGCTCGGCGACGTCAAATGTAAATTCTCCCTCGAGTACGTTGAGGTCGCGCCGGCGCGCAACGCCGATCGGACCGGTCGCCGGGTCAACGCCGACGTGAGGACTACCCCGGAACCAGCGCAGCATGTCGCCGTCGTTGCAGCCAATTTCGACCGTCAGGCGCGTGGCCAGTTCGGGGTAGCGAAGTGATATATCATCGGCATACGCCGCGTGGTAGTCGGACAACGGCTTCGACGCCGACGAGTAGAAGCTGTAGCCGGTGCCGAACAGCGTCTTCGGATCGACGACCTCCAGTAGCTGAACGAGCCAACAGCCGGTGCACACGGCGAGCTGCAGCGGATGCATCTCGACTTGCTCGTCGCGTGTCGCGGTATACGCATCAGCGATCGGCGACAGTCCCAAGTCGAGAAACATGTGTAAGTCGTCGTAGCCGCAGGCGCTGCAGTTGGTTCGGCGCATCCTAGAATCCCCACTTCTCTCGAAACTGCGCGTCGGCGACGGCCCACGCCTCGGCGCTCTCCTGCGACTTGAAGCCGAGCTGAACGTGGTGAAACGTATCGACGTCGGCAACATAGACGTTCTTACCGTACGAGTGCGCGATCATTGCGACGTCGTCGTAGCCGTGGAATCCCGCAAACCGCGTGTCGAATCGTAGGTTCTCGATCGCCCACGGTCCAAAGACCAAGATGCTGCCTTCCAGTATGTCGACGTAGCCGGTGCGCGGACCGAAATCGAGCAGTCCAGATTCAATCTGCTGGTGGCCAACGGTGTTCGCGTTCCACCACGCGAGCGAGCCGACGCCGTAGCCGCCGGCGACGCCGACCAGTGCGATCTCTGGATCCGTGGCCAACGCCGCGAGGAACTTGACTTCTGCGTTCGGATCGGTGATCTCTAGATCGTCGTGGAGCAATACGACGGCATCCAGCCCGCACTCACAGTAGAGGGCGTCGAGAATCGCGTTGTAGCACTCGGCGATCGATGTTTGCTCGATCATATAGACGTACTGACTATTCTTCGGTATACGCGGTTCGACGTAGCGCTGGTAGCGTTCCCGCGAGCCGACGCAGCAGCCGTATGCGACTACCACGGCCGCCAGCCCCACTTTTGCTGAAACGTCAGGCCGTCGCGGCCGGCCTGTTCGGCGAGCGCGCCGTGCGTCGTCGAGTTGGCGCCCGTGTTCCGCGTCGTGTATCCAGGCAGCAGCAGGACGCCGCCGGCGTTGCAAGCCTGCCAGTCGAAGTCCGTATCGCCCCACCACCAGCGCAGCGACTCGTCGGCGCGCAGGCCGAGCTCCCCGCGGACGACGAACGCCCACGGACACATGCGTGTCTGGATGTTGCCGTCCGGCTGCGTCTTGAGCAGCGCCTGCTGCAGCGTCCCGTACGGATCGGTGCACGTGACGGCGGCCGAGGTTTGACGCATGCCGGCGGTGACGTAGTCGAGCCAGCCGTTGGGCAGCTTGGTATCGTCGTTGAGAACGACGACGTGCCACTCGTCTTCGCGCATGATGCGCGCCGTCATTTCGACGAGTGCGAAGCCGCGATTCCACATGCGGTACAGGTGCGGCGGTTGCTCATCGTCGCGTATTACCTGGGTCGATCGTCCAGTCTGAACCTGCAGCCACAGCTTTCCGATCGGCGGATCGGACGCGTTGTCGATGATGATTATATGGTCGCAGCCCTGCGCATCGAGCATCTTAACCAGTGTGATCAGCTGGTCGGGTCGATTGTGCGTCGGGATCACCGCGTAGCGGGCAACCACTACAGTACCTCCTCGACAGTCAGGCTCGCGTAGTCGGCGCCGCTGATGACCGAGATCGTTCCGGCGCCGGCGAATCGACGCCAGCGTCCGGTGATCGTCAGCGCACCCGCGGCGATACCCGAGATCTTACGCTCGCCGAACGTCGAGACGCGCGTGCTGACCGGCAGCGTGCCGGGCAGATTGTGCGTCACGTAGTCGGTGCTCGTGCTGCCGACGGTGACTTGGACGCCGAACTCGGGTCCGGTCGCCGCATTGTCGGTAAAGAACGTCTGCGCCCACCGAACTAGAATACTCGTCGCGGTCTGCAGCTTCGTCAGCGTGACCGTGTACGGGCTCGGATAGTTCGCGAATGCCGCGGACGTGGTGCTGCCGTTCGCGGAGACCTGCGCGTTCGCGTTGGCGACGCGGCCGAGCGCGCCGGCCGCGGCGATGACGTAGTTGCCGCTCGGTGGTATCGTAATGACGGCGACGCGGAGCGTAGCAGTTAGCGTGCCGATCAGCGAGATCAGCGGAATCGGCGTCGCGTTCGTATCGCCGTCGAGGACGCCGAGACAGCTGGTACCGCTGTTGACCTGCGTGATCGTTCCGTAGCGCAGGCCCCAGCGCGCGCCGAGCCGCTCGGCGGCCTGCATCGATTCCTGCGCAGCGGCGGCTACCTCAACGGCGACGGGTGAAATTGGCTCGGCAGTCACAGTTCGTACGCCTTACGCGCCGTGTGCTGCATCTCGGAACCCTCGACCAGCGGCAGCGACCACGCGATCTCGAGCCAGTTGTCGCCACGCCAGCGTAGGACGTCGTACGAGTCGTGGCGCGGATCCGGCGGCGTCGAGATCTCCAGCTGCTCGACGATCGTCTGGCGGAGTCCTAGGTTGCGGGCGACGGCCTTGGCCTGGGCGGCGTCGTCGACCTGCCGGTCCTCGATCTTAGGTATGACGAAGCCGCGGTTTTGGATCGAGTGCGGCGCCGACGATGGTACGTCGTACGATCCGGTGATGTCGTCGGCGACGGCGTTCGCCGAGTTGGAGATGACGATGAACCGGTTGGGGGCCTCGATTAGGTCGCTGGTTCGGACGACCTTGTTGCGGATAACGCGGTTTCCGGCGTCGAGGTCGAACGTGACGAGTGCCGTCGCCGGGTCGAACGCGCGGATGAAGTGCATCTTACCGTCGTTGCCGAACCACGGTGAGAACCAGTCGCCGTCCAGCGCGAGTTGCTGAACGACAAAGCCGCGCGACGTTCCGGCGCGCCAGCCGGCGGTGGTCGCCGTGTACGGCGACGTCTCGATCTCAACCTCAATCGGCAGTGGGTCGAGCAGCTTGAGAAGCAACGTCTGACAGCGCGCCGCGATGCCGACGGTAGACTGGGCGCCGAAGCTGACGTCGAGCTGCTGATCGACATCGAAGCCCTCGTCGTACAGCATCGTGGTGGAGATCGTACCGGACGTGAACTCGAAGTCGAGCTTGCTATTGAACATGTAGCGGCCGAGCGGCCGTCCGGTCGGGTACGCCGCGTCGCCGTCGACGACCATGAACGGTTCGACGCGGCTCGTGATGACGTCGAGCAGGGACGTGTCGTCGACGTCGAAGTTGAGCCCAGTCAGCTGCCTAACGATGCTGCGGCTCGTGTTGTGCGTCAGCGTCGGTACCGTGTCGCGACGCGGATAGATCGGCGTCCGGTAGCCGGTGATCGTGTCGACCAGGTCAAAGCGGAACGTCGCCCGGCGCTGGCCGATCGAATCATCCAAGTCGAGTACCGGAACGGGAACCTGCGTCGTGAACGTTCGCGCGAAGCTGCTGGGCATCTCGATCTACACCCCCGGATCAACGGGGAACGGCGTCGACGTTACCTCGGCGACCTGGATCTGCGCGACGTAGACGGTCCGGTTCATGCGGACGGTGCCGTCGGGTACGCGGACGTTGGCGTACCAGCGGTTGCCGAGCTCGTCGCGAACGCACACGTAGGGTAGACTTGCCCAGCCGAGGTCGCGTAGGCGCTTAAAGTTCGCCAGCGATGGCGGCGTCACCGCCGCGGCGTTGACTAATATCGATCGAGCAAACTGTTCGCCGCCGCGCTCAAGCGGGTGGAACGCGGTGAAGAAGTCCTTGCCGTAGAGCTCCCGCAGCTGAACTGCCGACGCCTCGGGGAAGATGAACGTTTCGATCGGTTCACCCTCCCACTGCATGACGTAGGCGAGGTTGCCGCCGGGTGACTTATTCGACGTAAAGATCAGCACCGAATTTCCGTCACCTCCTAGGATGGCGACGCCGGGCGCCGTCGGCGTCGCGGAGCCGGTGACCCACGGTCCGCAGAAGTCGAGGACGTTACACGTCCGGATTCGGTACCAGGACGTCTGGCCGACGCGGGCCTCGAAGTCGGCGAATCCGGTGACCGACGGCGTCGTCGCGTTCATAATCTGCTGCCACGTGCCGGTCGTCGCATCGAGCCTTTCGAGCTCGTAGGCTCCGAAGCCGGTGACCGGCAGCGGCACCTGCGCCGTCCAGGTCAGGTTGACGTAGCCGATTCCGGTCGGGATGCAGCCCGGCGGGGTTCCGCAGTCGAGGCCGATGCCGGTGACGACTTGCGACGCGAGGCTGATCGCGAACCCGGAGACGGGCAGTGGATCCTGCGAGAAGATCAGGACGGCGTCGGAGAGCGTGTCGTTGGCGGTTCCGGAGATTGGCGGCGACTGCCAAGTGAGCGTGACTGTGTCACCCTGCGGCGCGTAGTACGTCGCGACGCCAGTGGCCTGTGTGCCGGCCGCGGACGGCCCGTCGGCGCCGAGTACCTGCCACTGGTTGCCGGCGGTTTCGCCGACGGCATCCCAGCGCCAGTCGATGTCGCCGCCGGTGGCCGCGAACGACGGCGCCGCGGACAGGCGCAGCGTCACTTCCTTCCAGCCGTCGACGATCTCCGGCAGCGCGTCGAAGTCCGCCACCGAAATGGACGCCGTCGACAGGCCGGTTGCTACGTCGATCAACCGCAGGGCAACCGTCGTGTCGCCGAACCGGCGGGCGTAGAACCGAACCTGCGGGAACAGCGCCGCGGCCGGAACCGGGTCGTCCTCGATCTCCTGGATGGCGGTGGTGGCTCCGTAGATCGGGATCTCGTCCTGGGTGCCGTACGCGTGTGAGCCGGTAACGATGCCGGCCGCGGTATGCAGCGTCAGGTGCGCCAGCACGTCGTCGGCTTCGACGACGAACGTGTCGTCCTCGATCAGCGACTGGTCGACGCGGATCCCCTGCTGGTGCTGCAGCTGGTAGAGCTCGCGCAGCGCGCTGAGCTTCGGCGCACCCTCGATGCCGATGTTGATGCCCAGCTCGTTGTGCACGACGGTGGTCGTGTAGCGGCCGGGCGCGAGCGACGTGCCGCTGGCGAAGTTGGTATCGACCAGTCGGACGAACTGCGCGCCGAGGTCGTATGTGTCGTTGGAGCAGGTGCCGACGTTCATGTTGCAGGTTCGCCGGCCGCCGTAGCGGACGCGCTGCTCCTCGCAGTAGACGACCTCGAGGTCGGCGAAGTAGAAGAATATGCTGCCGCTGGTCGTCGGCAGCGCCGGCGCCTGCATTAGGACGACCATGCGGCTGGCTGGCGGTTCAGTGAATGCGAACCGGTTGAGCTCGGGGTAGCGCCACGGGTAGATGTCGCGTTGCAGGTTGACGTTCGCCGTCGCGTCCCAGAACGGGTTGAGGTCGGTAAATGACAGCGTTGAGATCTTATTCTGCGTTCCGGTTATCGTTCCGTCGGCGCCGACCAGGTAGAGGACGTTCGTCGCCAGGTCCTTGGCGAAGCCGAGGTAGAAGTTCATACCGGCTAGATCGGTCTGCGTTGTTCCGGCCAGGGAGTAGCGAAGTCGTACGTCGAGGATGCGTTTTCCGAACAGCTGCTGCGAGTATCCCACTGTATCGAAGCTGAGTGCGATCTGACCCGAGCCCGGTACGGTAAACTTGAGGCTCTTGTCGTCGCTGACGTTGTTGAGCGCGGTAAACGTGGCCGCCGTATCCGTGTTGCCGGTCGCAGAGATCGATGAGACGGGAATGTGTAGTACCTTGATCGGTCCGGTCTGATCCTCGGTGCCCGCCGGGTAGACCGCCATCAGATCGCAGGCCTGGCTAGCGCGCGTCGTTGGATTTTCGGCGACGTAGTAGGCACCGGACGCGGGAATAACCGTGTTGTTGTTGTACCACGTGTAGCCGCGCTCGACGACGTCGTCCGGTGTGTAGCGCGCGTCGCGGATCGGCACCCATTCCTGGCCGAGGATGTACGGCGCGTGTGGATTGTAGTTTCCCATGCCTAGATCGACCTAACCTGCGCGCGGATGTTACGTCGCGTGAGAATGCTGATGATTCCGGTACCGACGGCGCGGCCAACGTCGGCGGCCTCCTGCGTCGTCGGTACGGCGCCGGAGAAGTTGACGTTGATCGAACCCGGGCCGAAGGTTATCGACGCACCCTGTTCGAGCTTAGACAGCGGAGCGACGACCTCGTCCTCGTTTCCCTCACCGGCAACGACCAGCGTGCCGCCGGGTCGGTGCTTGACGAGGGCACCCTCGGCGAGTCGCGGAATGCGCGGCAGATCCCCCGGCAGGATCTCGTCGATCTTCGCGATGCCGACGTTTATCTTATCGATCGCCTTGTTGAGGAAGCCCCTGACGGCGCCGAAGATGTCACCCGCGACGTCGCCGATGAAGCTGCCGACGCGGCGTAGGCCGTTCATAAACGCCTCGATGATGTGACGTCCGGCGTCTAGTAGCAACGGTCCGAGGGCCTTGATCCGGTCGGGCACCGACTCGATGAACGCGACCAGGTCGTTGAAGCCGTTGACGACGAAGTCCCGGGCGTTGGTGACCATGTCTCTGAAGATGCCGCCGACGGACGGTCCGACGCCGCCGAGGGCGTTCGTGATGCGCTGCGGGATCGAGGCGATGAAGCCGACGATCAGGTCGGGTAGGTTTTTAACCTCGAAGAGAATGAGGCCGATAGCAATGCCGAACTGCACGAGTGCCGAGTCGAACGCGTTCCGCAGCGTGGTGCCGAGTAGCGCGGGAATCCCGTCGATGAAGTCAATGATCTGACCGAACGCCTTCGGCACGACGTCGCCGATGAACCCGACGGTCGCCTTGGCGCCGCGTCCGATCTTTTCCAGCGCCCGCAGGAAGTTGGTGAAGATCTGCTGCGAGAAGATGAGCAGATCGACCGTTGTGCCGAGTATAAAGCCGAAGGCCTTGATCACTATGACGAGTTCCTTGAGCGCGTCCTGGCCGGCGGGCGTCTGTAGGAACTCGTCCAGTCGCTCGATTATGTCGGTTAGCGTGTTCAGGAGGTCGTGCCCCGACTGGCGCGTTCCCTCGAACAGCGTGTGAAACAGGTGCACTAGTGCGCCGAGGAGGTGGCCGAGCTCCTTCGCCGCGGTGACCGCGTTCTCAATGAAGTCGTTGAGGCCGCCGTTCGCGGCCTGCTCGGTCATGAACTGCCCGAACCGGCCGAGCGCGTCGACCATGACGTTGCTGAGCCGCTCGAAGATCGGCAGCGCGGCGCCGGCGACGTTGAGGAAGCCCTCGAAGAACGAGATCAGATTGGGCCCGAACCGGGCGACGAGCCGCTCGACGGCGCCGAACAGCTTGTCGAAGAACGCGACCTGCTCAGGCAGGGCCAGGAAGTCCAGGATCCGGCGCAGGACGACGCCGAGCTGGCCGGCGACGCGGCTGAGCCCGATCGACAGCGCCGGAACGAGGGTATTGTTCAGCTGCGCGAATCCGCCGATCAGCGGCGCGAAGAAGGCCTCCTGGACGGCGCGCTGCAGCGCCCGCAGCGGTTCGAGTAGGTTGGCAACCTCGCGGGCGACGACACGCGCGGATGGCGCGAGCTTCTTCAGCGCCTCGTTGATCTTTTCCAGATCGCCGCTGGCGAGCGCGCTGACGGCGTCGCCGAAGTTGTGGAAGGCGATGACCAGCGGCGCGATCGTCGCGGCGAGGACGACCAAGCCGGACGGCAGCAGGCCGACCAGGCCGATGAGCTGCGCGATGACGCCGGACAGCGCGATGATCGGCGGTATCAGCGCGACGATCAGCGCGGCGAATGGGTTCTTAGCAAGTCCGCCGCCGAGGGTTCCGAGCAGCTGTCCAACGTTCTGGACCACGGCGCCGAAGCTGGTTGAGATCTGGCTTAGGCCGCGCCGCAGGCGCGCGCCAAACCGGTTGTCGACGTTGTCGCCGAGGTGCTCGAAGTCGTCGACGAGCTCGCCTACGCGGCGGCGCATGCCGCGCGTCGTCCGGTCGAAGTCGCGTTCGATGTGCGTAAACGACGTATGCGTCGCGTTGTCGAGCCGCTCGAAGTCCTTCCTGCCCGCGTCGACGAAGTGATCGACGTCCCTCTCCATCTTCTTCATCGTCGAGCCGAAGTGCTTGTCGATCTTATCGGTGAACTCCTGCTCGAAGTTGCGCTCGGCCCTGCGGGCGGCCTTGTCGACGTCCTTGGGCAGCCTCTCGAGGTCCTGGTCGCGGACGACGACCTCGACGAACGCGATGTCGATCGGTTCGGTCAAGTGGTCACCTTCCGCGCATGCTTCCTACCGCGAGCTCGACGTCGCCGAGCGTCGTTCTGCCGCGGAACCACGCCGGTCGCGGTATGCCGCGCACGGCCGGTTCGGCCGGTTGGCCCTCGGCGAACTCGAGGTAACCGATGAATCGTTCGTCGAGCTGACGTCGCCGGTTGACGTACCGGTCGTCGCCGCTCTCGTAGGTAATGAACTCGTATGTTAACCAGTGGTGAACGAGGTCGAGGAACCTCGGCGTTTCTAGGGCGAGGGGATCGACTCCGCGGCCGGCACACCAGCCGTCGAAGAGGTGCCAGCGTCGTCGTTCGCCGACATTGTCGACGAGTTCGACGACGCTTCGGTAGGGCGGACCCCGTACGTCTCCACCGCCCAGGACATGATCTCCATCAGCTGCTCGATGTCCAGGGGATCGTCGTCGTCGCTCAGCAGTTCAAGAAAGCGCGGGAACTGGTCATTGATGACGATGAACCGCATCGCGTTGACGACGCGGTCGATCGCGTTGGTTTCGTCGGTTGCGCCGCCGCGCGACGCGTTGACGAACTCCTGCAGCTTGACGGGCGACAGCGCCTTGACGCAGTCGAATCGGTCGTCGCCGACAGTGAAGTAGATCGGCGACCGCCTACGCGTGAAGTCGCGAAATCGTGCCTGCTGCTCCGTCACGGAGTTCTCCCGTCGTTGGCCTGGTGCCGACGGTACTACGGTTTTCCGCGGTCCTGTGCGGGGATCGAATCCTAGGTGCGGAACGTCGGCAGCGCGTCCTTGAGGAACGGGTTCGGCCGCATGCCGCGGACGTAGCGGGCGACGACCTTGCCGCGGAAGCGGCCGCGCTTCGCGCCGTAGATCTTCGACCGGAATACGAGGACCTTAGCGGTCTGGGGGTAGATCAGCGCGTGCTTCGGGCCGTATAGGCCCGTGCCGTCGTGGACGTAGCGCGCGTAGAAGACGTTGGTGCCGATACGCGCGAGAAATCCCTCGGGGATGACGAAGAGCTGGCTGGTGATGCTGTTGCGCAGCAGTCCGGTATCGATCCGGCGCGGACCGGAGCCGGTGATACCGGACAGGTTGCGCTTGGCGCGGGATTCGACGCGGGCAGCGCGCTTCAGCAGGTCCTTGGCGATCGGACCGGCCGGGCTGCGCATGATGAACTGCAGCTTGGCGTGGTTGAAGACGTTCGTGACGTGGACGTCGACGTTCCGGTTACGAGACACGGTCGGCCTCCTATAGCAACTGGAACGTGAACGGCAGCTCGACGCCGCCGCAGCCGCCCTCGGGCCCGACGAAGCTGGTGCCGCCGACGCGGAAGTCAAAGATCAATCTTTGGTAGCGCTTCATGTCGTCGAGGCAGCACTCGACGCCGCGGCGCAGCGCGAACGCGTCGCCCTGCTGACGCAGCGCGGCGTCGTACAGCGCGTCGCACGACGGTATGACGACGCCGCTGGTGCTGCCGGCCCTGAGCGACGGTACGCACCTGACCAGCGACGCGAGCGCCTGGACGGCGAGCGGTCGGCCGAGGCAGCCGCCGGTGAGCTGCTCGTTGGAGGCGTCGGTGGGGAACGTTCGTGTCGGGTAGATGCGCTGGATCGTCAGCGCGAGCTGGCCGTCGCAGTCGCAGGCGTCCCACGCAATGTTGCCCGGTACGAGCAGGCAGACGCGCTTCGGTACGCCGCCGGACGTCGGTTCGTCGGCGAGCGCGTTGGTGATGCACAGGCCGACGCCGGTGACGACGACCGCGGCGGTCAGCGCGTCGACGGTCACGTCGTTCCCCACGCCCGGTACTCCGGCGAGTCTAGGTCGTAGACCGCGGAGCGCGCCTGCAGGTGGTTCGGGTTGGCGGTCTTGATGAACAGGTCGCAAATGCGTAGGTTGATGAAGCCGGTCTTGAACAGCTCGGCGACGTTGTTGATGGTCATCGAGATGCCTTGGCGGCTGATGTCGACGACGCCCTGCGGCAGCTGGCAGTCCTGGCAGAGCAGGTACTTGACGAACTCGGCGGCGAGCTCGCCGACGGCGAGCTGTCCGAGCGCCGGTACGGGTTCGCCGTACCTAGCGGTGACGGACCACGTGCCGACCTCCGTGTCGGCGAGCGTCATGTCCTGGCAGAACGGCCACAGGTTTCCGCCGAGACGTACGAGCTTGCGGTAGTCGTCGATCCGGTAGTCGACGTTCTGGACCAGGACGGTGCCGTCGAGCTTGACCTCGCCGATTTGGAAGACCGGTCCGGGCAGTACGGTTTCGTCCAGCGCGACGCACGAGCACGAGTTGGTCGGGCACTGGTTGCAGGCCAGGTTGTACCACGTGCCGTTCCACCAGTAGGGCTGCGGATACGTGCCGAACTGCCACCAGGACCACCACGGAAAGTTGCCGTAGCAGGACTGGCGGCAGGGACGCAGTTTAACCTCGCAGGTGCCGAAGCGCTGCGCGGTCAGGTGGTAGAGAACCTCGGACGCGACCTCGACCGCGGTGCCGGTGACGGCGCCGGCGCCGGTGAGCAGCAGCACGTTGCAGTCGTCGCCCTGCTGCCAGATCGGGTCCCACGGGGCGCACGGGCCGAACGTGTAGACGTCGACCACGTGTACCTCCTAGGTGAGCAGGAATGCGCCGCATACGGTCGGCGGGGTCGGCGGCGGCGTCGTGGTGATGTTCCACAGGTAGTCGTCGAAGAACGTCGTCGTGTCGATGACCGCGGGCAGCCACGACGTGCCGGTGCCGGGTCCGTCGCCCCACAGCGGCGACGGGTAGTCGGTCATGGCCTCGAAGCCAAACTCGAGCGGTCCGTTCTCGATGGTGAACGACTGGATCTTCGCGTTGAACGCGTGCATCCACGCCCAGTACAGGTAGCGCTGCAGGCCGGTCGCCGGGTCACACGCGCCCCGGCCGGAGATCGGCTGCCACGTTTCGAGCGAGAAGTGCGCCGCCGAGTTGTTGTAGCCGTACGCGGCGCCGGTTCCGGTCGCGGCACCGGTGGTGATGAGCCGGGAGCCGGAGATGAGGGTGCTGGCGTCCGGGTCCATGACGCACATCATGACGGTCAAGTTCGAGTTTCCGTAGACGTTCGGGCCGACCTTGTTGATGCACAGCTGGCCGTTGGCCTTCTTGGTGCGAAACGTGTCGCCGTCCTCGTACTGCGGTTCGGACTGGACGCTAATGTAGCCGTCGGTGACCACGACGGCGGATGAGGCTCCGGTGACGGGGGCGCCGCACGTGTCGAGCTTGACCACGCGCAGGACGGTACCCTGGACCGCGGCGCCGCACTGAGCAACCATGGTGATCTCCTACGTTGCGGATCCGACCGCGCCGGTGATGACGCCGCCTAGATTGACGAGGATCGCGAAGTGGCAGCAGTCCCAGCCGAGCATGAACCGCTGCTCCGCGATGAGCGTGGGATCGTTGATCGCGCGGTCGACGTACTGGCTCGGTTGGCCAGTGAAGATCTGCACGTCGGTGCGCCAGGCCTTGACCGAGCCGGTCGCGTAGAACCACGCCAGGCCCGCGGCGGGCGTCGTACCGTCCGGTCCGGTGCGGGCGTAGCCGGGCGCCGGTACGACGACCGAGTTGTTGCCGACGGTGTAGAGCCGGCTTCCCTTCTCCTTGATCAGGTGGTTGGTGACCAGGTGCGCCGTCGCCCGGCGCGGTACGTGGATCAGCGGCGTACCGCCGTAGCAGCCGGCCATGGCCTCCTCGAGCAAGCCGATCGCCTCAACGACGTCGAAGGTGCCGGTGATCTGGATCGCGGCGGTCTGCAGCGTGACCGTCGAACCGCCGACGACATCGGTGATCGCGACGTCCTCGGCCAGGTGCTGCGACGTCGGCAGGGCGCCGCCGGTCCAGAAGATGCGCTCGACGACCGTCGGCGCGTTGTTGGCGTGTCCCTGCCGGACGCGGTCCATCAGTTCGTCGGGATTGGAGCCGATCAGCGGGCAGTCGAGCCACGTGTAGATCGCGAACGGGTCGGTGGCGCGGCTGGGGATGCTGCCGGTCGTCGTCTTGACGGCGCCGACGCCGGAGGCGCAGATCGTCGACGTCTCGAGCGGGAACGTGCACGTATCGGCCGTGTATGTCGCGCCGAGCTTGGTGTGCCCCGGAAACGGGTACGGTCCGTCGACGGCGTCGAGTAGCCGGTACTGGAGAGGTTCGAACTTAGGCGGTGTCGTCCAGTCGCGTTGGCTGACCACCTAAGACCTCCTCTCCAGCGTCGACGTCGTTCTGTGTGATCGGCAAGGCTTAGACGCCGCACTCGGTCAGGTCGGCCGCGCCGGTCGTGCCGTCGGGACAGATGTTGACGGTGAGCCGTCGGACCTCGTGCCCCGGCTGGAAGATCAACCAGCACTCCTCCATCCAAGTGGCGGTGTGGTCGTTGGTCGCGTTGAGCACCGAGTCGCGGATGATGCCGAGGTCGAGGCGTAGGCCCTGGCCCATGACGACGGTGCCGGGCGCCCACATCATGAACTCGACGGTCAGCGGCCACGCCGTCGGCAGCGTGCCGGGTACGCCGGGGAAGCCGGTCGTGCGGACCTGGTAGTCGTTGACCCACTGGATGCGGACGTTGATCGAGTCGAACAGCGCCATGAGCATCGCGTCGCTGGCAGACAGCTGGTCCGTCGGCGAGCCCATGCGCCGGCGCAAGTCGGAGCGCATTGGCCCGCGCAGCCAGCGCGGCGCGACGACCTCGAGGACGGCATCCTTGCACATGGCGTACTTCTCACGGTAGTCCGTGGCCTGCAGCTCGAGCGCGCCGAGGACATTGGCGACGACGCCGGCGCCGGCGCTGCCGTTGGTGACGGTGAACGCCGCGGACAAGGTGCGGACCTCGTTGATGCGCGCCCGGTTGAGCTTGTGGTAGTGCGACGCCATGACGAGCTTGGTGTGGTTGGCGATGACCTCGGGGTAGGCGTCCTCGGTCAGGTTGCCGACTGTCAGGCAGATACCGTCGCAGTGTAGGCGGGCCTCATTGAAGGCGGGGCACGGGACGCGGCCGCAGGTCTTAGTGCCGGACTGCGCGGTGCCGGTGACGGCCGCGATGTCCTGCGTCTCGTTCCAGGACCACAGGGCACCGCCGAGGACGACGTCGGCGAAGCTCGGCGAGGTGGGCCACCGAATGCCGCCGCGGTTGATGCCGACGGTCGGCAGGTCGAGCGTGCCGTCCTCGCAGACGATGTTGTAGAAGTCGTACGAGATCTCCGACGGGGAGCACCAGCCGCCGGCCGCGGTTAGGATCTCCGGGTTGGTCGCGGCGGTCAGGACCTCGTTGACCTGAGCGGGCGTCGAGTCGAGGCCGAGCGTGTACCGGAAGTCGCGTACCAGCGATGCGATCGGATAGCGCTGCGCATCGTCACCCTTGGCGCCGATCGGCAGCATGCGGGCGCGGGACGTCATCGCGCCGACCAGCGCGTCCATGTCGTCGAGCTTGGAGCCGGCCGCGATGTTCGGGATGTCGGCCGACGCCGTTAGGACGCTGTCGCGGCGCGGCGCGGGCGGCTGCGCGGCCTGGCGCTGCGCGTCGGCGAGCGACGGGTTGCGAAAGTTGGCCGTTTCGCTGCGCGGACGCGTCTTAGCGCCGCCGTTCGGTCTGCCGGACGCGGCGATCGGTTCGTCGTCGACGTCGTCCGCCGCGTCGACGTCGGCGTCGGCGCCGTCCGGTTCATCGGCGAGTTCGAGCGCGGCCTTGGCCTTGGCGCGCTTGTCGGTGTTGGCGGCGGCGACGTTGTCGCGGCGCGCCTTCTCGAGCTTGACCTTCTCGATCGCGTCGGCGAGCTCGGCCATCTCGTCGGCCTCGGCCGTCTGGGCCGACAGCTCGACGGTTTCGCTGTCGTACAGCTGCCGGACGCGCTTACGCGCGGCGACTACGAACTTGTCCAGGTCCTCCACGCCGAGGGTCGTGATGTCCTCGGGGAGGCTCAGCTCGAACTCGGGCTTGTCCGCCATGATAACCCTCTCGTGGGTACCGTGAAGTAAGCAGACCTGGCCCGTCTAGATCGAGATACTACACGGCACCGAGTCGCGATGCAAATGACTCGGTGCCGTGAACCGCGTCGGCGTCCGCTACGAGTTCGCGTTGCCGACGGCGTTGGCGGCCGATCGGGCGTAGACCTCGGCCTCGCGGACGGCCTGGCGCTCGAGCTCGGCGACCAGCGCCGCCCGATCCGCGAACTCCTGCTCGGCCTGAACGGTGGTAACGACCTCGGGTCGCTTGTGTCCGCACGCGCACACGTTAGCCTCCTACCTGGGACATGATCTCTCGCTTTCGACTGTACGGATCCATGCCGACGCGCGTCAGCAGCGTCGCCTTGGCGGTGCGCAGCGCCTGGCGGGCCTGCTCCTCGATCGACGGCGGTTCGGGTAGGCCGAACCGGATCGGCACGGCCGACGCCGTGACCAGGCCGTCGTTGTAGGTGACGGACGGCTGCGTCCGGGCCATTGGGAAGCCGGGTACCGGTACGAGCAGCGCCGCGATGAACTCGTTGACGCCGGGGCGATCCTGGTGCGGCTGCCAGTCGCCGGACAGGCTGCAGCCGAGCGCGGTCGCGACCTGCTCGCCGGTGACGCCGTGCCGCAGCGCGCCGGCGACCCAGACGCCGTCGGCGTCCTCGCCGATGCAGACGTTGGCGAAGACGGAGCACGAGTTGTCGTAGTGCTTCTTGCGGTTGGCGAGCGTCCCGTAGTTCTGCTCGTCGGCGTGTCCGCAGTCGCCGGTGATGACGCCGGTGACGACGCGTTCGCCTCCCTCGACGATGGTCTCGCCCTTCATCCAGTTCGAGTAGTCGACGTTGCCCATCGGTACGCGCCGCGGCCGATTGCGGTGCGTGACTCCGGCCGGCGCCAGGCGGCCGTAGACGCGTCCCTCGTCGGTGATCGTCAGCGCGCCGTGTATCTTGACGTCGCTCGGCCTATCGAACCACGACTTCGGCGGCAGGTCCGGTAGCGTGATCGTGTGCGATCCGGCGGCGGTCAGCGGCGCGTCGCCGCAGCCGCAGTCGGCAGTCGCACCCTCGGTGTCGTCGCTCGCGGCGTACGACGCGGTTTCTACCTGGTTGGTGAAGCGCAGCTTCGCCTCGACGAACGCCGGGAACGCAACGAGCGTCGCGCCGCGGACCCGGCCCCGGTGGAAGATCGTCATCTCGGGCTTGGACGTAAAGCCGCCGTCGTCGCCGTCGGCGTAGACCATTTCGACGTCGGCGTCCTTGACCTTGTCGACGTCGACGGAGACCCCGCCGGTCTCGATCGTCGCCCGGATGCCGTCGCCGTGCTCTCCGGCGAGCTCCGGGCCGAAGACGCGGCCCCAGCCGTAGATCTCGTTGCCGCGGCGCGCGGCGCGCGTGATCTCGCCGACCATAACCGAGCCGTTGTGGCCGCCGACGTTGGCGGGCTGGTACATCAGCGGCAGCGGCAGCTCCGCCCAGTCCAGCGAGCCGAGCGAGAACATGCGTCCGTCGCCGGACTCGACACCCTCGACGGTCAGGACGCCCTCCCACGGTTCGTCGGCGTACTCGCGCGACGGCATCTCCGCGTCGTCCGTGCAGTTGCCGTCGGGCATCCGGTGCTGATTCGGTCCGCAGTCCTCAACGTCGTCCGCGGTCGGCGCGGGCTTCGGTTTGCGCGCGGCGGTAACGACGGTGACCGTGGCCGCGACCTCGGCGCCGATCCCCGTCAGCGCCTTCTTGATCTTGTTCCTGATCGACTTAAGCTGGTCGGCCGAGTACTTCGCCGAGTTCTTCGGCATGTTGATGTACGACCACGCCGCGCGGATGTGCTCGGGCGTATCGATCGGGTAGCGCTTGCGGCCGTCGGCCTGGTAGCCCGGGTCGGCGTACTTGACGTCGCCGTACGGCTCGTCGGGGTTGTCGGCGAATTCGTTCATCTCTCCAGCCTCCGTCAGCCGACCCGGGTGGGGGTGCATACTCTTACCGGTCGCGAGCCGGTGATACTCCTGACACAGGCCGCCCGGGTCGCGGACGTACTTCCGCAAGTGCCTGATGCAGCGCGTGCCGTCGCCCTCCGTGTTCCAGCGAATCTTAACGGCGCCCTCGCCATGCACCCAGTAGTCGCGCAGGTTGTGGCTGGCGCCGGGCAGGTTGACGTCACCCTCGCGGGCCAGCTCCATCAGCTGGGCGCGCTCGAGCTCGTCAACGGCGGCCTGGTACTCGACCGCGAGCGCGAGCTCGCGCGCGTCCGGTTCGGAGGCGTACAGCGCGCGCAGCTGCGCCTGCGCCTGATCCTCGGAGCCGTGACACGCCACGGTGCTCCCGTCGGCGATCTTTACGACGCAGAACTTGACGCCGCGTCGCTTAACCTTCCAGGGCATCGCGTTACCTCCCGCCCGCGTGGCTAACGCTAGCACCGGGCTGTGAACTCGCGGAGCTGAGCGGAATGTCGACGACATGGTCGGCGAACGCGAGCCGGATCCGGTCGAACGTGATCGGTCCGACGCGGTCGACGACGGTCGCCGCGAGGTTCAGGTCGTCCGTGTACGCCAAGGTGACGTGCGGCACCCACGGTTCGTGCTGTTCGGGCAGCTCGAAGCCGCCGGTCCCACGGACCGCTGCGCCGACGTCGGTGTGCAGCCGGTGCAGCGCAGGTCCGCCGTCGTTGCCGACGCCGAGGACGACCGCCATGTCCCCGTCGTCGCTATTGGGGTTGAACATGTTGACGGAGAACGCCTCCGCCGTGATCGGTTCGCCGGCGTAGCGCCGTACAGCGACCTCGATCGCGGCGCGCGCCTCGTCGGAAACATCCACCGCATCGCCGAGGTAGAGCAGCGTCAGGTGAAGCTCGTCCGCAGGCTCGCCGCCGTCGACCGCAAGTCGGTCCGCATCCGCCTCGGAGGGCACCAGCCCGATCATCGCGCCGGTCCGCGCACCGTCGGCCGCGGCAACGAACGGCGGCAGCTTCGTCGTCGACGTCTCGGGGCCGACGCCGGCCAGGAACGCGTAGGCCTCGTCCTCGGTGTAGCCGATCAGTTCACCGTCAGGTACGACCGTGAACTCGAGCGACTCGTTGTCAGTCAGCGCCCCCAATTAGTTCACCACCTTCAGGTGTATCCGGTACTTGGTCGATACGGAGCTCGCGTTCTTGTCGATCGAAACTATCCGGTACTTGAGGCCGGCGGCGAGCAGAAACTCACGCTCTCCGGGACCAACCGAACTGTGGTTGGCGACGTACGCGCCGGGTGTACCCTCCGGGACGTCGACGTGCAGCGTAAACTTTCTCCCGCTAAACGCCGCCGATCCGCCGACGCTGGACGACAGAAACGCCGGGTCCGTAATCGTCTTACCGACCAGCGCCTGCAGCTGCTCCTCGGTCATCGTGTTCTTGATCAGGTCGCCGACGCCGTCGGTGCCCCGGTGCACGGTGAAGCTGCTCGAGACGGGCGCCATCGCGCTCTGCAGCACGGCGGCGTAGTGGTTCGGAGCGCCCTTGCGCAGCGACCCGTTGATCGAGTGGTAGCCACCACCCGTGTAGCTATGGATCGCGCTGAACTGCTCGGAGGTCCAGTCGCCGTGCTTCGCGCGCATGACAACGTTCATAGCCTGCGCGTCGTACGGCGTGATGTTGCCGAACTTAGTGACCTTCGAGTTCGGCACTCCGAGCTCGTAGGCGTTCTTAAACGCGACGGCGGTCGGCTGCGCCGCGGGCGCCGGTCCCTTGGCGACCTCGGCCTGCGCCCATTCGACGAACGACTGACCGTTCTTCTTTCCGGAGGCGGTCTGCAGCCAGTCGACGACCTTCTTCTCGTAGAGACCCGCGTTTTGACCGCCGTAGGGCACGGACTTCGCGTCGAGCACCTTGACGCCCTGCAGCAGGTTGAGCTGCGGCGAGTTCGGGTAGTCGTGGTTGTGCTTGGCGACGGCCCACGCGAGCGCCTTAAAGATCGTCGGCGACGTGGTAGTGAGGCTGACCGTCTTCAGGGGACTGTAGTTCTTGACGTTCTTGGCTAGACCCCAGGCTTCGTCGTCCGGCAACTGCGTCGGTACAGTGCCGTACTGATTTTGAATGTCCTTCGCCGTCAGCTTGACAATCTTCTGCGTCGACGGCGACGTCTTCGTCGTTCCGGAGCTCGGTCCGTACTTTTCGTCCTGAATCGTCGAGCCGGGCTGCGGCGCCCGCCAGTTCGTGTCGCCCTTGTAGGCGTCGTAGATGATCTTCTTCGACGCGTAGTGCGTATTCGTCCACGATCCGCCCGCGTAGCCGATTCGGACGCCGAACTTCTTCTTGCCCTCGTCCCAGAAGAGCTGCTGAATTTCGCTGGCGCCGACCTCGCGGACGGCGACGATCTCGCCGTGCTGGTACTTGGCGGTGTGGACCGTCTTGGTGTTGAGCTTGATCGGAACGCTGGTGCCGATGCCGCCGTTGGGAGGGTTCGGCGCGACGACGTTCGCCGCCGGCGCCGCGACCTGCTTGATCGACGACGCGCCCGGCGTCCCAGGCGGTAGGCCGAGGTGCTTGTTGCGCTTGGCGAGCTCGTCCACGTAGAACTTGTCGAAGTCCTCGAAGAGGCTGTTCTTGCGGCTAACGGCACGGTTGAGGAACTCCTCGACGCTGTTCGGATGAACCTGGAGACCCTGCGCGTCGACGGTGACGCCGGGCGGGTGAACCGTCATGAGCTTGCCGCGCTTCGCGGCGGCCTCGGCGTACGGCCGCAGGACGTCGCGCAGCTCGGCGTCGGAGATCTGCGTCATCGCGAGCAGGTCCATGCCGATGCCGTAGAGGCCGTGTTGCGGCGGCGCTATGTCGACATCGCCCTTTTCGAACGCCTGCCACAGCTTGTTGTAGACGGGCGGCTGCTCGACGGTGTTCGGGTGGTACGTGCTGGACAGCTGGTCGTAGGGGAAGAACTTAAACGCCTGGGTCTTGTCGACGGCGATCAGTTCGGCGGTATCCGAGTCGGTGATGAAGTTGCCGGCGTGGCTATCGTGGTTGCTGACCAGCCAGTCGAACGCCTGGTGCCTGACCAGGCTGTTGACCTGGCTAGGTGTAAGACTCTTCGCGTCGAACTTTCCGGGAAACGCCGGCTCGGATTTGATCATGCGCTGCAGCGAGCCGTACGTGCCGTCGGGCAGCGTGACGGCCCACAGCTCGGGCGCCGCGATGCCGAACTTCTGCTGCAGCTTCGAGACGGCGACGTCGGCCTCGACCGTAAAGTCGAGGCTCTTCGGCGTCGGCTTAAACAGGTACGTTTGACCGTAGTCCGCGTGCGTCGCGCTTCCGCGTAGGTACATCACCTGCGCGCCGTGCGTTCCGAGCGCCAGGCCGGTGAACTGTAGTTTCTTTACGTCGGGTTTTTCGACGACGGACGGCGCAGGACCGGACGGACCGGCGAGTGACGTTTCGGGTATCACGTCGTTGGTCAGCTGCGTTAGGTGACCGTAGAGGCCGTGACCGAGCGCGGTGTCGAGGATCTTTTTCTTCGTGGTCGCGTCGAAGCCGGTCTGCCACATCGCCGAGTCGACGTACGTGTCGATCCATTCCTGAAAGTCGGCCTTACTTAGGTTTTCGAGGCCGCCGGTATGGGGCACGTCGTCGCTGACCATGCCGGTGCCGCCCGAGATCAGGTCGTCGAGCACGTGAGTTAGATCTAGGTCACCAGCCTTACCCGCGATGTGCTCCTGCGCACTTACATGTAGGCTGTTCCAGCTCTCCGGGTAAATGTTATCGTAGAGCCACGTCTGAAAATCACTCTTACCGAGGTGATCGATCTCTTGAGCGACCAGTTGTTGGTGGTCATAATCACTAGGATCATCACTAGGTAGGCTGTGCTTGTTATGTAGCTCGATGATCTCGTTGAGTTGATCGAGGGGATGGCCGTTGCCGTAGGTGCCGTACGCCTCGTCGGCGACCTGGGCGAGCTTGTCCTGGTCGTCTACGCTGAGCGCCTGGTAGTCCTCGACCGTCAGCGCGTCGAACCAGTCGTTGAGCTCAGCCACGTTCATCTCGTGGAACTGAGGTAGCGCGGTCTTACCCTGCTGCAGCTCGTAGATCTGATTGAACGGCTCCAGGTACACGAAGCCATTGACATCGTCGGGCGAGAAGCCCTTTCCCGCGGGATCGACCTGCAGGCTCTTGGCCTTGTCGGCGAGGGCCTTCTTCTCCGGGTCGGACAGGTCGACCCAGACGCCGGCCTGCAGCTCGTCGAAGTGATCGTTCATAAACTGCGCGAACTCAGGACCATTCATGTCCTGGATCGCGGCGATCGCATCCTCCGAGGTCTGCGGCGTTCCGTCGTCGTAGTTTCCGATCAGGTCGTCGTAGAGTGTGTCGTCCGCGGGCGAGGTTATCTTGACGTGCGGTAATTCCTCGGACGTGACGATCGTCGGCTTCTGCGGCGCGAACCAGCCCGGGTCGTTCTTCAAACTGGAGTACGTACCGCCCTTACCGAGGACCTGCGCCTGCGTCATCCCCTGGTCGGGCGCGCCGTAGTCGCTCCAGATCTCGAATCGGCCGGCGACGCCGGAGCCGGGCATCGCGTCGTGCGCGTTCCAGCGCAGTTCGCGCCTGGCGCCGAACGGGGTCTTCTGGACGGCGACGACCTGGCCGTGCTGGTAGCTGGTCTTGTAGACGACCGTCGTGTTAATCTTGATCGCCTTGCCGGGCGTCGCGCCGGATCCACCCTTCTGGGTGAACTGTCCGATCGGATCGCGCGGGTGCAGCCACTCCTTCCACTTGGTGGCGGACGGAGCGTGCGCGTGCTTGGCGGCCGTCAGCGGTTTGCCGTCGCCGTCGACGACGCGGAGCAGCGCGTTGCGCGGATCGGTCAGCGCGGTCACGCGGAGCCTCCCTTCGTCCACGGCAGGTGAAGCTTCCGCCAGGTTCTAGCGGGTGGCGGTACGACGCGCGCGAGGACGATGAACCGGTCGCGTCCGTCGACGGTGCGCTCCTCGACGCCGGTGATGACGAACCGGGCTCCGGCGTCGAGCAGCAGCTCGCGCTCGCCGGCGAGGCCGGGGTGCTGGTGCGACTGGCCGGCGGCTAGGTACGCCGCGGGCGTACCGGCCGGCACGTCCAGTTCCAGCGTCACGATCTGATCGGTGCGCGCGGTCTTCGTGTGTCGCAGGAACCTCGGATCGATCGTCGTCGACAGGAAGCCGCGCTCCTCGAACGTGCGGCCGATCATCTTCTCCAGGTCGCCGGCGGTCTTGACGCCCTCGAACGCGTCGGCGTATAGGCCGCGTTGGACCTTCAGGTCGCGCGTCATCGGCCGCATCGCGGCTCGAATGTCGTCGATGTGCGCGAGCGTTCGCGCCGATGCGTCGTCGTCCGGGTGCGTCTGTCCGCGTAGGTACATGTTGATCGGCGCGTACGCGCTGCGGGAGTACTCGGTCAGCGCGTCGAACTGCGCGCCGCTCCACGGCCTGCCGCGCTGCATGTCGTCGTGCATCTTGTCGGCGTCGGCGAACGACAGCCAGTCGAACTTGTCGGTGAACTCGCCGTCCGGTAGGCGCGGGTGCTCGTCCTCGACCCAGCGGAACTGGTCGAGGCCGGCGGGAGCCGCGGACGCCCGGATGAAGCGACCGTAGGCGTCGCGCGGCTGGCCGGCGGCGGTTTGCGGTTCGTCGTTGTCGTCGGGAAAGCGAAACTGCAGCGTGCACCGGCAGTTGATGATGTTGTCCGGCCGCCCGGTCGGGTCGCCGGGGCACTGCAGGCCCTCGCCACCAACGTTAAACGGCTGCAGGATGCCGACCCACTGCCCGTCCGCGGCGACGTGCGCCGGTCGGGTGCGTTCGTCCTCGGTCGCCAGCCAGCCCTTTTCGCACTCCTGGTCGGTGAAGCCGGCGACCAGCATCTGGTACAGCGTGCCCTGGTTGGCGGCGGACGCGACCTCGGTCCGGGCGACGGCCAGCGCCTTGGCCTCCGTCAGGTTCGAGACATCCCGGATCCGCGCGGCGAGCTGGGTCATCGACTCGCCGGAGTCGTAGCCGACGGCGAGCTGGTCACGGACCTGGTTCCAGACCTGGTCGCCGAGGTTCCACAGTCGATTGGTCGCCGAGGCTAGGTAGTCCGCGGCGTACGAGTAGCCGACGGCCGGCAGCGTCGCGCCAGTCGCGGCCTCGGTGTTCTCGGCGACGTCACCGGCGGCGTCGACGAACGTCTGGACCAGGTACGGGTACAGCTCGCCGGCGACGTAGGCCTGCCACGTCGCGGCAACGGTGCCGGATTCGCCGAGCGTCAGCTGCGGCCTGTACGCGGCGACGATCGGCCGCAGGTCGGCCGTCAGCGCACGCAGCGACATGCGGACGGCCTTGGTGACCAGGCCATCGAAGACGGCCTCGCGCCGCCGGATGTCGTGTTCGTCCCAGCCGCGGACGATCCGCGGGGCGGCCACGTCTAACCTCCTCGGGGAGGCTGCGGCGGCCGCGACGGCGTGCCTCGGCCCGTCGACGGCGCCTGCTCGCGGACGTTGGACTGGTCGGCGCCCGGGCGTCCCGGCTGCTGCCCGGGGCCAGCGGGAATCGCGGGACGCCCGGTCGCCGGATCTAGCTGGCCGGCCCGGGCGGCGGCGTCGGTCGCTACGTCGACGGGATCCGGCTTGTCCTCGGGGTACAGCAGGTAGTACGAGTCCGGCGTCGGCAGTCCCTGTCGCGCCAGGTCGGTCAGGATAAGTTCGCGGCGCTCGGACTTGGACGGCCTGTCGGCCTTGTCGAGGCCGAGCTGCTCCAGGTACGCGTCCGTTCGGATGGCGACGACCTCGCGGGCGGACTTGGCGTTCTCCGAGTTGTCGGGCTTGACGACCAGGTCCGAGTCGTCGTACCAGCAGATGACCCGGCCCTCCGGCCGGTCGATCGGCTGGCCGGCGGCGCGCAGCATCGGGTGCAGGTAGACGTCCGTGTGCCCGCCGGCGAGGATCTCCAGGGTCGGACCGAAGTACATCTTAACGTTGTCCTCGGAGTCCTTCCACGCGTTCCAGTGGTTCAGATCGCCCTTGCCCTGCATGGCCTCGGGCGGCGCCGGCAGCTGCTTCGACAGGTTGGTGATCGCCGCCGCGCGCGCCTCGATGATCTTCGGGTCGATGCCGGTGGCGATGATCAGGTGCTTGAACTTTTCGATGAATTCGGACTTGACGCGCAGCGGGAACGGGATCGCGCTGGCGGGCGAACCCGGGTCGCGGATGCCGCGCGAGGCGACGGCGAGCAGCTCCGCGATGAACGGATCCGGGGCGTCCTTGAACTGCGGGTTGACGGGAAACGTGACCTCGTCGGGTATGAACAGGATGCCGTTGAAGACGAGCCGGGACAGCAGCGTCGCGACGATGTGCCGGTTCAGCAGGTCGATCTCGCGCAGCGTCGTCAGCGCGGCGCGGGACCACGACGTCGGTTCGTAGTCCAGTTCGTCGTCGGGGCGGTAGATCCGGCCGACGAGCTGCGAGTAGGGCAGCTTAAGCCACTCGTTCTGGCCGACCATGACGTCGTAGCCGAGCAGGACGCGGCCGTCGCGTCCCTGGACGTCGCGGCCGGTCCGTGGGTCGGTGAACGGCTGCGTCGAGCGCCGGATTTGCTTGGCGGACTTGACGTCGAACACCTCGACGTTGTCCTCGTCGCGCGTGTACGCGACGAAGTAGCCGACGCCGGGCGTGCCCAGGTGCCGGCCCCACTTGTACAGGTACTGGGTTTCGCCGCCGCGGGCGTTGATCGTCAGCCGGTGCATGAGCCGCGCGGCCGGATCCGCCGGGTCGGTGATCGGCTCGGGTTCCCGCAGGCCGGGCCGCTGGAGCGCCGCGACCAGATGCATGCGCGAGCAGCCGGCGGCGAACCAGTCCATGACGCTGCCGTACTCGCCGACGGACTTGGCGTAGTTCCACAGTTCGTCCTGCCACGTGCGGTACTGGGTGGCGTACGACTCGCGGGCCGTGCCGAACAGTAGCTGCGCCGACGCGGTGACGACGTCCGCGGGCAGAATTTCGCCGGACAGCGCCAGCTCGCCGCGCGGGCGGCTGCGTCCGATGCGATCGGTCACGCGTCACCTACCTCGACTCGGTCTTCTTATCGAGGTACGTCTCGATCTTCGTCGCGAACCCGGTGAACCCGGACGTGACCAGCGCCGCGAGCATCCACAGCATCGTTTCGGACCAGCGCCACGTTAGGTACGTCAGCCCGGAACCGATCCAGATCGACAGGCACCAGTCGCACTCCCACAGGTACGCGAGCGACGCCGCAAACGCGTTGGTCCTGAACCCGCCGATCGAGACCCGGCGCTGGCCGCGGCGCGTCTCCCACGTCGCCGTCGGGTCGTCCTCGTAGGCGCCCCAGCGCTGAACGAACCACTCGCGCGGCACGCAGATCAACGGCAGCTTGTCGCGCGTGACGATCCGCGTTGCCCGGTAGGTTCCGCCGGCGAGCAGGGCGAGCAGCAGGGGCAGCCGCAGCCAGGTCGGGAGGGTTTCCAACACAGAGAGATCGTACTACGGTGCTAAAGAAAAACCGCCAGACCCGAGCGGGCCTGGCGGTTCCCTCGCCTACTTTAAGTTTCTACGCTCCAATCACCTTGCGCGCGACCTGGACGGTGGTGACCAGATCGCCGGCGCAGCCGTCGAGTTCCTCCAGCAGCGCCGGGTCGCAGTCGTCGTAGGCGCCGACGGCCAGCATGCGCAGCAGGTGCCGCAGGCGGCTGAGGTGCACCCGCAGCGCCGCGTCTCGCCACTCCCGGGGCTGGCTCACTTCCACTCCTCCTCGACTAGCCGGTCGACGTCGTCCAGCGGCAGGTGGTCGACCTCGAGGTGCGCCGGTACGACCTCGTACGTGTCGAGGACAAACCTGCGCAGCTGGTCGCGATCGACGATCAGGTAGACGAAGCTACGCAGCTGCGGACGGCTCGGATCGGCGACCCGCAGCCGCAGTGTGATCGCGCACGGATCCGACGTTCGGACCTTCAACGTCACGTCGCCGAGGCCGACGACCGCGCAGTCGTTCTTATCGCCGTCGACGACTGCCTCGAGCAGTAGGTTGCGCGACAGCTGCCACGCGTAGGTCTTGTTCGCCGCGTCGGTGACGACCAGGGCGATCGTCAGCGGCTCTTCGGCGTCGTACGCGACGTCCAGCGGCACTAGACCGTGCGAGTGCATTTGCGGGCACGTCACCAGCGCGGTTCCGTGGAGGCCGATCACCCGGTTCACGACCTCACCGCCCGCCGCGCGAGCTCGTTGAGCTCGGCGATCTCGTCCGCCGCGCAGTCGTCGCAGATCAGCTCGTCCGCGGCCGGCCGGTACAGCAACTCACACTCGTCGATCAGTCCGCCGTGACGGTCGCAGCGTCCCCAGCGGTCCTCGAGGTCCCTCATCTTCGTTCTCCCTATCTGCGGTTGTTCCACCTAGAACCTACTATATCACAGGCGTTCACGCCCGTAAACGCCGAAGGGCCCGAGCCGAAGCCCGGGCCCTACGATCTTCTACTCGACGCTCAGTCCGGCGGGTGCCGGGCTGACCGGTACGGAGTCCTCGACCTCGCGCGCCAGGCGCGCCGTCTCCTTGATTCGCCACGCGGTCCGCCACTTGTACCTCTCGGTGTTGGTCATCGCGTCGTAAAAGTCCCTCCGGCGGGCCCGCTTCTCTCGCTCCGTGACCGGCGGGCGCTTCGGCCGCGCGGGTTCGTCCAGTACGTCTTCGATCACGACGTTCCTAGTCTCGAAGTCCTCGAGCTGCTGCCAGTCGGCCTCGATGAATCGAAGCCCCTGCGCGATCATGATCATAGCTACCAGGAAGGCCGCCAGCCCCTTGAGGAGCATCGGCGCGGGGGCGAGGAAGTTGACGTAGCCGCTCGCCCCGAGCGGAATGATCATGAACAGGAGTGCCCTGAGCTTGGACGATCGGGACGCAGCCTGCGCGCCGAGCGTGTCGATGCACGTGTAGATCGTCAGGTCCGCCACGATGGGTACCACCACGGCGATCAGTACCATTCCGAGCGCGTCCAGCTTGCCCTGCAAGCTGTCTAGGTGCATGTGAGGGATGCACGCCGCGATCAGGTAGAGCATCTGGTGCGGGGTCGAGGCGCCGAGCGCGAGGCCCGTGATGAGCTTTGAGCGCTTGGTGATCGCCTTGATTACGTCGAGCATGGTACGAGCCGCGTTCTTCGCCCACTCGGTGCGGAATATCGCGGACTGCGTCCGGTGTTCCATGATTTGCCTCCTCAGGCTTGGGATGCGTCGCCGGTCGACGCCCCCGTGGCGGACCGGTGAAACTGAGGAGATCTGCGCGGAGAAACTTCGACGCGCGAAGAAAGTGAATGCACAGTGCGGACCCTCTGGTCGGTAGATTTTGACGATGCGCATTCACTTATAGGAACTACTCTAACTCACATGTGAGTTATGTGCAACTAGTCGATCAGTTTAAACTGCGGCTCGTCCAGGTCGACCACTCGCTCGTCGACCAGCTCGCCGGCGCGGATCTCGATCCGAACGATCCGGACGTCGCGGTAGTCGCCGCGCGCCCGGCGCCACCGGACGATCGCCTCGTCCCGGTCCGTCAGTCGGAGCGGAACGCCGGGCGTGTCGCCGGCGACGAGCGCCCACTCTACGGTGCCGGTCTCGTTACGCCTCAGCGCCTCGATCAGGAAGTACGTACCGTCGCGCATCTCCTCTCACTCTCCTCTCACGATCTCGTCAGCACGGCCGCAAGCCGTGGACCCCGCTCTGCCTCCCGGCGATCGGAGTTTCGATCTGTCTTGCTACTCGACGATCACGGTTCGCTGAATGAAGGCGAGCAGCTCGTCGTACGAGTCGCAGTCGAAGGCCTCGGTCGTAAACGCCTTCTCAGCCTCGCGGCCGATCGCGACGCGTATCCTTCGGGCTACCACTCCAATCAGGTTGAACGCGTTGCCGTCCTCGCCGACCAGTTTTACCGTGACGTTCGGGTACCTAACCTCGGGCGAGCCCGTGTCGGGCACCTCGCCGATCTGCGACTCGAGTAGTTCGGTCAGTTCGACGTCGTCTCTGTCGTAGCTCATCTCGATCTCCGTCTCTTTTGATCTCATCAGCACGGTCTTGAACCGTGGACGCCTCCCGGCGTTTCGATCTTTTTCAAACTGCGTAACCAAGAACCTCGTTGTCGCCGTAGTAGCGGGCCTCGGCGAAGGTAACGGTCGCTCGGGTAGCTACGTTTCGCCCTGTCCAGGGAAGGTACTTGTCGTAGGCGTTCTCGCGATCTAGCGCGATAACCTCGAAGTCTCCCTCGTCCATTCGAATGACCATTCCGGGTTTCAGCTCTGCGGTTTCCACGATCCAACTCATCTCGATCTCCCTCTCTTCGCGGGACCTTCCGGTCCCCCTAGACAAATGTTTGACTACCGGCGCAGCCACCACGAGCCGGCGTGGACCTGGTCGAACGCGGACAGCGACTCCAGCAGGCTCGGCGCGTCGACCAGCGCCTGCGTGTTGGTCTCGGCCGTCCAGTTGGCCGGAACGAACGCGAGCAGCAGCGACTCCGCCAGGTCGGGCGAGACCCCGAGTCGCTTAATGATGTCGTCCTTCGGCTCGATCTTCACGCGGCCCTTCGAGTCGAGGATCTCGTAGCGCGGGGCCGCCAGCTCGTGAATGACGTCGTCCTGCAGGTCCTCCGGCAGCCGCGACAGGTCCCAGCGCTGCAGGCGCGACAGCTCCCGTCCGAGCCACCACATCTCGGCGCGCCGGTTCAAGAACCGCTCCTCGTTGCCGGGCGTCGGCGCCAGCGACACGTTGATCGGCACCACGTCTGAGTCGTGCACCCCGCCGTCTGGACTGACCCGGCGGGACAGTTCCCTGAGCCGGCCGTAGATGCCCCAGCCGACGCCGATCGAGTCGACCTTCGTGCTGGTTACCTTCCAGTCGCGCAGGGCGTTGGCGACCTGGCCGACGGTCTTCATCGGGTCCGCGTCGACGAACCACTCGACGTGCAGCACCGCCGGACCGCGCCGCACCGTGACCACCGTGCGGTCGTTGCCGGCCGCGACGTCGACGCCGGCCTCGATCGGTCCGTCGGCGACCAGCTCCAGCGAACGGCACCGGGCGATCCACGCGTGCGGAATGACGTCCCACGGCGAACCCTCGGCCGGAAACCTGCCCTCACACTTGGACTGGAACAGCGCCGACTGTTCACCCCACTTCCGGCGGCGGTCCTCGACCCAGTCCAGCGAGATCAGCATGTCCCGCAGCCGGTCCGATACCTGCTCACCGGTGTAGTTCGGCGTGTCCCGGTACGAGATCGGAATGACGTGCCAACCGGAGCCCGGCCTGCAGATCTCGGCGAACTCGCCGGGTCCGTCCGGGTTGCCGACGGCGACCATCCGCGCGTTGCGGTTCGACGCCAGCGACGAGCCTTCGTCCCACAGGTGCTTCGGGATGCCGTACGCCTCGTCGAAGATCACCAGCAGGTAGAGCGCGTGCAGTCCCTGGAAGGCGGCCTCGACGTGGTCCGGCGGCTTACGCCCCAGCCCGGCCATGAACCGGCCGAAGTACCACTCGTTCTTGTTCGTGCGGCCGCGCAGGCCGATGCGCGCGTGGTGCTGGTTGATCTCATTCCACAGCACGGCGTCGACCTGCTTCGAGGTCGGCGCCGTGCTGATTACCCGGGCCTCGCCGATCGGGTGAACGTCCAGCCACCAGCACGTTAGGCAGCCCATGGTGAACGACTTACCCGCGGAGTGGCACGACGGGATCGCTACCCGCGGGTGGTCCCGGACGGCCTCGAGGATCTCGCGCTGCTTCGACCAGATCTCGATCCGGGCGCGCTCGATCGCCCACCGGATCGGGTCGTTGCGCCACCGGCGCTCGGGCGGATCCGCGAGCTCGGCGAACAGCTGCGCCCGCGTCTTGGTCTGCACGGGACGATCATATACCTACTCAATCCTCGTGCAGGCTCAGGCGCGCGTACATGTAGACGTAGTAGCCGACGAACGTCGTCGCGAACAGCTGCCGGCGTCCGCCGTAGACGCTGAAGACCGTGTCGTCGATCGGTCCGTACCGGCGCGCGCCGTCGTCGATCGCCTCGCGGACCCGGCGCAGCGTCGCGCCGGTCTCGACCCGGTCGTCGACGAACAGCCAGCGTCGGCCGAGCGTTCCCTCGAACGGGTACGACGCGTGGCTGGCCTCGTTCGGCTTCCGGACGACGACCCAGTTCAGCTTCAGGATCCGTGCGACGCCGGGTACGACCAGCGCGCCGGACAGTCCCGTGCCGACGAGCGTGTCGACGACGATCGGTTCGCGAAAGTCCGCGTCCAGCCGGTGGCGCAGCTCCTCGGCGACGTAGTCCAGGTCGCCGAACGCGGCCCGCATGTACTCGGAGCGCAGTTGAATGACGTCGCTCATCTCTTCCTCACTCTCGCTCGCGCCTAGGGCGAGGCCGGAACCTCCGCGGCGGCTCCGGCCTCTCTTACCACCCCATCCAACCCTCATGGAAGAGGGAGGTTCTACTTGGCGACGACTCCGGCGCCGCCGGCGACGCACGACCACGTCAGCGAAATCTGCTTACCCTGCTGCGCCAGCCGCTCGGTCATGATCAGGCACTGCTGCTGGAACGCCTCGGGCGACATCCTAGCCTGCGCCAGGATGTCCAGCGCGTCCTTCTGCGCCTGCGCGGTGGACTTCTGCTGCAATGCCACCTGCGTGTTGGCGAGCTCCTTCTGGTACGCGTTCAACGCGTCCTGGATGACCGGCGGGTAGATAACCAGGGGAATCTGCAGGTGGTCGATGAACACGCCGGCGGGCAGGTTACGCTGCAGCCGCTCGGCGACGCGGATCTCCATCTCGGACATCGTCACCGGCTTCGCGTCGGCGTTCTTCAGCGCGACGAGCGGATCGTAGTCCGTGAACTCCTTGTTGAGCGCGTCCTGCAGCCGGGGAATGACGACGAACTTCTGGATGTGCGAGAACTCGCGCCAGTCCTTGTGCAGCTGCTGAATGTCGCCCTCGAGGCGCCAGTTGAGCGTGACGTTGACGTCGGCGGTCGCCCGGCCGGCGAGCATCCGGACGTGCAGCGTCGGCGTCTCGTCGTTGCCGGACATATCCAGCGTCTGAACCGTCGCGTCGTAGTCGGCGACGTCCTCCCAGGGCGCGACCACGTGGATGCCGTTGTGGATCGTGTCGACGGGCTTGCCAAACGCGATGACGACGCCCTCGTTCTTCGTCGGGACGACGACGATCGTGGCGAGTCCGAGGACGAGAAAGCCGACGCCGAGTAGCACGACGCCGATCCAGCGAATCCGAAACGGATCGCCGTCGAGCCGGACGGTGCCCTTGAACAGGCAACCGATCGCGAGGACGAACAGTACAACGATCAAAACGGTAATGAACACTTGTCCCTCTCCTTCTCTCCATCTTCTAGCGGTTTGGGTAGCCTAGGTTGTCGCGCCAGTACGCGGCACCGATCAGCAGCAAACCTAAAATGATCAAGATCTGCAGCCAGAGCCGCACCGGCGACGACTTCCTCACGTGAGTAAACGTACTACACGTGTCAAATTGATCACGGAATGTCGTCGATAAAGTTCTCGGAGTTCTTGATCGCATCGGCGAACGCGCGCCACGCGACGCGTGAGAACTGCAGGACCGGCGAGTCGTCGCCGATCTTCGAGTCTCGCACCAGGACGTCGCATTCGCCGCCATCGACGCCCTGCACCTCCGCAACCTCGACGCAGCCGGAGGACTCGCAGAACGACGATCTGATCCACGTCACTAGAACTCTCCCAACGCCCGAGCCTGTTCGTCCAGCGGTACGTCCGCCCACGGCGACCGTACCACGCGGCGCGTCTTAACGACGACGTAGCCGAACTTGTCGACCTTGGCGACATCGAGGGCACGCTCCTCGTTGGCGAGCCGGGCGTGTCGGGCCGCCGCCTCGAGGACCTCCGAGGCGTACAGCGGCCGCTCGAGGACCTCGCGCAGCGACTCGTGTACCTCGCCGGACGCGAACAGCGGCTCCCAGACCGCGGCGTCGTTGAAGACGCCGTACTCGGTCGTGACCTCGCCGACGTCGAGGTACGCGCGCGGCTCCTCGAGGTCGTCGACGACCAGGCCGTCGTAGGCGGCGGCCCACGTGTCGTCGTGACCGTCGTCATCGCGGCCGCCGACGATCTTCTCCGACCGGCTTCGTCGCGGTTCTACGGAATCAGCGGGCACCGTCCACCCCACACCTTCTCCAGTTCGGCCGTCCGCGCGTTCCAGCACGGGTTACACGGCGTCTCGTCGCGGTGGACGTGCCACCAGTAGCCGAAGATCGTGCCGCGCTCGGGGTGCCAGCCCGCGGGCCGGCGCGCCAGGCCGAGGACGTCGAGCAGCTCCCGCAGCGCCGCACGCCGGTCGACGTCACCCGTCAGTAGCGGGTCTCCGACGACGTGCGACGCGACCTTCAGCTGGAGCGTCGTCAGGTCGTCGTCCGAGAGCGCCTCGACGCTCGGACCCGACGGCGTCGGCGTCCGCAGGACGTCGCGCTTGCGCTGCTGCTTCTCCCTCACGGCCACCACCCCTCGACGAACCCGAGCAGCCCGACGAATGTCAGCACCGCCAGTCCGATGAAGACCAGTCCGATGACGGCGACCAGTCCGCGAAGCTCGGCGGGCTTCACGCGGCGACCCGGTGCGCGTTGCGCAGCCGCCGCAGGCGCAGCTTCTGCGCCTCCGCGCAGTCCGGGCAGCGACACATCCAGTTGTCGTACGTCGACACGCTGCCGTGCACCACCAGCGACGGGTCGAGCTGCAGCCGAACCGCGCGTTCGACGCGCGCCTGCTGGACGTAGTCCGAGTTCGCAGTGGTGCAGGCGCGGCACCTGCAGCCGCGCCGGTACCCGCTCACCGTTCCGTGTGTCCTAACTTCCACCGTCGATCACCTCCCCATCCAGCGCCCGACGTCCCTCGACTATGCGCGGCGGTTCGTCTGGCGCCATCGTAGCGCCCTGGACCCAGTAGCGTCCGACGCCGCGGATCGTCGCCGAGACGTCTGGTCGCCACGTCGGCGGACCGTCATTTACGCCCGTGAGAACGACGTCCGCGGTCAGGAACGACTGCGATCCGTCGAACTCGACGGCGTGGATCGTGCCGTCGTCCAGCTTGACGACGACGCCAGTCCACGTTACGCGCGGCGACTTACGCGACACTACGAATGCACCACGCCGCATAGGCTGCACTTGTGCTGGTTTGCGGTGCGGCCGTTGCAGTCCAGCCCGTCCGAATCGCGAAAGTCGCCCTCGTGGTCCGGGTAGACTGCGCGCAGCACGTAGATCGTTTCGTCGCGGTAGCCCTCGTCGCGCGCCCGACGGATCGTAACGTCGATCACGCGCAGCTTCTCGGCCTCGAGGATCGCCGCGCGCTGCTCCGCGGTGACGCCGTCCAGGATCGTTTCGTTCATCTTCGTTCTCCTTCTCTAGTCGTTTGGGTCCTCGACTACCCTATCCTACGTGAGTAACTTGGTGCTGCGCACGGCGCCGGACCTCGCGCCACAGCAGCCAGTAGATGTGCTTGACCAGTCGCTCGCGTCGGATGTCGTCGTTCGTCCGCGACGTCAGGTGCCAGCACCCGTGGTCGCGGTAGGCGCGCATCCGCGCTTCGGAGTCGTGCAGCTTCGCCAGGTAGCGCGCCTCCCGCTCGGCTTCGGCCTGCGTGTTGTAGATGATCTTCTTGCAGTAGAGCGAGGCGCAGCGCAACTCGCCACGCTTGGTGCGGACCTGGCGGCCCTTCATGGTCGTCCTACTCACGAGGGTTTCCACCTGTAGTCGGCCCACCACGCACCCTCGCGCTGGTCGCTGGTCTTAATGTACTGCCGTCCGCACGAGCACTTGACGATGCTGCCGTAGTATAGGTCGTCCAGTCCGGACTCCCTGATCTCCTCGCGGCAGTCGTGCCGCTCGACCCGCTTAACGACCTCAGCCACTGCGCCAGGTCCCGTCGTAGCCGACCGGCAGCGAGCTTACCGCAGACTCGTTCTCGACGCACGCGCGCCAGACCTCACCGGTCGGAGCGTTCGCGTCGTCCGCGTTCAGCGAATCCCAATACTCGCGACCGTCCGCGTCGGGAAACGTCGGTTCGTTGGCGAAGACGTCGCCCTTCCACGCGGCGTCCTCGCGCGCCCGGTTGCGCCTCCGGACGATCTTATCCAGATCGTGACGCCCGTGGACGTCGTAGAGCACCGCGCAGTAGTAGGTGCCTAACATCCTAGCCATCCAGCGATTCTACCTCCTACGCCGGGCCCCCTGTCGCCACGATGAGAACCTGCGCGCCGGCGATGTAGACCAGTGCGGCGTTGACCTGCACCCGCACCGTGTCGGCGTCCAGCTTCGTGATCGCGCCGACGCTCAGGCCCGCGAACGCGCCGACCAGGCTGGCCGTCGCCGTGTAGCCGGCGGTGCCCGAGAACGCCAGCGGCAGGTTCACGTCGACGTTGGCGGAGCCGAGCGCGGCGATCGCGGGCACGTTGGCCACCGCGACGGTCGTGATGTTCGGCTGGTTACGCTTGTGCAACGCCTGGAACACGGGGTTGTCGTAGACGACCAGCGCCGAGTTTTCCAGCGCGATCCACTGGCCGTTGGCGACGACCTTCGGCGGAATGTACGGCGACGTCGTGATGGTGATCGTGCCCGCGGACTCGACGCAGGTCGGCGTATCCCAGCCCAGGAAGGTTCCGAGCTGCGCGTTGATCGCATTGACGGCGTTGCAGATCGCCGTCGCGTTGGTGCCGTCGTAGCGCAGCGCGAGCGCCGAGACGAAGAAGTCAGTCACGCGCGTCATGGTAGTCGAAACCGCGTCACAGTGCGACCTCGTGGTAGACGCGCGCGTGGTGCCGCGCCTCGTACAGCGCGTTGGCGAACGTATCGGCGCCGCCGACCTCGTAGCGACACCGGATCACGTCGTCGCACTCGTCGCAGTAGATCCGCCACGGCCAGATCTGGCCGTGACCCCGCGCGCGCCGAGCGGCTCGCGCCGGATCGCCAGCCTAGGCACGTTTCGGCCTTCCCCGGCCGGCGATCGGCGTAACGGTCAGGCTGCGCTCCAGTCGGGCGACGAACTCGTCCGGAACGTCGACCTGGTGCGAGATTACGAAGCCGCAGTGCGCCAGCTCGCTCAGCAGGTCGCGCACCTCGTCGTCGGTGATCTCCTCCCACAGGTAGGGCCGCAGCACCTCGAGGATCTCGCCGGCGTCTGGGATGACTGTGATCTTCACTCGAACGCAACTACGAGCGGTCCGTGCCGCGCGTCAAGCGCCTCCCAGTCGATCGGTTCGCCCTTCGCCAGGTACTCGAGCGCGTCGACCGCGACGTCCTCGCGCATCTCGTAGAACAGCCGTTCGGCGTCGTCGTTGCTGATGCCGAGCATCTGGCGGGCGTCCCACGAGTCGGTCCACCTACCGAGGTGGACGAACGTCGTCCACCCGGCGACGCAGCGCGTGGTACCGCACTTATCGCCCAACGCCGTGTTGAACAGCCACGACGCGTCGATCTCGAAGTAGTTCTGCAGGTGGTGCTCCGGAAACCGGCGCACGATGTCGAGCACCACGCGCGCCGTCGCGGCGCCGTACGCCGGCTTAACGGCTGGAATCAGGTCATCGACCGTAAGACTCATTGCTCTCAGCTCTCCCTTCGACTAATCATCGTCGTATTCGTCCTCGTCGTCCAGGTTGTAGCGCCCGTGAAAGGTACGGTTGTGTCGAAGCGCGGAGCGCCGGGCAACACCCTCGGTAGCCGACCGGTCGCGCCACGGACCGGCTGCGCAGTCGTCGCACGCCCAGGTCCACAGGTGGTACGGCGGGATCCGTTCGACCAGGTGCGATTGGAGGAACGGAGCCCGCCGTACCGTGGCACCCAAGGTTTCCTAGGCCTCGGGGCCGTCGAGCGCCGACGTCGCCTGCTGGCGTCGACGCGCGAGCGCGGTGCGGGTCACCTGGTAGCCGAGCCAGCCGGCGACGCTGCCGGCCAGCGCGTACAGGGTCAGCTTAACGTACCTGTTCACGGGCCTTCATCCTCTCCGCGAGCACGTAGCTGCGCCACGCCTCGGCCAGCCGCAGGTTGCGTCGATCGAACCGGCGGGTTCCGCGCCAGCCGATCACCACGCCGAACCAGTTTACCCCGGACACGACGAACCCGCGGTCGCGCAGCCACCGGTTTGAGCGCCAGAATTCCGGCGACGTGTTGAAGCTGCGCCGCAGCTGGCCAATGACGCACCGACGGTCGTCGTCGACGTCGAGCGTCCCGAGGTCGAGACGATCCCGCCAGTCGGCGTAGGTCGAGCCCCGCGAATCCAGGTACTCGGCGCCCCCGCGGACGCGTCGTTCGTAGCGGTTCACTTCTCCGTAGCCTCCTCTTCGCCTTGGCCGACGACCTTCCACGTGTCGTCGACGCGGACCTCGTCGACGACGTTCGCGGTCGTCCAGTAGTCGGTGACCAGACGGTCCCACGTAATTGCGTTCTTGCCGCCGGCCGCGCCGGTAACGTACCACCGATCGCCAACCTTGACCGCGGCGTAGTGGAACACGGCGTCGGAGCTAGAGAAGGTCTTCCCCCAACTCAACACGGTGCCGTCGTCGTACGTATCGGCGCCGTAGCGCCGGCGCTGCGCCAGTTCGGCTTCGAGTTCGCGAATGCGTGACTGGATGACCTCGTCTCGGTTCACGTTCTCACTCTCCATTCGTCGGCTGCGTCGCTGGATCTCGCGCATGATGTCATTTACGGTGTGCTGAATTCTTGCGTACGCGTTGAAGTCGACGATAGGCTCGACCACTAGCGGATCCCCACCTTCGCGAGCCTTCGCTGCAGCCACGAGTGCTGGAAGTAGTGCTCCTCCAAGACTCGCTGCGGCCAGCCGCCGAGGTTGCGGTAGCAGACCGAGCACTGGACGACCTGCGACTGCTGCGCCTCGACCGAGTCGATCAGCGGCAGCAGCGTCTCGTTCAGCAGCCGGAACGCCGCCCGCAGCTGCGTCGACAGCGGCAGGTCCCCGAGTCCCGGCCGGATGTACGCGTTCGCGGGCAGCTGCCTACGAACGTCGATCATCCGTGCCTCGACGGCGCGTCTCGACCCCGCGACGACGTCCTTACGTCGCGTGACCTCGTCCGCGAGTTCGGTGGGCAGATTGGTGTCCGTCATACCTCGTTCTCCTTCACTCGTCCCCACGTTTCGATCCTACTCGACATCTCGCGGCCACGGCACAACCGTGATGTCCCCAACGGGTGCATCCAAGACCTCGATCGGATCGAGCACCTCGTAACCCTCTCGCTCCGCGTAACGACGCGCGTTTTCCACGTCGAGGAATGCCACGAACTTCTCGTCCTCGACGTAGCCGAGCGTCACGATGTACACCTTCACGCGGTCTCCTCACGGAGGAACGTGCGCTCGAACGCGTCGGCGATCCGGTCGAAGTCGCACCCCAGGTGGTCGTTGAGTTCGACCGCGGACTCAAAGTCGCCGGTGCCGTCGTCCAGGTCCGGACACGTGTCGTCGAAGCCGTACCACTCCATCACCGACCGCGGCAGGTGTGCCAAGTCCGAGTCCTCGCTCCACTCCGGCGAGTTGACCGGGCCGAGTCCGAACACGACGGCGTCGTCGTCCGTGCCGGTCGTCAGCGCCAGGCCGTTTTCCCGCGCGACGACGCACGCGACGCCGAGGCAGCAGTGCCTTCCGTTTCGCTCCAGCGCGCCGATTCCCTGCTCGAACCTGCCCGACCGCAGCGCGTCGACCAGCAGCCGGACCCGCTCGCGGTTAACCTCGATCATTCTCGTTCTCCCTCTCTATCCCGACCTCCTGCGCCTCCAGCGCCAGTAGGTTCCGAGACATAATACCAAGCGCCCGCTGCCTCGTGTCGTCGTCCAGTCCCAGCTCGTCGAACGTCAGCGACGTCGCGCGCAGCATCAGCTCCGCCTCCAGCTCGAGCTGCCTAACGAGTCGCTCGGCCACTCCGGCGTCGATCGCCAGCTTCGAGACCCGCGCCAGTCGCTCGTGCCAGACCTCGGCCTGCTTGACCCAGTAGTTGACGTTGGTTCCCTGGTGGTCCGAGTCCCGGCCCGGCTCAGCGAGCGAGTCGTTGTTCGGCGGCTCCAGCTGACGGTCCTCCGCTACCGTCGCGAGCTTGGACTCGATCCACGCGACGCGCCCGGCGGCTATCTTAACCGCCGTCAGCAGCGCCTCCCACGGCGTCACGTCCAGCGCCCGGGCGAATCCGTGCGCCACGATCCACGCTCCCTCCCGGCGTCCCGCCTCCGTGTTGCCTCCGTGCTGCCAGCACCGGCCGACGCCCGCGTGCTCGGTTCCCGCCCCCGCCGTTCGTCCGCACAGGTCGCCGCGCCGCCAGCCCGTCCTAATCCTACCAAGGCACGGCGTGACGTCCGGCCCCCGCGACGGCCACGTGACCTCGGCGCCGTCGACCGCCCAGCCGTCGCCGAACCGGTACCGCTCCTGCGCCCGACGGATCGCCTCGAACTGCGGGCGCGAAACCTCGCCTCCGTACGCGTCCTCGACCGGGATTAGGTCTTCAAATCCCCCTCCCAACTCTCCTCCGATTCCTCCCCGAACCCTCCCCGAACCTCCGTGCTGTTACGGATGTTACAGATTACAGATGTTTTTTTGTTAACTCTATAGGGATTACTGTGAGTTGGGACATTCTACCTTAGTAGGCGTGTAGTACCCTTCAACTACCTTACTAGCGAACAACTACAGTTTATCTGTTTATCTGTTAACAGATAGATCTAATCTTAATAAATAAATAACTAGTAACTAGACTTCAACCAACTCGTTCACACTAATGTTTTCCCGATCTTCATCTGTAACACTCATCTGTAACACCATCCGTAACAACACACCCCATCCGTATTCACCGTGATTACAGATCCGCCGTGTTCAGTCGAATTCCGCGCCAGATTCTGACCTGCCGGCCGCCGATCCGTAACACCCCGCGCGCCAGTCCGCGCGCCGCCAGCTCGCGGCCGAGGACGACGTTCGACCGGACGTCCTGGACGCCGTTGGCGTGGCACCACCACCGGTACGAGTCGTACAGCCGCGCGTTGTCGACCTCCGAGTCCGCGGCGCCCAGCTCGGCGACCTCGGCGAGCCACAGCCCGATCGAGTCCTCCTCCTCCCGGTACTCGCGGGTCGCCGACCGGACGGCCTCCGGTTCGCCAAGTCCGTCGAGCTTGACCCAGTCCGCCAGTCCGACCAACGCCCAGTTCAGGATCCCGGCCGCCTCGCGGCGCAGTACGTCCTCGTAGCCGAGGATCTTCCGGTCGGCGTCCAGCGTCGAGGCGAACGGGACGAGCTGCATCCGGCGCCAGATCCCCAGGTCGTTGCCGCGGATCTCCGGCTTGTGGTTGCCCGAGACCCACAGCTTGAACCGCGGGGAGTACTCGAAGAAGTCCTGACGCATGAAGCGGGCCTTGATCCGGCGGCCGGTCAGCATCTTGATCCGCTGCTCGGCGAGCTTCTTATCCCGGTCGGTCTCGTCCGCGACGACCAGCCGGACGCCGCGCAGGTCCGCCAGCTGCGTCGGGTGGCCCCCCGAACCGGTCAGCAGGTTCTCGTCCGCCTGCGTCGCGTACGTCCCGAGGACCCCGGCGACGACGTCGACGAACGTGCTTTTTCCGTTGGCGCCGTTGCCCCACAGGAAGAACAGCTTCTGCTCGTCCGTCAGCCCGGTGAGCGTGTAGCCGACGGCCCGGCGCAGCCAGTCCGCCAGCAGCCGGTCGCCGCCGGTGACGAACTCGACGTGCCGCTCCCACAGCGGCGCCGACGCCCCGGGGTCGAACGCGACGTCCGCTCTTCGAGTACAGAGGTCCTCCGGCTGCGACGGGCGCAGCGTCCCGGCGCGCAGGTCGACGGTTCCGTTGGCGACGACCAGCAGCCACGCGTCCGCGTCCAGCTGGTCCGGCCTGACGGCCAGTCCGGGCTGCGCCGAGGCCAGCTCCAGCATCGCCCGCCGCCGGCCGGCGGCCTGCGACGTCCGGGCCCAGTTCTCCAGGTTCGTCCGGTCGCGCTCGCCGTTCAGCCGGGCGGCCTCGACGTACAGGTCCTTGATGACCTCCTCCGTCAGCAGCAGCGTCCGGTTGAGTTCGTCCGGCGCCCAGCGCGAGCCGTCCCACAGGTACCAGCGCTGCTCGCCGACGCACCAGCGCACGACGTCCCGCATCCGCTGGGCGAACCGGATGCCGTTGCCGGTATCCGACGGCGTAAACGTCAGGTCCGGCCGGTCCAGCGCCTCGACGGCGCTGAGCAGTAGACCGTCCGGTGCGGCGTCTACCTGCGAGTTTACGTTTACGGTAGCGTTTACGGTACCTAGATTCGGCGGCCGCCACGCCGGAATGTCTACGATCTCCTCCGGGGAAACCTCGTCCCAGACCCGGCGCAGCTTGTACAGGCACGCGTCCCACGGGAACTCGTCGCCCGACGGCTGCTCCATGCGCAGCCACTCGCGCCGGAGCGCCGAGGCGGCGTCCTCGACCGCGAGTCCGCTACGCCTGAGCCGAAAGCACAGGTCGTTGACGAAGTAGTCCCGGTGCCCCGCCGGGCAGCCCGTGCCGGCGACGATCCGCCGAAAGTCGTAGTCGTCCGGTACCGGACCGGACGAATCCCGCGCGCGCCGGGTGACGTAGCGGCCGCCCCGCACGGTGAGCAGCCACGACCGCAGGTCGTCCGGAACGTCCAGGATCGGCGCCGAGGGATCCCGGACCAGGTAGCGGGCGCCGGAGGCGTGCACCGACGGGGCCGCCAGGACGTAGCCGCCGTCGGCCTTCAGGTCAATACCCGGCAGCACGCGGTTGCGGGCCGGTATCCGCAGCGCCGGGTCGTACGCCAGCCACAGGTGCGCGCCGCCGGAGCCGGTCTGGATCGTCCGCGTCCGGCGCGGCAGCCCGGTACCCTGCGTCCACGTCTCCCAGTCGTCTAGGACCTCGAGTCCGGTGGGAAGGTCCGGGCGGGGCTGCTTGACGTCGGCGTCGACGACCAGCAGTCCCCGACCCGTCGCGACGCCCAGGTTGTACGGCACCCACGAGTCGGGTGGGTCGTCCGGTACGCGGAACCACGCCTCAACGATCCCGGCGTCCGTGACGGCGCCGTTGTGTCCGTTCGGTACCAGCGCGCCGACGGGGTGCTTCGCCGGGTTCGGGCACGCCGGGTTGCCGCAGCCACACCGGTTCTCCCAGGACGGTTCGCCGGTGCCCAGCGCCGGCGCTCGGGTTCGCCGGATTCCCCACACCGGGAAGACGCGGACGTCCTCGCCGGCGAGCCGCAGCGCCTCCGCCCGGACGTCTCTTCCCAGCTCGATCGGAGTCCAGGTAGGCTGTGGTACAGTTGTCACCGAGATCCCCAGGGGTAGTTTCGGGGCTGGAACGCCCGGTCTCCCGGCGGTTCCGGGCCCCGACCCACCCGACCGGGGCCGGGTACCGGAACCGCCGAACTACCTGGACGTATCCCGTATTCTAGCCACGATTCGCCGGGGATCTTCGACACGCAGGAACGCCGACGAGAGGGAGAATCGAGACCGAAATGGACACCGAACGGCTTGACCTAGTTAACGCGGCCGCGGACGGGCGAACGCGGACGTTCGCCGTCGGCGACCCCGAGTACCGGCTCGAGTTCACGGGTCGCGTGCTCGGGCTCGCGTCCGGCCAGCGCAGCTACCACCTGCCTCACCGCGGCGGGTTCGCGGCGCCCGGCGAGCGCTGCGGCGCCTGCCGCTGGACCGAGGTGACGATCTATCGCGGCTCGGCGATCCCGGGCGAGGTTCCGGACTCGTACGTCGTCCACACCGTCGGACGGTCCGTCGTCCCCGGCGAGGTCGACTTGCCGAAGGTCGTCGAGACCGCGAGTCCGTATGAGGTCGTCGAGGCCCTAACGGTGCGCCGGCAGGGACCGCGCGGCGAGGTGTTCATGCCGCCGCAGCACCTGCGGGCGCTGGCCGCCGCGGCGCAGTGGGACGACGGGATCCGGGACGCGTACATCAACCGCGCGGTGGTGTAGCCGTGAGCGATGCGGCGTTCATCACGCTGCTGTCCGTCCTTCTCCTAGTTAACTCGCTCATACTGGTCGTGATTGCGGTCACGTCGCAGCACTAAGCTGTTTACTCATACATACGTATGTGCTACGGTTGTCGACAACCCTCCGGGGCCGAGTCGTAGACTTCCGTGTCGCGGCTACTTTGGGGGTAGCGTAAGATCCGCCCGTCTCCGTCGTTACCGGGGACGGGCCGTGCGGGGTGGCGCAGTTGGTAGCGTACCGGGCTCATAACCCGGAGGTCGCCGGTTCGAATCCGGTTCCCGCACCTAGGTAAGTTAACTTAATCGAGATGGAGACCGAGAGTGACGACGAAGCTCAACCAGATCATCGCGATCGAGAAGGGTGTCAAGGCCGGCGCGTTCACGCTGTTGACCGATGCGCACCACGCCGCGCAGCGCACCGGACCGTTGGCGGGCATCTCGCGGACGTACCGGCCGAGGGACGAGGACGGCGAGCAGCTGCCACCCGAGTCCACCAAGGTCCAGGTCAGTACGACGGACGTACTCAACCAGGTCCGCCGGGCGCTGGTGCGGCTGTTCGACGTGACCGCGACGCGGGACGTGACCAACTGCTCGGCGCTGGCGGACGTCGTCGTCGACGGGGTCACGCTGCTGCGGTCCGTTCCGGCGACCCACCTGCTGTGGTTGGAGAAGCAGCTGACCGACCTGCGGACGTTCTTCGCGAAGCTGCCGACGCTGGATCCGGCCGAGACGTGGACGTTCGACGCGAACACCGGCGTGTTTCGCTCGGAGCCGGTCGAGACCGTCCGGACGAAGAAGGTACCGCGGAACCACGTCCTCGCCGAGGCGACGGATCGTCACCCGGCGCAGGTGCAGATGTACACCGAGGACGTGCCCGTCGGTACGTGGAAGACGATCAAGTTCTCGGGCGCGCTGCCGGCCACCGAGGTAACCGCGCTGGTCGAGCGCGTCGAGAAGCTGCAGCGAGCCGTTAAGTTCGCCCGCGAGCAGGCGAACTCGACCGAGGTTCAGGACGTCCGGGAGGGCGACCGGATCTTCGACTATCTGCTCCACGGAGTTACTACTCCACAGTAGACTTCCCCGCGAGGGGAGGATGAAGCGCAAGTTCAGATTCAAGTTCAAGTTCACTAATGTCGCGGTACAGCGCAGGTTCGACTCCTGCCCCGGGCTCCACGTGCCTGGGTAGCCCAATCGGCAGAGGCAGCCGCGGCGGTCGAGATTCAGACTACCGCTTCAAGTTCAGGCTAAGCTAGACCTCCTCGGATCGAACGATCCTAGGTAGTAGTCGCCGGGTGGGGGTTCGAGTCCCTCCCGCGCCTCCAACGTGGCGCGGTGGACGTAACGGCAGCGTCGCGGCGCTCTTAAGCTAACCTAGGTTCTTAAACGTGTAGAGGTGGATCAATGTAACCCGATGTGGGGCAACTTGGCAGCCCACCAGCTTGGAAAGCTGGATGTCTCGGTTCAAGTCCGAGCGTCGAATGCAACCGCCGGGGCGCCTTGGGTAGGGCGCCTCGGCACCTAACCCTAGACAGGGAGATCGAGATGAGTATCGAACGTGCGCGCGGCCTCCACGCCGACATGCTAACGTCGCTGGCCAAGGTCCGCGAGTCCTACCGGCTGTACCTGCGGGTCTGGGACGAGTACCGCGGCCGAGTGCGCAAATCCTACGGCTACGCGCCGGGTGAGCCGCTGCAGCCCGAGCACGAGAAGCTCGCCGAGCAGACCGCGGACCGGGATCCGATCTCGATCGGCGCCGTATCGGCGATCAGAACCCACCAGCCGCTGGCGCTGACGTTCGGCGTCGCGTACCTGGTCGAGGCCGACGCGTCGTGGCGGTTCGAGTCCCGCCCGGCGGAGGACGACCCCGTGGTTCCTTGATGATGTAGCTCACCCGTAGTAGGATCCCTACCAGGCTTGTTTAAGTGAAAGAGAGAAGAGAGGGAGGCTGAGAAGATTGGCCAGTACCAACAGTGACCACCGGCGCGAGATCCTGGACCTCGTAAAGAGGTGTGAGGACGTCGGCTGGCAGGTCGTCAAGACCGGCAAGAACTACTTCAAGGTCGATACCCGCCACGGAATCTTCACGATGCCGTCGACGCCGTCCAGTTCCACCTCGGTGCGCAACACGCTCAACCTAGCGAACAAGCACGGCCTAGAGAACCTCGAGAGGAAGTTCGCCGAGCGCGACGAGCGCGACAGGCTGCAGCGCATTGCGGACGACCGACGGGTCAACGACGCCCGGCTCGAACGCGCCAACGGCGCCGCGGAGGTAGTAGCGGCGGCCACTGCGGCGACACCGCCGGCGGACGTCGTCGTCGACGGCTCGAACCTCGGCGACGTCGACGGCGTCCGGATCGTCGCGGTCGCGCCGGCGTTCGTGAAGACGCCCGTCATGCCTCGGCCGGCGCCGTTCGACGGCGGCGAGGAGCTGCTGCTCGCCGACGGCCGGGTCGTCTACCGGTGCGCCAAGCTCGGCTCGTGGCGCGTCGCCGACAACGGCGTCGTCGACCAGACCAAGCCGTGTCACGCGATCTTCCAGACGGCGCACGGGCTGATGGTGCACACCTCCAATCATACGTCGCGGCGTCACCGGGACTCCGAGGAGGCCCTACGGAAGATCGTAAACGCATACAACGATCCGACGGAGACGCCGGCGGCCACTAACGTTCCCGCGGCCGCCGCGACCGAGTTCAACTCGAAGCGCGAGCTGCTGATCGCGCGAATCGAGGAGTTGTCCGGTGCGATCTTTGACATCGGCGGCAGGTTGGTCGACGTCCGCAACGTGCTCATTGGGATCGTCGACGGCGTCCGGACGCTAGAGCCCGGCGTCCGCGAGGTCCGGGTCGAGGTCGAGGTCGAGGGTAAGCCCGATCCCGAACTGGTCGCCAAGGCCGCTAAGTTCGACGCGCTCAGCGAGACGATGAAGGGACTGTTCCAGTAGTGCCGTTCGCCGTTCGAGCTGTTGTATGCTAGCCACACGCGCGTCCGGAGGGATCACGTCTTCGTTAGCATGCCTCCCCAGGCGACGGAAAGACGCCTCCGGACGCGCCCGCCACCCGAAAGCTTCGACAGGGAGAACGCGACGTGACCGCACCGATCCAAGACCCGCCCTTCGCCGAACATGATGAGGCCCCGTCCGACCCGCCGGTCGAGCGGGGCCTCATCGTCCTACCGGACGGCACCGAACTGCCGTTTACCTACGGACCCGTCGAGCCGTGGCTACCCATTCAAGTAACCACCGACGGCGACGAGTGGATCAACCGCGCCACCGAGTTCGTCCGAGCGGCGCTCCCAGCTGCGCGGGCGCGCGCGTCGTCGGCGTTCAGCCGCGTGCTTCCGGCGCTCGTTCGGTTCGAGAACGCCCAGCGCCGCCGAACGTACCGCGGGCGGCACAACGTCCAGCGGCGCTGGTTCGGCCGCGCCCGCTCGACGGCCGAGGTCACCGGCGCCTACCACCGCAACTACCGGGCCGGCGTCGACCTGCGGGAGGACGACCTACCCGTACCCGTCTACTGGACGGGATGGCTGTACCGGCTGTCCGAGGTGCTGCGCGCCGAGGACGAGGCGCTGCACCCGCGTGTCGGGCACCGATTTATATGTTCATAATACTCGAGGGCCCCGACGGGGCGGGCAAGACGTCGCTCGCCGACGGACTCGAGGAGCTGCTACTGCGCGACGATCCGGCGTGTCGGGTTCACCGGATCAAAGCCAGCGTGCCGACGCGTCACCCCCTGGACGAGTACCTGCGTCCGGTCGAGCCGTACCGGCCCGGCACCGGGATTCACTGGATTCTGGATCGGTGGCACTGGGGCGAGTACGTCTACCCGATCGTCCGCGGCCGGACGAGTCAGCTCGACCCGCCGGCGTGGTGGGCGATCGAGGCCTATATACGCCGTCAGGGCGCCGTCGCCGTCCTATGTTCGCAGTACCCAGATCGCTACCGCCAGGTCTACCGCGACCGAGGCGAGCCCGAGTCGCAGGCGGACGAACTGCCGCAGGTCGACAATCTGTACCGCCGGGTGCTCGGGCTGACGCAGCTGCCGGTCGTGCACTTCAACTGGGAGTCCGGCGTCAACGGCGACGTGTTCCGGATCGTCGATGCGGCGCGCGCCGCCGAGTTCGACGCGGCGCGTCTCGACTTCGCGCGCACGTACCTCGGACCGCCGAACCCGGAGGTGTTGCTGCTCGGCGAGGTGCGTCACGGACTCGGCGACGATCCTCACCCCGAGCTGAATCTCGACCCGGCGTTCGTGCCGTTTCCCGCCACGTCGGGCCACTACCTACTGTCGGCGCTATTCGCCTCGAACAGTAGTGAGTTTCGGCACGACGCGCGGCTTGGGATCGCCAACGCCTGCGACGTCGACGACCCGCTTCAGCTGTGGAACGTACTCGGTCGACCGTCGGTTGTGACGCTCGGCCGCAGCGCCCAACGCGCGTGGTCCAAGCTGCGCCCGGCCGACTACGGAGTCGCGACGGTGCCGCACCCACAGTACGTCCGGCGGTTTCACCACTCGATGCAGGTCGGGTACGGTATGTTGATCTGGGCAACCGCGGCGTACGGAGGAGACAACGGATCGTGGCCACTCTCATCGAAGCTCCTACGGGGCGCCAAGCGTACGTCGAGGTCGTCGAACGCGTCCGGCGCCGAGGCCGCGAAGGTACCAGTCGCAACGGCTCGGTGATTGAACTACCGGACGTCACGGTAGCGCTCGAGTCGCCGAGCTACGCGCTGCCGGCCGGCTGCCGGCCGGGACTGAGCTCGCGGATCGCCGCCGCGGAGGCGCTGCAGCTGATCGGCGGCTTCTCCGATCCGAAGTGGCTGGTCGACCTGGCGCCGCAGTTCGCGCGCTTCCGCGAACCGAACGGCCAGTTCTGGGGCGCGTACGGCCCGCGGACGTCGTACGGTCGCCAGCTCGCCGGAATCGTCGATAAGCTACACCGGTTCCCCGACACGCGCCAGGCCGTCGTCACGCTGTGGGACCCGGCGCTGGACAACGAACCGGGTAAGCTCGACTACCCGTGCACCGTCGCGGTCGGCTTCTCCCGCGGCGGACGCTACGGTCTCGACCAGCTCAACATGCGCGTAACCATGCGTTCGAACGACGTCTGGCTCGGACTGCCGTACGACCTGTTCCAGTTCGCGCAGCTGCAGTGGACGCTGTGCACGATCCTCGACCTGCTGCCGGGTACATACACACACACGGCCTGGTCGATGCACCTATACCGCTCGGACCTGGAGGCGTCGTACGGCGTCGTCGAACCGCCGCGCGGTGAGTCCGACGTCCCCGACGAGCGGGCGGTCGAACCCGGCGGAATCGGCCGGCTCGGCGACGACCTGACGGCGATCCAGCGACTCTGCAGACAGCTCGCGTACGGCGAGGTACCTCCGGAGGAGCTGTCCGAGCTCCGCGACGGCGACGGGTGGTTCTATGACGCAATCCACGGCTAAGCACAGCGAGTGGCGACCCAACTGGCACGTAACGCGGCTCGCGATGGCGCGCGAGCTCGCCCGGCGCAGCCTGTGCGTCCGCGACCGAGTCGGCGCGCTGATCGTCGACGCCGAGGGAAAGATCATCGGCGAGGGCTACAACGGTCCACCGCGCGGCTTTCAACACTCCGATCTGTCGTGTGATCGATGGTGTGAACGCGCCAGTGGAGCTGTCAAAGGTTTTTCAGATCTTTCACCCGGCTACGTCGACTGCCCGGCGCTGCACGCCGAGGCCAACGCGCTTATGATGAGCGATCGATCGCTACGGTCTGGCGGCTGGATCTACGTTACGAGCCACATCTGCTTTACGTGCGCTAAGTTGATCGCCAACTCGGGACTGCTGTACGTCCGCGTCGACGCCGTCAAGGCGCACGCGCACCGACGTGCGGAGGGTTCGTATGACTTTCTGCGCGACTGCGGCCTCGAGGTGTTCGTGACGGAGGCCGCCGAGTGAGCCTCGACGACGTCCAGGTCCGGCTCGTCGACAACCTCGACGACGTCGAGGCGTTCGCCGCGTGGATGCGCTCGTACGCCGAATCCGGCGAGCCGTTGGCGATCGACACCGAGGGAACGGGCTTCTACTGGCACTCGGGCGACTACGTCCGACTCGTCCAGATCGGAGACGCGCAACTCGGGTGGTCGCTGCCGTGGGAGCGCTGGTCCGGCCTGTTCGCCGAGGCGATCAAGATCTTCAACGGTCCGATCGACATGATGAACTCGAAGTTCGACTGGTCGTTCCTCGCAAAGGCCGGCGTCGCGCTGCCGCAGCACCGGATCCGCGACGTCGGCGTCGCCTCGCACATCCTCGAGCCGCACATGTCCCGCGCGCTGAAGAACCAGGCCGCGCGCTGGGTCGATCCGCGGGCTCGCGCCGGCCAGGCCGTACTCGAGCGGGCCATGTCCGAGAACGGCTGGACCTGGGCGACGGTTCCGTGCGACTACCCGGGCTACTGGTTCTACGGCGGACTCGACACGGTGCTGACGCGCCGACTGGCGGACCACCACCTGCCGCTGGTCCAAGCGCAGGCGCCGTACGCCTGCGAGGTCGAGAACGCCTACCAGTGGGTCGCCCAGAAGATGGA